>SCPP01000174.1_pt1 | contig 55904 bp, 78 predicted proteins | sample 6106811 | NCBI WGS metagenome assembly SCPP01 (sample SAMN10720449, study PRJNA508395) | human gut metagenome | isolation source: Participant 2 stool, 15 month | host: Homo sapiens | collected 2018
ATAGCCATTTTCAGCAGTATGATGGCCGCACCATCAAACATTACAGATTTTCCATCTTCAGATACAGTAGGAAGTGATGTTACAGGAAGATCAGGCATCTGATTTTTCTGTTACAACTGTCTCAGCGCCGATTCCATGCTCACCTGCCGCATATGTAATGTTATATGGTGTTTCATCTTTATCCGGAATCGTATTTCCATTATCATCCAGAGTATAAACAGCTGTAATTGAAATATCGCCTTCTACCGTTCCTTCGACCTCACCATCTGTTTTAACCAGGTATAATTGTGACCATCGTACTCTATGCTCGCATCAATAGCATCTTTCACATCATAGGGATCGCCAATAATCACGGTATCCTTATATGCATCTTTTAAGGTCTTTGGCTCTGCACTGTCATCTACATACTCAATCGTCAATGCAGCCTCATTACGTTCCCAGTTTGCCTCAAATGTAAGGTTTCCATAGCTGCCTGGCAAAATAACTGTGTTTAACGGGTCATGCTCACCTTTGATTGCTTCTCCTACCACAAGTTCCCAGCCGGTAAACTTATATCCATCCTTTACTGGATTGTTAAGCTTTAATCCACTTTCTGGAATCTCAATAGGCTTATAAGTTGAAGGATTCGTTGTTTCTGTTCCGCCATTGAGCTGATATGTAATCTTATACTCTGCTGGAACCAGATTAAATACTACAATATTTTCTCCAGCAGTAAGCTCTACATTCTGGAATGTCTGATCATTCTCAATCTTATATCCCAGCGGAAGGATCTTTTTAAGATTTACATTTACCTTGATAGTATGCGCTTCGCTTGTAAAAGAACCATCTTCTACAATAATCTGCTCATTGTACTTATACTGAACTTTATAATTAAGTTCTCCTTCTTTGTATAAGTAAATACGATTACGTTTTCAGAAGAATCTGCTTTTGTATGTGTTTTACTGATGGCATCCGGCATATCCGGCATATGCTCCGCAGGTGTAATCCTTCTGCAATTACAGTTGCTCCTACCTTTCCGCTTCTTGGTGCCTCCTCCTCAATCAACGTTCCATCTGCTGTCTGATGTTTGACTGTGTAGGTAGTTGTTGTGGACTGCTGCCATTTTGCGTAAATAGTACGATTCTCTGTAATCTGAGCTGCATAGTCAAATGCACTCTGGCATTTCTGATCGGTATACCATCCCTTGAAGATATAACCAGGCTTTTCAGGAATAAATGCTTCAACCTTGCCATTACGTACAACATTCTGAGTATCATATACCGTATTTACATCTTCAGAGTCAACAAACTTTACTTCATAAGAAACCGGATTCCATTTTGCATAGAGAACCAGTCCCTTCGGCATTGTATAATCGCTGTCATAGGCTTCTGTGAACTCCGGATCAAGATACCAGCCTTCAAAGGTTCCGTCACCATATGGATTATATTCAGGTTCTTCTAAATACTGGGTGATGTCGTTCTTGTATGGAACAATTTTGGTGTTTGATTGATCACCATTAATCAGTTCCAGTTCGTAATTGGCTTTAATGTAATAGAATTTTTCTGGATTTTCTCCAGACCAATAAGCCCTCTTTCCAGAATCAGTTCCATTTCTCCATTCCCTAACAGTGCTTGCAAATCGTTTATATCCATCAATTTCAAAAAATTCTTCATCAAAAGTAGGATATGTACCCTCATCCTGCACATAAGTTGTGGTTAATTCCAAAATTTCCTATTTTTATACTCAATCTTCCCTTGTGAATCTTCTATATAATACTTTAAAGCGAGATCCTTACTGTTATACTTTTTGGGCGAAAGAGTTTTTGGCTCTCCTGGCATATGAGATTGATAAGATGTCCAGTGACCATCTTCCCATATCCAACTCCAGTTTTTATACTCTGTTCCAGAACCAACCAAGGCATTCCACTGATCTCCAATAAACTGCTCATACTTGGCTGTAATTGTGAGATTTCCATGAGCAGGAACATATTCATAACAATCACTCTGATGTCTGTGCTCTTCTAAACCGCATACCAGTTCTGTACCAAAGCAGTTTCTGGTGTGTTTATGACCGAATAACTCTAATTTACCGCAAATTTTTTCATAGCAACCTGCATCCCATCCTATATAACCCTCTGATGGTTCTTTATGGTTATGCTCTTTTAATCCACAGATCAGTTTATTTCCGCCATTTGAGGACGTTCCTAAAACGTAATCGTATACTGCTTTCTGGTATACTTTACAACAATCACCGTACTTCCGTCTGCGGCAACAACCTCACTGGTAGACTCCTTAAAGGTAAAATGTTCTGTATCAAATCCCTGTGGTTTTGTGTTCCGCCATCTGCCTGTACTGTTGTACCTGAAACGGCCCGTAAATCAACCGTTCCTGCATATGAATAATTATCATCATCTGCATTTTCTGTCAGATATACAGCCTTATAGCCGACTAATGTACCTTTCCACTTGGCATATACGGTCTGGTCTTCTGTCAGGCTAAGAGTTGGATCTGCCTTTTCCTTCAGGTCTGCATCCAGATACCAGCCATCAAGGTATATCCCTCTCTTTGGCACATCATTTCCATCAGCCAGGGTTATCTCTGCCTCATACTTTGCCGTTACAGATGGAACATAAGAGCCTCCTGTAGTATCGTATAACAGAGTATATTCGTTTCTGTCATACTTAACCTCAACTACAACACCTTCTGAAATCTTCTGCTGGATGATCTCCTGGGGAGTAAATCCATCGATAGGAAGAGGCTGTGCATCGGTTAAGCCATTCACCTTACCGGTTAACGTCTGAGTATCTTTAAGATCATATTTCTCCGGATCATTCAGATCCTGAATCATATGATTTACTGTATACTCAACATCTCCTGCCTCATACAATACATCTACAATGATCTTTCCTGCTTCTGTAATTTCATTTACATTTTAAGGACATTATCCTTAATCACAAAATCAGAATCAGGAGCAACCCATGGTGTATAGCCGTCAATTACAGGCAGTTCATATTCAACTGGGAATTTATTTTCCTCATCTGCCGTTACCTCAAAGGCATGCGGCTGCATCAGAGGTGTACCGCTGGCTTTATCCAAGAAGTTCACCTTAACGATCAGTTTCTTTTCATCGGGTACGATATCAATATCATCCAGATCACCTACATAGATTGCAGAAAATGTATCTATATTCTGTGATTCAGAATCTTCCTCCACACGCTCTACTATATGATATCCTTCCGATACCTGATAGTATACTTCAACTACGCATTCGTAGTACCCTTCTGTCTCCTGGAAATCATCCGCAGTGAGAACCGGCATAGCCGCTTCCTGAAGCTCCATGCCTTCTTTTCATACTCATACGCTTCAAGATCTAACAGACCGTCAACAAAGTCCTCTTCTCTGAATGTGAGAATCTTCTTTTGCGTAAATGCGATCTCCGTCCTCCAGAATATGGGCAACTGATACTCTGTATGTACCCTTAGTAAACATATCTGGAGTAAGCTTCAGCGCCTTTAAAGTTGTCGTATACGCCTTCGCCGTACTGCACCATCCCATACCAACCAGGTCGGTATCTGTGGCAGCGGGCTTGTTTCCCTCTTCCGGTTCAGCTGGAGTTGCCGGCTGAACGGGTGCCTGAGTCTCTGTCTCAGCAGGCGCTGTCGTCTCTGTCTCGGCAGGAGCTTCGGTCTCAGCTTCTGTAGTTTCCTCTGTCTCCTGAGTTTCAGGAGCAGTTGTAGCTTCCTCAGACTCTGTAGCCTCTTCACTACTTTCAGCCTCTGTGGAGGTTTCCTCTGTTGCTTCTGTGCTTTCCTCCGGCGCTGCGGTTGTTTCTTTGGAAGTGGTTTCCTCAGCGGCCGTTGTCTCTTTTTCAGGAGCAGCTGTAGTTTCCTTCTCGGTTTCTTCAGCCTCAGTTTCCTCGGTCTCTGCCTCGGTCTCCTTTTCTGTTTCTTCCTCAGCTTCAGTCTCGGAAACTTCCTCTGTTTCGATCAGCTCTGCATCTTCCTTCACAGCTACCACAGGTACCTGATGACGGGAAATGGAGGAAAGGGTTACTGCGGAATCATCCTGAGATTTTTCCTCATCAGTCTCTGTCTCCGGCTCTTCAGTCTCCTCAACAGCCTCCGTTTCCTCTTTCTCTGCCTCTGTGGCTTCTGTTTCAGCCTCTGTAACCTCTTCCTTTGTTTCTTCGGAGGTTTCTGTTTCCTGAGCCTCTGTGCTCTCCGGCGCTTCGGTTGTTTCTTCTGTCTCGGAAGATTCTTCTGTCGCATCGGGAGCTTCCGTTTCCTCAGGGATGGTGGTCTCCTCAGGAGCTGTTGTCTCAGCCGGGTTCAGTGTTTCGGCCGGGGTTTCCTCCGGCTGACTTTCCGGAGCACTTGTTTCAGGCACAGCCGGCAATGTTTCTTCCGGCTTTGAAATGATATTGCTCTCTTCTTCACCAAATTTGTCTTCATAGCTCTTGACTGTGATCCGCTTGGTGCTCTTGACCTTTTCTTCCCCATCTACCGTGCGGATGATCTTTGTGGAACAGCTAATGGTGTCTTCTCCGTTATTTATGTATAAGAAGATGACTTCCTCATCGCCTGTGACCATATACATATCATCGGCATCCTCAGGAAGACGAACGAACACTCTTACTTCTGCGTCCATATCTCCGCCTTCCACCGGAAATACTTCGTAGACCTTGCCCTCGCCAAAGAACAGGGCATCGAACTTTTCAATGGCTCCATTGGTAAAGTTCAGATCATCCGCTGTCACCGGGCTTTGGGTTTCTACTGCATCATTGATGGCTTCCACCAGATCTGCTCCGTAGATCTCGAAGTCGACTCTGTTTCCTTCTGCTGCATAGGCCACGTTCAGATCTGTACCCACACTGGTAAAGATCATCGCGAACGCCAGCATCAGCGCCAGGAAACGCTTTTGGGTGTTATAGCGCTTCTGCAGAAACACCCTTGGTCTTTTCTGTCCTTCCATACTTTTTCTCCTCTCTCTTAAGATTTTTACGGCCTCCCCGGTCCGTATAAGCAAATCATACCATACAGGAGTTACAATCTGGTTACAAATTAAGGTTTCATTAAAAAAAGATTAATTTATTTCCATTTTCCTTCTAAAATTTGCTTAACCCTATCATAACAGATACCGCGTTATACCAGGCGTTATATTTCTATTTTTACCATTGAATTTTTTCTCATTATATTTTCTCTATCTTATCTTATATTCAACGCTGCAGATAGGAATAACCCATTCGTTTCATTCCCTCCCTGGCGGAATTTTTGTGAGATTTTTTCTCATTTATTGCATTTGTTTTTCTGCTGTGTTAACATAAAATCAGCTGTATTTTATGAGTTTTTTTCTCATGTTTTTGGAGGGTTACTGCTATGCTGAATCAGTTTATTTTTCAAAATTACCGTATTTTTCAAAATGAAACGCTTCTTGATTTTTTCCCTGCTCCCATCAATGAACACAAACGCTCTCTTCTGACCGCTCCGGGGATCAGGAAACCTTCCTCCCCGTGATCGCTCTGTATGGGCCAAATGGCTGTGGGAAGTCCTCTGTCCTGGAAGCACTTTGGGGACTGTGCCGATTTATGGACAAGGACTGCTCTCTCATTCTCTCCAGCTCCCGCAGCAGCTGCCGTCTGGATCCGGAAGCAGCAAAAAAGCCAATTTCCTTTGACCTGCTTTTCAGAAATGGAAGCTTCCTTTTCCGATACCAGCTTCAGATTTTAAAGGGAGACATTAAAGAGGAGCATATGTTTTACGGAAAACCCGGTACGGAGGATGCAGGCGTGCTCTTTAGCCGCACAGGAAACGATATCCATCTGGGAACTGCCGCCGGCGGACTGGTTCTTACAGGAGTTCCCTCTGCCGCTCCCCTTCTTCCGATTTTGTCAGGACGTTCTGGCGCTCCCTGTATCCAGGCTGCCGCAGGATGGTTCTCCCAGGCTGACTTTTTCCGTTCAAACAGAACGAACGACGTCTCTGCTGCCGGAAAAAGAAGAAAAAAAAGGACGGCTGTGCCGTCTTTTACAAAATATGGATATTGATATACTGGACTATTCCTACCGAAAGAATCGGGCTTTTCTCAGTCCTCCCTCTTTCTCACCCACGGCCGTCCGGGCCATCCCACCTTTGCGGTGTCCTATGAAGAAGAATCTGAGGGGATCAGAAAGCTCCTCTGCCTTCTTCCACCGGTTCTTAAAAGCCTAGACTGCGGAGGGCTTTTGCTGGCTGATGATCTGGATCAGGCCCTTCACCCCCACCTGCTGCGTTATCTCATATCTCTGTATAAAAACCGTGAAAAAAATCCTCACAATGCGCAGCTTGTTTTCACTGCCCACAATACGGCGATCCTCACTCCCGGAGTGATGCGCAGGGACGAGATTTATCTGTGCTGCCGTCCTGAGGGAAAAGATGCCGTCCTCTACCCGCTCTCCTCCTATAAAAGGAAAACGGCCTCATCCCAAGAAATGACGAGGCCTATGGAAAACAGTATCTGGAAGGCCGCTATGGAGCAGCCCCAAAACTTACAGAGGCAGATGCCTGAATTCAGACCTGACTCAAAACTTCATATTTCAAGCGGATTCTGCGCCAGTCTTCCCAACAGCGCAGATTCTGCTCGATCCGTTGAAAAATGTTCTGACACTCCTCCTGATCTGCTCCGCTTAACAGGATCAGATACTGACTTGGACTGTAGCAGGTAAACAGATCTCCCTTGCGCAAGGAGATTCCCACAGCCTTTCTCAGCTGACTGGAGGCTTCCTTTAGAAGATCATTTCCATCATCTAACGCTTTTCCCCTTATATCTACAAAAAATATACAGATAAGCACCTTTTCAAAAGAAATCCGCTCGGAAAGCCGGTTTAAAAGACGGTAGCTGTCAATAAAAGAGGGATAGGAGCAGTAATAGGGACCGTTGACTGCATCCCGTTCCTTTAAGCTTTCCCGCACATCCTTCAGCATATCTGTCGTATAACGGATCTGGCTGCTCATAGTGCGGAAACGTTCCAGCATCTTTTCTGAAGGTGGAAGTCCCTGTTCTTCAAAATACTGACGCACCACCCATTTATACACCTGCATTGCCTCCCTGAAACGCTTCATGGCGATCAGACAATCCATTTTCATGATCTGACATTCTTCATAGGGATAAAGCTGGCAGGCATTATTGACAATATTCAAAAGGGACTGGTACTCTCTGTTTTCCTGCATCTGACGGCTGAGGCTGCGCAGGCAGCGGAAATAAAGTTCCTGGCAGCGGACACTTACAATTGTAACCCACTTTCTCCGGCCAGCTGTGCCAGAAATTCCCCCTGATAAAGTCCGCAGGCACGGAGGAGTTCTTCCTCATTTCTTTCTCCAGTGCTTTCTCGGCTGTTGCCTGAAAGTCTCTGGCGTCTACATATACGCTAACGCTTTTGCTGACCCAGCGGTAAACGCCTCCCTCCGTCTGGATATGCTCTCCGGCAGGAAGACATTCCTCCATAATACGGCGGAGACGGAATACAACCGCTCTGAGACTCCCCGCCGGATTGGCATATTCCCCACTCCCGTACATCATATCAAGGAGTTCCTCCCGGCTGATGCCGCTGTCGTGATAATACAGCAGGATCAAAAACAACTGCAGGACACGCCCTGAAAGGGCTGTGCCTACGGGAAGGGATTTCCCATTGTACTCTGCAGAAATTTTTCCCATCATATGTATCTTTAACTGTGCCTCTTCGCTCATATCTCATTTCCCCTCTGTAAATCCGGCCGTCTGCAGATTAAAAACTTCGGAGGGTGTCCTCCTCGGCCTCTGCCGTCTTATCTATGGCCCGTATCTCAGCCTCATATCCAAAGTCCGAATTTACCTTTATATAAACCCGCTCCCCCACTCTATGGCCGCGGATGGCCTTTCCCAGCGGAGAATCAATGCTGATCAGTCCCTTTAGGGAATTTCCCCGAACCGTTGTAACCAGCTTGTAGGTTTCTGTTTCATCATCCTCCGGGATGTACAGCTCCACCCGGTCTCCCAGTCCTACCTCGTCCTCCTTTGATTCATCGGAAATGATCCTGGCCGTCTTTATCATCTTTTCCAGATAACGGATACGGCTTTCATTGCGGTTCTTATCCTGCTTTGCTGCTTTGTATTCAAAATTTTCACTCAGATCCCCGTGTGCTCTCGCTTCCTTTACCGCCTCTAAGGCCTCCTTGCGGACAACCAGCTTACGGTACTCGATTTCCTCCTGCATCTTTTCTATATCGCTTTTTGTAAGATTATCAAACATGGTATTTACTCCTTTTATATGTCCTTTGGCTGACATATCTATTCTACCACAAAATTGCTTAAGATTCTCTTCATTTTCCCTTTAATAATTTTATGATTTATTTAGCCTCTGATCAAACTTTGTCCACATTTATCCTGTATATTATGATTGTAAGGTTGATGAGACCTTTTACCATACAGGAAGACACTTTTTCATACCTAAGCCGGCAGATTCCCCCCTTTTTCTGCCGGCTCCCTCCATTTTATAGGAAAGCCTAAAGTGCTGCTTTCCTTTCTCTGAACATCTGACCGGTTATGATCTTATACTCTCCCCAGACGCTGTGCCTTGCGGATTTTCTTTATATAAGGCTCCCATTCCGGATCAAAATGGATCAAATGAGCCCACATTTCCTTCATTTTAAAGAGTACATTCTTATCCCCTGACATCGTTTGGCAGTATCCTTCCAAAATCTGCTGATGGAATGCACTCAGACGTTCTATCTGCGTTCTCCTTCTCTCTGTGCCTGCCTGCCCCGACAGTGTTTCGATGAGAAATGGATCTGCTAAAAGGCCTCTGCCGATCATTACTGCATCCAGCGCAGGATACGCGGCTGTAAGTCGTTCATAGGACTCCCGGTCAACAATATCGCCATTATAACACACTGGAGCCGCACTGTTTGCAAAGGCATTTCTAAACGCCTCCATTCTGGGCGTATATTTATAAAAATCCTTCAAAACCCTTGGATGGATGATCAGCTCTTTTAAGGGGAACCGATTATAAATAGAAAGAAGTCTGTCAAATTCCTCCGGTTCTTCGATTCCCAGTCTTGTTTTCACCGAAAGCTCCAGCCCCAGACGCTCCATCCCCTCGCAGACCTGCTCTAAAAACAGCTCCAGTCCCTCAGGGTCTCTTAAAAATCCTGCTCCCTTTCCCTTGGCAGCTACCGTACCGGAGGGACAGCCCAGATTTAAATTCACTTCCTTATAGCCGTATTCCTTCAATTCCCGCGCTGCCCGCAGAAAATCCTCACTGTTTCCAGTCAGAGCTGAGGCACCATATCCATTCCCTCATTATGCTCCGGCAAAATATCATTTATCTCTCTATGGCTGAACCCGCCATTGTGTTTGGGTGCCAGAAAGGGGGTAAAGTATTTATCCATGGGACGGAAATGGGCATGGTAAGCATTTCTGTATATATATCCCGTCACGCCTTCCATAGGAGCAAGGTAAAATTTCATACTGTGTTCTCCTTCTCTTTTTATGCTCAGTATCTTAAATCACGCCAGATAAAAAGTCAAGAATATCCAGGCCTGTCCGCTGCGCAGGATAGACAGACACAGAAAATGCCGCCAGCCAAAACAGCAGAAGCCAGTTTCAGCAGGCGGCATAACGTTATGGTTTATTTCCGGAAATTTTTCCGGAATGCACTGGGCATCCAGGGATATTTTTCCTCGTTAGCATGATTATAAGTTTCCAGGGAACGCATCTGCTCTGCAATGTGAGGCAGATCCATACGGTTTACCAGGGTCTCGATCAACTCCTGGCCTTCGTCGGCAAGACGTTTGCGGGTTTCCTTATCCGGAATGGCAGTGGTGCTCATGTGGTCTTCCGGAGTTCAAAGCAGTAGCCGATGGCAGCGCTCTGATAAGCCAGTCCGAAAATATCATCAAAAGGCTTGCAGGTCTGAGGATTCTGATGGTAATATCCGGTGGTCAGCGGCACATCTTCCAGACGGTTCATAATCTGGTAGGCGCCTACAGTAATGGCGTGGAAGCTGTCCATGCTTTTAAATAAATCTTTCGCGTTCTTTAACATCTGCATGGTCAGATCCATGTAAAGAATGGGGACTCCGGTTTCATCAAAGAAATCTCTTACCATAGGACTGCAGGTCATATGGGCAGGGCCATGAAAGCTGATGTAAATCTGGCGTTTAAAGCCCTGACGCAGCAGGCTGTGGGCAATTGCGCTTAAATAATCGATACCCTGACGGATAGACACCTGTACCGTGCCGCGGCCGGAAGCAGTTGCGCCGGCATAGAAATAAGGCAGTCCAGTCAGAACTAATCCGTTGCAGGCTTCCGCCATTTTAAGGCATAAGCCTCGCTGATTACAGTTTCACTGTCTAAAGGCATTCCACCGTGCATTTCAACAGTGCCTACAGGGACGATAATAATGTCGTTTTCTTTTTAAATACGCTTCAACTTCACTGTTTAACATACGTGGAAGAATCCGTGTGCGAAGTTCCATATGTTTCTCCTTTCATTTAACAACAGGTTTTCTTACAGTCCAAAGACTGCCTGGGCATTTTAAAGCAGATTTTTTCATAGGCCCGGCGGCTTAAGGCGCCGTTTGCTGCCTGTTCGTCCAGCCATTGTCCCAGGGGAGACCATTTCGGTATTTACCATATCTGTGGCAAAGAACAGCCGGTCTGCATAAGTTTCTAAGAATTCCAGGCCAAAGGCAGGATCCCGCATAATGGCGCATCCGGCGCTGTTGGCGCTTAGGTCTCCGTATAGGTTGGGATATTTTTTAAATAGTTCCGGAACCCGTCCGCCTGGGATAACGGGGCCTTTTCCCCACTGATTCCGGCTTTCTTTGTCCGTAGGTGCATCTGCGCTCATTTCAATCCAGAAAGTCTGGCTGTGACCAAGAAATTGCGTGTGAGGGTGGCGTTTCAGGCAGGCTTCCAAAAGAGGAAGACCAGGGTCGTCTACAACGCCGTAACTGTAGCCAGTTTCCGGACTCATATGAAAAGTAACCGGAAGATTTAATTTTCCAGCCGCTTCAAATACGGCGTTTAAAAAGGGATCATCCAGCCTTCGGTTTATCATCAGTTCCCCGATGCCGACAGCGCCTTTTTCTTTGCAGACAGACAGCCGGTCATAAACAGTTTTGGGATCTCCGTCATAATCCAGATTGCACATCCAGGCATAATGCTCCGGATCCGCTGCAGCAATCCGGCAGTTTTCTTCATTGGACCCCATAGGCATGGAGAAATTCCGTTCTCCGCTGGACATGAGCACGCCTTTTCCGATCCCCAGTTCTTCTAAATGAGGCAGCATTTCTTTGTAGGTACTTACTAGAAGAGTATCGCTTTTGGGAACAGGATCAAAGCTTAAATGCAGATGCAGATCAATTTTTTTCATAGATTTTATTCCTCCGGTTTCGGGTACGCACAAATGGTTCTTGATCAGTTCTGGGAATTCCGGCGTTCCGCCAGGGCTGCATACATTTCAGCGGTCTTTTTCTGATTCAGGTTGAAGATCAGACCGATTCCGATGAGTTCTAAGATACAGGTAATAACCGGAACTGCATTTACCAGGTAGTAAATGTTATTGATCGTTGCCGCGCTCTGTACAGCGCCTACGCCGGAAACGTAGCCGATCGCAGCCAGTGCGGATGCAGCGCCGGTAGAAGCGATGGTAGAACCAATCTTACGGCTGAACGTATAGAGGCTGTACATGCTTCCGTCTGCGCGGAAATTCATTTTCCATTCGCTGTAGTCCAGACAGTCGGTAACCAGAGCCCAGATCAAAATGGTAAAAGCGGTCTGTCCGATCGTAGCTAACAGGTTTAAAATCGTGTAAAGCAGTGCGCTCTGAATCGGGAACAGTAAAATATAAGTGGAAAGCAGCAGGTTATAGGTACTCATAACCAGGATTACATTTCTCTTCCCAAATTTCTGCACAATCTTAGGGACCAGGATAAAGCAGATAATCATAACCGGAAGGGTTCCGATACTTGCCAGGGTCATCAGGCTGGTATCCTGATAGAATTCTTTGTAAATATAACTTTTTAACTGTCCGCTTCCAGTAATGTAAAGCATGCTTCCGATGGTTGCAACCATAACGCCGATTAACGGACGGTTCTTGACAGCTGCTTTTAATACATTTCCATAGTTGAATTTTTCCCCCTTCTGTTTTGGCTGGCGGACACGCTCTATGGTCAGGTTACATAACAGAAGGTAAGAAATAACACACAGAATGCCGAATATTACTGCGATCAGGCCAAAACGCTCCGGAATAATATTGGAATCCTTGTCAAAACATAAAATCGGAACAACGGAAAGCGCGCCGATCCCGACTACCGTACCGCCGATACTTCTGGCTCTGGAAAGCTTGGAACGGTCAATGGGATCCGTAGAAACAACGCTTGCCATAGCGCCGAAGGGCATACTGGTTCCGGTATAGGACATTCCATAGAATACATAAGCAAACGCTACCCATGCATGAAGGGCAATTCCTTCAAATGGAACGTTGGCAAAACATAAAATACCGGAAAGGGCCAGAGGAATCATAAACAGTTTTATCCATGGTTTGAACTTGTCGCCGCTTTTGCCAAGTCTCCAGCGGTCTGGGAAAGAACCCATGATCGGGTCGTTGATGGCGTCCCAGAGTCGGGCGGCTAAAAACAGTCCCGCCATCCATCCTGGCGAAATTCCCAGAACATAGGTACAGAATGTAAGAAAATAGGCATCTACGAACAAGTTTACAAAGCTTCCGGCCATATCCCCGAAGACATAACCGATCTGATCCTTTACTCCAAAGGGGCGTAAAGATTTGTCATTCATATCATGTTCCTCCTTGTCTTTGCTGCGGCAGATAACCGCAGACCATTAACTTATTGTGTTTTAAGAATACTATACTGTTATTGCAATTACTATTGCAAATATCGCATAATATATTGCAAATTAAGCCAAATTAGATTATGATAAGAAGGAGGAAGGAACAGGAAAAGCAATGAAATTATCAGAAATGCAAAATATAAAGAACTGGTTTCTGCGCATAAGAGATCGGAAATCAGCAATGAAGAACTTCAGAAAACGTTTATTACCGACGGGGCAATTTTATCCAATCTTTATCAAGAAATGGAAATGGATTCAGATTCTGTAGACTGCCATGATGATGTGAATTATACGAAAGACAGCATCCAGCTTCACAGTCATACGTTTTATGAGATGTTATATTGCCGCAGCGGAAATGTACAATATCTTCTGGGAGCAGAACGGTATCGGGTCCGCAGGAGATATTATTTTCATACCGCCCGGGATCAGCCACAGGCCCCTGTACTTAGATCAGCTTGCAGAACCCTATTCCCGCTATGTGATATGGATCCACCCGGAATTTATGAAGAATATCCAGCAGTTTTTAGGTTTTATCCCATTATCGGATCCGGTTCTGTTAAGAACCCAGGACAGCGGGTGGGAGTACATGGAAAGATATTTTCAATCTGCCTGCAGGGAGGCTAAAATCAGACAGGAAGGATATGAAGCCTGTATTTCTTCCATAACGGTGCAGCTTTTAATCCACCTGACCAGGGCGTGTACCCACAGCAAGGCTACGGAACCGCTAACTGAGAAAAAAGAGCTGCTGGATGAGCTGATCCGCTATATAGAAGACCACCTGGCTGAAAAAATAACCTTAAAATCAGCGGCTACTGATTTTTACATCAGTGAACGGGCCATATCGCGCCTGTTCAGCGAAAAAATGGACGTCAGCTTTTACCGGTACGTAACCCAGCGCCGGCTGATTGCCGCAAAAACCAGGATTATCAATGGAGATTCCCTGGAAACCATAGGAGAACAGGTAGGGTTTTCCGACTACTCCACCTTTTACAGGGCGTTTAAACAGGCCTTTTCTATATCGCCCCAGCAGTTTAAGAAATTGCAGAAGGCATAAAAAATACCCCGTCTACTGCACAAGGCCAATAAACGAGGTATTAAAAAGGGGAGGATAAGTATTTATTTTCTCTTTTGTGATAATCTCATTATCCCCGCTTCTGTCAAAGTTATACACTCCGTATCAAAGAATTATCAGGAGAGTTGCCGTGATCAGTACAATACTGATTACAATGGAAATGGAATTGACTGCACTGGCAAAAAGTCGCCCTTTAAATCTGCCGTAAAGGCCGGCGCTGCAGACGCAATAGGGCTCAAGGGCAGGATTGCCAGAGCCTGACGGTATTCCAGAGGAAGAGGCATAAAAAAATAGAGGGCCGCCGCCACTGCGATCGAGACGCCGTAACGCACTGCCAGGATCTTTACGATTTTTCCCTTCTGGCTGGTATCTCCGGAAATTTTAAAGCCTACTCCCATCATCAGCATGGCGATAAAGGCATTCGCCCCTGAAACCACCTCTGAAAATGTGATCACCGGAGCCGGAAGGCTGATGTGGAGCAGGGACAGCGCCGTCATGGTTATATAAGCGTCAAAGGGTACGGAACGCACCAGGGTTTTTATAATAGGGATCAGGGATATCTTTCCCTCTCCCTCCTTTACCATCTTTGCCGCACTAAAGGCTCCGCCCAGACAGATAAAGGAATTTCCCGTATCAAAAAGGCTGGTTGTGATTACCCCGGCTGGCCCTAGAAAGCTCTGGGCAAAGGGCATAGTGAAGTTTCCTATATTATAGCCCGAGGTGTTCAACATGAAAATGCTTTTCCTCACGGTTTTTTCCCGCTGCCAGATAGGCTGAGGTTATAAGCATCAGGCCTCCCCCCAGACCAAGAACCGACAGGATCAAAAGAGACGCCTGAAGATCAACCCCTGAAAAATTGGCTACGATCGCAGCCGGAAGAGTTATCTTCAAAACGATCTTTGAAAGCACATGAAAATCCTCTTCTTTAAAAAATCCTTTTTTTCTCAGCAGATATCCCATAAAAATGATCGCAACGAAGGCAGCCGCCTTCATCAGTATTTCAGCCATGATGATTCTCCTTACACTTTTCATTCCATTGTGTACTATAGCAGAAACCAGCGCTGTCTTCAATACCGTTTCCGAAAAAATACGCCCCGCCAGCCCGGCGGAGCGCACATTTCATTTATACATATCCCAAAAGTCCCGGCAGCCACATGGACAAGGCGGGAATATAGGATACCAGCATCAGCACAATGAAGATTGCCGCAAAGTAAGCTAAAAGCGGCTTTATCACCTGCTCAATCTTAGTCTGTCCCACTTTTACACCCACAAACAGAGTGGTTCCCACAGGCGGGGTGATGGTTCCGATACACAGGTTAAAGATCATCATAATACCAAAGTGAATGGTATTCATACCCAGAGTCTGGCAGATGGGCAGGAAAATAGGAGTGAAGATCAGGCAGGCCGGCGTCATATCCATAAAGGTTCCCACGATCAGAAGGAGGATATTGATGATAACGAGGATCACATACCGGTTGTGGCTGATTCCCAGCATTGCCTCGGATACAGCAGTGGGAATGCCTGTAAATGCCATAACCCAGCTCATGATGCTTGACACGCCGATAAGAAAAATGATAATACCAGTCATCTCCGCGCTGTCAAGGAAGATTTTCGGCAGCTCAGAGGGTTTGATGGACTTATAGAAGAATACAGACAACACCATGCTGTATATAACTGCCACCACGCTTCCTTCTGTAGCGGTAAAGATACCGGAAATGATCCCGCCGATTACCACAACGATCATAAACAGACAAGGGATGGCCTGTAAAAATACCTTAAGCTTCTCGCTGTTTGTAAACTTCTTTGTACTGCGGTAGCCCTTCTTTTTAGCAAAAATATAGATTACGATCATACATGCCAGTCCCCAGAGGATCCCGGGAATATAGCCCGCCATGAAAGAGCCGCTACGGAGGTTCCTCCGCTGACAAGTGAATAGGTGATCATAACGTTGCTCGGAGGGATTAAAAGACCGGTAGGAGCGGTAGCGATATTAGCCGCTGCTGAGAAATCCCTGTCATAGCCTTCTTCCTCTTCGATAGGGCCGATGATCGAACCCATGGCGGAAGCTGCCGCCGTACCGGAACCTGAGATGGCACCGAAAAGCATATTGGCAACGGCGTTGGTGTGTGCCAGAGCTCCCGGAATACTTCTGTAAATAATTTTGCAAAATTGATCAGACGGATAGCAATACCGCCCTTTATTCATCAAGTTTCCTGCCAGGATAAAAACGGAATGGCAAGAAGGCTGAATACGGAAATACCGGAAAAAATCCTCTGTGCTCCCGTAAGCACGGATGCGCCGGTATCAAGCACCGGAAGGATCGCTCCGATGGAAGAAACAGCCAGAGCTACTGCGATTGGTACTCCAGCTAAGAGCATAATCACAAGAAGCACTAAAATAATCAGCCCGCAGGCAACTGCAATCGTCATAACCGAACCTCTCCCTTCTCCTTAAATTCCATATGAGCCATTGCGTCTATGGCATTCATAAGGCTGAAAATCATGATCAGCACTCCCGTAACAGGCACGATCACATAAACATAGGCCATAGGCACCTGCAAAGAAGCAGTTTTTTGGATCATGGTCAGCTTTGTAATGGAAATACCGCCGTATACCATCACAACCGCTGCTAACAAAAAAGTAAGAAGGTCAATGGTAATCTCCAGATATTTTCTGGGCGCTCCGATGAGCTTGTCTGCCAGAAAGCCCATACGCATATGGTCTCTCTTTCCGAACACATAGGCGGAAGCCAGAAGGGCCATCCAGGTAAAAGCGTAGGTTAAAAGCTCCTCTGATACCGTACTTGACGGTTAAAGAAATAACGGGTTACGATCTGATACGTTCCGATCAGGGTCATAAAGGCGAACAGAGCGATGATTACAAATCCCAGAACCTGCATGATCCCTGCTTTTACTTTTGTGCATGTCTCCATCCTACTGTCCTCCTTTTGCTTTTTCATTGGCAGCCTGAATATGGTCATAGAGATCGCGGATCTTCTCATTTTCCTGAAGCATAGACTCATGGAGAGGAAGAACCTTTTCTTTAAACGCTTCCACATCCACGTCAATAAACTCTACGCCCATTTCATCTGTGGCGATTTTTTTAGCCTCTTCTATACTCTTGTCCCACTCTTCCATCTCTACTTCCGTGGAAAGAGCCGCCGCCTCTTTAAATACCTGATAATCCTCAGGGCTTAAGCTGTTTAAGAACTTCAGATTGGCTACCAGCATATCCGGCACCATCTGATGCTTGTTATAAGAATAATATTTTGCAACTTCGCCGTGCTTGTTGTTGGTAAGAGCCAGTTCGTTATTCTCTGCACCGTCGATGACACCCTGCTGGATAGCCGTATATACCTCGCCAAATCCCATTGGCGCCGCTGCCGCTCCAAATGCCTTTACCATCTCTACGCTGGCAGGACTCTGCTGTACGCGGATCTTTTTGCCCTTTAAATCCTCCGGCGTCCGTATCGGGGATTTTCCGTAGAAATTACGGGTACCTGCATTGTACCAGGTTACTACGACGCGGAAACCGGCTTCATCCGTCGATGCATAGATATTTTCCATGTATTCCGTATCCTGCATCACGGATTTGTATACCTCCTCTGAGTCAAACAGATACGGCATACTGAAAATCTCATATACGTCAGCAAAGGTCTCCAGATTCGCTGTGCCGGCTACTACAAAGTCAATGGCTCCCGTCTGTGTCAGCTCAATGGCCTTCTGGGCTGAGCCTAAAAGTTCATTTGGAAATATCTGGACCTCATATTTGTCTCCCAGCTTCTTCCACATACTCTTTAAATGCCAGAAGCCCCAGATGCTCCGGATGCGTCTCTGACTGTGCATGGGAAACGCGGATAATACGCTTGCCGCCGGTTAAAGAACCGCAGCTTGTCAGACTGACTGCCACTGCTATCCCAAAAGCAAGCGCCGTCAGCTTTTTCATCATCTTCCTCACTTTACTGCTTCCTTTCTTTATACACATTTTATTAAATAATTATAAAAAAAGGATTTTCTGTTTTGTACCGTAAATCTTTGACATTGAGGGAGAAAATTTTGTCATACGCTGTCTGTGTGAAAGCTGTCTCTGTATTCAGAAGGGTTCATACCTGCAATCCTTTTAAATACCTTTGCAAAGTAATTGGCGTCATAATACCCTACCAGCATGCTGACCTCTCTTACGCTGGCATTTTATCCTGTAAAGCCGTCTGGCCTCATTGATCCTGAAGCGGGCCAGATAGGCGGTAAAATTCTGGTCAAAGCACTGTTTAAACAGCTTGCAGAAATAGGCGTCAGAATAATTCATCATCCGTGCCGCATCCTGCATGGAAATATCCTTCATATAATTTTCCGTATATACCGGCGTATCTTTTCAGCCGCCTGTCCAAGCCGGTCAGGCTCGTCCGGCTCCTCCTCTAAGTCCGGCTCCGGCATCTCTGCCCCGGTCTCTTCCGGCATCTCCTGTTCCATATGCAGCTTTTCAAACTGCTCCTCTTTGGATCCGCCCCACGGCTTCCTCCATCACCGCAGTAAGCTCCTCTTCCTCACAGGGCTTTAAAAGATAGTCCAGCGCATGAATGGCAATGGCTCTCTTTGCATAGGAAAATTCGTCATATGCGGTAAGGAAAATGATCTCGCAGTCCTCATCCAGCCTTCGGATCTGTTCTGCCGCCTCCACACCGTTTAATTCCGGCATGGAAATATCCATGATCACGATCTGGCACCGTTCTTTAAAACACAGGCGGACCGCCTCATTTCCGTCTGCTGCCTGCCAGATGACCAGGCTGTCTCCAAAATGCTTATGCAGCCGTTTGGCAAGAGCCATACGTTCAATCTGCTCATCATCTGCCAAAAGCACCTTGTACGTCTCGTTCTTATCCTCATTCTGTATCACGGTTCATCCTCCTTACAGTTTTCCGGTGTAAACGCCAGCTGTACCACCGTCGCGCAGCCCTTTCGGCTCTCGATCCTCACTTCCATCGTCCTCATACATTGCCTTCAGCCGGCGGGCAATGTTTCCCAGACCAATCCCAACGCCGGATCCATCTCCTTCCTTTAAGGCTCTTTTTATCTTTTCCAGTTTGTCCTCATCTAATCCCTTCTCCCGTATCCGCCACCGAGATCCACAGCCTCTGCCCCTGTTTCCAGGTCCGCACCACAATCCTTCCGCCTTTGCTTCTTGCAGAAATCCCATGCTTTACTGCATTTTCCACCAAAGGCTGGAGCATAAAGGAAGGAACCAGTATCTCCATTGTTTCCGGGTCACAGCCTGTCTCATACTGCACTCTCTTTCCAAACCGCATCTGCTGCAGATACATATAATCCTGAACAACCTTAAGCTCATCGTTCCAGAGGCATCACAGATGCAGTTGATTTTAAATTGTAGCGGAACAGGCGGCTTAATGCCTGTATCATCTTTTCCGTGGCAGCCGCATCTTCATCTTAGATCTGAGCCGTTCCGGCGATCATATTTAAGGTATTAAAAAGAAAATGGGGATTGATCTGATTTTTTGCTGCAGCCGGACCGCCTCCAGCTGCCGTTCTGTTTCGTTTTTTTCTTTTAAAGCCTCAATATATCCTCTTGTCGCCTGCTTCATTTTATTAAAGGAACGGATAAGACGACTGATCTCATCTTCTCCCTCAGCTGTAAGTTCAGGCCCTGAAAAATCATTTTTCCGGATACGGTCTGCCTGCCCGGCCAGCATTACCACTGGCTCTACGATGTTACGGCGTACGGAGCCATTCAGCCGCTTAACCATCCACAGTGCAGTGATCCCCACAGAATACTGGCAGCCGGAAGGACTGAAAAGGAAACGATGCTTCGTAGCGTTCGCTTCCGTCCTCCATTGTCATCTGTTCCAGCTGTCCGGCCTTATCCTTGAGATAATTTTGAACCCGGTAGATCCGATACAGCCGGTTCACATATTCCGGATCCTCCCGGTCTGTTTCTTCAAGGACTTCCAGCTCTGTCTCGTAATTTTCATACATATTCCGGATGGACCAGGTACGGGCATACCGCTCAGAGCCCGTTTCTCTGTAATCAACGGAAGCTCTTCCAGCCGCCGGCGCGTTTCCATTCTGGACTGCTCAAACCGCTCCCGCTCTTCCGGAAGGGCAGTTCCCACATAACGCGCAAAGGCCAGGCGCTCCTCCTCCATCGCAGACCAGAAGGCCAGACTGCCGGCGTTCTGTTCCAGGATGCTTCCGAAGCTCCCAAGGCCGAACCAGCTTACTGCCAGATTGGCTCCAATCGAAAAAAAGACCACTGCCCCGGCACAGACAGCGATCCGTTTTACTTTTTTCTCCAGCGAAACTCCACTTTTTTCCATATATTTCCTCCGGATCCGTTCCTTTTAGGAAGATTGTCCACAAAATCTCCTATAAGCCCACATAGTATATCACAGCTTATATCCTTTTGAACAGACCCGGACCGTTCCTTTTATGTCTTTTAACATTCCTAAAGAATCTGATCCTCCTCTGAGGGCACATACCTGGCGATATCCTCAATGCGGCAGTTTAAAATCCTGCAGAGATCATTGATCGTTTTCATGGTCACATCTTTATTATGCTTAAGCCGGTGCAGAGTACTGTCAGAAATTTTATGCTTCTTCGTCAGTGTGTACCAGCTTTCCTCCGACGCCTCCAGAGTTTCCCAGAAAGGCGAATAGTCGATCATATTTTATTGCTCTATGCTTATTTTACCTGAAATAAGCATAAGTTAGAATTTGCATATTGAATATCTTCGGAATAGCGAATATACTATAGGTAAACAGATGCATATTCTGAAATTATCAGACTATTCTAACCGTTTTGAGTCAAAATAAGAGACGGGAAAGGAAGGGATTGGATATGGGAATTTATACACAGAAGGAAAAGGAATTGCTGGCAGATGATCCGGAAGTAAGAAAGCGGCTCCTAAGCTTTGCCTCCATGAGCGGAAAAAGAATTTTTCAGAGAGGTTCAGTCCCGCCTGTCACCGGAGGAACTGGAAGAATATCTGGAAGAAAATCCGGAAGAGCGGATCTATCTTATGACTCCCCCCCACAAATAAAACAAAAAACGGCCTGCCATTAAATGACAAACCGATTCTCTTCTGGTTCTTCTTCAAAATAGTCCTTATAATCCACCTCTATAGAATGACGCATCCGCTTCATACTGTAGTAGAGGTGATCTTTTAATACCTGTTCCAGGCCGGAAAGATCTTTTGCAGATCAGCTCAAACAGCTGCTCATGCTCTCCGATAATCCTTGGAAAATCTGTTTCTGTAATAAAATCCAGCATACGAAACCGGGTATAATGAAGCTGCTGGGCCTGGAGAATATCCCAGAGCTTCTGTCGCTTTACAGCTGTGAACCAGAGAGAGTGCATCTGGGCGTCCATGCGGTAAAACTGTTCCGGTTCAAACCCCGGCGTCTGGATCAAGGCCTTCTGAACGGCAATGGCATGACGGATTTCCTCCATCACCATGGGCGTCTGGATTTCCATAAAATCCCTTAAAACCATGGTTTCCACCGCTACCCTCATATAGATCATCTGCTTGATATTATCCAGGCTCAAAAGAGTCACATACGTTCCCCGATAGGAATCGTCTCCGCAAATCCCTGTTCCTGCAAAAGACGCAGGGCGTCCCGCACCGGAGTCCGCGACACGCCAAACCGCTCACAGATATCACTTTCGCTGATCAGGCAGCCTGGTTTCAGCTTCAGATCCAGTATCTCCCGCTTTAAGGTTTCAAAAACCAGTTCCCCTCTGTTTTTAAAATTCACTTCTCCCATGCAGCACCCCTGTTCCTTTTCTCAGATGAATCAGGACCCGCCATGCGGTCATGGCATGACGGGCCCTGATTGGTTTTATTGGTTTAATTGCGTAATCGATTACTTAGGCTGCTTGCCGATGTATGCCAGGATTCCTCCGTCTACATACAGTACCAGACCATTTACAAAATTGGAAGCATCAGATGCCAGGAATACTGCAGGTCCGCCCAGATCCTCAGCCTCACCCCAGCGTCCTGCAGGAGTCTTGGAAACGATGAACTGGTCAAATGGATGTCTGGAGCCGTCTGGCTGGATCTCACGCAGAGGAGCTGTCTGGGGAGTAGCGATATAGCCAGGTCCGATACCGTTACACTGGATGTTGTACTCACCGTACTCAGAGCAGATGTTCTTTGTGAGCATCTTTAAGCCGCCCTTAGCTGCTGCATAAGCAGATACGGTCTCACGGCCCAGCTCACTCATCATGGAGCAGATGTTGATGATCTTTCCGTGGCCCTTCTTGATCATGCTTGGGATAACAGCCTTGGAAACAATAAACGGAGCGTTTAAGTCAACATCGATTACCTGGCGGAACTCAGCTGCACTCATCTCGCACATTGGGATTCTCTTGATGATTCCTGCGTTATTTACCAGGATATCAACTACGCCTACCTCTGCCTCGATCTGAGCAACCATCGCGTTTACTGCGTCCTCATTGGTTACGTCGCATACATAGCCGTGAGCCTCGATGCCCTCTTCCTTGTACGCTGCGATTCCCTTATCTACCAGTTCCTGCTTGATATCGTTGAAAACGATGGTAGCGCCTGCGCCTGCCATTGCCTTTGCGATTGCAAAGCCGATGCCGTAGGAAGCGCCTGTTACCAGGGCTACCTTGCCTTCAAGTGAAAAGTTGTTTAAATAATCAGCCATTTCTTTATCCTCCATATATTTTTAACAGAATCGTTCGGATGAACTTACATCATCTCGTTTGGCATCATGGTATCCATATCGTCGAACTCCATGTTCTCTCCGCCCATAGCCCAGATAAAGGTATAGTTGGAAGTGCCGGCGCCGCTGTGGATGCTCCAGGACGGGCTGATCACAGCCTCCTCATTCTTCATGACAATATGTCTTGTCTCAGTGGGTTCTCCCATCATATGGAATACTACGTTGTCGCCCGGAACCTCAAAGTACATATAAATCTCCATACGGCGCTCATGTGTATGAGACGGCATGGTGTTCCATACGCTGCCTGGCTCTAATACGGTCATGCCCATGGACAGCTGGCAGGTCTTAAGTACATCCGGATGGATGAACTGATTGATGGTACGCTTATTGGAGGTCTCTGCCTCGCCGCAGGGTCTCTTTGCAGCCTTCTCAATCGGAATAAAGGTAGTTGTGTAGGAAGTATGAGCCGGTGCGCTGACCATGTAGAACTTTGCAGGCTTCTCAGCGTCGGTGCTCTCAAAATAAACTTCCTTTGTGCCCTTTGTAATGTACAGGCAGTCCTTGTATCCCATCTTAAAGGTCTGGCCGTCTGCTGTGATGGTTCCCTCGCCGCCGATATTAAAAATACCGATCTCACGGCGCTCTAAAAAGTAATGGGTGCCGAAGTTCTTCCAGCAGTCGATTCCCTTATCAATAGAAACCTTCTCTGTAGTAGGCATACATCCCAGAGTAACCATACGGTCTACATGAGAGTATACGGCAACTACCTCATTAGCCTTGTACAGATCTGTGATGAGGAATTCGTTTCTTAATTCCTCTGTTGTGTAGCGCTTTACATCCCTCTGGTTGGCAGAATAGCGAATATCCATTCTCCGATTCCTCCTTTAAAATATTTGTACTTAACTTTTTGAGTTTGTATACAACTTTTTTATCTGTATACAGACTATCATTTTTACCTAAAATGCAATAGGAAATATGTTACAAAAAAATACGGGTTTTATATGCAATATCACAAACGGATTGCATTTCCCATTTTTATCAGATATACTTACAAAAGAATCTGGACTTCTTCTGCAGCTGTCCAGACGATCACTGTATACATGAGAGGAGGATTTTCCCTTGAAGAAAAATATACTTGTAGGCCAGTCCGGCGGTGCCACAGCTGTGATCAACGCCAGCTTATACGGCGTGATCCAGGAAGGACTTTCCCATCCGGATGAGATTGGACTGTCTATGGCATGATAAACGGCATCGAAGGCTTTCTGTCCGGCCATACCATAAATCTCTCCGCAGAGCTTTCCAAAGAGGATTTGGAACTTCTGCGCCTGACGCCCGCCGCATATCTGGGCTCCTGCCGCTATAAGCTTCCTGAAAATATGGATGCTTCCGTATACCCCTTGTTATTTGAAAAATTTAAAGCCATGAATATCGGAGCTGTATTCTACATCGGCGGAAATGATTCCATGGACACCGCAGACAAATTGTCCAGATATGCTGCCATGGCAAAAGAGGATATCGTTTTTATCGGCGTTCCAAAAACCATTGACAACGATCTTCCTGTAACCGACCACACCCCCGGCTACGGCAGCGCTGCCCGATATGTAGCGTCTACTGTCCGTGAAATCGTTCTGGATGCTTCTGTCTATCAGCAGCCGGCTGTCACCATTATTGAACTCATGGGCCGTCATGCAGGCTGGGTCACTGCTGCCAGCGCCCTGGCAAGAAAGTTTCCCGGCGACAATCCCCTGCTCATCTATCTGCCGGAATCTGATTTTGATATGGAAGCGTTTTTAAATGATATCGAAGGCGCTTTAAAGAAAAGCACCGCTGTGGTTGTCTGTGTTTCTGAAGGCATCCACGATGCTTCCGGCCGTCTGGTATGTGAATACTCTACTGAAGCTCAGGTCGATACCTTTGGCCACAAGATGCTTACAGGCTGCGGAAAGCTGCTCGAAAGCTATGTCAGAGGCCGTTTCGGAGTCAAGGTTCGCTCTGTAGAATTAAATGTAAACCAGCGCTGCAGCAGCCTTATCTCCTCTCTTACGGACATTAACGAAGCCAGCGAGGCCGGACGCTTTGCAGTCCGTGCCGCATGAGGGCGTGACCGCAAAGATGATCACCTTTGAACGCGAAGAAGGAGCGGATTATTCCATCCGTTTCGGCCTTACAGATGTTTCCAATGTCTGCAATAAGGAAAAGACCTTCCCGCCTCACTGGATCACCGGCAATCACAACGATATCGGCCCGGAATTTACCGCCTATGCTCTTCCGCTCATCCAGGGGCAGCCACAGCATATTCTGGAGGACGGACTTCCAAGATATCTGTACCGCAAAGAGCAGGGGCTTTTGCCATGATCCGTTTTCCCACTTATGAATCCTGTACCCTCTGCCCCAGAATGTGCCGCATTGACCGCAGCCGCAAAACCGGCTACTGCGGATGTACCGATCAGTTAAAGGCTGCTAGGGCAGCACTCCATAAATGGGAAGAACCCTGTCTGAGCGGGCCGGAGTGGGCCAGAGGCGGAAGCGGAACCGTCTTTTTTTCCGGATGTACCCTTAAATGCTGCTTCTGCCAGAATTATCCCATCAGCAGCGAACAATTCGGAAAGGAGCTGAATTCTAATGAGTTGGCTGATATCTTTCTCCGTCTGGAAGATCAGGGGGCCTATAATATCAATCTTGTCACCCCCACTCAGTTTCTCCCTCAATCCTTCCTGCTCTGGATCAGGTTCGCTCCCGCCTTTCGATCCCGATCGTATATAACTGCGGCGGCTATGAACGTCCTGAGATCGTAGAATATTTAAAGGATTATGTAGATATCTGGCTTCCTGATTTAAAGTACCATGACAGCGCTCTTTCTGCCCGTCTGTCAAACTGCGGGAACTACTTTGAAGCCGCTTCCCGTGCTATCTATCAGATGATCCTTCAGACAGGCGCTCCGGTATTTGAGGAACACGCCCCTGAGGAGCCCTCCCAGCCTTCCTTCCTGCTTATGAAAAAAGGCGTAATCCTGCGCCATATGGTTCTCCCCGGACACAGGGATGATTCCATCGCCCTGATGGAATGGGTCAGCAGAGAGCTTCCAAAGGCCAGTACCTGTTAAGCCTTTTAAGCCAGTACACCCCCTTCTACCATAGCTGCGACCATCCGGATATCAATCGTCGGATCACCTCCTATGAATACCAGAAGGTAGTGGATGCAGCGCTCTCTCTGGGACTTACTGAGGGATTTATACAGGAAAAAAGCAGCGCAAAGAAGAATATACGCCGCCCTTTGATCTAAAAGGTCTGTGATCCCTCTATATTAAATACAACAAAGACGGATATCGAATCTTTGACTAACCACGTTCTCGATTACGATATCCGTCTTTTAACTATCTCGTCCATTGGACCAAGCCTCTCTTTCGAAACAATTGTTTCTTTTGTGACTCTATATTTAATTGTATCCACTCTGGTTTTCTTCTGCTCTCTTTTGTATATTCACTTGCTTCGGATCTATTTTCCACCTTGCTTTTCTTTCTTTGATCCGGTATCTCTCTCCGTCCTGATGATACTTTCTCGTCATATCACCAGACCGGGCATTAATTGCCTTTGATACGCTTATGGATCACTTTGAAAATACGATCATCTGCTTGTTCCTATCTTTTATTACAGACATTCTCTTTCGTTTCTTTAAGACTGCAGTTCTTTTACCAATCGATTGGACTTTCTTTTGTTTCTTAAATCAATTTCCGTTTCATCTGTCTGTACTATGTATGAGCAGTTACTCTCACAGAGTGCTTTCCCTGTTTCATCTATAACTAAATCACTTTAGCTTATAAATGAAACGAACATTCTCTTTCTGGTGGTCCGTACCTCCTTTGCTTAGATTTTATTACATTGAGTTGACTGTCTACAACTCCTTATTCTCTTTTGTATCTCGTGTTCTCTTCTCTTTTGTTGACTTTATTATACAAAAAGAGCCCCTATTTGTCAAGACTCTTTTTGTAATTTTTAATTATTTTTTGTCTTTTTATAAATTGTGTATATTTATTGTAATTGTTTATATTTTTATATAATATTTACCTGTTATATTTGGGTATTTACTTATAATTTCAGAATATTTATTATTTTATATCTTCTTTGGGGAATTTCCTGCGGATCAGTTTAAAGGTAACCATGTGAGCCGCTGCCGTAATGAGCCAAGATGGATATGACAGATAAAGAACTGCCAGTGAACGGTAAACGGCAAATACTGTAAAATCCAGAGAATACGAAACCACATGCCCTGTAAGAGAGACGATCAGGAATCACCGAGTATCCCAATCCTCTCAAGCTTCCTACCATACAGTCCATCAGCCCGCAGATAAAATAGGTCCCACAGATAATCTCCAGACGGAGCATCCCGTATTTAAGCACCTCAGAGTCTGAAGAATAAATTCCCAGAAGATGAGTGCCCGCGCCTACTGCTGCCAGGCCAAGAACCAGCCCCACTGCCGTAACAACAGCCAGACAGATATTTTTACCTTATTAATACGGCTGTACTTTCCTCCGCCAAGATTCTGGCTGGTAAAGCTTAAGCTGGTCTGATAAACCGCATTCATAGCCGTATAGACAAAGCCCTCGATATTTGCAGAAGCCGTATTGCCTGCCATGGCCACAGAACCAAAGGAATTGACAGAGGACTGGATCAGCACATTGGATACAGAGAAGATCGCGCCCTGCATACCGGCCGGAAGACCGATCTTCACAATCCGCTTCAGCTTATCCATATGAATGGTAAGTTTCTTTAGATGGAGCTTCATCATTCCCTCTTCCGCCATCAGGCTCTTAAAGACAAGAAATGCGGAAATGTGCTCAGAAATCACAGTAGCCCAGGCTACTCCGTCCACTCCCATTCCAAGGCCTATTACAAAGAACAGATTCAAACCACATTGACCGCTCCGGCGGCAAAGAGGAAATAAAGAGGCCGCCTGGTATCTCCTACTGCTCTGAGGATCGCAGCGCCGAAGTTATAAAGCATTAAAACAGGCATTCCAAGGAAATAAATCCGCATATAGAGCACAGATTGATCCAGCACATCCTCCGGGGTTCCCATGATCCGAAGCATGGGGCCTGCGGCAAGCTCTCCCACCGCAACCAGAAACAGGCCGCTTAAAATGGCCGTCAAAACCGCCGTATGTATGGTTTCCTGAACATCTCTTTCCTTCTGTCCGCCATAATATCTGGCTACCAGCACATTTACACCTACAGACAAGCCTACAAAAATGTTGATCAGAAGATTGATCAGGGATGAGGTAGAGCCCACAGCCGCCAGCGCCGTACTTCCGGAAAACCTTCCTACTACAATAATATCAGCCGCATTAAACAAAAGCTGTAAAATACCGGAAAGCATCAGCGGAATGGAAAACAGCAGGATCTTGCCTAAAAGCGGGCCATTGCACATATCAATTTCATATGATTTTTTCATAATCCTATTTACCTCCGTTCAGCTATACTTTAGCACAGGCAAATTCGTTTTACAAGCTCCTATATTTTTCTTGACATTTTTCGGTTCCTCTCCTACACTGTTTCATAAACTGTGCCATTTGGGAGGAAATGATCATGTCATTAACGGAATTGTTTATTATTGCAGTTGGCTGTCTATGGACGCCTTTGCCGTAGCGGTCTGTAAGGCTTGCCATGCCGGAAATGAGCTGGAAAAACGCCGGAATCGTAGGACTTTATTTTGGCGGCTTTCAGGGCCTTATGCCCTTTCTGGGATATCTGCTGGGTTCCAAGTTCAGCAGAACCATCGAGTCCTATGACCACTGGATCGCCTTTGTGCTTCTGGCTCTTATCGGAGGAAATATGATAAAGGAAGCCTTTGAAAACGGCGAAGAAGCAACAGATCCCTCTCTGGATATAAAAACCATGACCCTGATGGCTGTGGCAACCAGCATTGATGCCCTGGCCGTAGGCGTAACCTTTGCCTTCCTTCAGGTCCGGATCCTGCCTGCCGTACTCTTTATCGGAAGCATTACCTTCCTTCTGTCTGCCGCAGGTGTTAAGATTGGAAATGTATTTGGCTGCCGTTATCAGAAAAAAGCCGAATTTGCCGGCGGCCTGATCCTGATCCTCATGGGGCTTAAAATCCTTTTGGAGCATCTGGGCTTTCTGGGATAAAACAGAGATTTAAAAAAGCATCCGGACATTCCGGAACGATACCGTTCCCGGACTGCCCGGATGCTTTTTAATGTAACTGGTCAGATTCTCACACCGCTTCCATCCACCTGATATCCATCTATAGTACAGTTCGTCATCATAACGCCATTATCAGGATTCAGATAATACCAATTTCTTTGTACTCCTGCCAGCCGGTTTTCATATAGCCGTCCATACCGAAAAATACCAGCTGTCATTGATCAAGGCCCAGGAGGTAAGATAATTTTCCTGATAAAGATATCTCCAGCCCTTTTTATCCTTTTCCCAGCTTCCTAGATGGATATTCCGATAGGAAGGCATCTCTGCCTCGGGAAGAAGCATAAAATAATAGGATCTTCGCTCATCTCCTCTGGCAAATTCAAGAACATAGCACCGCTCCAGAGAATCATAGAGCCGGCTTTCGCTTTCCTTTGCCAGTGTTTCCGGGCGTACGACCGGATAATTCTCTCCCTCCTCCAATCCGTACACCCGGCACTCCAGGCTCTTTTGAGTATCTCCCTCGTAGGTGATGAGATAATAATTTAAAACAATCTCATCCAGATTTACATCATTTCTGTCCTTTGTAATGGTAAAGGTATCCTTATCCGATACGCGGTTTCCCATTACATAGGACGTATAGCCGTCATAGATGGCCGTCTGCCGGTTATTTACATCCAGATGGAGCGTTACCGGAACCGGCGTTTTTCCGGCAGAACCCGCCAGGGCGGTAAAGGCGCCCACGATGGTTAAGGTTGCTGCCGCAGCCAGCGCTTTCATGCAACGCAGAATCCCTGCCTTTTTCATCCGGCCACCTCCTCCCACTGCTTCATTACTTTAATATCACTTTTCTGAAATTCTTTTTGCCTCTCTTTACTACAAGGCCCTCTCCAGCAAAACGGTCCTTTTCAAAGGCAGCGTGAATATCCTTTACAGTCTCTCCGTCTACAGATACGCCGCCCTGCTCTACATTTCGTCTTGCCTCAGAACGTGAAGAAGCCAGTCCTGATTTCGTCAGGATCGTCAGGATATCCATGGCATTTTCTTTAAAATCCTCTTCCGTCAGCTCGCTGGTAGGCATATTGATGGTGCTTCCTCCAGCTGAAAACAGCGCTCTTGCGCCCTCCTGTGCCTTTGCAGCCTCTTCCTCGCCGTGCACCAGCTTGGTAAGCTCAAATGCCAGGATTTCCTTTGCCTGATTTAACTGGCTGCCTTCCCATTTGTCCATCTCGTCAATCTGCTCTAACGGAAGGAATGTAAGCATACGCAGGCACTTAAGCACATCGGCATCTGCCACATTTCTCCAGTACTGATAGAAATCGAATGGGGAGAAGTCTTGTTTGGATCCAGCCATACGGCGCCGGACTGTGTCTTCCCCATCTTTTCCCTCTGAGTTTAACAGAAGGGTAATGGTCATGGCGTGGGCGTCTTTTCCCAGCTTGCGGCGGATAAGCTCTGTACCTCCCAGCATATTGCTCCACTGATCGTCGCCGCCGAACTGCATATTGCAGCCGTAGCGCTGGAACAGCTCATAGAAGTCATAGCTCTGCATGATCATGTAGTTGAACTCAAGGAAGCTTAAACCCTTTTCCATCCGCTGCTTATAGCACTCAGCCCTTAACATATTATTTACAGAGAAATGAGGACCGATCTCCCGTAAAAACTCAATGTAATTTAAATCCATCAGCCATTCAGCATTGTTTACCATCATGGCCTTTCCTTCGGAAAAGTCGATGAAACGGCTCATCTGCTTCTTTAAAGCAGTCGCAGTTGTGCTGGATCTGCTCTGGTGTCATCATAGTACGCATATCCGTACGGCCGGAAGGATCTCCTACCATACCGGTGCCGCCTCCGATCAGGGCAATAGGCTTATTTCCTGCCATCTGAAGGCGCTTCATCAGACAAAGAGCCATAAAGTGGCCTACATGAAGGCTGTCTGCGGTCGGGTCAAATCCAATATAGAATACGGCCTTTCCCTCATTCACCATTTTTTTGATTTCTTCTTCGTTTGTTACCTGGGCAATTAAGCCTCTGGCAATCAGTTCTTCGTAGATCTGCATTGTCTTCTCTCCTTTACTGTTTTTATTTTACCATATTTCTATTTTTCATGCAAAGGCCTGATTTCTTACAGTTTCGGCGGCTTCAGGCTGGGAAGCGTTTTTATTTCATAAGCCTCGCTTCTCTATGGAACTAAAAGCTCCGTCCCTGTTCAAAGGACGGAGCAGAAAGCCCGTGTTACCACCTGATGTTTACAGCCAGCTCGCACTGACTGCCTCCTTAAGTACATGCCGTAAAATAAATAAACCGCTTTCCAGCCGGCAGATACTCAGGCACGATAACGTGTGCCGGATCCGTCGCAGCCTACTGAGCCGGAAAAACCTGTGCAGATTCCGTCCGTTTGGTGCGAAGCTCAGAGATGTATTCATATCCTGCTTTCCATGCGCCTCTCATCCCCCGGCTGCTTTCTGTATGCTTGTGCAGAATACTACTTTTTCCCGTCATAGCCATTTCATGAAATTATCACTATTATAGGCAGGTAAAATAGATTTGTCAAGACAGTACACTTTTGCTTTACGAATCTGTTTTTGTATATTATAATGTTGCATTATCGAATTTACACACAAAGGGAGGAATATGAGATGGGATTTACACTTGTAAATGAACTGCCAACTCCCGCAGAGATTCTTGAACAGTTTCCTCTTGCGGATCATCTGGCAGCTTTAAAAAAAGAAAGAGATGAAGAAATTAAAAAGGTCATTACCGGCCAGAGTAATAAATTCCTGGTGATCATCGGTCCCTGCTCCGCTGATAATGAGGATGCGGTCTGCGACTATGCGAACCGCCTTGCAAAGGTTCAGGAGGCTACAAAGGATCAGCTGATCATCATCCCCAGAGTCTATACGAATAAGCCGCGGACCACTGGAGAAGGTTATATGGGTATGCTCCATCAACCGGATCCCGAAAAAAAGCCGGATATGCTTCAGGGGATCCTTGCCATCCGCCATATGCATATGCGTGTGCTCCGGGAAACCGGTATGTCTACAGCCGATGAGATGCTTTATCCGGACAACCTGCAGTATCTGTCCGATATCATGTCCTATATTGCCGTCGGCGCCCGCTCGGTTGAAAACCAATACCATCGGCTGGTAGCCAGCGGCTGCGAACGTACCTGTTGGTATGAAACCCTACCAGCGGCGACATGACTGTTATGTTAAACTCTGTTGTTGCAGCCCAGCTTCCCCATGACTTTATCTTCCGAGGATGGAGGTAAGCTGCCCCGGCAATCCTCTCACCCATGTGATCCTGCGCGGCGCAGTTAATAAGCGCGGTCAGTGCAGCCCCAACTATCACTATGAGGATTTAAGGCTGCTCTATGATCTCTATTCCCAGAGAGAGCTTAAAAATCCGGCCTGCATCGTGGACACCAATCATTCCAACTCCAACAAACAGTACAAAGAGCAGGTGCGCATTGCAAAAGAGGTACTTCACAGCCGCCGCTACTCCAACGATATCCGCCATCTGGTAAAGGGCCTGATGATTGAAAGCTACATCGAGCCCGGCAGCCATAAGATCGGACAGCACTGCTACGGACAGTCCATCACCGATCCCTGTCTTGGCTGGGAGGAAAGCGAACGCCTGATCTATGAGATTGCCGATATGATTGAATAATAAATAAAAAATGCTCCGTTTCTGTTCCATCCGTCTGTTCCGGCAGATGTTCAGAAACGGAGCATTCCTTTTATACGGCGAGAGCCGTAATACCAAAGTATGCCAGCACGATAGCTCCCAGAATAATTCTGTAATATCCGAAAAATTTGAAATTATGTCTGCGGACATAGCTCATCAGGAACTGGATCGAGTAAACCGAAACTCCAAATGCCACAGCCATTCCTAAAAGCGTATAGAAAATCTGAGATCCTGTAAAGGAATTTCCATCCAGGAAAAATTTTACAATTTTCAAAAAGCTGGCTCCAAACATCACCGGGATTCCCAGGAAAAAGGAAAACTCAGCGGCAGCGCTTCTTGAACAGCCCAGGATCATAGCGCCTAAAATCGTAGAGCCTGAGCGGGAGGTACCGGGAATCAACGAAAGCAGCTGAAATACGCCGATCAGGAAGCCTGTTTTCACAGAAATCTGTCCCACCTTCTGGATTGATGGACTGGAAGTGATGGGACTGTTTTCCAGTACAATGAACAAAATACCATAGAGGATCAGCATTGCCGCTACCACATAGGCATTATACAGATGGGCCTCCATCCAGTCATCCAGCAAAAGCCCCAGAACAGCCGCCGGAATGCAGGCAATGATGATCTTGATCCACAGAGCCCAGGTTGCTTCCCTCTGCCTGCGGTTTTTTGAAGGGCTGAATGGATTGAGCCTGTGAAAATACATCACTGCCACTGCCAGGATTGCCCCCAGCTGGATCACTACCAGAAACATTTCCTTAAATGCCTCCGGCTGGTCCAGACGGATGATCTCATCCACCAGGATCATATGGCCGGTGCTGCTGATAGGCAGCCACTCTGTAAATCCCTCCACAATTCCCAGTACGATGATTTTTAATGTTTCTACCAAACTCATAGTTTCTCCTTTTACACCGTATGTTTTAGAACCGTCTTCCGACGGTATATCGTATGCGTTTCCTCACTCTCCCATGCCTTCTGCAGACGGTCAGATATTTTCAATCTGCCAGTCAATGGGATCCAGACCGTTCTGCGTGAGAAAATAATTGGTCTGGCTGAAGGGACGGCTTCCGAAAAATCCCCGATAGGCAGACAGCGGGCTTGGATGAGGCGCTTTTAAAATAAGGTGTTTTTTATTATCCAGCATAGCGGCTTTGGCCTGGGCCGGCCTTCCCACAGGATAAATACCATCGGGCGGTCCTGCTCGTTGAGTACCCGTATGGCTGCATCCGTAAACTGTTCCCAGCCTATATCATGGTGGGAGTTAGCCTGATGGGCCCGGACCGTAAGCACCGTATTCAAAAGCATCACTCCCTGATCCGCCCATTTTTTCAGATAGCCGTTATTGGGAATATAGCAGCCCAGATCGTCGTGAAGCTCCTGGTAAATATTTACAAGAGACGGCGGCACATCTACATCCGGTTTTACGGAGAAGCAAAGGCCATGGGCCTGACCGTCATTGTGATAGGGATCCTGTCCCAGGATCACTACCTTTACCTTTTCCAGAGGTGTAAAGGCGAAGGCGTTGAAGATATCGTCCGGATCGGGAAATATCTTTCTGGTCTCATATTCATGTTTTACTGTTTCATACAGCTTTTTATAATAAGGCTTTTTAAATTCCCCGCTTAAAGGGCCCAGCCAGTCATTGGATATTGCCGCCATCACACTCACTCTCTTCCTTTGTTTTTTCATTCAAAATCCATTCCAGAGAATTTCCATGCACCGGAATGCTGCGTTCCTGTACCTCCTGGGTATCTGATAAAATTCTTCATTGACCCGGTACAAAAGAGCCTTTCTGTTAAAGAAAATGATCTTTTCAAAAGGCCAGCGCATAACCGTAGGAGAAGCAAAGCCCTCTCCCAGCTCTAATATAGTCAGTGTACGGTTCACAGTCCCGGCCTGCCAGGAAAGATACCTCTTCCACCCGGGAAGATAGCCTTCCTCAATATAGTTTTCTTCCTTTATGGTATTTCCCGCAAGAGGAGCGCCGCAGTGGGGGCAGAACTCATCTGGAAGTTCTCCCTCCTCCCAGATATCCTTTGTACAGGCCCTGCTGCACTGACGCCAGTGAATATTCCCGCAGGGAGCCGTGATGCGCTCTCTGTCAAAGGGCGTATCATAAACCGCTCCGTCCGTAAGAGTCGTGACCAGATAGTAATCCTTATCCTTCACCATCTCGTACAGCGCTTCATAGGCGGCCTTTATCTCTGCCTGCTCCGGGTCTGAAAGCCTGCAATCCCGGATTTTCTTTTCAGACTTTAGCCCCCACTCTGGCCCGATCCCGATGAGGATCCGCTCCGAAGCAGCCAGTCTGGCTGACAGGGTCTGGTCTGTATGTGTTATATATTCCATATTGTGTACGTTCCTCTGCCGCTGCAGCCTGGTAAAAATCCGGCAGAAATCCCCTTGCGAGAACCTCTGCCGGATTTTGCCCCACATAAGCATCAGGCTGCTGCATCACTCTGAAAAAAGCCTGCTTTAATTGGTATAGTTATCAAAATATCCCTGAACCAGAATAATAGGAGTTCCCTTATCGCCGGAACCGCTGGTCAGGTCGCACAGAGATCCGATCAGATCTGTAAGTTTTCTCGGAGTTGTTCCCTGAGAAGCCATATCCCCCACCAGGTCGGACTTCTTCTCTCTGATCCTCTGAGAGATCGCATCCTTTAATGCTGCGCCGGACAGATCCTTAAAATCGTTGTCCGCCAGATATTTTAACTTGATTTCGTTTGGAGTTCCTTCCAGACCCTCGGTATTTGCAACCGCAACAACCGGGTCAGCCAGCTCCCAGATTTTTCCTACCGGATCTTTAAATGCACCGTCACCGTATACCATAACCTCAACGTGCTTTCCGGTACGATCCAGGATCTGCTTCTGGATCTCATATACCAGATCGCTGCACTCTCTTGGGAACAGCTTGATGGTATCCTCGGTAGACTTGTTGGAGCCTAAAAGTCCGTACTTCTCGTTGCAGCCGCTGCCGTTAACAGGAGCTGTCAGGATATCGTCCATACCGCAGACTCTCTCTGCTCCTGCTTCTTTTAAGATGCGCTTGGTGCGCATACGGGAATGGATATCGCAGGTAAGAACGTTCTTGGTGTGCTTTACGATTTCTCTTGGATTATTTGCAAAGATAACTTCTGCCTCTGCGCCCTGCTCTCTTATCAGCTCACAGTAGTAATCTACATAGTCTACGCCTGTAAATGGATGCTTATTTTCTCCAAAAAGCTCCCTGTAACGCTTCAGATCCAGAACATCGCTGTAAGGATTGATTCCAGCCTCATCTACCTGATCCAGAGACACCAGGGCGTTTCCTACCTCATCGCTTGGATAACTGAGCATCAGAATAATCTTCTTTGCGCCTCTGGCAATTCCCTTTAAGCAGATGGAAAAACGGTTTCTGGATAAAATTGGGAAAATAACGCCGATGGTCTCTCCGCCCAGCTTTGCTTTTATCCTCGGCAATGGCATCGATGGAAGCGTAGTTTCCTGAGCTCTGGCTACTACAGACTCAGTAACAGAGATTACGTCCCTGTCACGCAGTTCAAAGCCCTCGCTGGAAGCTGCGTCCAGTACGCTGTCTACCACGATCGCAGCAAGATCGTCGCCTTCACGGATGATCGGGCAGCGGATCCCTCTTGAGATTGTTCCTACTTTTCTTTCCATATGTATTGTCTCCTAGTCTATAAATTTCTTTTGTGGAGTAAAAGCCACACAAAACGACTCTATTTTATTATAACTCAAATTATTGGTTTTGGGAATATTTTTTGCAGGGCTCCCTGAAATCTGGTGTGCAGGATGCCTTTGAAGGTCATCAGAAACCTTAGGAACGTTTGCAGGCGTTGCATTTTTCTGTGTGTTCGCTTAAAATGATACCTGAAAGTCCGGGAAAAATTCCGGATGCGAAAGGTGTATGGAAGCATGAAATCATCAAACGAGCTTAAACGTCTGTTAGAATCCATTGACCGGAAAAGCTATCCGGCCTATAAATCCGCCCAGGGCATCTATGACTTTGGCGATTACCAGTTATGTATTGACCATGTCCAGGAGACCCCTTTGCTTCTCCCTCCAAGCTGAGTATTTTTATTACCCACCAAAAAGCCGGATATCCAAAAACACTTTTTGATGCTCCCCATAAAAAAAGAGCCTTTGAGGACGATCTTGTGCGCCGGTTTTATAAGGAGACCGCCCGGTACAATTTTAAAGCAAAGGGATCTGGAAAAAGCGGCCTTATTTCCATCAGCTGTCCGGGACCGGAAATTTTGGAACGGACTGCCTGTGAATGCTGCTCAGATGGAATCTGGATCCGGCTGGAAGCCGGTTTTCCCGCAAACGGCCGCACCATCAACAGCGGTGAACTGATACGGATCCTCTTTGATTTTCTGCCCCAGTGTGTAAAACAGGTGCTTTTTTATAAAAACAGACCGGTCCATGAACCAGAGGCCGTGGCAGAGCTTGCAGAGGATCAGTATTTTATCCGTCAGGAATTAAAACGTCTGGAGCTTGTCTCCTTTGTAGCAGACGGCGCCATTCTTCCAAGGGAAAGCGGCATATCCAGCCGGCCCATGAAAAACAGCACTCCCTTTTCTTCCCCTGAATCCATGCGGATCACACTTACTCTTCCTCATCACGGAAACTGCTCCGGCATGGCAGTCCGCCGCGGGATCACCCTGATCGTGGGCGGAGGGTATCACGGAAAATCCACCCTGTTAAAGGCGCTGGAGGCCGGAGTATACGACCATATCGCCGGAGACGGGCGTGAATTTGTGATCACCGATGACACAGCCTTAAAGCTTCGGGCTGAGGACGGAAGAAGCATCCGGAATGTTGACATTTCCATGTTCATCAATGATCTTCCAAACAAAAAGGATACCAGATGCTTTTCCACAGAGGATGCCAGCGGCAGTACCTCCCAGGCAGCCGCTGTCATCGAGGGAATCGAAAGCGGAAGCAGGGTGTTTCTCATTGATGAGGACACTTCCGCCACCAATTTCATGGTACGGGACGATCTGATGCAGAAGGTCATAAACCGCAGCCAGGAACCGATCACTCCATTTACCAACCGGGCGGAAGATCTGTTTCATAAGGCAGGCATTTCTACCGTTTTAGTAGCCGGAAGCTCAGGAGCCTATTTTTATATTGCAGATACCATTATCCAGATGGACTCCTATGTCCCCCTGGATATTACAAAAGGTAAAGGAAATCTGCGCCGGAGACAACCGGCCATCCATTGAGCCGGCTCCCTACACTTCCGAAAGCAGGAAAATTCCAGATAAAAGCGGAAAAGATCATCGGAAACAGAATATGAACGTAAAAGAGGGCCGCCGCGGCAGAGAACAGGGCGGACGGGATGACCGGATCAAGGTAAAGGTATATGGAAAAGATTCCATAGAAGTAGGACGCCGCCCGTCAGAACTGAGGTTTGTAGAACAGCTTATTGACAGTGAGCAGACCCAGGCGCTGGCGCAGATCCTGCGGTTCTGTATGGAAAAGCGGCTTCTGGAACGGTATACGGTTGCCGAAACAGTTGCCTATATCCAAAAAGAGACGGCAAAGGGCGGCCTCACTGCTGTGAGCGGCTGCTCCTATGCCGCCATGGGACTGTGTATGCCCAGACCTCAGGAAATTTTCGCCTGCATTAACCGGTTCAGAGGCTGAGCAGTCAGATTCCGGCTGCCTGTGTTTCCCTTGAAGACAGAAGCTCCTTTAAATCGCAGAGCGTCATTCCGCGCTGCTTTAAAAGCTCGCTGACTTCCTTAAAACGCTCGATCTCGATCTGGGAATTGATTTCCTTTTCCCGGGAACGCAGCTCATCCAGGCTGTCCTCATACTGGGAAATCGCAGCCCGGACCTCAGAAAGCTCAGACTGAAGTTTTTCTGTGTGGGTTCTTCTTACTCCTCTTGCCATAGGTATTAACTCCTTTATAATTTAGTATGTTTCGTTTTCTTCGGGGAATCGTCCCTCATAATAGTTATATATGGGACAGAATGGGAAAATATAACAGAAAGGCTGATAAGACATGACAAAACAGACATATCGTTTCATAGGGACTATTTTACTGACCGCTTCTCTTCTCTCTCTTGGCGGCTGCTCAAAGGAGGAAGCCTCCAAATACCTTGAATCCGCAGCCGATCAGGCAGTTTCGGCTGCCTGGGATTATGCAAAGGAAGCGGTAAAAGGGCAGTTAAATGATAAGACGAACCCTGAAATACAAAGCAGCAGCGGCACCTTAAATGTACATTTTATTGATGTGGGCCAGGGAGACAGCATCCTGATCCAGGACGGAACTCATTTTATGCTGGTCGATGCAGGGGAAAATGATCAGGGCGATACGGTTGTAAACTACCTGAAAGAGCAGGGCGTCACCTCTCTGGACTATGTGATCGGTACCCATCCCCACTCGGATCATATCGGCGGGCTGGACGACGTACTGGAAACATTTCCGGCCAAAACCGTTATTATGCCGCCGGTTGAACATACGACTGCAACCTTTGAAGATGTTCTGGATGCAGTGGCCGGCCAGGGGCTTAAGATCACAAAGCCCGTTCCCGGTGATACCTATGATCTGGGACAGTCCCAGTTTACCGTCTTAGGTCCTGTGGGCGATTACGCAGATGAGCTGAATGACTGGTCTGTGGGCATCCGCCTCACAGATGGAAATCATTCCTTTGTCATGTGCGGCGATGCGGAAACAGAGGCTGAGGAAGATATGGCACGCAGCGGCCTGAATCTTTCGGCTGATGTATTAAAATCAGGCCATCATGGCAGCCGCACCTCCAGCAGCCCTGAATTTTTAGAAGCTGTATCTCCATCCTGGGCCGTGATTTCCTGCGGCAAGGGCAATTCTACGGCCATCCCCATGAGGAAACCTTAAAAATACGCTGAACACCGCATTCAGGTACTGCGTACGGATGAAAAGGGTACCATCATCGCATCCAGTTCTCCGGAAGGACTTACCTGGACCTATACCAAAAAATAAAACATTATAGAAACGCTATAGGAGGGATATTTTATGATCTGCATTGTTGACCGAATCGAAGAAACCACAGCTGTATGCCAGAGAGAGGACCGCTCTGTCTTTACTCTCCGCTGTCCTGTCTGCCTCAGGGCGTAAGGAGGGAGATGTCCTCCGGGAAAACGGAGTTTTCAAAACTGACCCGGACGAAACCAGTGAACGAAGAAAACGCATCCGGCAAAAATGAAAAATCTTTTTCTTGCACCTTTTTCCTTTAATGATACCATAGAGTAATTTTATCACGCCTGTATCCCACAGCATACAGAGCTTTTTATGGAGGATGGATCAATGGAACTGATATTACCCAAGAAATATGACCCCAGGCTTACGATCCGTGAAACACAGGATGCCATCAAGTACATACGCGATACCTTTCAGAAGGAAATGGGGCGTGAGCTTCATCTGGAGCGTATCTCCGCTCCCTTGTTTGTAGAACAAAGCAGCGGTTTAAACGACAACTTAAACGGCGTAGAGCGTCCGGTCCAGTTTGATATGGCCGGCCTTCCCGGTGAAACTCTGAGGTTGTCCATTCACTGGCCAAATGGAAGCGCATTGCCTTAAAGGAATACGGCTTTCAGCCGGGAGAAGGTCTCTATACCAATATGAACGCCATCCGCAGGGATGAAGAGCTGGATAATCTCCACTCCTGCTATGTAGACCAGTGGGACTGGGAAAAGGTGATCACCAAAGAAGAGCGCACCATGGAAACCCTGATGGCTACGGTACGGGAAATCTTCAAGATCATCAAGCATATGCAGCATGAGGTCTGGTACAAGTATCCCCAGGCCGTAAAAGAGCTTCCGGATGACATCTTTTTTATTACTACAGGCGAGCTGGCACAGATGTATCCCGACAAAACGCCAAAGGAGAGAGAAAAACTGATCACCAAAGAGCATGGCTGCGTATTCTTAATGCAGATCGGCGATAAGCTGGCAGATGGAAAGCCCCATGACGGACGCGCACCGGACTATGATGACTGGAAATTAAACGGCGATATCCTGTTCTGGTTTGATACCTTAAACTGTGCCCTGGAAATCTCCAGCATGGGCATCCGCGTGGATGAAGCTTCTCTTAAAGAGCAGTTAAAAAAAGCCGGCTGCGAAGACCGCATGAACCTTCCTTACCACAGGATGCTGTTAAACGGAGAACTTCCCTACACCATCGGAGGCGGTATCGGACAGTCCCGTCTGTGTATGCTTCTGCTTGACCGTGCCCACATCGGAGAAGTACAGGCCAGTATCTGGCCTGCTGATATGCGGGCTGTATGCAGCCAGCATAAGATCTATCTTCTGTAAAGAGAAACGAGGGCGCCGCCATGGAAACTATTTCTCTTTTCTTTCTCATTGAGGCTATCGGCACTATTGCCATTGCCTCCTCCGGTGCTATGACTGCGATCCGAAAGCGTCTGGATCTTCTGGGAGTGATCATCCTGGAACAACCGCCGTCGGCGGCGGTATGCTCAGAGACATTCTTCTTGGAAGGGTGCCTCCCAGCCTGTTCATCAACCCGATCTATGTGATCATGGCCTTTGTTACCGTGCTGGTTCTTTTTCTTATCATCCGTTTTAACCAGCATATTCTTACCGGCCCTTACATTGTAATCTACGAACGGATCATGAATATTTTTGACGCCGTCGGGCTGGCTGCCTTTACGGTCACAGGCATCGACACTGCCATGATGGCAGGCTATGGCGATTATCGTTTCCTGTCTATCTTTCTGGGAGTTCTTACCGGAGTAGGCGGCGGCGTTCTCAGAGATATCATGGCCGGACAGACGCCCTATATCCTGAAAAAGCATGTGTATGCCTGCGCATCTTTAGCCGGGGCTCTGTTTTATGTATATCTGTCCGACTTCCTGGGAGAAAGTATCTCCATGGTAGCAGCTGCATTCCTGGTGGTTCTGATCCGCCTGTTAGCTACCCGCTACTGCTGGGATCTCCCCAAGGCTACAACAGATGAGATCGGATAGATGCATTAAAAACGCATATCTGTCAAATGCATCAATAAAATGCGTTTCCCTCAGGAAGAAACTCCTCCCACGGGAAACGCATTTTTATATTTCAGTATTTACATTTCAGGCATTGGCCGGCTGTGTGTCGGAAATCCCTTCGTCATTTTTGTTGATCACATCATAAGCCTCTGCAATATTTAACATATGATCGCCGATACGCTCATAATCTTAAGCATCTCAGAATAAAGAATCGACGCTCAACATTACAGCTTCCCGCTCTCATGCGGTCAATCTGATTCTGGCGGAATTTACGGGTAATATCATCAATCTTCTGTTCGATTTCCTGTACCTTCGCCAATTCAAACTTCTTCTCTCCTGCAGCCGCCTGCTCCAGAAGCTTCATTCCCTTGGAGCAACTGTCCGCCATAACGGAAAACTCGCTCTGGGCATACTCGGAAAAGGACAGATCCTTTCTAAAATGGTCTGGGCATACTCAGCCAGGTTCATGGCGTGATCGCCGATACGCTCAATATTTCCCAGAATAGAATACATCTTATTCAGTGTTTCAATATCCTTTGGCGTCTGGTCCAAAACAAGAACACGGGATATCTTTTTGGAAAGACGGACATTTGCAAGATCAATCTCTCTTCTCTGTTTTCAATCTCTCCGATCCCGTCTTCGCCGGGTCCCTGCTCTACTGCCAGGAAGCTGGCGTCTACGTTTTAGAAGCCGCAGACAGCATATCACGGATTTCTTCATGGATCTGGCTGATGGCAATGGTGGATACTCCAAGGTGATGCTTAGAAGCCATAAGTCCCTGAAGCCAGTGATCTTCGTCCATAACCTTAACCTCGGTATCAGGAAGAATCCGCTCTACGATCTTAACCAGCACACTGCCGAAGGGCAAAGCAGGGACGTTCCCAGATTGAATACCGTATGGACATTTGCAATCTGCGCCATGGGATTTCCGGAGCCAGGCTGATCATCACATCTGTAAATGGAGTTACAAGGCTTAATACAACAAATACCACTGTACCGATCAGGTTAAACAGCAGATGGATCGCTGTAGCGCGCTTTGCGTTGCGGGTCGTTCCAATGGAAGCCAGAACTGCCGTAATACAGGTACCGATGTTCTGTCCGAACAGAACGAATACCGCGCTGTGCAGATCAATGACGCCGCTCATGGCCAGAGCCTGTAAGATACCGACAGACGCGGAGGAGGACTGGATCAGCGCCGTGAAGCCCGCGCCTACCAGAATGCCCAGAAGCGGATTGCTGAATTTCGTCATCATTTCCACAAACTGCGGTTCTTCTCTTAAAGGAGACATTGCAGAACTCATCATATCCATACCAATAAAGAGTACGCCGATGCCTGCAACAATACCGGCAATATGCTGGATCTTCTTATTCTTTACAAATACAAGGATGGCTACTCCGACAAAGGCGATCAGAGGAGCCAGAGCTCCAACATCCAGTGCGATCAACTGACCTGTGATCGTTGTACCAATATTGGCACCCATGATTACCCAGACTGCCTGACTTAAAGTCATCAGACCGGAGTTAACAAAGCCCACTACCATAACCGTGGTAGCGGATGAGGACTGGATCAGCGCCGTGATCACAGCTCCCACTAAAACGCCCAGAAAACGGTTGGAGGTCAGACGCTCCAAGATCTGCTTCATCTTGTTTCCGGCTGCCGCTGCCAGATTGGTACTCATCATCTGCATTCCGTAAAGGAACAGTGCCAGGCCGCCTAAAAGTCCTAAAAGCAATTCAAATCCCATGATTTCTCCTTTTGGTTCAGATCCAGAGACATTTGATATCGTTTTTCGGATAATATCCATTTATCCATCAAAACAGGCACAAAATATAAGACATAGCTATACCGCAGCAGATACGCTCCACCATGTCTCTGTCCTCTTTTCCCTTTTTTTACATTTTTTTACCTTTTGTTTACGTATTCTCATTATACGGGATATTTCATTTCTAGTCAATATAGTTTCCCTGAGGTAATGTAAAGTCTGTGTAAATTATATGTAAAAAGGCTCCGGTTTCCTTCTGAAAACCAGAGCCCCTTTCTGTGATATGATCGTTACATCAGTGACTGATACAGCGCCTTGATATCCTCAAAGGTCGGATCCTTTGGATTGCCGGGACGGCAGGCATCATCCATTGCAGACTGCGCCAAGGAAATCTACATCCTCAGGCTTAACGATTTCCTTTAAGTCAGCGGGAATACCTACATCTGCAGACAGCTTCTTTACAGCCTCTACGGCAGCCTTCCGGTATTCCTCCTGGCTCATGTTCTCTGCTCCTTCTACGCCCATGGCAATAGCGATGTCCCTGTACTTGGTTCCCGTACAGGGGGCGTTATACTCCATAACGGTCGGAAGAAGGATTGCATTTGCTACGCCGTGCGGGGTATCATATACAGCGCCCAGGGAGTGTGCCATGGAGTGAACAATACCAAGACCTACGTTGGAAAAGCCATTCCGGCGATGTACTGGCCCAGAGCCATACCCTCGCGGCCTTCCTTTGTATTTTCGCAGGCGCCTCTTAAATATTTTGAGATCAGCTCGATTGCCTTTAAGTGGAACATATCGGTCATCTCCCATGCACCCTTTGTTGTGTATCCCTCAATGGCGTGGGTTAAAGCGTCCATACCGGTAGATGCAGTCAGACCCTTTGGCATGGAAGCCATCATATCCGGGTCAATTACTGCTACTACAGGGATATCATGTGTATCTACGCATACGAATTTGCGCTTTTTCTCCACATCGGTAATAACATAGTTGATCGTAACCTCTGCTGCGGTTCCTGCTGTAGTGGGAACTGCAATGATCGGAACAGACGGGTTCTTGGTAGGAGCAACACCCTCTAAGCTTCTTACGTCTTCAAACTCAGGATTTGCAATGATGATTCCAATGGCCTTGGCCGTATCCATGGAGGATCCTCCGCCGATGGCGATCAGATAATCAGCGCCGGATGCCTTAAAAGCGGCTACGCCGGTCTGTACATTTTCAATCGTAGGATTCGGCTTTATATTGGAGTAAATCTCATAGGACAGGCCTGCTTCATCCAGAACATCTGTCACTTTTTTTGTCACGTTAAAACGGATCAAATCAGGATCCGAGCATACGAATGCTTTCTTAAAGGCTCTTGCCTTTGCTTCATTTGCAATCTCTGCAATTGCACCTGCACCGTGATAAGAAGTTTCATTTAATACAATTCTGTTTGCCATGGTTCCTCTTCTCCTTTCTTTCTCAGGATCTTCCCTGTTTGTTAATATTATAACAGCGCCTAAAAAATAAAAGTGACAAACAGGGTAGTCTGTCACTTTCTATGTCTTTTTTGTGAATTGTCACAAAATGGTTTATGCAGATGTTACAAAAGCTGCAATTCGTCAAATACTCTGGCAAGCTTGGGGGGCAGGGCTTCTACCAGCTTTTTAGCCATTTCCTCAGGCGAGTCCTTCATGCCCCCTAAAACCCATTTTTCTGTCATATACACGGAACCGCGGCAGTACATCTCAAGAAGGAACTGTATTTCTTCACTTAAGGGACGGCTGGTTCTGCGGTTGATCAGATCCCTGTAAAACTGAAGGATCAGCTCAAAATCATGTTCCTTTACGGAATTGCGGTCATCGCTTCGAAATGCTTCCGTAAAGAAGACCTTTTCTGCACGGATAAACGCAAACTTCTGTGTCAGGCTTTCTCCCACAGTATGCCCCATGCCGATCTGCTCAAAGGACTGAAGAACCAGCTTGTCAAAATACCAGTTAATTAAGTCGTATTTATCCAGAAAATTCCGGTAAAATGTCTGGCGGGTAAGGTCGCAGCCTTCCACAATATTTTTTACGGTTATCTTATCTACCGAAGCAGTCTTCATACACTCCTTCACCGAAGCTGCCAGCCGGTATTTTGTTTTCTCCTGTTTTGTAAGTTCCATGAAGCTCATCCTTTCCGGCACTGCTGTGCAAAGAGAGTACCGCCTGCTCTTTCTTAAGCATACCAGAAAATCAGCTGCTTTTCTATCTGTTTTAAAGATGTCCACCAGAGAACGCCACATTTACCAGTACGTTCCACATCCGTTTCAGAGGACTTACCTCCGGCTCCTCTGTTTCTGCGTCCAGCGTCTTGTGTTCCTCATTCTCCAAACTGATCTCATCTGTGCGGAGCACAACCTGCAGGGTTCTGGGTTCCGGATTTTTAGAAGATGTAAAGGATACCTTTTCCGCGTCCGGATCCATAAACAGGAATCTGTTTTCCGTATCGAATTTATCAAGCTGGCTGTCGATCACATCCTTCATGGTACGGCCGGCCCGACGGATCCCGGCTGTACTGTCAAGCACATTCAGACTTTTATTTAAAAGCTCCATACTTGCCATAAGGCTGTCTTTTGCTGCCACATCCATCTCGTCGCTGGAGGCTTTAAGCGTATTCTGAACCAGTGTCAGGGTATCTGTAGTGCTGTTTAAAGCCTCCGTGGTTCTTTCCGTAAGTGCACTCAGATCGTCCAATGCGCTCTGAAGATCCGGATAGTATGTATCCAACGAATCATGGAGCGCCGTAAGATCCTCAATAAGAAAGTCCATATTGTCCACCAGATCCGCACTGTACTGGGCAGAATCGGAAATATCCTCCATCAAGTTTCCTGCTGTCTGGGTAAATTTCCGGCTGTCTTTGTCGATTTTTCGGACATCTGCATCAGCTGCTGCAGCTGGGAGCCTGAAGAAGCCACAAAAGGCACCTCTCGTTTTTCAATCTGTGCCTTTGGAACAACCGCACGGCTGATGGTCTGGCTGCCGGTATTCTCGTTCTCAGGCTCATTGATTTCCAAGTTTTCGTCTTTCTCTGGTTCCGAAGCGTCCGGTGCCTCCGGTTCTTCTGAGCCCTCCGGCTTCTCCTGCTCCTCCGACTCCTCTGGTTTTCTGAGCCCTCCGGTTCCGAAGCTTCCGGTTCCTCTAACTCTTCCTCTCCCTGAGCCTCTGGAATTTCAATCTCTGGCACTTCTATTTCCAAGGCCTCATCATCATATTCCTCCAGCTCCCCAATCAGCTGTCCCAGAGCCTCCAAAGCCTCTGTGGTCTGCACCTGAATGCGTTCGTTTCTATCAGATAACAGATCGTCTCTCAGATCCGGCAGCTGTTCTCCCATCGAAGCCGTACTGCTCTTAATATTTCTCAGTCTTGTATACAGCTTTCCCAGAGGCTCCTGCATCTCTCCCAGTGTTCCCACAATGTCGCCCATACTTTTATGTACGATCTCTGCCTCTTCCTTTGCCGTCTGCAGATGAGGCACCAGGGTTTCCAGCTGGCCGGACATAGCCCTGAGGGATTCCAGTGACCGATCGTTTCCTGCCAGTATGGCGTCCTTTGAGCTGCTCCATTTCTGCCTTGCATTCTCTGCTGCATTCAGGCCGGACTGCATCTGATCAACTCCGCCCCTCATATCCTCTATGGACTGAGCCATCTGCTCTAAGCTATCATACAGTTCATCTCCCGCATCCTGCCAGGTATCCTTTGCCTCTTTTAAATCCTTAATATGCTCCAGATCCTCCACCGTTCCCGGCGTCATTGCCATGATGACTCCCGTTGTCTCAAAGGAATCCGAACCGATGCGCACCGTATAATCCCCCTCTTCCCCCGGAAGAGCTGTAAATACAACCGCTGTAAGCTCCCCCATATTCTGGGTCTGAGATCCCTCTGCTTCCACGCTGAAGCACTTGGACATGTCCACGGGAACTGCCACCAGCAAAAGCATATTATTACGGTAATACAGATCTGCCTGTTCATTAGGCTCAGCCTTTATGTGAATTTCCACCAGCCCGGAAGCTCCGGCCAGCTTTTCCCCGTCTGTGGGAACCCCGTTGAGCTTATAGGACACATCAAAATTCCACGGAAGCGCTGTCTGCTCCTGATCCAGCGTACATTTATAGTAAAAGCGTTCCCTGCGATCCGGCGGAAGCTTCCAGACCACTTCCCCCTCTCCCAGCTGCGGTTCATCCTGAGTTGACATATTTTCCACCGCCAGATAATTTCCATAATCTGTAAAATCTGTGACGCCGTTTAAACTGCAGCTCTTTACTACATTTACCTTTTGAGCCTTTCCGTAAACATCCAGATTCACATACATGGTCTCATCCGTTTCCACTGCAGCCGGAGCGCCATAGGACAGGGGCGCATTTCCGGCTGTAACCACAGCTGCAAGAACAGCTGCCATCATCTGTCTTTTTCTACTTTTCATTTGCTCTTCGCCTCCATTCCTTCCATTTTGCTGTCTGTCAAAGAACGCCGCTTTCCCATAAACTTCTTTCGTATCCGTTCCCATTCTTTTCTTGTAATGATCGGATCAAAGAGAACAAGAAGGGACGGAAGCACCGTCAGCACCAGGATCACGCTAAAAAGCGCTCCCCTCCCGATCAGATGCCCCAGATCTCCGATGGCAGCTGTATTGGATATAAAATAAATAATGTAGCCGGCCAGAATCATAATAGTTCCTGAGGTAAAAATGGAAGGTACACGACATTTTCACTGCCTGAATGCAGGCTTTTTTCTTCTCCATCTCTTTTCGGCATGCCATATAGCTGTTGGTCAGCAGAATGGAATAATCTACGGTAGCTCCCAGCTGAATACTGCTCACAATGATATATCCCATATATACCATGGTATCTCCGGCCAGATACGGCATTGCCATATTCAGGAAAATAGCCGCCTCAATGGGGATCATAACGATCACCGGCACCAAAGAGAACGGAAACTGAACATGACGACTAAAAATACGCCCAGCAGGGACAGGATATTTACGCGTGTATTATCGGCTGTAATAAAGGTTTTAATATCCATAGTAGAGGGAGTTTCTCCCAGCACAAAAGAATCCTCCGGATAATATTTCTTTACAATTTCTTCAATCTTCCCTGTATCCTGAAATGCTTCCCTGCTCTCTGTCTTTGTACGGATGTACACCAGCATCCTGCCTTTATCTCCCCTGTGAAGCTCATTGGTAAGAGAATATGGAAGAAATTCCTCAGGGATACCCTCCGGAAGCGTATTGGCCATGGAAGTGACGCTTTTACATAGGGAAGATCCTCAAGCTCCCCGGACAGTGCTTTTTCCGTCACCATGGAGGTGTTTGGATACATCACCAAGAGCATATTGCTCCGCCCGAAAATGGCTGCTATCTCCTTCTCATCCTCATAAACCCTTGTTCCCTCACTGGCACCCACTGCACTGTTTCCGTAAAGATAATCATTCATCCCCTGGGCCACATAAGCCGGAGGCACCAAAAGAGCCATAATGATCAAGGCCGCATAGCGAAACCGGTAAATTCCCCGGCTTAAACGGTTAAACGCCGGAAGAAAGGGACGGTGAGCCGTCTTTTCATTCCAGTCTGCAAACTTCAAGATCATGGCCGGCATAAAAAATACCACAGTAAGAAGACTGAATACAATCCCCTTTGCAAGCACCAGTCCCATATCAAAACCAATGCTGAACTTCATGGATACGAGAGCCAGAAAGCCTACTACGGTAGTAAGGCTGCTGGCAAAATAGAGTTGATGGCAGCGTCAATGGCATTTGTCATGGCCTCTTTGTTTCCCAGCCCCTTTTTCCTCTCCCTTTCAAATGCATCCAACAGGAAAATGGAATAATCCATGGACGTTGCAAGCTGCAGCACCATAGCCACATTGTTGGTAAGAAAGGATACAGTTCCTAGAAAAATATTGGTTCCCTGATTTAAAAGAATGGCAACGCCCATAACGATCAAAAACAGGAACGGTTCGGACCAGGCGGCCGTGGTAATACATAGGATCGTAAAATCATGATCACCGCTACCAGCATGATCAGCTGCATTTCGCTTTCTATATTTTCCTTTAAGGATTTGTTCTGCACGGCCATCCCGGTATAGCAGCCCTTTTCCCCTAAAAGATTCCGGATCTCATCCACAGCACGGGAAGTTCTCTTGGCCGTATCTCATTCATCAAAAGTATCCATTACTGCACAGCGATCCTTATAGTAATCCTCTATGTCATCCATGGAGATAAAGTCCTCTCCTGCATAAATATTAACGGCAGCATCACACCAGAGTACCTGATCCACTCCGTCCACAGCCTCTATCTGATCCTTATACTGCTTCGCCTCATAAAGACTTACATCCTTTACCATCACCCGTGCGGTTCCCGGATATCCGAACGTCTCCTCCATACGGTCCAATCCAATACGGGATGCCGCCTCCCTTGGCAGATATTCGGTCAGATCGTAATTCACATTTACAAACAGCATTGCAATAAAGGAAAAACACATCCTGCCACAAATATGCTTTCAATCCATTTCTGCCTTCTTAAAATAAAGCGGGCAAGGCGGACAGACAACCGTTCCGTCAAGCCATTCTCTGTCTGCTTCTCTTTCTTTTTATGTACGAATTTCAATTTCTCCTTCATTTGATCCTGCTCCTAACATCCCGGGGTTCATTTCATTCAGCGCTTCAGTACCACCATAAACCAGTGACGTCCGTCCGCCTCATAATGGGCCATACCCAAATACCGATAATAATCCAGCGTATCCTGATAAGCTTCTCCTCTGCTGTACTGTTTTTCCAGCACATCCATGATTTTATCAAAAGCAGCTTCCCCATCCTCACAATTTCGTATATAAAGCTCCTTATAAGTGCTGTTTTCCCATCTGCATACCCATTTTCCATGGCCTCCTTAAGGCGGGCAGCCGCAATCCGGTTCAGCTTTACATCCATTTTTAAGCCCGCATACCGGTCATAGGACGTATGCATATCCCCGTCATACTCATGTTCCCGATCCGGTCTGGCGTCAAAATACTGATCCCGCTTTTCATCGCATAAATACTCAAACAAAATCTGCTCCTGCGTATCATAGCAGCCTGCAAAATAGGCTCCTCCTCCCGTATTTTCCTTCCATGAGGCTCCGGTAAGAGCACCTTCTGCCGAAAAGGTATATACCGCATTATCAAGCTCCAGATCTCCCAGATTCATTCCACCGTCCTCATGGAAATAATACCACTCATTTCCTACCTTTTGAAATCCGGTCGCCATGACCCCGTCCTCCCTCAGATAGTAAGTTCTTCCTCCAGCTGAAAGCCAGCCTGTGGCTGCTGTCATATCCGCTTTCTGCCAATACCACTTTCCATCCAGACAGATCCATCCGGATCAGAACCTCCCGGCTCTGCCGCCAGCGCATCCATATTTTCCATTTGAAGCAGAACCGCCCCGATCAGGCACATCAACCTGATACTCTTCCATTTTTTCATACAACCGATCTCCTGATTCTTTGCTGGTCATGTTTATTTTCTCAACTCTGTGAACGATAATTTACATATGTTCATTACTTAACTATAATAGATTATACTAATGAATGTTTAAAATAACAATGATTGATTTCACATTCAATGTACGTTAATCAACATATTTGATTTTTATGTTCATTATTATACAAAATCCCATACATAAGGAGGTTATGAAAATGGGAACAGAACTGATCGACCGAAGAATCCGCAAAACGCGGAAACAATTAAAAGACTGTCTTATTTCTCTGTTAAAAACAAAGCGTATACAGGATATCACCGTCCGGGAGCTGACGGAAATGGCAGACTTAAACCGCGGAACCTTTTATCTTCATTATAAAGATGTGTTTGATCTTCTGGAACAGACAGAAACTGAGCTCCTTGGAAAATTAAACTCTGTGATCCAAAAGCACCGGGCTGAAGAGCTTTTAGACCGCCCCTTTAATATTTTCCATGAGGTGTATACGCTGGTATATGAAAATGCGTCTCTGGTAGAAATTCTCCTGGGAGAAAATGGAGATTTGAACTTTCTCAACCGGATGAAACAGATCATGCGTGATAAATGTCTTCACGACTGGATGGAAGTGGTTCGTACCGAAAGTACCGCAGTATTTGACGCCTACTTCGCCTTCATCGTTTCCGGCTGCCTGGGGCTGGTGCAGCACTGGCTGAAGACCGGTCTTAAGGAAACGCCGGTTCAGATGGCGCGGCTGACCGAAAAAATCATTACTGACCAGCTTCATGTGCTTTCCCAGAATCCTCTGGAATAAAGCATCCCCATTAAAATCCGCAGTTTCAGTCAAAATCTCTGTAGCGCCTCTGAGTAATCTGTGGTATAAAAGAAGATATTCCTATGGAAGAAAGCTAAAGGAGAGTCCTATATGACAAAAGATGAATTATACAGAGAAACCGCCTGCGTACGGATCAAAAAGGGAGCCGGGCGTTCCTTAAAGGCTGGCGGAGCATGGATCTATGACAATGAGATCGACACCATTTCCGGTGAATATAAGGACGGAGATCTGGTAACAGCCGAGGACTTTGACGGCTATCCTCTGGGCCATGGCTTTATCAACACACATTCCAAACTGACCGTTCGGATGTTATCCAGAAAAGGGATGCTGTCATTAATGATGAATTTATCGAAATGCGGGTAAGAAATGCCTGGGAATACAGGAAGGCCACCGTAGATACCTCCAGCTGCCGTGTCATCTTTGGAGAAGCCGATTTCCTGCCGGGTATTGTCATTGATAAATTCTCCGATGTTCTGGTAGTAGAATCCCTGGCTCTGGGAATTGACCGTTTAAAGCCGGTAATCCTGGAAAAGCTGCTTAAGGTACTCAAAGAGGAGGATATCCATATTCGGGGTATCTACGAGCGCAGCGACGCCAAGGTACGTCTGCAGGAGGGGATGGATCGCTATAAGGGCTTTATCGGCGAAGCCTTTGATACCAAGGTGGAAATTCTGGAAAACGGGGTCCGCTATCTGGTGGATGTAGAGGATGGACAGAAAACCGGCTTTTCCTGGATCAGAAATACAACCGGCTGGCTGTACAGAATCTGTGTAAAAAAACGCAGCCGGAACGGGTGCTGGACTGCTTCACCCATACCGGCTCCTTTGCCTTAAATGCGGGAATCGCCGGTTCCGGCCATGTTCTGGGAGTAGACGCCTCGGAGCTTGCAGTGGAACAGGCCCGTGAGAATGCCCGCCTTAACGGCTTAGAGGATCGGGTTCATTTCCAGTGCGCCGATGTGTTTGACCTTCTCCGCAGTTAGAGCAAAGAGGAGAACGCTTTGATGTGGTAGTTCTGGATCCTCCCGCCTTTTACCAAATCCAGAAGTTCCATCAAAAATGCAGTAAAAGGCTATCGTGAAATCAATATCCGAGGCATGAAGCTGGTAAAAGACGGAGGATACCTTGCCACCTGCTCCTGCTCCCATTTTATGGATCCGGAGCTTTTCACAAAAACCATCCGTGAAGCAGCTGCCAATGTCCACAAACGGCTGCGCCAGATCGAATACAGAACCCAGGCCGCCGATCATCCGATCTTGTGGGCGGCAGACGAATCCTATTATCTCAAATTCATCATCTTCCAGGTCTGTGATGAAAAATAATTTTGGAAACTATTGTAATTTCTGATTTTTTATTCTATAATACAGCCATAGAAAAAATTCATTTGATAGGAACAAGTAATCCTCAGAGGATTTTTCAGAGAGACAGCGGCTGGTGTGAGCTGTCATTGAACCTGACGGATGAAATCATCCTGGAGAAGCAAACTGAAGTTTAGTAGGAGCGCCGGAGCAGAGCCACGTTACAGGTGATACGCATTAGAGGATGCGGAGATGAGCTGGATTTCATTCAGGAATTAAGGTGGTACCACGGTTTTTAATCGTCCTTTTTATAAGGGCGATTTTTTTATTTTAAAGGAGGCTTTTTATTATGAAACTACACAAGAAACAAATCCTGCTGGTGAGCTTTATGCTCTTTTCCCTGTTTTTCGGGGCAGGCAACCTGATATTCCCGCCATTTTTAGGACAGAATGCAGGCAGCCAGACCCCATTTGCCATTGCAGCCTTTCTGATCACAGCTGTAGCCCTTCCGTTTTGGGCGTGATCGTTGTGGCGAAGTTTGACGGCCTGGAAAAGCTTGCTAGAAGGGTTAATCCGAAATTTGCCATCGTATTTACCATTCTTATCTACCTTTCCATCGGCCCCGGACTTGGTATCCCCAGAGCAGCCTCCCTTCCCTTTGAAATGGCAGTGGCTCCCTATCTTCCTGAGGAAGCGAATTTGTCCTTATTCATGCTTGGATTTTCCCTTGTGTTTTTCCTCATTGCAGGATGGCTGGCTCTTACCCCAAACAAGCTGGTAGAGAGGATCGGAAAATTTTTAACACCAAGCCTGTTATTTTTACTGCTTTTTGTATTTTTTAACTTTCTTTTAAGGAAATGTCCATGTGGCAGAGCCGCAGGAAAGCTATGCTTCAATTCTCTTGTGAAGGGATTTCTGGAAGGCTATCTGACTATGGACACGATTGCAGCCTTAAATTTCGGCCTTGTAATTGCTACCACCATCACAGGACTGGGGATCAGCCGTAAATCGGACGTGATGAAATATACGGTTATGACCGGTATTTTCGCGGGGCTTATCCTGGCCGGCGTTTATCTGATCCTGGCTTATATGGGCATGAGTTCTTCCGGTGTATTCCCGATTCAGGAAAACGGCGCATGGACTCTGCGCTGCATCATCAGCTCTTCGGGGATACGGGCGCCATCCTTCTGGCAGCTATCTTTACGCTGGCCTGCCTGACAACCTGCGTGGGACTGATCACCTCTATTTCCCAGTATTTTTCAACCCTGACTTCCCGGCTGTCCTACCGCCAGCTGGTTCTTCTAATCGCAGGTTTTTCCTTTGTGGTCTGCAATCAGGGGCTCAATGTGATCTTAAGCATTTCCGTACCTGTACTGGATGCTATTTATCCCATTTCCATCATGCTGATCGTGCTCGGACTGTGTGATGCAAAGCTGGGACACATTCCCTTTATCTATCCTGCACCATCGGCTCTGTAGGATTCATAAGCGTTATCTATGCAGCTGAAAACATCGGCCTGGATCTTGGAGTTTTAAGCCCTATCTTCCTCCCTTCGCTGTATTCCGCCGGCCTGGGATGGACCGTCATCGCTGTCCTTGTCATGGTTGTGTTATTCTCACCTTCCGCTTTTGCCGGCCCGCTCTGAAATCCAGTCATAATAAAACGAAGCTCCCTGTATACTGAACTAACCGTATACAGGGGCTGTTGTTATTATGAAAAATGATGGATCCTGGGATTTTTCATTCTGGGGAATCATACTCACAGGAGTATTGTTTTTGATGGCCTACGGAGCCGGCCAGTGGACTGCCGACAGGCAGAAGCAGGATTTTTCGGCCCTTCGGATCATCTGGAAGCGTCTGCAGACGGAAACTGGGGTCTGGGTTTTCCTGAAAAGAAAAACACCCGTTGGGAATGCCTCTGCCGAATATTTAAAACAGTACCATGCCTGGTATGCCGGAAATCCGGATGAAAAGGTAATCTATCTCACCTTTGATGCAGGCTACGAAAACGGAAACACCGAACCAATCCTGGATGCACTGAAAAAGCATCATGCACCGGCGGCCTTCTTTTTAGTAGGAAACTATCTGGAAACAAGCCCCGAACTGGTAAAACGGATGGTATCGGAAGGCCACATTGTAGGGAATCACACCTATCACCATCCCGATATGTCAAAAATTTCCAGCAAAGAAGCCTTCCAGAAGGAGCTGTCCGATCTGGAAACCCTCTATGAACAGACCACTGGACAGAAAATGAAGCGATACTACCGCCCCACCTCAGGGAAAATACAGTGAAAGCAATCTGCAGATGGCAAAGGATATGGGATATCAGACCTTTTTCTGGAGCCTGGCCTATGTGGACTGGTATGAAAACAAACAGCCCTCGAAGGAAGAGGCCTTTGAAAAGCTTTTAGGCCGCATCCATCCGGGGGCTGTGGTTCTCCTTCACAGTACATCAAAACCAATGGACAGATTCTCGATGAACTTCTGACAAAATGGGAAGAAATGGGATATCGTTTTGAATCCCTGGATCATCTTACAGCTCAGTCTGCCAGATGATCCTCCCACTCCTTTTCCCGAAAACCCGGGAAGGCCCACTGGTCTGTAACTGCCAGAGGGCGTTTTACAAGCATACCATCGGATGCAAGAAGCTCCAGCTGCTCCTCCTCTGTCATCTGGGGCAGCTTGTCCTTAAGGCCCAGCTCCTTATACAGATTCCCGCTGGTATTGAAAAAGCGCTTTAAGGCGCACCAGGCCAGACGGTTCCTCCTTTGAGGTTCTGTTCCTTAATGGGTCTTTTTTCATAGGAAATCCCCTTTTCATCCAGCCAGTTTAAGGCTTTTTTACAGGTACTGCATTTGTCATAGCACAATATCGTCAGCTTCATTCTTCTGATTCCTCCATTTCCAAACTTCCTGAAAAGTGACGGTCGTCCAATGTATGGGCCCTGATCCCTGTTCCCTTTCCATTCAGACACTGAATCTGTATCTCCCCGCCTGCAAGCTCTACGGTATCCTATAAAGAGCCGTTTCCTCTCCGGTAAATACCAGTTTCCCCCCTTCGATCCGCAGGGCAGAGGGTTCATCCTGATTA
>SCPP01000180.1_pt1 | contig 55116 bp, 50 predicted proteins | sample 6106811 | NCBI WGS metagenome assembly SCPP01 (sample SAMN10720449, study PRJNA508395) | human gut metagenome | isolation source: Participant 2 stool, 15 month | host: Homo sapiens | collected 2018
GGTCTGCGCTTATCTTCAACGGCTTCAAGGATGTCACCACGCTTGACGACGTCCGTAATCTTTTCGAGTTCCTTGAACATTTCAATATCCTTATCATAAGCGATGAAGGCATTGGTCTTACGAACCGTGTCGTAAGCAGCCTGTGTACCATCACCCAGTTTGAAGCCTTCACCAGCACGCAGGTCGATAGCTTGGCAGGCGGCGAGGATTTCCGTTGCAATCACGCGGCGGACGTTGAAGCAGATTTCTCCCGCTTTGCGGGCTGCCGCAGCGCCCATGGAAACAAGATCTTCCTGATTTTCGCAGCTTGGGATGGAGTCGACCGATGCCGGATGGGCAAGAACCTTGTTTTCACTGACAAGGGCAGCGGCTGCATATTGGGTGATCATGAAGCCGGAGTTCAGGCCCGGATGAGCAACGAGGAAGGACGGGAACCCACTGAGGGAGTTGTTGATGGTCCGTTCCAAACGACGTTCCGAAACGTTGGCAATTTCCGAAAGACCAATACCAAGGAAGTCAAAAGGAAGGGCCATCGGTTCACCATGGAAGTTGCCTCCGGAGATGACTGCGCCATCAGGCAGGACAATGGGGTTATCCGTAGCGGAGTTGATTTCGATATCAACCTTTTCTTTGACAAAGCCCAGGGCATCCTTGCTGGCGCCGTGGATCTGCGGTACGCAGCGGAGGGAGTACGGATCCTGAACCTTCAGTTCCCCCTGATGGGTAACGTAGGTAGAGTTTTTCAGGAGGCTGCGGATGTTGTAGGCCGTATCAAGCTGGCCGCGATGAGGACGGATCGTATGGAGCCGTTCGTCAAAAGCATCAATGATGCCGCGGTTAGCTTCCATCGTAAGGGCAGCAGCGATATCACTCTGCTTGAGAAGGAGCATGCCATCCCAAAGGGCGAAGGTACCCATAGCCGTCAGGATCGGAGTCCCATTGATGAGGGCCAGACCTTCCTTGGCAACAAGGCGGATGGTCGGGATCCCAGCGCGATCCATGGCTTCCTTGCCGCTCATCAGTTTGCCCTGATATTCAGCATCACCCAATCCAAGCATCGGAAGGACCATATGAGCTAACGGAGCAAGGTCACCGGAAGCCCCGAGGGACCCTTTTTCGGGAATATAGGGATGAACACCCTTATTGATCATATCGACGAGAACATTCAAAGTTTCCAAACGGATACCGGAGTACCCTTTGACCAAAGCATTGGCGCGGATCAGCATGGCAGCGCGGGTCACTTCACGGGACAGGGGATTGCCATAACCGCAGGAATGAGTGCGGATGAGGTTTTCCTGGAGCTGGCTGCAGTCTTCCTTGGAAATGGAAACACGGCAAAGGGAACCGAACCCGGTTGTCACCCCGTAAACAACTCTTTCATTATCTACGATATCATCGATAAGGGCACGGGAAGCCTTGATGCGGTCAATAGCGTCAGGATCGACCTTGATCTTGGCGTCGTAGCGGCTGACAGCCACCAATTCTTCGAGGGAAAGGTCATTTCCGGTCAGGACTACTTCTTTAATGTTCTTTACATCTTTCAACAGCATTGTTCGTCATCCTCCTTACAAGATAAGCACATGGTTTATGGAATGTATGGATCCAGCATTACAAAAGAGAGAATTTCCAAAGGAATCGGCTGCCTCTTTGCAGGGAAGGGGCAGCCGGCCAGGTAAAGCCTTACCCGAGAATCATGGCGCCAATGACGCCGCCAATCAGCAGGGTAATATCGTAGAAGATAAAGGTAGGTACACAGGTGTCCCAAATATGGTTGTGCTGACCATCTGCATTCAGACCGGACGTCGGGCCCAAGGTAGAGTCAGAAGCCGGGGAGCCAGCATCACCCAAAGCGGCAGCAATACCGATGAGCAGGATGATGGAGCCAGTCGAGAAACCAAGTTTGTAGCCCATAGGAATGTAAATGGAGGCGACAACCGGGATGGTCCCGAAGGAAGTCCCAATCCCCATAGTGATGAGCAGCCCAACAAGGAGCATGACGATAGCACCGCTCAGCTTGGTGTTGATGACAGCCGTCGTCGCATTGACAAGGGATTCCACAGAGTGGGTTTCACGAAGGACCTGAGCATAGCCAGCAGCTACGAGCATAACGAAAGCGATGAAGCCCATCATGGCAACGCCGCCATCAACGTATTTGTCGATTTCTTTCCATTTGATGGCACCCGTAAGGATCATGACAAGAAGTCCACAGGAAGCACCAATCGGCAGGGATTCGAAATGAAGCTGGGCAACAAAGGCAACGATGGCAGCAGCAAGGGCCTTCCAGCAATCAGCCGACATCTTGACATCTTCTTCGGAAATTTCATTGGCACCAGCAATGGGCAGATCTTCATATTCACGGTCTCTCGTGCCATAGAGCATAACGGCCAAGACAAGACCCACAAGCATGGAAGCACCGCCGATCCACATAACGGAAGAAATATCTCCAATTCCTACATCCACTTTATTGGCAACCATCTGATCTTTGATGATGGTCATGAAAAGCAGACCAAACCCAACAGGCAGGGAAACATACGGAGCTTTCAGGCCGAAGGTCAGTGCACAGGCAACGGCACGGCGGTCCAGCTTCATTTTGTTCATAACGTGCAGCAGGGGCGGGATCAAGATAGGAATGAAAGCAATATGAACAGGAATCAAGTTCTGGGAGAAGCAGGCAAAGAAAGCAATGGTGAAGCAGAAAAGGATCTTCTTTGTGCCGACAGCCTTTGCAATCTTGCGGGCTGCAATATCAGCCAACCCGGAGCGGCCAATGGCAACGGCCAAGATTCCCAGCAGAATGTAGCTCAAAGCCGTTTCCGAGTTTCCCCCCATCCCAGCAATAAGGGTGCTGAATGTCTTGGGAAGATCCATGCCGCCCGTCAATCCAGCAATGACACCGGAAATCAGGATGGCCAGCAGTACGTTCATTTTCATCAAGCAGAGGGCAGACATGACAACAACAGATATGACAATTGGGTTGGTCAAAATATCCATGTAATCCTCAACTCCTTTTCATTTTGGTTTTTCCGTACCAATCAAATCATCGGGAAGCTGCCTGCTCAACTTCCTGTTAATTTGCGTTTTCATTTTAGTCAGTGTCTGACAAAAAAACGTCAAAAAGATTTTTGTTGTCAGTTATTTTTCTTTTCTGCAAAAAGCCGAATTTTTTTGACGAAAGACAATGATATACCACGCTAAAGCACTTTTACCGTCACAAAAGGCTCACAGAGCCATTATTTCTTTATAACTGCATTCTGTATACAGTTTATCGTTTTAGATGATTTGCTTTTTCTCAAACGTAAAATTACGAATATAATAGGTATTACTTATATTTTTATTTATATCATATCGAATAATAAAGAGTTTATTTTATTTTCTATTTTCCCTCTTGATTTTCTTTAAATTTTATAAAGTCCATTTTTACTCCCTTATTTAGCATTTTTTCGTTCTGGATGCCCATACACGTCATAAGTAATGGTGCCCCTTTTTCCATATAGAAGGAATGTTTCATCAATCAATGAGTAAAAAGAACGTAAACTTTCTCCTTCTCCCTGCTTTTTATACCGCTCCCAGCATATCACACAAAAATAGGACCGCAAAGAAATGAACGCATCATTTCTTTGTGGTCCCGTATCAACAGTCGTCCTCTGTTTCAGTTCAGTTTCTTTCCCATCCCTTTTTCTGCCCAGTCGATGATCCTGCCTTCATGGATCATATCCCGCAGCCACTCGATATGGGGATAAAGGAACATATCATTTTCCATGACGGGTACTTTCTTGCCAATTTCCGCTAAAATCCCAGCAGACGCTTTTCCCCGCTTGATACCAGGTTGAACAAATGGCTGGGCCTCATAAACAGACAGGAGTTCAATGGCAAGGATATATTCAAGTTTTTCTGCTGCAATGAGCGCTTTTTTGGTTGCATTATACCCCATGGCCACGTAATCTTCTTGATTGCCGCAAGTCGGTGTATTGTCAATGCTTGCCGGGGTTGACAGGATGCGCATTTCGTTGAGAAGACCAGCCTGGGTATATTGAGGAATCATAAGACCGGAATTAAGGCCCGGATTTTTGATCAGGAACCATGGATGACCTGAAAGACTGCCATCAATCAGACGATTGTTTCGCCGCTCCGACATCTTTGCCAGCATGGTGGCTGCGATAACAGATGAATCCATGGCAAGCCCGACGTAGGAAGAATCCGGATTGCAGGCTGAAATAACGTCAGCGTCCTTCTTCCCTGGCCAGATAATTGGATTGTCGCAGCAGGAATTGATCTCCGTTTCGATGCTTACGAGCGCGTCGTTCAATGTCTTTTTTGCTGCTCCATGAAGCTGGGGAATACAGCGCAGCGAAAGGGCATCCTGAACCCGGCTTCCTGCCGCCTTTTTGATGACAGCAGAATCAGCAAGAAAATTTCTGACGTTTTCCGCTGTTTTTCCTTGATCTAGATGAGGGCGCACAGACATGACCCGCTCATCAAAAGCATTCATGACGCCCTCGAGGGCTTCTACACTCATGGCGCCAATAACATCAGCCGTTCTGGCCGCCTTAAGGAAATCATAAAGAGCGATGGCTGCCATTGCAGTCGGTGATGTCGTTCCCGAAACGAGCGCAAGCCCCTCCTTACTTGATAGTTCAAGAGGAGAAAGGCCGACTTTCTTAAGCGCCTCCGCACCAGATAAAAGCTCCCCGCCTGACCACGCCTTCCCTCGCCCCGTAAGGACAAGGGCCATATGGGCCTCAGGGCTTAAATAGCCGACACTTCCCTCCCCCGGGGCCCAGGGGATCACTCCGAGATTGAGGCACTGCCGGATCTGCTCCAATACGCACAGGCGCACACCGCTATAGCCCTGTCCCAAGTTCTGGAGCATCATAAGCAGCGTGCCCCGTACCACTTCTTCTGAAAGGGGCGCCCCCACAGATGTCGAATGGGAAAGGATGATATTGGTCTGGAGCTGGGCCGTTTCCTTCTTATCGATGGCTTTGGTGCAAAGGGCACCAAAACCGGTTGTCACCCCGTACATGACTTTTTCTTCATCCACCCATTTTTCCACCAAAGCCCGGGACGCATTGACCCGGTTTCGATAAGTTGCCGAAAATTCCACCTTGGCGTGACGGCGAACAATGTCTATAAATTGATTGAGGCAGAGGTGTTTGCCCAGACAAATCGCTCCCATACGATCACTTTCCTTCCCTTTCTACTTGGTCAACACTGTCTACAATATCCTTTTTCGTCTGATTGTCGAAGAAGAAGACCTTGACAGCAGCCAGTACCTGAAGAATAAAGATGGCTAGAACCACAAATCCCCCACAGGCTGCAAGGAACTTGACCCCGTCAACTCCTTGGGCACCGCCGCCAAAAGCAACCATGATGCAGGCAATGGCGCCGATGGAAACGCCCCAGACCACCTTCTGCCAAAGAGCCGGTTCCTCATCGTGACGGGCACCAGCCGTGCAAAGTGCGGCAATCGTCGTGGACATCGTATCGGCCGTCGTAGAGAAGGCAGCGATGAGTGTGACAATGATAACAGGAACCAGGAGCGATCCCAAAGGAATTGCCTGAAGGAAGGTCCAGATCCCAGCCACGGCGCCGCCGGTCTTAATGGCCCCTACGATGTCAACACGGCCGGAAAGCTGCCAATCAAGAGCGGTGCCGCCCCAAACGGCAAACCAAACAAGGCCAAAGACGGCCGGCAAGATCCAGTTGATGAGCAAAAATTGCTTAACGGTGCGGCCATAGGCGATCATGGCAAAGAAAATCCCCATGAGCGGTGCATAGGCAATCCAAATGGCCCAGTCATACATGGTCCACCAGGTCACAAGCGCCTTGCCGCCTGCAATATAGGGATCAAGCCCCCATGTCCAAAAACGGTCAAGCCAGTAGCCCACACCTACATTGGCTAGGTTCAAGATATAAACCGTCGGGCCAATGATAATAAGCAGGAAAAGCAGCAAATAAAAAATCTTTGTCGTCAGGTTGGCCAGCCACTTGATTCCCCGATCAATGCCAAGAACCGAAGCAATTGTGAACGTCGCCGTAATAATAGCCGTCAGGATGATCCAGACAGAAGGACCCTGACTGATACCATAAGCGGCGGTAAGGCCAGATCCAACAAGGGCAAGGCCCGCGCCTAAGGAAGCCGCAAGACCAAGACCAATGGCTAGGACGGAAAGAGTATCGACAACGGACTTAAAGACGCCTTTTGTCACCTTTTCCCCGAATAAAGGTGTTAGGGAAGCAGAGACCGAAAGTTCTTCATGCCGATTGTAATACATGTAGGCAATGATCACACCGCTCAAGGCATACATGGCATAGGGAATGAAGGTCCAGTTATAGAAGCAGCGGGCCATGGAAAAAAAGACAGCTTCTTGGGAATAGGGCTCAATCCCCGAGCCTTCCAGTTCACCATAGATATTTCCCAAATAAATGATAGGTTCATTGACACCATAGGTAATGAGGCCAGTTGCAATTCCACCGGTAAGCGTCATGGCAAACCAAGCGCCAAAGGAAAATTTTGCCTTGGCATGGGGCCCGCCGAAGCGAATCTTGCCCAGGGGAGAAAATGCCAAGATTGTAATGAGGAGCAACGTCCCTAAAGCGACCCATTGATAGAGCCATCCAAACGTTTCCAATGACCAGCCAAAAATAGCGGACGTAACTTTTGTCAGCCATGCATTATTGACAACACCTAAGATGGCGGCGCCGCCAATCACAAGGAAGCAGGGAATGAACACATCCCAGCGTACAGCTCTTTCCTTCTTTCCATCCATGATCTTTCAACCTCCAAGGGCACATACAAGGTTTTACCAAGAAAGCGGACGGGATGCCCCATGACCCTCCCTCTTCTTTTGGCTAAGTCAGCCATTTCTTTACTAAAGTATATTGCAAAAGCCATGCCAACTAAAAAAAGAGTTCAGGGGTCTGCCAAGCCAATAGGTTCTGTTACTTATCTTGCAGATCTTGTACAAAAAGCGCTTGGCATGAATTCATTTTCCCATCATTCCAAGCGCTTCCTACTTTTTTCTTAGAAGAATTTTTTGCAGCAAGATTTTCTGGCGCCAATATTTCTATTTATCTAATAGCCTATCCCCGCTTTCCGTTTCCTGGAACTTCTTCATATGATACTGGAAATTTTGCCGCGTAAGACCTAGGGCCTCCGCTGCTTTTGTTACGTTTTTCCCGCAGGATAGATAGGTATTCCACAAAAGGTTCCGTTCAAAATCGTCCATTTGCTCGGCAAAGGTCCTTCCCACTGCTGCAGGAACCGGATCCATCTCTTCCCGTCCGGTTTCCTTTCGTTCCAAAGGAGCGGAATGACGCAGAAAATAAGAGGGAAAATCACGTTCATCGAGTATGCCATTTTGGGATACACTGATGGCATAGCTCAAGATATGAAAGAGTTCCCGCACGTTGCCTGGCCAATCATGTTCCAAAAGACGGCGCCAAAACTTGGACGTTAGTTCATGGATGGGCTGAGCCGTCAGATGTGGATGGTGGTCGATAAAATATTGGACGAGCTCCGGCAGATCTTCCATCCGTCTGCGGAGAGGCGGAATTTCAAGGATAAGGGAAGATAAACGATAAAAAAGATCCTGACGCATCTTCCCCTCTTGACTTAAGCGATACACATCCTCATTGGATGAGGAAAGGATCCGGACATCAATGGGAATAGAACGGGTACTTCCTATCCGCTGCAGCGTCTTTTCCTGCAGGACGCGGAGCAATTTTGCCTGCATGAGAGGACTCATGGAGTTCACTTCGTCGAGAAACAAGGTTCCGTGATTTGCCGCTTCGATGAGACCAATCTTATCCGTGGCGCCTGTAAAAGCACCCTTGACCGTACCAAAGAGCATACTGTCAATGAGGGTTTCCGGAAAAGCCGCACAGTTCACGGCGATAAATTTTTCCTTCTTCCGGGAGCTATATTGATGGATGCTCTGGGCAAGGATTTCCTTTCCCGTCCCCGTTTCCCCTTCAATGAGGATGTTCATGTCCCGAAGCGCCATTTTCTGGGCAAGGCGAAGGGTTTCCCGAAGAACGCTTGAAGACCCGATAAAATCGTCAAAGGTGTAGTGGGCATCACTTTTGACGGTAAAATCTTCTGTCAGATGCCGCATCAGGATGGCTTCCACTTCATGAAGAACCTGTAGCTGAGTCTTGACAGACTTCATGTCCCGCTCCACGGAAAAGGCCCCAATCAGACTGCCCTTTTCGTCAAAGACAGGTTCTGCTTCTACAACGGTCATGAGCTCCTTTCCAGTCGTTGACTTGTAGGAGTCGTAGCGGTGATGGACGGGATTTTCGCTTTTAAGAGCTGTAAAGACAGAACTGTAATCCGGATCCAAGGAAAAAACATCAAGGAGAGCCTGTCCTTCCACACTGTCTTCAAGGGGAATTCCCAGGAAGCGGCGGCTCGTTTGATTGAAAAAGGAGATGCCGCCGCTTTTGGTGTAGAGCTGGATAATATCCGGTGAGGCATCGAGAGCAGCAGCCATGAGCTTTTTTTGAATGTCTTCCTTCTTTATAAGGAAACAAGTTCCCTGGGGGATACCAAAGGAAGTATAGCCATACGTTTCTCCTTCATAGGAAAGGGTCATATCCTTTGCATTCCAAATAAAGCCTGGCAGGCTCCCCACTTTCTGACCTACATAAAAGGCCGCGTCCCGCTGTCCAGTCCAGGCCATGCCAAAAAATACCTGAAAAATAACACCGTCACCGCCAAGAAAAATGGCCAGGTCAAAGATTGATGTCATAGGCTCACCTCTTTTTGCATTGTTTTTTTCATTGTAACGGGATTTCCAATTAAGCACAATAAAAGAAAGGCGGAGAACCCGTTTTTCCATACAAAAAGAACTGCCGCAACCATGATGTGTACCCCAAAAACTGGACGCATATAAATTAGTTAAATGGCATTAGTGGATGTTTCCCGATATATTTCGGGAGGCATCCATTTTGTTTTTTTCTGAATCCTTTCCTTGTTGAAATAATGAATGTATTCTTTCACTGCTTTAGCAAATACCTTGAACGAGGTGTATTCTTTTTCGCTTCCGTAATACATTTCATTTTTCATCCGACCAAAAAAGGTCTCCATAATACTGTTGTCATAGCAGTTGCCCTTACGCGACATTGACTGTATAATTCCATGCTTTTTCAATTCACTTCTGTAATATTCATGCTGATACTGCCATCCCTGATCCGAGTGCATAATTAAACCCTGTAAATTCCTGAATTTCTTAAAAGCTCGGTTCAGCATCCTTTTGATTTGGTTAAGATTAGGAATCATCGATAAATCATAGGAGATGATTTCGTTCGTATTCATATCCAGGATGGGGGAAAGGTAGCATTTTCCCCATGAGAAATGAAACTGTGTTACATCCGTTGTCCATTTCTGCAGTGGCCTGTCCGCTTTAAAGTTTCTCTGGATGATGTTGCCGGCCACTTTCCCGACTTCTCCTTTATACGAATGGTACTTTTCTTTCGGACGCTTGCCAAACAGCTTCAGGTCATGCATGATACGCTGCACCCGTTTGTGATTGATATGGAAGCCGCGGTTCACCAGCTCGTGACAAACGCGCCGAACACCATATCTCTGCTTATTTTCCTCGAATATGTGACAGATTGTTTCCGTAATTGATTTGTTTCTTTCTTCTACACGATCGGTACGCTTCAATTCATAGTAGTAGGTCGACTTCGCTAATCCCGAGAATTTTAACAGGTACTTTAACGGGTGTCCTTCCTGGCGGAGTTCCTGGATGATTGCTGCCTTTTTGCCTTGAGCTGCGCAGCCCATTTTTGTCGTCTCAAGGCGATTTGTTTTTTTATTACAGCATTCTCCGCTTTTATGTAGGCGTTCTCTGCGCGCAGACGAATTAATTCTTCCCGTTCACTTTCATTTAATGGTTTGGGGCTCTTCGTATTTCTTTTCATGGGCTGATCCTTTCTATGCTGACCTTTCTTTTTACTTACGAGCCCATTATACCCCTCTTCTCTGTATTTACGAACCCATTGGTACAAAAGACTATAGCTCATACCATATTGACAGGCGACAGCCATCATTGACTGTCCGGCATTTACTTGTGAAACCAATTCAAGTTTCTCCTCTGGGGACCATGCCTTGTAATGTGCTTTGTGACACAATGCTTCCGGTCCGCCAGCCTGTTCGATACGATTCCAAGTACGAATCTTGTTACGAAAATTTGCTGTTTTAATTCCTTTAGGTGTTTTTACCCACTTACCTTGACGATAAAGTTCTACACACATCAGCTTAAATTCAGTCGTATAACGCAAAATGTACCCTCCTTACTGGGTGTCCAGTAAAGAGGGTACATTTCACCACTGCGGCAGTTCTTTTATTTTTAGAGATTGACTTTGCCAAGAAGGGCCTGTTCCTTCCCATCGACTTCTTTCTCGATGGCGGCCATTTTACCATTAAGGTCATCTACAAAAGTCTGGTCCTTAATGCTTCCCAAATTAATCTTGACATTAAGGAAGGCACCGCGGACAGCGGCCCGAGTGTTCATCGCAGCCACGGCACCGTCCGTGACAGCATTGGTGTTACCGCGCGTAATGACCACATCAGCCAGGGCAAAGAGTTCATTCGCCGTTTCACCAACTTTAAAAGGAACCAGAGCAGCGCCCTTAGTGGCTTCTTGGATGGCTTTGCTGCGAACAGCCTTTTCCTCGTCCGACCCTTTAGGCATCCTGAAGGCTGCCATGATCTTATTGAAGGCATTGCTGTCTTCGTCAATGAGGGCCAGGAATTGATTCTTGAGGGAAGCTGCTTTTTCAGCCACTTCCTTCATTTCCTTTTCCACAGCTGCATATTTTTCCTTGCCAAGGGTCAGATGAGCGACCATTTCGATGAGGGCTGCAGCAGAAGCCGCATTCAGGGCAGCAATGCTGCCGCCGCCCGGTGCGGGAGAAGAAGAACTCGTTTCCTGGACGAATCCCTCCACCGTCATTTTCTTTAATTCCATATCTTGATTCCTCGTTTCCTACTGTTATGTTAGAAGAGACCCGAAATCTTGCCTGATGCATCGATGTCCATATTGAGAGCAGCCGGCTTCTTCGGCAGGCCTGGCATGACCATGATATTGCTTGTCTGGCAGACAATGAAGCCAGCCCCATTGGAAACACGGACATCCTGGACAGTGATCCGGAACCCCTTGGGTGCCCCCAGAAGGGCCGGGTTGTCACTGAGGGAGTACTGGGTCTTGGCCACGCAGATAGGCAGTTTATCAAGGCCCCAATCTTCGAGCAGTTTGATCTGTTTCTTGGCGTTAGGCGTAAAATCAACCCCATCACCGCCATAGACCTTTGTCACAATCGCTTCAAGTTTATGCGGAATCGTATCGTTTACATCGTAGAGTTCAACCGGTTTGGACGTATCATGTTCGAGCAGATCAACCAGCTTGTTTGCCATGTCGATACCGCCTTCGCCACCTTTTTCCCAGCACTCGTTGAGGCTGACATCCACACCGTAGCTTTCGCATTTCTTAAGGAGCATATCGATTTCGGCCGGTGTATCCGTAGCGAATTTATTGATGGCAACCAGGACCGGCAGTCCAAAGCCGCGCATATTCTCGACCTGTTTGGCAAGGTTCGTAAACCCATCGCTGACAGCCTGGACGTTTTCCTGGGACAGTTCCGTTTTCTTGACGCCGCCATGCATCTTGAGGGCACGGATTGTAGCAACAACGACAACCGCGTCAGGATACATATTGCCATAATGGCATTTGATGTCAAGGAATTTTTCAGCGCCAAGATCAGCACCGAAACCAGCTTCCGTAACGGTAATATCACCCAGTTTAAGAGCCATCTTGGTAGCAAGAAGAGAGTTGCATCCGTGGGCAATGTTCGCAAATGGACCGCCATGGATGATAGCCGGCGTATGTTCCAGCGTCTGGACGAGGTTCGGTTTGATGGCGTCCTTCATGAGCATGGCCATAGCCCCTTCGCAGCCCAATTGATGAACGTAGACCGGGTTCCCATCAAGGTCCGGGCCAATGACAATACGGCCAAAGCGTTCCTTCAGGTCTTCAATATCATAGGCCAGGCAAAGGATAGCCATGATTTCGGAAGCAACAGTGATCATGAACCCGTCTTCGCGCACAAAACCGCAGGGTTTGCCGCCTAGACCGACAACAACGTGACGGAGGGCTCGGTCGTTCATATCCATGACGCGGCGCCAAGAAATCTGACGGGCATCGATCCGCAGTTCGTTGCCTTGATGGATATGGTTGTCAATCATGGCAGACAACAAATTATTGGCAGCCGTAATAGCGTGCATATCCCCCGTAAAATGCAGATTGATATCGTCCATAGGAACAACCTGCGCATAGCCGCCGCCAGCAGCACCGCCCTTAATTCCAAACACAGGGCCTAAGGAAGGCTCGCGGAGTGCTACGATGGCTTTTTTGCCAATCTTGTTAAGGGCTTGGACAAGGCCAATGCTCGTTGTGGATTTACCTTCCCCAGCAGGGGTGGGCGTGATGGCCGTTACCAGGACCAATTTCCCATTGGGTTTCTTTTCCAAGCGTTTCAGTACATCAAGGGAAATCTTTGCTTTATAGTGACCATATTGTTCCAGTTCTTCGGGATGGATGTCCAGTTTTTCAGCAATCTTACTGATTGGCTCCATAACATTTTTTTGTGCAATCTCGATATCGCTAAACACGATAGTTCCCCCTTCCTAGATACGGGCCGCTTATTCTTCTGCATCAAGCAGACGTTTTTCAAGGATTTCGTCCATATCGAAGTTTTCGATTTGGAGATAGTACTCAGCTGCCATAAGCAGGCTCTTCATAGGAACCGTCCCAATGACTTCAGAACCAGCTACGGCAACGCCATAACGGCGGGCTTCCATCTTGACCATTTCAAAGGCGCGGTAAACAGCGGTCTTTTCATAGTTGACAAGGTTCATGGAAACCTGGGTCATGTTGCGGTCTTCCAGCTTCAGGCCAATGGCCTTGACATAGTGAAGACCGCCGCCGATATTGCGGACTTTCTTAGCAATGGCTTGAGCGATTTCAACATCCGGCGTATGCAGGTTGACGTTGAAAGCAATGAGGGGAACGCGGGCGCCAACGGCGGAGCAACCGCTTACAGCGTTCATTTCGCTGGGGCCATAATCCGGTTTCCATTCCGGTTCCTTGATCTTATCAAAGAAGCCTTCGTACTGGCCTTTGCGGATCGTAGCCAAGTTGCGCCGACCTTCACTCGTAGCGGCATCTTCATAAAGATAGACAGGAATGCCCATTTCACCATAAGCCTTACCGACCTTGTTGGCGATTTCGACACATTCATCCATGGTTACGCCCATAACCGGTGTAAAGGGAACAACATCAACGGCACCAAAACGAGGATGAGCCCCATGATGTTCACGCATATCAATCAAACCAATGGCTACCTTTGCCATATTGATGGCAGCTTCCGTTACCGCTTCAGGAGACCCGATGATGGTAACAACGGAACGATTGTGGTCAGGGTCGCTGGAATAATCCAGGATCTTCAGCCCGGAAATCTTGCGGGCTTCATCAACAATCTTTTCTACCTTTGCTTTGTCACGGCCTTCACTGAAATTCGGAACAAATTCAACCAACTTTTTAGCCATTTGAGCACCTCCATAAGATTTTACCTGTTATGTCCGTTCCCCAAAGGGACGGCTTTTTTCTGAACGACTTCATTCTATGATGGGACCGACAAAGAAACGTCTGAAAAATAAAAAAAGCGAAAAAAACTTCTTTTGACTAAAATTTGACGGTTCCACAATAGCATGGAAGCGACAGCACAGCAGGGCTGTTCCTGCTTTTCAATGGTTACCATAAAGAAACGAGGTGTCCCGATGACAGTATCAGTAATTTCCAGAAAAGACGCCGTTTCGACGACCTGGTCGGGCGGAACGACAACTGAATTCTACCTATTTCCCCGTGATGGCTCCTACAAGGAACGTCGCTTTGACCTTCGCATCAGTTCCGCGACGGTAGACCTTGAAGCATCCGATTTCACCCTTCTGCCGGATTACCAACGCATCATTACGCCCCTTGAAGGAGGCTTTACCCTCACCTACAAAGAAACAGGGGAAAAGGTGACCCTTGCCCCCCTGGAAGAAGACTTTTTTGATGGAGCCTACCATACCCATTCCATCGGAAAAGCCATTGATTTCAATGTCATGTATAAAAAAGGCATGCATGCCGCCTATAGCGTCATCAATGCGTCAAAAAAATTTGGTCTTGCCGATTTCCGCTTTCTTTACGTTCCCTTTATAGACGCAAAGGACCTCACGGGAAGTACCCTGAATGAACACTCCTTGACGCGGGACACGCTCTATGTCAGCGATGACAGGTCAGATGCCTTCGTCCTCGCCCTCAAAAAGCCGGTTTCTCTCATTTATGTTTCGGTTCGCAAAGCCTAAAGGAGCGTCAATGAGTCCCTTCACACTTTTCCGTTCCGCGGTCTGCGCAGGCTTTGCCATCGGCCTTGGCGGGGCGGTATACTTACAGCAGACCAGTAAGGCCTTGGGCGCCCTGCTCTTTACGATTGGTCTATTTGCGGTCTGTGAATGCCGGTTCCATCTTTTTACAGGCAAGGTCTGCTATGCCCGGGAACGGTCTTGGCGCAGCTATTGGGAGTACCCAGTCATCTTAGGGGGCAATTTTATTGGTGCCGGCCTGATGGCCCTCCTGCTGTCAGGTACGCGGCTTTTCAGTTTTACACAAAAAGCCGCAGCCGTCCTGATTGCCGTCAAGAATGCGGACAGTCTTGGTTCCCTTTTCATTCTGGGGTTCTTGTGCAACATCTTTGTTTTCCTTGCAGTTGAAGGCTATCGTTCCTTTCCACACGCCATTGGAAAATACGCCGCCATCTTTTTGGGGATTGCCGTCTTCATCCTAAGCGGCTATGAACACAGCATTGCCGACATGTTCTACTACTTTACAGCAGGCGCTATGGACCTAGCCGCTTTGGGACGAATCCTTGTCATTGCCCTGGGCAATACCTGCGGCGGTCTCATTTCCCATGAAGCCGTCCAATTTGCCCGCAGAGCACAAAAATAAAAATCCTGGAATAAAAAAACGGTGCTTACGGCACCGTTTTTTCATTCCAGCCCTTTCTGGTCTTTCATATAATTGACAAAATCCTCAAATTCCAGGGTCTTGTGGTTGAGCAGCTCGTCAATCCGCATCCGAAGAATGGGCTGCGTTGTCAGTTCCCGCGCCCTGACAAGCGCCATTTGCAATTTCCCGTTCCACTTCTTATCGGGCCAAGCCTCAAGGACCTCCACAGCCACGCTGCGGGCTCCTTCGTGGAGGGAGCTCAAGCACTCGGCAATAATGTCCCCGCCCCAAGGGGGAACACTCATAAGCCCTCGCAGAAGAGGAATGACAAGCCGTTCATCCTGAAGATATGCATCCAGATGAAGCATAGCAAAATCCGTGACCTTTTCAAGACGTGCCTTGCTGCCCGACTGGAGCAAATAGGGATAAAGGAGGGTTCGCATGGGATCTTTCTTAAGCAGGTTCCATACCTGGGTATGGATGTCTATGCCCAGGATATCTGCCAGCTGCAGAGGCAGGATATTGACGGATCCATCTTTTGAGAGGATTTCCTTGGGAAGGATCTTCTTCCAGTCCCGTCCCATAACAACACCGTCCAAGGTCCCCACATAAAGATGGCACTGATTCATGCTGAGATAATCCCAATTTTCATGATCGATCATTTCCTGCAGTTCTTCCCGAAGGCTCATGAGACCTGCCACTTGTTCGAGGGTCGTCTGATGCTGCCTAGCGTGTTCAAGAAGCCGTTCCAGAACGTGGCTATAGGAAAGAGGCGGCAGTTCGAGGACCTTATCCACCCCGCCTTCCACTGGCTGTGCTTCAAAATTGACTAAAAAATCGAGATAATCAACCATGGTGTGAAGCACGGCATCAAAGGTTTCATCATCCATCCGTTCTTTTTCAAGCATTTCGAGAAAATTGCTTTTCTCGATGACAAGAAGAGCCACTGCAGGATAATCAACCGTGAGATCACAGCCATGGAGGAGAAGCCAATGTTTTTCTTCCGGCGTAATAAAATCATAGGTCGACATAGCACAGACCCGACCCCAGCCCCGCGTATGGGTCAAGATCTCCCACAGGTCCTCATTTTCAAGGAGATGCCCCAGTTCCAGGGCATAGACCACAAAGCTTGTCAGTTCCTCACAGCGGGCAAGAAGCATGAGATCCTTGTGGAGGCGTTCCACTTCGTTCAGGTTCTCCTCGTTCAAGAGATGAAGACCGGTCACGGTAATGGCAAGTTTCAGGACCTCCGGGGCAAAGGCATGATAGAGCCAGCGATGGCAAAGGTTCCAAAGGGCGTCAGGGATTTCCTGCGTGGACAACAGGTCGACAAGGTAATCATTATAGATAATAAATGGAACGCTCGAGATGGAAGCATAGAGCTCCTTTTCAGCCTTGGAGTCGGGATTTTTCGCATACGCCGCAAGGGCTCCGGCGATAACAGAGCCCACCTCTTCCTGAGGTCGGTCGGGCATGCTGGCCATGTAAGAGTCGCTTGTTCCCGGTTCCCGAAACAGGACCGCATACGTGTCGACAAAATTTTGATCTTCAATGAGGTCGGGATCAAAATACCCTTCCTGATCAAGGTGATCTTTTATGATTTGGTAGAGACTGCTCTCTTCCTTCCAAAATTCCATAGTGTTCCCTTCTTTTAATCGGAGGATTCCCTCGGCTTTCCGTAGGGTAGTTCGCTTATTATATCACACTTGTCCCCGTTTGTCAGAAGGCGTCGTTTCAGAAAAAAAGCCCCGTCCCTTGCAGGGCAGGGCCAGCTTATTTTTTCACGCCCCTTCTTGGGGGCTGTTGGGAACTTGTTCGGCTGCAGCAGAGGCTGGGTCCGTTCCTTTCAGGATGGCCATGAATTCATCGCCCGTAATGGTTTCCTTCTTCAAAAGATACTGGGCAAGTTCATCCAGCTTCTGTCTATGGGTCTCAAGGATAGTCCGGGCCTTCTGGTGGGCCTCCTTGACAACTGAAAAGACAGCTTCATCAATGCGGGCGGCCGTTTCCGGCGCGCAGGCAAGGGAGGTATCACCACTCAGGTAGGCATTATTCACGGTTTCAAGGGCGACCATATCAAAGTCGCTGGTCATGCCAAACCGGGTAATCATGGCCCGAGCAAGTTTTGTTGCCTGTTCAATATCATTGGACGCACCGCTCGTGACCTTGTTGAAGACAACTTCTTCAGCAGATCGTCCCCCTGTCAAGGTAACAATCTTGTTGAAGAGTTCCTCTTTCGTCATAAGGACCTTTTCCTCTGTGTCAACCTGCATAGTATACCCCAAGGCACCGCTCGTCCGGGGAATAATGGTGATCTTATGGACCGGTGCCGATGCGGTCTGACTTGCAGCCACAAGGGCATGGCCAATTTCATGATAGGCAATGAGCTGCTTTTCCTTCTCTGAAATCACGGCACCCTTTCTCTGGGCCCCGGCAATGACCACTTCCACAGATTCTTCAAGATCCTCTTGGATGACTTCCGTACGGCCCATACGAACGGCGCGAAGGGCAGCTTCGTTGACGATATTGGCAAGTTCCGCACCGGAAGCACCGCTTGTAGCAAGGGCAACCGTATGATAATCCACATTAGGGGAAATCCGCACATCATGGGAATGAACCTTCAAAATGGCTTCCCTTCCCTTAAGGTCCGGCAGTTCCACGGGCACACGGCGGTCAAAACGGCCCGGCCGCAGGAGGGCCTTATCAAGGACTTCCGGACGGTTGGTCGCGGCAAGGATAATGACGCCCTTGCTGCCGTCAAAACCGTCCATTTCAGAAAGGAGCTGGTTCAGGGTCTGTTCCCGTTCGTCGTTGCTGCCAAAGGCGCCATTATCACGCTTTTTGCCAATGGCATCGATTTCATCGATAAAGACAATGCACGGAGCCTTTTCCTGAGCTTGTTTAAAGAGGTCGCGGACACGAGCTGCCCCCATACCAACGAACATCTCAATGAATTCTGAACCGGAAATAGAGAAGAAGGGAACCTTGGCCTCGCCGGCAACAGCCTTGGCAAGAAGAGTCTTACCCGTACCGGGAGGGCCTACAAGAAGCACGCCCTTCGGCATGGTTGCCCCAATGGCCTGGTGGTAGCGGGATGGGTCATGCAGGAAGGACACGATTTCCTGAAGGGCTTCCTTCGCCTCGTCTTGACCCGCTACATCCTTGAACGTCTTTCCCGTCTGGGCTTCAATATAGACCTTGGCATTGCTCTTACCAAAGCTCATCATATTGCCGCCGCCCAGTTTAGGGCCCAAAAACCGCATGATCAGCTGACCAATGACCATAAAGAGCAGGAAGGGGAAAATCCAGTTGTTGAAAAATTTGGTCAACGGCGAATCCTCCCGAGGGATAACCTGGGAAAACTCCACATTAGCCTTGACCAAACGATTGACAAGTTCTGGATCCTCAACGCGGCCCGTGACAAAGATTTCATCTTTACCATCCTTGTTGCACAGAAGGGCGATGCGGTTCTGATTGATTTCTACTTTGGAAGCCTTGCCTTCATCAACCATCTTCAGGAAGTTGGTATAAGTAACTTCCTGGACGCGAGGTTTAAAGAACATGGGCGTAATGATCGTATTGATGACGAGAATGATGAGGATGGCCGCAAGGTAATAATAAAAGACACGTTTGGAATGATCTTGATGAGGAGAATCATTCATAGTGATCACCTTCTTATTCTAAAAAAATAATATCATGGATTAAGACGTATTATATCATATGAATCCGCACTTGTATATACCCCATAAGGGTACTTTGCAGTTCACCGCGTAAAGTATGACTCCTGGAAGGCAAGCAGCAAGACATTTTTCTGCGGGTCCACAAAGGGGCAAGGTCCCGAGGGTCCCTTCATCGACCCACATAAGAGGGATCAGGGCAAGCTGCAGGGAATCGTTCCTAAGTAGACCGTCATCTGCCAAATTTGATGGGTAAAGACATGACGATGGGTCCAGATGATCTTTCCTTCAACTGTTCCAAGCATCCGTTCCGCTTCCTTTCGGCTTTCCTTTTCCGTCTTGCCGAGGAAGGTCGGAAGCTCCCATAAGGAAGCAAGGAGACCTGTTTCCGGTCTTTTATGAAGAAGCAGGGCTCCTTGCTTACGGATGAAAAGACTTGTCACTTCATAAATGGTCGGTGCCTTTTTCTTTTTGCGGACTGGCAGCTCGCTGGTCCGATTTTCCAGGAATGCGGTACAGAAATCTTTAAGAGGACAAGATCCGCAGCGCGGGACGTGGGGAATACAAATCGTGGCACCAAGGTCCATCAATGCTTCATTGAAGTCTCCCGGCCGGTCTTGAGGAATGACGGTTTGAGCGATTCGTCCTATGATTCGTTTGCCCTTAAGGGAAAGGATATCATCCGAGATCCCAAAAAGACGGGCCATTACCCGCAACAGGTTGCCATCCACGGCGGGGACAGCGTGTCCAAAGGCCATGGATAAAATGGCACCTGCCGTATAGTCACCGATGCCGGGCAGGGCACGCACCGCCTCCAGCGTATCGGGAAAAATTCCATGATATTGGAGGACGATTTCCCTTGCCGCTTTATGGAGGTTTCTAGCCCTAGAATAATAGCCCAGGCCCTGCCATAATTTGAGGACCTCCTCTTCAGACGCCTGCGCCAAAGCGCTTACGGTAGGAAAAGCGGCCATCCAGCGAACATAATAATCCTTTACGGTTTCCGTCCGCGTCTGTTGGAGCATGATTTCCGAGACCCACACATGGTAGGGATCACGAGGATGATTGGCTCGCCAAGGAAGGTCTCGTTTGGTCTCATCGAACCAATGCAAAAGGGCGGGAACCCACTCATTTTCGACTGTCAAGATGAACCTCCCGGAAAACGGCATCAAGGACCGTGCTGCCATCTTCAGCAAAAGCAATGGTGCCCCGAACCTGTTTATTCTGAAGAATCAAGGGAATCCACGTTTTATCCGCTTCCCACATGTCCTCATAAGGCAGGTCTTCCAAGGAAAACCAGCGAGGTTCCATTTCGTCGCTGGCTTCAATAGTACCGGTAAATTTCTTGAGTACATAGACCATGCCCCCATGGGACCAATTCCCATCAGACGGCTGATCAAAATATAGGTCTGCCACGAGGATCAGGTCCTTTTCCTCGGCAAAAAGACCGCATTCCTCAAATAGTTCCCGCAGGGCACATTCCCGCATGGATTCGCCGATTTCCATCTTGCCGCCAAAGCCGTTCCATTTACCATAGCCCATACCCCGTTTCTTGCGGCCCAAGAGGATCCTGCCCTGTCCATCCAGGGGGAAAACCAAGGAAGTATCACGCATATTTGCTGCCCCCTTCACCTTTGAATAATTATCGAATGGAATGATTTTTCGCTTTCTTCTATCATACCACAGTTTAGGTGCCTTTGCCGGTTCCGCCTTCATTTTACGTAAAATTTTTCCCAGTATAAAACCTCATTACCTTATTATTTTTAGGTTTTTTATTTTTGTACTATTCATATTATTAAGTTTTTGGTAAAATAAGGTTGGAACTGATACAAAACTTACGGAAAGGAGGTTCTTGAGACAGAGGGGAATTGTCTCATCACTTGGAACAACGTGCCTATCATGCTCATATCATCATCCAGATTCACATTTCAGAACAAGGAAATCCTCTTATGGACCCTTGTTCCACATGTACCCAAGGAGAGAAAAAATGTCTGAAAAAGAAAAAATGAACACACAGAACAAGAAAGAGATCAGCGGCTTTTTAAAAGGAGTTGAAATCATCGGCAATAAATTGCCCCATCCTGCCATGCTCTTTCTGCTTTTAGCGGTCATCGTCGTCATCATATCCCATTTTGTTGCTGCCCAAGGCGTCTCCGTCACCTATTTTGACGCCCGTGCCAAGGCCGAAGTCACCAAAAAAGCCGTGTCCCTGCTCACCCCGGATGGCCTGCGCTACATGTTCAACTCTGCAACCAAGAACTTTACCGGATTTGCCCCTTTGGGAACAGTCCTTGTAGCCATGCTCGGTGTCGGTGTTGCTGAATGGACGGGACTCTTCAATACATCCCTGAAAAAGCTTCTCATGAACGCTAACCCGAAGTTCCTCACCCCCATTGTGCTTTTTGCCGGGATCATGTCCAACATTGCCTCTGATGCAGGTTATATCATCGTTATTCCCATTGGCGCCTTGATCTTTGCCATGGCCGGACGGCATCCGCTGGCAGGGATGGCAGCCGCTTTTGCCGGCGTATCGGGCGGCTTTTCTGCAAACCTTCTCATCGGCACGACGGATCCCCTCCTGACCGGCATTACCAACCAAGCCCTCAAGGCAGCGGGAATTGATATGACCCTTGACCCAACCTGCAACTGGTACTTTCTGGCTGCTTCGACTTTCGTCCTGACCCTTATAGGAACCATCGTGACGGATAAGATTGTCGAACCGAACCTGGGCACCTACACCGGTAAATACAGACCGGACAACGCCCCTGTCACAGACCTTGAAAACAAAGCTCTCCGCAATGCCACCATCGCTCTTATCATTTACGTCCTGATTATGGGACTCCTGATGTTCCCAGCCAATGCCCTTTTCCGCAGTCCTGAACCAGATGGGGTCCTGACCCTCAAAGCCTTCCTTCATGACGGACTCATTCCAGCCATCCTGCTTCTCTTCCTCATCCCGGGCGCTGCCTACGGCTGGACGACGGGCAAACTCCGCACCTCACATGACCTTGTTGCCGCTATGACGGAAGCCATGAAATCCATGGGCGGATACATGGTTCTTGCTTTCTTCGCCTCCCAGTTCATTGCCTACTTCGGGAAAACCAACCTGGGCCTCATTGTTTCCTTCAAAGGTGCCGATGCGCTTGAAGCAGCAGGCCTTACAGGGCTCCCACTCATTATTCTCTTCATTTTCCTGTCCGCCTTCCTTAACCTCTTTATGGGGTCTGCATCGGCAAAATGGGCCATCATGGCCCCCATCTTCGTTCCCATGATGTATCGGCTCGGTCTTTCCCCTGCCCTGACACAGGTTGCCTACCGCATTGGGGACTCTTCCACCAATATCATTACTCCCCTCATGTCCTATTTTGCCATGATTGTCGTCTTCATGAATAAATATGAAGAAGATGCCGGACTTGGGACCCTCACTTCCATGATGCTGCCTTATTCCATGAGCTTTCTCTGCTTCTGGACCATCATGATGGCTCTTTGGATGATGGCAGGCCTGCCAGTTGGGCCGGGGGCCGGTCTGTTCCTCTAAGCACGGTTTATTCCCTGATCCTGTCTCATCTTGTTTCAAAACCATCGAATACCCGATAGGGTCCCTGCCTCTGCTGGGAGAAAAGGGACGAAAGAAACGCAAAAAACCGCTGTGGCTTATGCTGCAGCGGTTTTTCGTATTTTTCCAAAAGACAATCAGCGCGTCTTCTAAACAGCCAAAGAAAAACAGATGCATGGATATTCCCCCAGCCTTTACCCTCACTTTGTTTTATCGGCGCTGTATATTCCTTGTCGCCAGTTGATCCACCGTCCCCATTTAATGGGCAAAGGGGCAGACCGAAGGCCATCACATTCCATTTTCAAGGCATAATCAACAGGAAATCAAGAACAAGGGGCCGGACAGGGCCCCTTCATCTAGGACCTATGAGAACAAAAGGCGAAAACAAGGGCCTTTTCTCAGACCCATACAGATTACGACCGTCTTTTCTCAAAGAAGGCTGTCAATGAGCGCTTTAACAAAAGCATAACGCGGCATGATGCTGCTGATCTTTCCATATTCATCCACGGAATGCGCCTTGCCGCCAATGGGTCCCAATCCGTCGATCGTGGAAATTCCAAGGGCAGCGGTAAGGTTGCCGTCACTGCCTCCGCCGGATTTGGTCCAACCAAAAGAGAGGCCTACCTTTTTTGCGGCTTCTTCCGCTTTCCGGCAGAGGGCCTCTGTTTTTTCCGAAGGGTTCATGGGCGGTCGTTTCATTCCCCCCTCGACCATAACTTTGACGCGGTCATCAAAAGGCGTCTTGGCCCAGGCACGAAGCGCTTCATCGATGCGATGCCCTTCTGCCTCATCCTTGACGCGTGCGTCAATGACGCATTCGCAGTGGTCCGCGACCACGTTAGCAGCGGTTCCTCCCATAATGGTGCCAATATTGACGGTTGTTCCTTTTTGGGGATTGGCAAGGCCAACAATCTGCTGGCCCCAGCGCATACATTCATGAACAGCGCTGGCCCCTTGATCGGGATTGACGCCGGCATGGGCTGCAATCCCCTCAAAGATAAGTCGGTACTTGCTGATGCCCTTCCGTTCCTTGACAAGATCCCCATTGGGGCGCGCTGACTCCATGATGAGAACGGCCTTCGCCTTTCTGGCTTCCCCTTCAATGACAGGACGGGAATAAACAGAGCTGATTTCTTCATCCGGCGTGAAAAGAAGGAGGACATGGCCGGAGCTTTTCTCTCGGGCCAGGTCTTCTGCCAAATGGACCATGAAGAGGTCGCCGCATTTCATGTCCGAAGCACCAGGTCCTTTAAAATCATCCCCCTCCGTGGAAAAAGGCCGCTCCACGGCAGTGCCCGCCGGAAAGACCGTGTCCATATGACCTAATAAGAGCACATCATAGGTCTTGCCTTTGCCCCATTCCGCACGCAAGATAGGCCCCACTTCCTTACCGACAGAAATCAGTTTGGTCCGCCAAGCTGCCGCATCCAGACGTTTTTTGATCCACGCCGCTACCTTACCCGTACCAACCGCATCCCGACTGAACGATTCCAAGGCTACAAGTTCCTTGAGTTCTTCTAAAAAGATAGTTTCATTCATGAGCTACCCTCCTGTGGAAATTAAAAAGACAAAGACTTGAAAAGGGAGCCCAGCCGCAGCGGGGTTCCCCTTCAAGTTAATTTTTTTTCTGCAAGGTTGCCGCAAGGGAGTCCTTAAGTGCCGCCAGATAAGTTTCCTGCTTGGCATAGCTTTTTTCTGCCTCGGTCAGGGTGGTCCATGCAAAGCAGATCTTATCACCCGGCCTCATCTGAGCAAGACGCGGCAAATCCACCAAGGCCACCTGACCAATCTTGGCATAGCCGCCTGTCGTCTGCCGATCCGCCATAAGGATGATGGGATTGCCGTCAGCCGGAACCTGAATGGCACCAAAGGTGACCGGTTCAGAAATAAGGTCCCGTTTTTCCCTAAAGGTGAGCTTCACACCTTCGAGGCGATATCCCATGCGGTCTGCCTGCATCGTAATGGTATAGGGTTCCGTCACAAAGGTGCGCTGGCTTTCCTCTGTGAACCAATCGTATTGGAGCCCTTCCATGATGCGGATGGGGCCTTTAGCAAAGACAAAGCTGCCATCAATGGACCAGGGAACCGTGACAAAGGAATCTCCTTCCTTGGCGCTGCGTTCCATTCTTCCCACAAACGCTGCTTGATGAGGACCAATGGTTCCGATAGGAAGTTCATCCCCTTTATCGATGGGACGGCCCTTGACTCCGCCGATTTTAGCCCGCAGATAGGTACTCTTGCTTTCCATGACCTGAGGCACGTCAAACCCGCCTGCAACGGAGAGGTAGGCCCGGCTGCCGGTCTGGGCAAAGCCAAAGGTCAGGATGGCCTCCTTACGGACATAGATAGGACGATAACGGGGCACAGGCTTACCGCCCAAGGTCGCTTTCATATCGGCACCGGTCAGGGCAAAAACCAGCCCTGCCGGCAGTACCAGAACAGGCCCGCTCATGGTCATTTCCAAAGCCCCTTCACCAGGATCGTTCTGGACGAGCAGATTGGAAAGGCGCAAGGATACATCATCCATGGCCCCACTGACAAGAACACCAAATTTTTGATAGCCGTAGCGTCCCAGGTCCTGGAGGGTCGTCAGGGGTCCGCCTTTTTTAACGAGGATTCTCATTGTGGCCGGCCTCCTTCCTCTTTCTCCTTAAGTTCCTTATATTCTTCCGGCGTAATGGAATAAAACTCAATGCGGTCCCCCGCTTCAAGCATGCTCGGATGAGCCAAGTCGTAGGGACGGAAGAGATCCAACGGGGTACGACCAATGAGCTGCCAACCGCCCGGCGTTTCAAAGGGATACGCCCCCGTCTGGGAGCCCGCAATCCCTACGGAGCCAGCAGGGATGACAAGACGCGGTGTATCCCGCCGTGGTGTTGCAATTTCTGGGGGCAAGCCGCCTACATAAGGAAAGCCCGGAGCAAAGCCAATCATATAGACGAGGTAATCCCCACTGGTGTGGATGGAAACCACTTCTTCCGGCGTCATCTTATGGTACTCGGCTACATATTCCAGGTCAGGCCCATATTCACCACCGTAGCAGACAGGAACGCGGACCTTTTCCCGCACCGATGCTTCGCCAAAGCGCAGATCCTTCAAAAGCGCCTCCACACAAGCCTTGGCTTCGCGGTAACCCTTGGAAAGGCGGCTGTCTTCGGCAAGATGACTTGTGCGCGATAGAATCAAGGGATCATAAAAGACCGTGACTCCCGTATAGGATGCTTCCACTTCCCGAAGTCCCGGAAAGGGATGATCCTTTAAGGCCTCTACAAGGGCACTGGCGCAGCGCAGGATCTCAGGATGGATGGCATCGCCAAAACTGACCATGAACGCGGCCTCCCCAATAGGTTGGAAACGGGGATGACAAACAAGTTCTTTCGCATCGTATTCCATGAAGTTTCCTCCTTAGCCCAACAATTTTGGCAGCATCTTCATGACGGTCTGTCCTGCCATGTAGAGCATGACCAGGAAAACGCCCCAACCAGCATAGAACAGGAATGAAGAATGCTGGTAGCTTCCCACAATGGATTTTTTTCGGGCCGCAAGGAGCAGGGCGCCCAGCACAATTGGAAGGATCAGTCCATTGAGTGCGCCAACCACAACAAGGACCGTGACCGGGCGACCAATAAACGAGAAGATGAAGGACGAAAAAATGATAAAAGCAATGATGAGATAACGATGGTATTTTTCAAGGACAGGGCTGAAGGTCCGAATAAAGGACACAGACGTATAGGCGCAGCCTACAACGGACGTAATGGCCGCTGACCACATGACAATCCCAAAGATCTTGTAGCCCACATCTCCCACTGCCAGCTGGAATACAGAAGCAGGTGGGTTCTTTGGATCAAGAGTCAGTCCTTGGGCAATGACGCCCAAAGCAGCTAAAAAGAGCAGGATACGCATAAGGCTCGTGATTCCAATGCCCATGAGGGAGCTGCGGTTGACCTGGTCCAAGTTTTCTTCACCGGAAATCCCCGCGTCAAGAAGACGGTGACCGCCGGCAAAGGTGATATAGCCGCCAACACTGCCGCCAACAAGGGTTATAATACTCATGACGTCAATTTTTTCCGGCATGAAGGTATTGGAAAGGGCAAACCCAATGGGCGGGTGGCTCGTAAACGCCACATAGATCGTAAGGAGCACCATCAAGCCTCCGACAATCTGGGCAAAGCGGTCCATAAGGCGCCCCGCTTCCTTGTTAAGGAAAATAAAAACGGCAATAACCGTACTGATGAGAGCACCAGCAACAGGGGAAATCCCAAAAAGAACATTCATACCGAGACCGGCACCGCCAATATTGCCGATGTTGAAGGCAAGTCCGCCGGCAACGACAAGGGCCGAAACGAAGTAGCCAAGACCCGGCAGGACTGCGTTGGCAATATCCTGACCTGGTTTTTTGGAAACGGCGATGATGCGCCACACATTGAGCTGGGTAATCGCATGGATGATGATAGTGACGAGGATGACAAAGCCAAAGCTCCCTTTGAGCTGGCTTGTAAAGACCGTTGTCTGCGTGAGAAACCCCGGTCCAATAGCACTGGTTGCCATGAGAAAGGCGGCGCCCAAAAGGACACTGAGGTTGGATTCTTTCATATTGGTTGCTCCTTTTCAGCTAATATTCAAAAGCAAGGATCGAATCAGGAAGGACCCATGGCCCCAACCTTACCGCAAAAACGAACCAGCGGGGGCAATCTCCACACCTTTTTCCGCAAGGGCCTTACGAATCTTCTGCACAAAGAGAAGAGCCTTCGGGCCATCACCATGTACGCAGATAGAGTCAGCCTTGATGGGAATGACCTTACCGGACAGGCAGGTCACCTTGTGGTCAAGGACCATGGAAAGCACCTGGGCGATGGACGCGTCTTCATCGGTAATCATTGCACCGGGTTTGGACCGAGGCGTCAGTGTGCCGTCTTCCTGGTAGCTTCGGTCAGCAAAGACTTCCGCAGCCGTAAGAAGGCCAATCTTTTCTGCCGCCTTGATACTTTCCGTTCCTGGCTGGGCAAAAAGGATCAGGTCCTTATCGACATCATAGACAGCCTGGGCAATGGCTTCTGCTAGGGCAGCATCCTTGGCCGCCATATTGTACATGGCTCCATGGGGTTTGACATGCTGCAGCCGTCCACCAGCCGCCTTGGCAAAAGCAGCCAGGGCACCCACTTGATAGACCACCATGGCATAAACGTCCTTAGGACTGACGGCCATGGTCCTACGGCCGAAGCCGACAAGGTCGGGATAACCGGGATGAGCCCCTAATCCAATCCGGTTTTCGTGGGCAAGGGCAATGGTTTTCTGCATGACCGCCGGATCGCCGGCATGAAAACCACAAGCAATATTGGCACTTGTGACCAGGGGGATGACCTCTTTATCCATACCAATCGTATACGCGCCAAAACTTTCACCAAGATCAGAGTTCAAATCAACCTTCATGTAACTGCACCTCCCAAAAATAACAACCTAACCGCTCGGACAGTCCCTTTAAAAGTGGTCCTCTCCCTGCGAAATTTTTTTCGCACCATTTGTTTTACCACACTAATACGGAACTGTTCTAAATCGACTTCTTTATTATACGGTATCGCCGATTCTTTTGCCTACTAATTCAAAAAAATCCATTCCCCGAAAGGAATGGATTCATAAAACTGTCAATTTTTATACAATTCATCGGGGGTTTTTTCACCTTTCCCACAGGCAACGCGAAAAGGGTTTTATCTACCCGCGCTTGCAAGAGCGGATTCAGTATCCCAATAAACGGACAATAAAATAATAAATGACTGCAAGGATCACAAAATAACAAAAAGCTTTGCCGCGATCCTTTAAATCAAAACGGGTCTTTGGTGTGTGGAGAAAAGCCCAGAAACCGCGGGCTTTTTCCATAAGGATTGATTCTCTCTTATTCATAACGAAGCGCGTCAATCGGATCAAGAAGAGCCGCTTTCTTGGCAGGATAAAGCCCAAAGAAAAGACCAATTCCAACAGAAAAGACGACTGAAATAATGGTTGCAAGGACCGAAATGACAATCGGCCAGCCAATGATCCGCGCGGCAATGACAGAAACAATTGTGCCTAGGATCATGCCCGTCGTTCCGCCCGTGACACCAATGACCATGGATTCAACGAGGAACTGCAGCAAGATATCATGGTAGGTCGCCCCAAGGGCCTTGCGGATACCGATTTCCCGCGTCCGTTCCGTTACGGAAACAAGCATGATGTTCATAATACCGATGCCGCCGACAAGAAGACTGATGGCCGCAATGATAGCCAAAAGCAAGGTGATGGACCCCGTCGTTTCCTGAGCGGTCTTGATGATTTCTGCCAGATTCCGAACACTAAAGTCATCGTCTTCGCCCGTACGGATCTTGTGGCGTTGCCGCAGCAGCGTGACTACATCGGATTGGACCTGTTCAATCGTATTTTCATTCTCGCACTGGATCGTGATATTTCGGATATAAGTAATGCCCATCAGCCGCTGCATAGCCGTAGTAAGGGGAACAAAGACCACATCATCCTGATCCTGCCCCATAGAGGATTGTCCTTTGCTGTTTAGGACACCAACAACCCTAAAAGGGGCTTTATTGATACGGACAGTTTTCCCTACAGGATCTCCTTCGGGGAATAGATTGTCTGCAACCGTCTGTCCTATAACACAAACCCTGTCACGGCTCGTCAGTTCTTTTTCCGTATACATACGGCCTGTCTTGATGGTATAGTTCCGGATGTCAATGATATTAGGCGTCATGCCCTGGACCTGCGTATTCCAGTTTTGGTTTCCCGCAACAAGCTGGTAGCTGCTTTGTACGCCAGGCGCCACGTATTTGATGCCATCGACATTCTTTTCAATGGCCTTAGCATCATCATACGTCAAATGTGCCCCGCTGCCGCTGGCAATCCGCTGTCCATTGGCGGTACGTCCGCCGCTCATGACAATGAGCAGGTTACTTCCCATACTGGAGATGTTTTCCTTGACTTTTTCCTGCATCCCAAGGCCCAAGGAAACCATGGCAATGACAGCACCGACACCGATGATGATGCCCAGCATGGTAAGAAAAGTCCGGAGCTTATTGGAAAGCATGCCTTCGAAGGCCATCTTGATGCATTCCTTCAGCATATCATTCCCTCCGTTCATCCTTGATGAGCTTCCCATCCCGGATGGTCAGGATGCGCTGCGTCATATCAGCCAGTTCCGGTTCATGAGTAACCATGATGACGGTCTTGCCCATATGGTTCAATTTTTCAAAGATATCTATGATTTCCAAGGTTGATTTGGTATCAAGGTTTCCTGTCGGTTCATCGGCCATGATGATAGCCGGGTCATTGATGAGCGCCCGCGCAATGGCGACACGCTGACGCTGCCCACCGCTCATCTCATTGGGTTTATGGTAAAGCCGCGCGCCGAGCCCCACTTCAGTAAGGGCCTTCTCGGCCCGCTCGGTCCTCTCCTTGAGATCGACCCCAGCGTAGATCAGGGGAAGCGCCACATTGTCTACAGCCGACAGGCGGGACAGGAGATTGAAGCTCTGGAACACAAAGCCAATGCGGGCATTGCGCGTATGGGCCAGTTCATCATCTGTATAACGGGCAATATTCTTACCTTCGAGGATATACTCCCCCGATGTCGGGCGGTCAAGACAGCCCAAGACATTCATCAACGTCGACTTCCCGCTTCCTGAAGGCCCTACGATGGAAGTAAATTTACCCTTTTCGAAACTGACAGTAAGATGGTTCAGGGCATAAACCGTCGTATCCCCCATCGCATAACTTTTTACAATATCCTTTAGTTCAATGACGTTCATGGATTCGCTTTCCTCCCTTCATCAAATGGGAGGACCTCCGCGCTGCTGCGTCTTAACGGTCACAGTCTTGACTTCAAGTTCATCGCCCTCCTCAAGGTCACCGCTCACCGCAATCCGGTCTTCACCCTGCATAAGGACCTTGACGTCCACTTCCCGTGCTGTGCCCGACGCCCGATCAAGGACCTTCACATACTTTCTGTCCCCGCTGGTAAAGAGGCATTTGGAAGAAATGGAAAGGGCATCATCCACTTCCCCGATGATGACATTGGCCCGTGCCGTCATGGTCGGAAGGAGCTTGTTGTCCACATTGTCAACATCGACATAGCAAGTATAGTAATTGACATTGTTAGTTGTCGTCGCACTTCGGCTGATGAGGGAAATGATTCCCTTAAACGTTTCATCAGGATAGGCATCAACGGTAAACTCAACTGTCTGGCCGTCCTTGATCTGGCCAATATCGGATTCATCGACCATGAGCTCAATCTGCATCTTATCCAAGGTCGCTACATTCATGATGACCTGCGGCGTCGAAACACCGGGCGATACCGTCTGTCCTACAGGAGTCGGTTTGCCAATGACATACCCGTCAATCGGGGACGTAATGATCGTATCGTTGGTATTTGAAACAGCCTGTTCATAGTCTGCCTTGGCATAATCATAATTGGCCTTGGCCGTATCAAAGACGCTCTGGGAAATGGCGCCTTCCTCGAGAAGCTGCGCATCCCGCCGATAAGTGGCTTCCCGGTCTGACAGAGTAGCTTCTTTCATCACCTGGGTCTTCATCAGGGACGTATCATCAAGTTTCAAGAGCGGCTGTCCTGCCGTAACATGCTGATTTTCCTTGACATAGACCGCAACGATACGACCCGTAATCTTCGAGTTGATTTCAACATTGTCTTGGGCACTCAGTGCGCCTGTAGCCGAAACAGTCTGGCGTACTGTTTCCCGGCTCACCGTGTCCGTACGGATCTGTGCCAAAGCCTCTTTGGCTTTCTTGTCCTTGTACCAGAGGCCGCCAGCTGCCGCGGCTGCCAAAAGAACGGCCAAACAGCCGACAAGGATACGATGTTTCTTCAAAAAATCCACGTTATTCCCCACCTCATTTACTGTAAGCGGAAGGAACCCTTGGACCAAGGCTCCTCCCGGCAGGAAAAAGGTCCTGCTCCCCACTCCACATACTGGGTTTATGATAACAATCCTTCATGAAGAAATCATGAAGGATTGTAAAAGATTCCGTTACGAACGGATCTGTCCATTTCCACAAATCAGGTATTTGGTTGTCGTCAGCTCCGGCAGGGCCATAGGGCCGCGGGCATGGAGTTTCTGCGTACTGATGCCGATTTCCGCGCCAAACCCGAATTGGAACCCGTCCGTAAACCGTGTCGATGCATTCACGTAGACGCAGGCCGCATCAACCACTTGCTGGAAGCGGCGGGCTGTTTCCTGTAATCGTCTGTCACAATGGCTTCAGAGTGCCCCGTTCCATAGCGGCGAATATGGGCAACCGCTTCTTCCATGGAATCAACGATACGGATGCTCAGGCGAAGGTCATTGTATTCCGTGGCCCAATCTTCATCGGTAGCAGGAATCATGCCTTTTTCATAAGCCAAGGCCCGATCATCACCAATCATCGTCACATGAGCCTTTTGATAAGCTTTCACCATAGCCGGCATAAAGGCATCCGCAATTTCCTTATGGACAAGAAGCGTTTCCATGGAATTGCATGTACTGGGCCGATTGACCTTGGCATTGAGGGCAATGGAAACGGCCATAGCCACATCGGCCTTTTTATCCACATAAGTATGGCAGACACCGGATCCGGTTTCGATAACAGGCACCGAGGCGCCGCTTACAACCGTGCGGATAAGTCCTGCACCGCCGCGGGGAATGACCACATCGACAAGACCGTCGAGATGGATCAGTTCCGTGACCGCTTCCCGCTCTGGAATATTGATAAACTGGACGGCGCCTTCGGGAAGACCGGCCTTGCGGCCTGCTGCAATGAGGGCATCGCTTACAGCCTTATTGGAATGGAGGCCCGGCCCCCCTTCAAGATCACGGCATTACCGCTTTTCACGCAGAGTGCGATGGCATCGGCCGTCACATTGGGGCGAGCTTCATAAATGATGCCAATCAGTCCCAGAGGGACGGTAACCTTTGTGATTGTAAGGCCATTGGAAAGCGTCCGTCCGCTCAGGACTTTTCCCACGGGGTCCTCAAGGTCTGCAACCTGCCGAATGCCTTCGGCCATCTGGGCCAGCCGCTCATGCGTGAGCAGCAGCCGATCCAGGAAGGAATCCTTAAGCCCGCCTTGACGTCCATTTTCCATATCAGTGGCATTGGCAGCAAGGATTGCCCTTTCTTCTGCCATGAGTCCTTCAGCCATGGCAAGAAGGATCTTATTTTTTACATCCGCACACAAAAGGCCAAGAGTAACAGAAGCCTCTTTTGCTCCTTCAGCCTGCATCCGGACCATTCCCTGTTCGTACACGGTCACGCCTCCTTACATGATGACGAGATTATCTCGGTGGATGACTTCATCCGTATGGATATAGCCCAGAACTGATTCCACATCGCCCGTCTTTTTCCCAAGGATCTTACGGATCTCCTGGGCATCGTAGTTTACAAGTCCCCGAGCCAGTTCATGTCCCTTTTCATCAGCCACGCTAACAGTCACGCCGCTTTCAAAGTCCCCTCTGACAGCCTTGATGCCGACCGGAAGAATGCTGCAGCTGCCTTTTTGCTTGAGGGCCTTTTCAAGGCCAGCATCGACAATGAGCGCACCCTCCACCTTAGCGCCAAAAGCCAGCCACTGTTTCCGGGCCTGGAGATGAGAAATATGGGGAACAAAAAGGGTCCCCACGGCATCTCCCCGAAGGATCTGGCGCAGCACCTCCGGGTCTTCCCCGGAAGCAATGACAAGGGCAATCCCCGAAGAATTAGCGACCTTTGCCGCTTGAATTTCATAATCATCCCGCCAGTCCCATTCTTGGAACCAGCACCGCCGGCCATGGCTTCCAGTTCCGGAGTGATTTCGGGCACCTCCGAAATGAGGCGGGCATCAGGATGGCTCTGAGGATTGGCAGTATAAAGACCGTCCACATCAGAAAGAAGGATATCGACATCAGCGTCGACGATTCCGGCTACCAAGGCGGAAAGATTGTCATTGTCACCAATCTTGAACTCATCAATAGCGACAACGTCGTTTTCATTGACAACCGGAATGACGCCCCATTCAAGCAGTTTTTGGAAGGTATTGCGGGAATTGGCATAATGATGGCGGTCAAGCGTGTCCGCACGGGTCAGGAGGACCTGGGCCACGGTCTGGCCATACTCGGCAAAAAGCCGCTCATAAATATGCATCAAAATACCCTGTCCCACGGCGGCGCAGGCCTGTTTACCTGGCATGTCCTTGGGCTTTCCCTCAAATTTTAGGCGGCCAACGCCAACAGCACCGGCACCGCTGGAAACAAGGATCATTTCATGGCCGCTGTTCTGCAGATCCGCCATAATCCTTGCCAGCTTTTCAATCTTTTCGTAATTGACCTTGCCATTGGGGTAGGTAATGGTACTCGAACCTACCTTGATGACAATCCGTTTTGCCTTTGCCAGTTTTTCCCTTTCCATCTGCTCACCTTCCTATTCCTACTCGTTTGGGATACCTGCGTTGGGGACCCTCAGTAACGATCCTCAAACTCAAAGATCATGTCACCGATCTTGACTGACTGTCCTTCTTCAATGCCCTTTTCCTTCAGGGCCTTTTCAATGCCGAGACGGCGCCAGATGAGCTGGAACCGGTACACCGCTTCTTCGTTATCAAAATTGGTCATGGCCACAAGGCGCTCAATGTTCTTGCCCTTGACTTCAAAATCAGCGTCCTCTGCATCCGTAAGGATCTCAAATGAATCGGGATCCACTTCCTTGAGGTGCCCCACTTCCAGCATCTCCTCGTCCCGCGGGGCCTTTTGAAGCATTTCAAAAGCCTTATACATGACGGTACGCAATCCATCACCCGTTGCAGCTGATGCTTTCATGATGGGATAGCCCTTTTCCGTAACATATTTTTCCAAGGCAGGATAATTTTCTTCTGCTCCAGGCAAATCCATCTTATTGGCAACGACAAGTTGGGGCCGTTTGACCAGTTTGTCACTGTAAAGGGCCAATTCCTCATTAATTTTCTTGAAATCTTCCACAGGGTCACGTCCTTCACTGCCGCTTGTATCGACAATATGAAGGATGACCCGCGTCCGTTCTATATGACGCAGGAAGTCATGCCCCAGACCGACCCCTTTGCTGGCCCCATCAATAAGTCCAGGCAGATCGGCAAGGACAAATGAGTTTTCCTCATCAAGGCGCACCACGCCAAGGACAGGAGTCAGCGTCGTAAAATGATAGGCCGCAACCTCTGGTCGTGCCGCTGAAACACGGGCAACAATGCTTGATTTGCCCACACTGGGATAGCCCACCATACCGACATCGGCCAATAGTTTCAGCTCTAGGCGCAGCCAACCTTTAGTCCCCGGCTCACCTTTTTCCGCGAAGGTCACGCCCTGTTTGGTACTTGTCACATAGCAGGCATTGCCTTTACCGCCGCGTCCGCCCTTAGCAGCAAGGAAACGGTCCCCTTCGTGGGAAAGGTCCGCCAAGACGACCCCCGTTGCATCATCAATGACAACAGTGCCCATCGGTACCTTGACTTCCACATCGGGAGCCTTGGGACCTGTGCAGTTTTTGGCCGAACCATTGCCGCCGCGGGAAGCAACAAATTTTCGTTTATAGCGAAAATCAACAAGGGTATTGAGATCCTTATAGGCTACCAGATAAACACTCCCACCGCGTCCGCCGTTACCGCCGTCAGGACCGCCGTGAGCGACAAATTTCTCACGCCGAAAACTGGAAGCTCCGTCGCCGCCGCTTCCTGCTTCTACATAGATCCTAGCTTTATCCGTAAATAACATGATTGTATCCTTCCTAAAAACATAAAAATAATGGAAATGTAGGGTTTTATTATACAATAAAGCCAGTAAAATTACCACGAGGAGCCCCTTTTCCCTATGAAATACGGGCCTAGGCGCATAGCAAGTAACAAAAGAAACAAAAGGCCAAGAAAACGGCTTGCCGATAAAAAACAGGGAACCCTTTGCAAGGGAATACTGACCCAGGAAAATATTTTAAAAAAAGCGTTGACAAAAATAAGACCATCGAGTACAATAATGACTGTTCGGTTATGACTCCGTAGCTCAGCTGGATAGAGCGTTTGGCTACGAACCAAAAGGTCGAGTGTTCGAATCACTCCGGGGCCACCAATTGAATTCAGCCGTGGAACAGACGTTCCACGGTTTTTTATTGTCCTTTTCGAAGGTTCCCAATTGACAAAAGGGGCAGGCTGGCTATACTATACTCTTGTTAGGTATAACTAACTTTTCTTGCAATCTAAAGAAGGAGTGACCCTTATGGTAAAAAACATCATCCATATTGAAGGCATGTCCTGTGGGATGTGCGAAGCCCATATTGCCGATACGATTCGGCACGCTTTCCCCCATGCCGCCCACGTATCAGCTTCCCGTTCCAAGAAAGAAGCCACTTTTGTGACAGAAACCCCTGTCGAGGAAGCCGTGATCAAAAAGGCCATTGATGAGACAGGCTACACCTATAAAGGCATGAAGACCGAGCCTTATGAAAAGAAAGGCTTCTTCTCCCGCCTTTTTGGCTAAGCCATGAATGGTTCTGTTTTCTGGGGCGTCATCATCCCCTTTATGGGAACAAGCCTCGGCGCCTGCTTCGTTTTTTTCCTGAAAAAAGGACTCAGCGAAAAAGTAAACCGGGCGCTCACGGGATTTGCGGCCGGGGTCATGACGGCGGCTTCTTTCTGGAGCCTTCTCGCACCGGCTCTGGAATTTTCACAAGCCCTCGGCCGCTGGGCCTTTCTGCCAAGCTTCATTGGCTTTTGGATTGGGGTCTTCTTTCTTCTTATCCTAGATCATGCCATCCCCCATCTGCACCAGATGAGTACGGAACCGGAAGGCCCTGTGACAAAACTCGATAAGACTCTCCTCATGCTCCTTGCCGTCACGATTCACAACATTCCGGAAGGAATGGCGGTTGGTGTCGTCTACGCCGGTTATGCAAGCGGCAATTCCCTCATTTCCCTGTCCGCGGCCCTCGCCCTTTCCCTCGGGATTGCCATCCAGAACGTACCGGAAGGGGCCATCATTTCCATGCCCCTTTACGAACGAGGCTGGAGCCTTAAAAAAGCGGCTTTCTACGGTATCCTCTCGGGCATTGTTGAACCCATCGGCGCGGTTCTAACCATTTACTTTGCCACGCAGATCATTCCTCTCATGCCTTATTTCTTGAGCTTTGCCGCCGGTGCCATGCTCTATGTCGTCGTCGAAGAGCTCATTCCGGAAATGAGCCAAGGCCACCACTCTGACATTGGTGTCCTATGCTTTTCCTTAGGATTTTCCGTCATGATGGTCCTTGACGTCGCCTTGTCCTGATAATCCTCTTTTCTTACTCGGAGCAAAAATCAATCCGATTCGCTGCCATTACGTGCCCCCACTGCTTAAGAATGGAAACAATGCCGTAAAAAAAGAGGCTGTAAAAAGTTGATGTGTACCCCAAAAACTGGACGCATATAAATTAGTTAAATGGCATTAGTGGATGTTTCCCGATATATTTCGGGAGGCATCCATTTTGTTTTTTTCTGAATCCTTTCCTTGTTGAAATAATGAATGTATTCTTTCACTGCTTTAGCAAATACCTTGAACGAGGTGTATTCTTTTTCGCTTCCGTAATACATTTCATTTTTCATCCGACCAAAAAAGGTCTCCATAATACTGTTGTCATAGCAGTTGCCCTTACGCGACATTGACTGTATAATTCCATGCTTTTTCAATTCACTTCTGTAATATTCATGCTGATACTGCCATCCCTGATCCGAGTGCATAATTAAACCCTGTAAATTCCTGAATTTCTTAAAAGCTCGGTTCAGCATCCTTTTGATTTGGTTAAGATTAGGAATCATCGATAAATCATAGGAGATGATTTCGTTCGTATTCATATCCAGGATGGGGGAAAGGTAGCATTTTCCCCATGAGAAATGAAACTGTGTTACATCCGTTGTCCATTTCTGCAGTGGCCTGTCCGCTTTAAAGTTTCTCTGGATGATGTTGCCGGCCACTTTCCCGACTTCTCCTTTATACGAATGGTACTTTTCTTTCGGACGCTTGCCAAACAGCTTCAGGTCATGCATGATACGCTGCACCCGTTTGTGATTGATATGGAAGCCGCGGTTCACCAGCTCGTGACAAACGCGCCGAACACCATATCTCTGCTTATTTTCCTCGAATATGTGACAGATTGTTTCCGTAATTGATTTGTTTCTTTCTTCACGATCGGTACGCTTCAATTCATAGTAGTAGGTCGACTTCGCTAATCCGAGAATTTTAACAGGTACTTTAACGGGTGTCCTTCCTGGCGGAGTTCCTGGATGATTGCTGCCTTTTTGCCTTGAGCTGCGCAGCCCATTTTGTCGTCTCAAGGCGATTTGTTTTATTACAGCATTCTCCGCTTTTATGTAGGCGTTCTCTGCGCGCAGACGAATTAATTCTTCCCGTTCACTTTCATTTAATGGTTTGGGGCTCTTCGTATTTCTTTTCATGGGCTGATCCTTTCTATGCTGACCTTTCTTTTTACTTACGAGCCCATTATACCCCTCTTCTCTGTATTTACGAACCCATTGGTACAAAAGACTATAGCTCATACCATATTGACAGGCGACAGCCATCATTGACTGTCCGGCATTTACTTGTGAAACCAATTCAAGTTTCTCCTCTGGGGACCATGCCTTGTAATGTGCTTTGTGACACAATGCTTCCGGTCCGCCAGCCTGTTCGATACGATTCCAAGTACGAATCTTGTTACGAAAATTTGCTGTTTTAATTCCTTTAGGTGTTTTACCCACTTACCTTGACGATAAAGTTCTACACATCAGCTTAAATTCAGTCGTATAACGCAAAATGTACCCTCCTTACTGGGTGTCCAGTAAAGAGGGTACATTTCAAGTGCACCGTTCATTTTTCACAACCTCTTTTTGTTGCATAACTTTTATTTTTGCAGTAAAATAACAAAAACTCCCTGCGTACAAGGACCCCCAAGTACTAAGGCAGTGAATGGACCGATTCTGTTTGCATGCCTTTTTGGCATGCTTTTTTTGTGCCCACACCACTGTTTGGGAAATCAACCATCCAAAGGAGAGAATCATCCACTATGACCATTCCCTACAACCCCGCCTCCTCGAAAGCTGATGAATTCATTAACCACGAGGAAATCATGGAAACCCTCGCCTATGCTGACGAAAAGAGTCAAGACAAGGAATTCTGCCTGTCCCTTGTTGAAAAAGCCAGCCACCTGAAAGGCCTGAGCCATCGGGAAGCCTCCGTGCTCCTTAAGAGCGAGGACTCGGACGTGACGGAAGCCATCTATGACCTTGCCCGTAAGATCAAGGATAAGATCTATGGTCAGCGCATCGTCCTATTTGCGCCCCTTTATCTTTCAAACTACTGTATCAATGGGTGTGTCTACTGTCCCTATCATGCCAAGAACCGACACATCGCCCGGAAGAAACTGACGCAGGAAGAAATTGTCCGGGAAGTGACGGCCCTGCAGGATATGGGGCACAAGCGCCTGGCCCTTGAAACAGGCGAGGACCCTGTCAACAATCCGATTGAATACGTTCTTGAAAGTATCCATACTATTTACAGTATCAAACATAAAAACGGGGCTATTCGCCGCGTCAATGTCAACATCGCCGCGACAACCGTGGAAAATTACCGTAAGCTCAAAGAAGCAGGCATTGGCACCTATATCCTCTTCCAGGAAACCTACCATCGGAAAAATTACGAAATCCTGCATCCCCATGGACCCAAGCATGACTATGCTTATCACACGGAAGCCATGGACCGTGCCATGACAGGGGGGATTGACGACGTTGGAGTCGGTGTCCTTTATGGACTCAACAACTATCGGTATGACTTTGCCGGCCTTCTCATGCATAAGGAACACCTGGAAGCCGTCTTCGGTGTTGGCCCCCACACCATCAGCGTTCCCCGCATTCGTCCGGCTGATGATATTTCCGTGGATGCGTTCCCCAACTCCATTTCCGATGACCTCTTCAAAAAAATCATTGCCATCCTTCGTATCACGGTTCCCTATACAGGTATCATCATATCGACCCGTGAATCTGCCAAAACCCGTGCTTCCGTCATCGAAGTCGGGGTTTCCCAGATCAGCGGGGCTTCCCGTACGAGTGTCGGCGGTTATGCCGAAGAAGAGGAAGAAGATTCTGCCCAGTTTGAAGTGAACGACAATCGAACTTTGGATGAAGTCATCAACTGGCTCCTGACGGACGGGTACATCCCGAGCTTCTGTACGGCCTGCTACCGAGCCGGTCGAACAGGAGATCGCTTCATGTCCCTTGCCAAGACAGGGGAAATCTCCAACTGCTGCCAGCCAAATGCCCTCCTTACGCTGAAAGAGTATCTTGTAGACTACGCCTCGGATGATACTCGCAAAAAGGGAGAAGACGTCATTGCAAAGGAGCTGGATAAGATTCCCAATCCCCAGGTTCGGAGTACCTGCCAAGCTTACCTAGATAAAATCATTCACGGGGAAAGAGATTTCCGCTTCTAATATTTTGTAATAAATATTACATAATAATTTCTTATTTTCGTTGTCTTTGCGTCAAATTCGTGAAATTCTCAGCTTTTCATAGTTCCTTCATCTTTCTTATCGTATAATAATTACATGTGATTTGAGAGGAGTGTATATCCATGAACATGAAAAAATATGCTGTAACCGCGGCTGTTGCTGCTGTTCTTTCCGGTACCTTTGCTGGCACCGTCCCCGCCTTTGCTGCTGGCGTTTCTACTACGATTGCAGCCAAACAGACGGCTGTAACAAACGCCCAGAAAGTCGTTCCTGCAGCGGCCAAACTTGTCAGTGCCAAGACTGATGACAATAAATTCGAGCTGGAATTCCTGGATCCTGACACCTTGGAACGCTATGAAGTCGAAGTCGATCGAGCCACCCAGAAAGTCAAGGAAGTCGAAGTCAAGAGCTCCAACTATCCTGGCAGTGTCACCGTTTCGAAGACGGAAGAAGACGTCAAGGAAGCCATCAAGGCTCGTTATGCTGACGCTCGCAACATCGTCGTCACGAAAAAAACCGATGATAAGGATGGCACCCCCTTTGTTGTCTACAAAGCCACCTTTGAAACCGATGCCTTTACGGGAGAAGCCCTGCTGAACCCGGCAACCTGCTACATTGGCTATCAGGAACTGACCTACAAATAAGTCAAACCTAAAAATGGCTGCTCTATTGGGCAGTCATTTTTATTTGTCCAAAAACCCATTCCCAGATAGACAAAAACGTACCCGTGGAAATCCATGAGTACGTTTCTTTGTTACCAGCTACGACTGGAACCGCCGCCCCCACCGGAGCCGCCGCCAAAACTGCCTCCACCGAAGCCGCCGCCCCCGCCAAAGCCACCGCCGCGGCCACCGCCGCGAAAGAAGAAAAGGTAGAGCAAGGTTCGGAAGATGGCACCGCCAAAGAGCAGGCGGTCCACCAAAAAGAGCAGCACAATACCCCCAAAAAGGATAAGCCGCGTCAAAAAAGGCAGACCTTCCGATTGTTCCTGGGGCTGGGGCTGGCTCGTTCCTTCTACGGGAAGGTCCTTGACACTCAGGCCATAGCCTTTCGCCACGGTCTGGAGGACGGCGGAATAGCCGTTCAGGATTCCTTCGTCATAATTACCCTTACGGAAGGAAGGCAGCATGTACTGATCCTGGATTCGCCCTGTGAGGCCGTCAGGAAGGACGCCTTCCAGACCATAGCCCACTTCAATGCGGCTCTTTCGGTCCTTGGTGGCTACAAGAAGGAGAACGCCATTATTTTCTTTTTTATCGCCAATGCCCCATTCGCGCAGAACAGAAAGCCCATAGTCTTCTATGCTTTCCCCGTCAAGGGTCGGCACGGTAAGGACAACGACCTGTGTCTTGGTCCTTTTGGCAAGGGCGGAACTATAGGCGAGGATGATCTGTTTCGTCCGACTGGAAAGGACGCCTGCCTCATCGACGACATAAATATCCCGCGCCGGTTTGGGCGGAATCCCGGCGGCCTGCCCCAAACCCCAAGGCAGGAAAAAAATCACCTGGAGGACAAGGAGCAGCCATAAGAGTTTCTTTTTCATGGGAATGTCTCCTTCCCTCGATGACCTTAGAACTTCACCTGCGGAACCGTCTTGGCCCCTTCATCAGCCTTGAAATAATCCCGGTCCGTAAAACCAAACATACCAGCAAGGATGTTTGTCGGGAAGGATTTGATCTTGGCATTGAAGGTCTGGACGGACTGGTTGTAGTCACGGCGGGCTACAGCAATGCGGTTTTCCGTCCCTGCCAATTCATCCTGGAGCTGAAGGAAGTTCGTATTGCTCTTAAGGTCGGATAGTTTTCAGCAATGGCAAGAAGACGGGACAGGGCCCCATCGAGTTCTCCGCTTGCTGCCGCGGCATCAGAGACATTCCGCGCACCGGCCAGTTTAGCCCGAGCATTTGCCACATCGGCATAGACCTGCGTCTCATGAGCGGCATAGCCCTTAACCGTATTCACAAGGTTGGGAATGAGATCATTGCGGCGCTGGAGCTGGTTTTCTACTTGGCTCCACTGGCCCGTTACCTGTTCATTGGCACTGACAAGCCCATTGTAACTACCCATCAAGGTGCCCCCGATAAGGACGACAACAGCAAGAAGGACAAGCAAGATTTTTTTCATAGGTTTCCCACACTTTCTAATTGAGTTAAAAAAGCATACCCCGTATGGGTACATTTCGATTGTAGCGGATTTTGCCCGTTCCTGTCAAGTGACGTTCATGTGACAAACCTCCTCGGCTTGTTAGGCCCAGGAGGTTTCTTGGTCATCAATCGGCTATATTTGCAAAATAATCGCGTACCGCCCCTTCATCAAGTTCTTTTCCAATAAGAGTGACATTCGCGCCTTCCTGCGGGGAAAAGCCGGAAATCATCCAGTGGTCTTCCACGAGGTCAAAGCGGACCCAGTCCCCTCCGCAGGGAAGATACCCCTTGGCCCGGGGAATCCTGCCAAAAGCTCCTTTGGTCACAAGGTCCAAAAAGCGCATGAGATAAAGAGGATGGCGTACAAAAACGTCCGTCAAGGTAACCGTTTCCACAGGATTTTCCTCGTGATGGCAGTCCTCATGAGTGTGTCCAGGGCCATGACTGTGGTGAGCTTCTTCCCCTTTTTCCCCGCAGGTCCCAGGATCTTCTTTTTTCCGCTGCCGCTCCAAACGGCGCCGAAAAAAGGCGTCCGGCAGGGCCGTGTAGTCGCCTGTTATAATTTCTGCCTCGGGAGAAAGCTCATGGAGGGCCTTGTGGAAGCGGGCAATCTCGCTTTCTTCCAGATGCTCTGATTTTGAGAGGATGAGGACGGAGGCATGGCGAATCTGTTCCAAGCGAAGATCACTGAAGCGGTCCTTTTCCATAAAGAAGGTCGTTGCGTCCACAATCGTTATGGGAGGCAGGAGGTCGATGGCGTCATAGAAAAGCCCTTCGATGGCTGCCATGAGGATGCTGAGTCTAGCCGCTCCTGTGGGCTCGACGATGAGAACTTCCGGGTCCAGGGCGGAAAGGATGGTCATGAGGTTTGTGAGAAAATCAGCTTTTCCCGTACAGCAGACGCAGTTTTCCGTCATTTCATAGACGTTCAGGCTCCGTTCCCCCTCCTGGAGGACCTTGACATCGATATCCGTTTCGCCAATTTCATTTTCAAAAATGACAAAATCCACATCAAGGAGGGTGTCCGTCATATGGCGGATAAAGGAGGTTTTTCCAGCGCCGAGGAATCCGGATACAATAAGGACTTTCATGATGGCCTCCTGGATGGAAAAAGGAGGGCCCCATCCCCTCCCCTTTGCTGCTTATTATTTCCAAATGACGACCGGTTTGATGAGATCCCGCGGTTTATCGCGCATCATAAAGAGCGCTTCTTCGACGTGATCCATGCCTTCAAAGACGTGGGTGACTTCCTTATGGAGATCGAGGCGACCGCTCGTGACAAGGCTCGCCAGTTTTTCCATGCGCAGCCGTCCGCCCGGCATGAGACCGCCGGAAATGGTCTTGTTCGACATGCCAGCGCCCCATTCCACGCGAGGGATCTTGACATAGTCTCCGGAACCGAGGTAGTTAACGTTGCCAATCCGTCCGCCTGGCTTCAGGCACTTGATGGCTTCGCTGAAGGTATCCACGTTGCCGCCGGCAATGCAGACGCGGTCCACACCGGCGCCATTTGTCCGTTCCAAGACCTGTGCAAAGATGGGGCCATCCTTGTAGCTGATAAATTCATCAGCCCCATAAGCTTTGGCCACTTCCATACAGACAGGACGCGTCCCCACCGCCATGATACGGCTGGCCCCTCTCAGGGCGCAGGCACGGACCGCCATGAGGCCCACAGGACCAATACCGATGACAAGGACCGTATCGCCAAACTGGACATCAGCCTGTTCGACGGCGTGGAAGCCCGTCGGAACCATATCAGACATGATGCATGCGTCAACAGGATCCATGCCCTCCGGCAGATGGGCCAGGTTGCCATCCGCATCATTGACATGGAAGAAATCAGCAAAGACACCATCTTTATAATTGGAGAATTTCCAACCGCCGAGCATACCGCCTGAATGCTGCTGCCACCCAGCCTGGGCAGCGGCGGAACTCCAATCCGGCGTAATGGCCGGAACAAGGACCCGGTCCCCCGGCTTGAAATCCTTGACCAAGCTGCCCACTTCTACAACTTCAGCGCAGCATTCATGGCCCAAGATCATGTTGTGCCGTTCGCCAATGGCTCCGGACCATAAGGTGTGAACATCGGAAGAACAGATGGCAACCGCGATAGGGCGGCAAATCGCATCAAGAGGACCGCAGACAGGCCGTTCTTTTTCGATCCATCCGGATTCACCGATTTTCAACATAGCATATCCTTTCATGGGAGCACCTCCTTGCTGTCGTAAAGTTCTTATAATTATCGATTTTATCAATTGTTGCTTTTATTATTACAGATACATCAGGTTCCGTCAATGACAAAAATCCGCACGCCCCAACAAGGTTTCATCGACGTTCCGCGGTCCTTACTTTTCGCGGGACATCAAAGACCTCCCACGTACGGAAACTGTACGTAAGAGGTCTTTGATCAACATAATCAGCGGTGGCGCCGATAGAAATCATCCATGAAAGCAGCCAAGGTTTCGCATCCTTCCTGCGGCATGGCATTATACATAGAAGCCCGGATTCCTCCGGAAACGCGGTGCCCTTTAAGGCCCACCATCCCATTTTGGGCGGCGCTTTCCACAAAAAGGGCTTCCAGCTCCGACGTGGGCAGATTAAAGGTCGCATTCATGAGGGACCGACTATCCTTCTGGGCCCGACCTACATAAAAGTCAGGATAAGCGTCGATCACATCATAAACGATCTTGCTCTTTCTGGCATTGCGGACCGCCATAGCTTCCAGCCCCCCTTGTGCAAGGAGCCATTTGGCCACAAGACCGACGATATAGATTCCGTAGACAGGCGGCGTATTATAGGTCGAATCATGATCCATGAACGTCTCGTAGTTCAGCATAAGGGGAAGGCGGCTGTCCCTTCCGCGCAGGAAGCTCTTTTTCCCTATAACGACAGTCACGCCGGCAGGTCCAATATTTTTCTGGGCCCCGCCATAAACGAGGGAGAAGCGATCCATAGGGACAGGACGGCTCAGGAAATCGGATGAAAAATCTGCAATAAGGGGCACATGTCCCGTCTCAGGATATTCATGATATTCTGTTCCATAGACCGTGTTGTTGGAATTGATATAAAGGTATGCCGCCTGATGAGGCATCTGGATCTCGCCCTTTTTGGGCACCCGATCATAACCGGTGCTGCGGCTTGAATAGGCAACGGCCGTTTCTCCAATCTTGTCCGCTTCCAACATGGCTTTATGGGCAAAATTGCCCGTGTCGGCATAGGCACCGACTTTCCCTGGCATCAGGAAGTTCATAGGGATCATGGAAAACTGCAGCGTACCGCCTCCACCCATAAACATGACGCTCCAATTATCATCCAGATGCAAAAGGGTCTTGATATCTTTCTGTGCTTCATGGTTGATGTCTTCAAAAAGATCAGAGCGATGACTAATTTCCATAACAGACATACCACTTCCCTTATAATCAAGCAGTTCTGCTTGGGCCTGTTCCAATACAGGCAGCGGGAGCATGGAGGGTCCTGCACCAAAATTAAAGATTCTTCCCATCTTGTTCATCTCCTATCAAATGAATGGTCATGGCATCCCGCAGTTTTGGCTCGAACCAAGTTGATTTGGGCGGCATGATCAGTCCCGCGTCGGCAACGCGGATGAGTTCTTCCATAGTCGTTGGATACATGGCAATCGCAGCCATAAAGGCGCCGCTGTCTACGGCATCCATAAGACCTTTCAGCCCTCGGATACCGCCCATGAAATCAAGACGGGGATCCTTTCGAGGATCCTTGATGCCCAAGATTGCCGAAAGGAGAAGGTCCTGGAGGATGCTGGTATCTAGGCTCTTAATGGGGTCAGCGGCATCATACGTGCCTTCTTTGGCCGTGAGACGCCGCCATTTGCCGCCAAGATAGAGGCAAAATGTATGGGGAACAGATGGTTCAGCAGGCCGTGTCAGGTCCTCCACGTCAAAAGAAACACTCACTTTCTTCAGGAAATCTTCCGCCGTAAGTCCGCCCAAGTCGCGAATCAAACGATGATAAGGCAGGATATGAAGCATGGATGACGGAAAGATAACTGACAGGACATAATTGTATTCCTCGGTTCCCGTCTGACCTTTTCGAGCGCCCAATTGCTTGGCGACTTGATAGGCTGCTTCACAGCGATGATGGCCATCGGCTATATAAAGCTGCGGGACCTGCCTAAAAAGACGAGTCACTTCCTGGACCTTCAGCGGTTCATTCATGACATACAGGGTATGACGAACTTCATCTTCTCCGGTAAAGTCATAGGTCGGCGTATGGTTTCCCATATAGTCCAACAGGAAAGCAGAAAGCTGTCCTTTGCTCTTGTAAGCAAGAAAAACAGGTCCCGTTTGGGCCTTGGTCGCTAGGATATGCTGAACCCGATCCCGTTCTTTCTTTTCCCGCGTAAGTTCATGTTTGCGGATGACCTTGTCTTCATATTCCTTAAGTGAAGCGACTGCCACAAGGCCGATCTGGATATAAGGACCCATTTGCTGCCGATAAATATAGTAGCAGGGTGTCGAATCTTGGATCATCTCCCCACGACTGATATACGTCTCCAGGTTTTCCCTTGCTTTTTCATAAACCTGGGGATCATCCTCCGCAATAGATTCCGGCAAAGCCGCATCTGAACGGGTCACTTGCAAAAAGCTCAAGGGATTTTGGCGAAGCATGTCCCGGGCTTCTTTTTGATTCATCACATCATAAGGCAATTCAGCAATCTTACAAATGAGTTCCGGAATGGGGCGCAGAGCCCGAAACGGTCTGATTTCTGCCATATTATCTTCACTCCTATTCTTTAGCGGTCAAGAAAGAGGATAGGGTCTAATTAAAGGAATCCTAGGCTCTATCCGAATAATTCAGGTTCTTTTTGCAAAAATATCCGACAAAGATATTATAGCATAAGAGGAACTTTTCCTTCAAAAGACCTTTCAACAATTAACTTATTAAATATAATTCATTTATTTTTTTAATGCAAGTAAAATTTCTTTTTGTATTTCTTAGACCACACAGATTTCCTTCCTCTCAAACAAAATCGTAAAGTGTTTCATTCGCTTTGTTTTTCTGCTCATGTATTCCAAAAAGGCCTACCCATTCTCATAGGCTACACGGTCCTGGGGTTCGCCTGCAGCAGGCTTGATCAAAAAGCAGGACTCATGCCGGCGACCCTCTTTGCCATGAGAATCCCTATCTATGGCGACAGTCCCGAGTTCATTGGTATGGCCATGATGATGGGGCTTCCTTCTTATCCATCATTTTGACGGTCTTTGTCACCAGTCTTCGAAACGCTTTGTTTACATCAGTCCTGGCCCCCTATGTTCGCAAGAAAAGCGGGATCTTTCCCCCCCCTTTTTGCTTATGGACTGACGGATGAATGCTTTGCCTTCAACCTAGTAGCTGTTAAGGGTAATGAAGACGGATCACCGGAGGAGGACCAAACAATCAACCTCATCAGTATGCTGGACCGGTCCATTTCCAGTTCCTTAGGCTGCTATTTAGGGATCTTTCTCCAACTTGTGCCTGGCCCTTGTTTCCTATATCCTTACGGCCATGTTCCTTGGCATCGGGTCAAACTATATGGGTTCACGGATCCTTGTCACGGCAGGCATTGCCTCCGGTCTCATATCTGTCTTTTTTCAACGTTCATTCCCTTCAAGCTGCACATCGTTCTGACAAACCTAATAGCCTCCATTTCCTTCACTGTCCTTACTAGGAAAAAGGAGGCACGCCATGAATGATTTTTGGGAATCCTTCCGTCTTGCTAATAGCTACACAATACCTATGCAATGGGTGCCATCTTTGCCATGGCCCTTGCCACGTTCCTGCCCCGCTTCTTTCCTATGGTACTGCTCAAAACCCGCACACTTCCCCTTTGATCTACCAAGTGGCTCCATTTTGTCCCGCTTGCCATTTTGGGATTTTGGTTTTCCCCGATCTTTTATTAAAAGATGGAGCGATCTATCTTTCCCTTGACAATATTCCCCTGTTAACGACCCTCTTCATTGCTCCCATCGTCATTCGGGCAAAGTCCTTGGGAGCTGCTACCATCTGCGGTGGTACGGTCTATTATATCCTGCAGGAATGGCTATAAGATAACTCAAAAGGCTATGAAGATGCAATGACACCTTCATAGCCTTTTGAGTTATGACTTCAGCATACGTCCTTTTTGTTCCAGGTTCCTGACGGTCTTAAGCAGTGTATCCCGGATGCGGGAAAGACCAATTGTTTCAAGGCGCGCTTCCGGCCCGGATAGACTGATGACATATCCCTTCTGTCCCAAATGAAGGGGCACAGCTACAGCCGCCACGCCTTCGTCAACTTCGCCCCGGGAAACAGCATAGCCATCCTGGAGAATAGCAAGGAGCTGATTTTTGAGGATCCGCTGCTTGGTCTTTTCTGTAAAGAGCTCCCCAATGAGCGTATCCCGAAGGCTTTCATCCTGCATAGCAAGAAGCATCTTACCCGACGCACCAATATGAAGGGGCACGATATACCCCTTATGGCCCATGACAGAAAGGCGGTGCCGGGACTGAACCATATCCACGCAGACACCTTGGTGCCCAAGAAGCGTCGAAACGACAACGGTCTCATTAAAGCAATCGGACAAATCGTTCAGGGCTTCTGTAATGAGGTCCTTTACGGTATTGTGAACAGAAACAGCGGAGGCGACCATGAGGATTCCCGTTCCGAGTCTGTATTGACCGCTTTTTTCGGACTGTTCAATCCAGCCGGCATGCTGCAGGGTTCGCAGAATCCGATATACAGTCGTCTTATGCAGGGAAAGGGCCCTGCTGATTCCCGTAAGGGACAGGGATTCCCGACGCTGGGCCGCATAAAGTTCAAGAATCCTGACTGCATGCAGTACCGAATTGACATAAGGGGAAGAAGATTGATCCACCATGAGCAGGCTCCTTTCCAAATAAATCATGATTTTTCCTCATTATAGAAAATCGTCATTTGTCTTGTCAATGATTTTGTTTTATTATAGTGTCTATATTGCAAAATCGTGTCCAATTTCATTGACTTCCCCTGCGCCACTTCCTATAATGAGAGCACAGCAAAAGAAAGACCTGCGATGCAGTTAAAAGGAGCATGATGAAATATGGATAACTATAGCCTTCAAAAACCTCTCAATATGGCCCCTACAGGGATTGCGACCTTTGCAAAAAGTGACCTGGCAACAGATATCTATCATCTGAATGCTGATGTTGCCGTCCTTGGCGCCCCCTTCGATCTGGCTATCCAAGGCCGCACGGGCTGCCGTCTTGGCCCTCGCGGAATCCGGTTGGGTTCAACCCGCTTTACCTACAAAAAGGGCGGCACCTATGATTCGGAACGCAAGCAGTACTATATGGATGCCAGACGTTGGCATGTTGTAGACTGTGGGGATGTGGACTATATCCCCGGTGACCTCAAAGGCACCATGGCAAACTTGGAAAGTGCCGTTTCCATTATCCAGAAACAAGGGGCCCTTCCCGTTGTTCTAGGCGGTGACTGCGCCGTTGACTTCCCGGTCCTGCAAGGTCTGGAAGGCATTGGGAACTTTGATATCGTTCATATTGATGCTCATCTAGATTGGACCAAACCTCTTGACGGTCAGAAATTCTTTAACGGCTCCCCCATGAGAAATGCCGCTGGGCTTCCCTATGTGGGACGAATCCTCCATCTGGGTGTCCGCGGCATTGGCAGCAGCGGTCCCGATGATTTTGAAGAAGCCCGCGAACATGGAGATCAAATCTATTCCTGCCGCGATGTCCGCCGCTTGGGCATTGACCGGATTCTCAAGGAATTTGGGCTTGCCAAACAGTTTGTCGTATGTTTTGATATCGATGCGATGGATGCCGTTTATGCGCCGGCTACGGGTTCCCCCATGTTCGGCGGTTTCAATTACGATGAAGCGGTCGATATCCTTGAAGCCATTGGCTCGTCAAGCGACCTCAAAGGAATTGTCATGACAGAAGTAGCCCCGCCTTTTGACGATATCGGAGGCACGACGGGATACCTCGCCGCCCGCCTGATTTCTGACCTCTTGGGCTTTGCCATGAAAAGGAAAGAAGCCCTTCGCTGACGAAAGGAACCTGCCATGGACCAGAAGCATTCCTACCATTCCGGCAAATGGATCACCCTTATTGGGTTTTGCACGGCCATGGAAATCATCCTTGCCCGGTTTCTCTCCCTTCACACATGGAACTTGAAGATTGGACTGAGTTTCCTGCCTGTCGCTGCCGCCGCCCTTATCGGCGGCCCCCTTGCCGGCGGCCTGACAGGCGCCTTGGGTGACCTCATCGGTGCAATTCTTTTCCCCGTAGGGCCCTACTTTCCCGGCTTTACACTCTCCTCCTTTCTCGATGGCTATATTTATGGCCTGATTTTTCGTCGCAGCCTAAGCCGAAAAGCCATCCTGCTTGCGGTCTTCCTTACCCAAATCGGCGTCAGCCTCGTCCTCAACACCTACTGGCTGAGCGTACTCTTCCACACACCCATGATGAACCTGCTGTATCCCCGCCTCTTCCAGTGCGCGGTCGGCGTTGTCACAAAAACGGTTCTCCTTTCCATTGTCCTGCCGCCTCTCAAGAAGCGTCTCTCCCTGCTTTGATTGACAAGCGGGCACCAGAAGAAGTTTTTCTTCTGGTGCCCGCTTTTTCATGACAAAAAAGGACCGTCCATCGGCCCTTTTTAGGCTCTTTTAGTCTCTTTTATCCGCTTTTTTAGACAAATTTCTTGAGATTCGTCATGCTGTGAAGGCTGAGGGCAATGGTCGACCCATTGTGCAGCAGTGCTGTTGTCGCTGGAGGCAGGATACCGGCTACACCAAGGGCAATCAGCGCGGCATTAAAGGAAACAACAAAATCATAGTTGAAATTGACACGCTTCATGAGCAGGTTGCTCAGTTCCTTTAGAACGATGAGCTGATGCAAGTCGCGGGCCGAAATGGTGATATCGGCAATTTCACGGGCAATATCAGCCCCTTCGGCAATGGCAATCCCAGCGTCTGCTTCAGACAAGGCAGGGGAATCATTGATACCGTCGCCTACCATGACGACACGGTGTCCTTCGGCCTTGGCGGCTTTGACGAACTGAGCCTTTTCCTCAGGCAGGACTTCCGCGTAAAACCGATCAAGCTCCAACGTCGCGGCTACATTTTCTGCTGTCCGTTTGCTGTCTCCCGTCATCATGACAAGGTTCTGGAAGCCAACGCGGCGCAGCGCCTTCATGACCTCCACAGCTTCCGGGCGCAAGGGATCGGAAATGCAGATGATGGCCATAAGGACCCCGTTCAATGCCATAAAGACATGGGAATAAGCTGGGGAACGGCTTTCGAACAGGTCTTCCTGACCCTCCGGGACACGGCAGTGCTCATCTTCAAAGATGAAGTGATGGGACCCGATGACAATCCGTTTGTCCCCGACACGGGAAGCAATCCCATGAGCTACGATGTATTCCACTTTACTATGGAGTTCATCATGGGTGATGCCTTCATCGGCAGCTTGACGCACAATGGCATTGGCCACAGAGTGGGGAAAATGTTCTTCCAGGCAGGCGGCATAGCGAAGGACCGTTTCCCGACTGTAACCATCAAAGCAAATGACGTCAGCAACCTTCGGCTTGGCAAGGGTCAGTGTTCCCGTCTTATCAAAGACAATGGTATCCGCCTCTGCCACCGCTTCGAGGAACTTGCCACCCTTGACCGTGATCTTGTAGGTACTGCATTCACGCATGGCTGACAACACCGCCAGCGGCATGGAAAGTTTGAGCGCGCAGGAAAAGTCAACCATGAGGACCGCCATGGCCTTCATAACATTGCGCGTGATCAGATAGGTCAGGAGGGTTCCGCCTAGGCACCACGGCACAAGACGGTCAGCCAAATGATTGGCCCTTCCTTCGAGGTTCGATTTAAAAGCTTCCGAATCCTCGATTATCTTAACGATTCGGTCAAAACGAGTATCCCCCACCGTTCCCGTCACCCGGATGCAGATTTCCCCATCTTCCACAACGGTTCCAGCAAAGACTGTTCCATCGACGGTCTTACGAACCGGCATCGATTCACCTGTCATGGAGGCCTGGTTCACGAGGGCTTCACCGCCCGTCACCAACCCATCAAGGGGAATGGTGCTTCCCATCTTGACACTGATGACATCGCCCTTTTCCACTTCGGTTAAGGGCACTTCGATTTCCGTTCCATTTTCAAGGACCTTCCATGCGGTATCCACGTTAATGGACATATGGGAAGCCAGATCATGAACGGATTTTTTTAAGGTCCACTCTTCCAGGATATCTCCAATTCCAAGCAGCAGCATGATCGATCCGGCTGTACCAAGGTCGTTTTGAAGCATAGCCGCCGTAATGGCCGTTGCATCAAGGACCGGTACATCGAGTTTGCCTGAAAGAAGGCTCTTGACCCCCTTACGGATAAAGCCTAGGGTGTGATACCAGGCACGGAGCATGCGCACAGGCATGGGCAGGAACCACTTACAGGCAAAATGACGCGTCACATGGGAAATCAGACGATTGCGGTAGGTCCGATTGAGGATCAGGGCATCCGCCTGATGCTTGCTGGACTTTTGGAGGCCCGGATCATTGGGGTCAAGATAGGCCAAGGTGTCCAAAAGAATAGGACGAAGAGAAGCCCTCTTGTCCGGAGCAAAGGTAATCGCAACTTCGCCCGATGCACTGTAAAGCTTAACCTTGTAAACTCCACTGATCCTTTCCAGGCGGGAAAGGATCACAGCGCCCTGCCGGGCATCAAACCCACGGAAGAGGACTCCTTTAGCGGACAAGCAGCGAACATGGATCCGGTCCCGGACCTCATGAATCATTTGAAATTTCACGATTGTCCCATCCTTTCTTCCTAGGAAATAGGGGTTTAGGCCTTATCTTCCACAGGTGTCAAGGCGTCTTCTTTAGCCTTCATTTCAGCAAGTTCCGCTTCTTCCCGTTTACGATTTTCTTCCTTGGCTTGGGCCACGATGTCATCAGCCTGGGCATTGAGGCAGGCCGCACTTTTTTCAGCGCATTTCTGTATGCGCAGGGCAGCAGCCGTCGCGCCAACGGCTGCTTTTTTCATGCATTTGCTCTTGAAAAAGACACGGGCCGCAAGCCCCAGAGCAGCACCGCTCACAACCATACCAACATGCATCCAATCTTCTCTTTCCATAGATAGCACCTCTCTCCAAGATAATATACAGCTAACTCATTAGGAGATTCTTTAGTTTTGAATCTCTTTATCTTGTCATTATAGCCTTTTCTTTCTCCTGAAACAAGCCAAAATCTTGATGATTCTTACGAGAAACTCTAAACGTTCCTCAATTTTTGCTCATCTCCATTACATTTTATTGCAATAATTCATGTATTCTTTATTGTTATATAAATTAGGATTAACTAACATGTATCCCAAATAAAAAAAGACCGCTGCAAAAAGCAGCGGCCAAACGAAAGCTCTTATTTAACGGCAAAGGCCTCAATTTCCACAAGGGCACCTTTAGGAAGCGCCGCTACCTGGAAGCAGGCACGAGCCGGACAAACACCTTTGAAGAATTCCCCATAGATTTCATTCATAGGTCCAAAGTCCTTGATATCCGCAAGAAGGACCGTCGTCTTAACGACATCATCAAGGCTGCAGCCAGCTTCAGCAAGGATATTCTTGACATTCGTCAAGGATTGTTTCGTCTGGGTGACGATATCATCGCCAGCAAACTCGCCCGTCTTAGGATCGATAGGAATCTGACCGGATACATAAACCGTCGTTCCGGAAGCTTCAATCCCCTGGGAATAGGGTCCAATCGCGGAAGGGGCATTTTGGTAGCAATTTCTTTTTTCATGAAAAGTTCCTCCAATCAAGTGATAATATAGTTGTTTCTTTCGTTACCCAATAGAATTATATCACGAAAATCAAGATAAATCTCCTCTCCATCTTTCCAAGTATGGTACGCACTGCCATGGGTCATGACGCGGATCATACCGGCTGCGGTCTCAATGCGGTAGTCAACAGCATCCCCCATATAGAAACGATGCCGTACCGTCCCCTTAAGCATCCCTCCGTTCTTGGAAAGGCTTACATTTTCAGGACGAACAGCAATAATGCCATCTCCTTCAGGAATTCCCGCCTCATTAGGGAAAGAAACGGTAGTATTCTTGATAAAGGCCCTATCACCCCGCATCGCAGCAGGTACGAAATTGACAAGACCAATAAAATCAGCCACCATCTTATTGGCAGGATGGGTATAGACATCAAAAGGGCGTCCAATCTGCTGGATTTCGCCACCATTCATGACGACAATGCGATCACTCATGGTCATGGCTTCTGATTGATCGTGGGTGACGTAAATAACCGTAATGCCAAGCTCTTTTTGGAGTGTCGAAATTTCAAAGCGCATGCTTTCCCGGAGCTTGGCATCAAGATTTGAAAGAGGTTCATCCAAAAGGAGTAGGCCAGGATGTGCAATGAGCGCACGAGCAAGAGCCACGCGCTGCTGCTGCCCGCCAGAAAGTTGATTGGGATAGCGTCTTCCATACTGGTCAAGGTGAACCATCTTAAGGGCTTCTTCCACACGGCGGTCCCGTTCGGCCTTGCTGACGCCCTGGATTTTCAAAGGATAGGCTACGTTTTCTGCGACCGTCATATGGGGCCAAACAGCATAAGATTGGAAGACCATGCCTATATCCCGTTTTTCCGGTGCCATAAAAAGTCCTTCACTTGCACTGGAAACAACAGTATCCCCCAGGATAATGGAGCCTTCCGTGGGACGTTCAAAGCCGGCAATCATCCGTAGGGTCGTCGTCTTGCCACAGCCCGAAGGTCCTAGGAACGAGATGAACTCCCCATCTTTCACGTCAAGATTGAAATCTCCCACAGCCGTTACATTTCCAAAACGTTTATAAAGATGCTCGAGTTTGACTTGAGACATAATTTATTTTCCTCCTTGCTAAATGGCAATGTGCCCTTTTGACACTTTGTTCAAGATGAGGTTCCCCACCATAACAATGATGAGAATGATAACAGACATAACCGAAGCATTCTGCGTATCAGCATAGGTCTGCAGTTCGTAAAGAAGGACACCAATGGTCTGGGTATCACTGCCATAAAGCAGATTCGACATGGTCAATTCATAAAAGGAAGGCATAAAGATGAGGAACCAGCCCGCTACAATGGAAGGAGCAATAAGCGGCATGATAATATCCTTACAAATGCGAAGCCAGCCCGCACCAGAGTTCA
>SCPP01000176.1_pt1 | contig 54751 bp, 70 predicted proteins | sample 6106811 | NCBI WGS metagenome assembly SCPP01 (sample SAMN10720449, study PRJNA508395) | human gut metagenome | isolation source: Participant 2 stool, 15 month | host: Homo sapiens | collected 2018
TTGCAGGTTCAGCTATTACAAATGCTTCAACTAACTGGTTACTTGCATTTGTTGCACTTGCTGTAATTATTATATTCAATATATGGGGCAAGGGGCTTTTCAAGATTATTCCTATTCTTATGGGCGTAGTAATTTCATATGTATTTGCACTTATTCTTAATGCATGCGGCGTACATAATCCTGATGGTTCAGCAATACTTAATTTCTCATCAATTGCATCTGCTTCATGGGTTGGAATTCCAAAGTTCCAGTTTATGAAATTTGATGTAACAGCAATCCTTGTAATGGCACCTATTGCTATTGCAACAATGATGGAGCATATCGGAGATATGTCAGCTATTTCGGCTACAGTTGAAGAAAACTACTTAGCAGATCCAGGTCTTCACAGAACACTTATTGGTGATGGTGTTGCAACAGCATTTGCAGGTGCAATTGGAGGTCCGGCTAATACTACATATGGTGAGAACACAGGAGTTCTTGAACTTTCTAAGGTATATGACCCAAGAGTAATCAGAATTGCAGCAGTATTTGCAATTATACTTTCATTCATACCTAAGTTTTCATCAGTTATATCAACTATGCCAACAGCAATTATCGGTGGTATATCATTCATGCTTTATGGTATGATTTCAGCTATCGGTGTAAGAAATGTTGTTGAGAACAAGGTTGACCTTACTAAGTCAAGAAACCTTATTATTGCAGGTGTTATATTTGTATGTGGTTTAGGCTTCGGTGGTGGACTTACATTTACAATCGGTGGAACATCTATAACACTTACAGCACTTGCAATCGCTGCTATAGCAGGTATTCTTCTTAATGCTATATTACCTGGTAATGATTATGAATTCGGTAAGAATCCAGCAGGTGACAGCAGCCGTGGAGTTTATGTTATGAACACAGACTCTGAAAAAGAAGAATCAGAAGATAATAAGTAAATAACAATAAAATTTGGAGGTACTTAATAATGATGGATTTTGAGAATGAGAAGAATATAACAATATTTACACATCCACTTATCCAGCATAAGATTTCAATTCTTAGAGATAAGAAAACAGGAACTAATGAATTTAGAAAGCTCGTTGAAGAAATAGCTATGCTTGAAGGTTTTGAGGCATTATCAGATCTTCCAACAGAAGATGTAGAGATTGAGACACCTATTGAGACTTGTATGACACCTATGATTTCAGGACGTAAGCTTGCAATTGTTCCTATCTTAAGGGCAGGCCTTGGCATGGTTCTGGTGTACTTTCACTTGTACCAACAGCTAAGGTTGGACATATTGGAATGTACCGTAATGAAGAGACACATGAGCCGGTACCATATTACTGCAAGCTTCCACATCCAATTGAGGAAAGAACTATTGTTGTAACAGATCCGATGCTTGCAACAGGTGGTTCGGCAGTTGATGCAATTGACCAGATAAAGAAGGTTGGCGGAAAGCAGATTAAGTTCATGTGTATCATAGCTGCCCCAGAGGGAGTTGAAAAGCTTCATAAGGCACATCCAGATGTTCAGATATACATTGGACATCTTGACAGAGAGCTTAATGCAGATGCTTATATCTGCCCAGGACTTGGGGATGCCGGAGACCGAATCTTCGGAACTAAGTAAATAATTATGGGCATGTAATTGCTTTGCGCTAAGAGATATGATAGTGTGTAAAATGCGGCTCCCAACGGGAGCCGTTTTTGTAACTTATATTATTTAATTAAGGAGATTTCGATGAGCAAGGAGGAAAACAGAAAGAATTTTTCTAAATATGTATCGCAGAATATTCTCGGAATGATAGGGTTTTCATGCTACGTTCTTGCTGACTCGTATTTTATATCTATAGCAAAGGGAGCAGACGGACTTACAGCATTAAATCTTGTTATGCCATTATATAGTATAATATTCTCAATTGGTGAGATGATTGGTGTTGGTTCAGCTATAAGATATGCAATCAGTAAGATTAAAAAAGATGCAGATGCAGATGATTATTTCTGGAATGCATTAATATGGTGTATATTGTCAAGTATGATATTCGTTTTGCCGGAATATTCTTTTCGGCAGATATCATGCGTGTTCTAGGAGCTGATGAACATATTGTAGCAGTTGGGAATAATTACACTAAGATATTCATGTGTTTTGCACCGATGTTTATGTGTAATTATGTGACTAATGCATTTGTAAGAAATGACGGAGCACCGGGAATTGCTATGAGTGCAACACTTTTTAGCAGTTTGTTTAATATAGTATTTGACTATATTCTCATGTTCCCGATGAATCTGGGAATGGAAGGTGCAGCACTGGCAACAGCTTTGTCGCCGATTATCGGAATGGGAATATGCAGCATACATTTCTTCTCTAAGAAAAGCAGTGTCAGGCTTGTTGTGTGTAAGCCTTCAGTCAGAAAACTTGTGGCAGGGTGCCAGCTTGGTATATCGGCATTTGTTGGAGAGATGTCATCAGCTGTTATTACACTTGTTTTTAATTTCGTAATTCTTAAGCTGGCTGGTAATGTTGGAGTAGCTGCATACGGAGTTGTGGCTAATATTGCAATTGTCACAACTGCGGTATTTAATGGTGTTGCACAGGGAAGTCAGCCACTTATAAGCAGTTGTTTCGGCAGGGGAGACAAGGATGGATGTAAACAGTTAAAACGAATGGGATATACAACAGCATTGGTACTTGCAGCGGTTATGTATAGTATATTGTTTATATTTGCAGGACAGTTTGTCGCAGTGTTTAACAGTGAAGGTTCAGAAATGTTAAGGCTTTACGCAACAGAAGGCGTTAAGTTATATTTTATTGGAATATTCTTTGCGGGAATTAATATTGTAGGTGGCGGTGCATTCAGTGCAACAGAGGATGCGTTTAAAGCGGCAGTTGTTTCTGTGGCAAGAGGATTTGTGCTGATTTTAGGTGCAGTTTTTGTAATGTCAGCACTTTTTGGAATGACAGGAGTATGGCTTGCGTATGCTGTTGCTGAGGGAATAACAACATTTATAATGCTTGTAATGGTGCTGAGAGTGTGATAGAATATTTGCGGACAAAATTATCCCAGAGATTGGGAAAATATGAAAGGAGTCTATATAATTATGAGCAATATTGCAGACAAATTTGAAGAACTTGGAGTAATTCCAGTAGTAGTATTGAATGATGCTAAAGATGCACTTCCATTAGCTAAGGCTTTAGTTGATGGTGGTCTTCCTTGTGCAGAGGTTACATTCCGTACAGCAGCAGCTGAGGAATCTATCCGTCTTATGCATGAAGCATATCCAGATATGGTACTTGCAGCAGGTACAGTACTTACAACAGAGCAGGTTGACAGAGCTGTAGCAGCTGGTGCTTCAGTTATCGTAAGCCCAGGATTTGATCCAGAAATCGTTGATTACTGTATTTCTAAGAACATTCCTGTTATGCCAGGTATCGTTACACCTTCAGAGCTTGCACAGGCTGTTAAGAGAGGCCTTACAAGAGTTAAATTCTTCCCAGCTACAGCTGCAGGTGGAATTAAGATGATCAAGGCTATGTGCGCAGCTTACACTAATGTAAGAATCATGCCTACAGGTGGTATCAACACAGCCAACCTTGAGGAATTCTTATCATGCGATAAGATCTTCTGCTGTGGTGGTTCATGGATGGTTAAGGGTGATATGATTAAGGCAGGAGAATTTGACAAGATTAAGGATATGACAGCAGAGGCTGTTGCTCTTGTTAAGAAGATCCGTGGCTAATTACCAGTGATTGTTAATAGCAAAGATACATATAAACCCCGTATTCTGTTTTGCAGGATACGGGGTTTTGTACGTATATTATGTTTTTTAGTGAATTACAGATTAGAAAAAATATTCTCAATTTCTTCATGGGGAAGTACAAGGGCAAATCTTACATGACCTTCTCCAAGGCTTCCGAAGCTGCTTCCAGGTGTACATAAAACACCAGTCTTATTAAGAAGTTCCATAACATAATCAGCTGAACTGGTATAGCCGTCAGGAATAGCAGCCCATACAAACATTGTGCCTTTAACATCAGCAGGTTTAAGTCCAAGCTTCTTAATTCCGGCAACGAGAGCATTTCTTCTTAACTCATATTCAGCACGGTTGTCAGCGACATATTCCTGCGGACCGTTAAGTGCAGCAACAGCAGCTTTCTGGTATATAAGACTTGTTCCATAGTCAAATTGTGAGCGGACTGTTTTGAATTTGCTTACGATTTCACGGTTTCCGATAAGGAATGAAAGGCGCAGGCCAGTAAGATTATAAGTCTTAGAAAGAGAGTTGAATTCAACTCCGACTTCCATAGCACCTTCGTGGCTTAAGAAAGAGCCACCAATCTGTCCGTCATATATAATCTCAGAATATGCGTTGTCGTGAATAATAATGATGTTATATTTCTTTGCAAATGCGATGAGTTTATCGTAGAATTCATCAGGTGCAGTAGCACATACAGGATTCAGTGGATAAGATACAACCATCATTTTGGCTCTTTTTGCAGTATCTTCATCAATAGAATCAAAATCTATAAGATAATCATTCTCTGGAAGAAGATTGTAATAAGCAATCTGTGCATCACACAGAATTCCAATCTCGAATATAGGATATCCCGGATTAGGAACTAAGCATAAATCTCCCGGATTGCACAAAGCAAGGGCAATATGAGCCATACCTTCCTGAGTTCCGAATACAGAGGTGACTTCATCAGGTGTGATAACAGTGTTGTAACGGCGTTTGTACCATTTGCATACGGCGTCAAGCAGCTCATCAGTATCACCAAGTGAGTATTTGTAATTCTCAGGATCAAGTGCTGCATCTGAAACAACCTTCATAACATATTCATCAGGCTTGAAATCAGGAGTTCCTACAGTAAAGTTATATACCGGCTTTCCCTGTGCAAGTCTGTCATTCTTTTTCTGATTAAGTATATTAAAAATGTTGCTGCCAAAGCGGTCAGCTCTTTTAGAAAATTCAATATTCATATGTATACTCCATTTCTTTAAATGCGTATCTGCATGCATTTTATTCAGACCGGAAATATAGAAAAATTTCAAGCCTATCGAATAAGATACTAGCATAATTAACAAAAGTCAATTTTAAGGTGTATTTTTTGGTGAAAATGTGATAGTTTTATATATGTAAGTAGAAATAAATAAGATATGGCGGTCTGCAAATGTTACATACAGGAACATTAAAGGGTAGAATGCAGACAGAAAGGAAAGGTAAAAGATATGTCAGTGCAGGATTATCTCAGTGCAGTAAAGATTGGTAAAAAAGAATATCATGCGTGTGTAAATAAGGGTACTTATCCATATCTTCCGGTTCTGGAGGATATTATTGACGAAAGCAGTATTGACAGAGAAGTTAGTCTTGGAAGTGACCAGATTCCATTAAGGCTGGTAGTAGGAACATGTACAGCAGGAAGAACTACAGCATTTGCAGACAACTTTATGCCTATACTTGACTGGGGAACAGAATTTTCGGCAAAGTGGGCTTCACTTAGCGACAGTCAGGTAAATGAGGGAATAAGAGACGATATTAAAGTATATGAGTACATGAATAAGTTCTATGTGCTTGAAGGTAATAAAAGAGTCAGTGTACTTAAGTATTTTAAGGCGGTGACAGTAAGTGCACAGGTTATAAGAAAGATACCTAAGTATAGTGATGATCCTGATGTTAAGATATATTATGAATTCATGGATTTTTATAAATCTACTAAGTTAAATGATATATATTTCAGTAAAGAGGGCAGTTTTACAACTCTTATGGAGCTGGTTGGAATTACACCAGGAGAACCAATGGATGAGGATGATAAGAAAGACCTTGTTTCGTGCTATCTTAATTTCAGGCTTGCTTATGAATCAAGAGGAGGGGATAAGTTCGATTTTCCGACGGGAGATTCATTTTTACGATTTATTCACATTCACGGATATGATGCTGTTAAGAGAATGACTAAGTCTGAGATGGCAAAGAATGTTGCCAAGACATGGGCTGAATTCGAGCTTATTGATGATAACAGCGAAGTGGAACTTAAGATGACACCAGCTGCAGCACCTAAGAAGAATATATTAAGCTATCTGCTTCCAATGGGAGGAGTTAAGAAGCTTAAGGTTGGATTTGTGTATGAAAAGACTCCGCAGGATTCAGAGTGGTGCTATGCACATGAGCTTGGAAGACAGTATATTGATGATACATTTGGTGACCAGATAGAAACATATGTAGAGGAGAATGTGATACCGGAGCAGAGTGATGAGGCAGCAATTAACAGACTTATAGAGAAAGGCTGTGACCTGATATTCCTGACATCATCGGCAATGAGTATGGCCGGACTAAAAGCTGCAATAGCACATCCGTCAGTAAAGATTCTTGATTGTTCACTTAATATTTCACATAAATATATAAGGTCATATTATGCGAGAATGTTTGAAGCAAAGTTTATAACGGGAATTATTGCAGGCTCAATGGCTGATGATGATAATGTTGGTTATATAGCTGATAATCCGGTTTATGGAGCGTGTGCGAATATTAATGCATTTGCACTGGGAGTAAAGTTTGTTAATCCAAGAGCCAAGGTTTACCTTGAATGGAATAGTATTAATGATAATGATTCTGAGGGAAATCTTGCTAAGAAGAATATAAGCATTATATCTAATCAGGATATGATTACTCCGGGCAAGAGCAAGAGAAATTTGGATTGTATAAAGCAAGTGATTCAGATAAGCTTATCTTATGCCTGTATGGCACTGGGGAGTTTTTTATGAAAAGCTTATCCAGAGCATTATGAGCGGTTCATGGAGTAAGGATGAGGACGGAGATAATGTAAAAGCACTTAATTACTGGTGGGGAATGTCAGCAGGAGTTGTTGATCTTATATATTCAGAGAGCCTTCCATCAGCAACTAAGAGGCTTGTAAAGCTCTTTGAGAAAGAACTTAAGGAGGCAAGGTTCAGAGTGTTTGAGGGCGAATTAAAAGATCAGCAGGGTAATATAAGGGTTGAAGAAGGAAAGCTTATTGATCCGGAACATATAATTACTATGGACTGGCTGCTTGATAATGTGGTTGGCAGACTGCCTCGGTATGATGAACTTACAGATAATGCTAAATTAAAAATGGCACTTCAGGGTGTTATCAAAGAAGAAGAATAGAAAGCATGCTGCCTGCAGTGGTGGCTGGGGAATTATTAATGAAAATACTTGTGTTAGCGGATGTTGAATCAAAGTACTTATGGGATTATTTCGAAAAGGAAAAATTGGAAGGTATAGATCTTATACTTTCAGCAGGGGATTTAAAGCCCCAGTATCTGTCGTTTCTGGCATCATTTACAAAAGTACCTGTTCTTTATGTGCATGGCAATCATGATGACTGTTATGAGATACAGCCACCGGATGGATGTATCAATATTGAGAATAAGATATATGTGTATAAGGGGGTCCGTATAATGGGACTTGGTGGTTCTATAAGATATAAGAAGGGAAAGAACCAGTATACACAGAAAGAAATGAACCGCAGGATTAATAAAATGTGGTTTTCGATAAAGAAGAATAAGGGCTTTGATATATTGCTTACACATTCTCCGGCAGCGGGAATAGGTGACGGGCCTGACGAACCGCATAAGGGTTTTGAGGGCTTTAATTATCTGTTGGAAAAATATAAGCCTAAGTATTTTATCCATGGTCATATCCATAAGAGCTACCAGATGAAGTTTAAGCAGGAATATGAGTATAATGAGAATACTAAGATAATTAATGGGTATGAGAGATATATATTTGAATATCCGGATGTTTAATCTGCACCGTGGCATATTAGCTTACCAGCAAATGTGCTACGGTGTTTTACATATTTTTGACATATTTTCACATGAAATACATAAAAATTATGAATATGGTACCTATTTCCTACTTAACATACATGTACTTTTTGAGTAAAAGTTGCTAATATAACGACATAACCCCTTGCTTGTTAAAGCAAAATGCACAAATTAATGTATTGAGGAGGAAAAGCAAAACATGAAAGCTATTATTAGCAAAGCAGCCCGTAGAAAATGGGCATGGGTACTTGCACTAGTTATGGTTGTGAGTATCGTGATTCCTACATCACTTCTTACAGTGAAGGCAGATGTTGGAACAGTAAAATTTATTGATGGTGCGGCAGGATGGTTAGAGTCAGCATATGCACAGTGGTCCATTGATAATCAGGCAGAAGGATATACAGCATATATCAAGAAAGCCAGCCAGTCAGATTCTGCTTATGCAAGAATCGACAATGAACTTATCAGAAAGTATAAGAACTACTACAGGGTTGATGCAGTAGGACTTGCGGCAGGTGACTATGTTATTAAGGTAGTTCCTGTAAAGGACGGAAAAGAAGTTACAGGAAAAGCAAAAGTAACTGATACACTTACTGTAAGTTCATATGACAGATCCGGATTTGCATTCTCATCTGAATCAAAGTATAAGACAGGTTCAGGTGCTTACAATGAGGATGGAACACTTAAGAAAGATGCAATTGTTCTTTATGTTACTAACGATAATGCAAAGACAATTAAGGCATCAGTAAAAGAGGCAAAGGGAGAGAAGGAATATACAGGTCTTCAGACAATAATTGATGCATATACAAAGAGTGCTAGCAAGGGGATAGAAACAAGAGCACTTGATGTCCGTGTAATCGGATGTGTTACAGATGCTGCAATGGATAAGTTTTCAAGTTCATCTGAGGGAGTACAGATTAAAGGAGCTAGTGCTTATTCAAATCTTAATATGACAATAGAGGGTATCGGAAATGATGCGACAATCAATGGATTCGGTTTCCTCTTAAGAAATGCAGGAAATGTTGAGATGAGAAATTTCTCAATTATCAATTTCATGGATGATGGTATTTCTCTCGATACAGCAAACTGCAATGTATGGATTCACAATGTTGATCTGTACTATGGTAAAGCAGGTGGGGATGCTGACCAGGCAAAGGGTGATGGTTCAATTGACATTAAAGGTAATTCACAGTATATAACAGTTTCATATGTACATTTTTATGACTCAGGTAAGTGTTCTTTATGTGGAATGAAGAGTGAATCTGGTCCTAACTATATTACATATCATCATAACTGGTTTGATCACTCTGATTCAAGACATGCAAGAGTAAGAACAATGTCAGTGCATATGTATAACAACTACTATGATGGCAATGCAAAGTATGGCGCAGGTTCAACAATGGGTTCTTCATTATTCGTACAGAATAACTATTTCAGAAACTGCAAGAATCCAATGCTTTCATCTAATCAGGGAACAGATGCACTTGGTGAAGGTACATTCTCAGGTGAGAACGGTGGTATCATTAAAGCATATGGAAATGTTATTGTAGGTGCACAGAAGATTATCTATGCAAATGCTGTTTCAGAAACAGGTGATTCTGCAAATGCGGCATCATTTGATGCATACCTTGCAAAATCAGCAGATGAAAAAGTTCCATCTTCATATAAGACAGTAGCAGGTGGAACATCTTATGATAACTTTGATACAACTAAGGATCTCGGGGTTAAATCAGGAAGCCTTAATAATGCAGAAGATGTACCTTCAGTAGTAACATCTGCAAAGGGAGCAGGAAGCCTTGGCGGTGGAGTAATTCCATGGACATTCTCTGATAAAGATGATTCTGTATATGCCATAGATAAGGAATTAAAGGCAACAGTTACTAATTACAAGAATACAGACCTTGTTTCTGTAGGTGGTACTAATGCAAAGATTGTTTCACCAGATCCAACAACAGAAGAAACTAAGGCAACAGAGAGTACAACAAAAGCTACACAGGCAACAACTAAGGAAACACAGACAACAACAAAAGCAACAGAGAGCGCAACAAAGGCAACTGAAAAGGAAACAGCTGGTTCAGATGCAACAACATCATACGATAAGACAAGTCTTTCTTACTCAGGTGCGTACACAGATATCAGTAATAAGAAGGATGCAGATTTCAAGAATGCAAAGTATGTATCATCTTCAAATGAAATTCTTAATGCAATCAGTTCAGCTAAGGCCGGCGATGTAATTATTGTAAAAGAGGGAACATATAAGTTTTCTGATACAATCGTAATTAATAATGCCATGAATGGAAAATTAGGCTCTTATATTATTGTAAAGGCTGAAAGTGGCAAGGAAGTTAAGTTTGATTTCTCAGCACAGAAGCTTGATGGAGCTAACAGAGGTGTAGTTGTAGATGGAGATTACTGGTATTTCCAGGGAATTAACTTCTATGGCGCAGGTGATAACGGAGTATTACTTGCTGGTAACAACAACATTTTTGAAAAATGTGTATTTGAGGCAAACAGAGATTCAGGACTTCAGATTTCAAGATATGACACAACAGCTGCTACTAAGGATTTATGGCCATCAAATAACCTGATTATCAACTGTACATCACATGATAACTGTGATTTCCCTGACCAGGGCGGTACAGGTGAGAATGCAGATGGTTTTGCTGCAAAGCTTACATGTGGTGAAGGAAATGTGTTTGATGGATGTATATCATACAGCAACTCAGATGATGGATGGGATTTATTTGCAAAGAGTGCAACAGGTCCTATAGGTGTAATTACAATTAGAAACTGTGTGGCATTTAATAATGGAACATTATCTAATGGTGTTCATTATGCTAATGGAGATATGAATGGCTTCAAGCTTGGCGGTTCAGGTGTTGGAACACCACATAAGGTAATGAACTGCTTATCATTTGATAATGGTGCAACAGGATTTACAGATAATAATAACCCAACAGGTCTTACAATTGTAAATGTTACAGCATGGGGCAATGGAAAGTATGCTAAGAAGGGTAACTTCTTATGTTACAGAACATCAAGTGCAGCAATATTTAAGGGACTTGTATCAGCTGGTGCAATTGATTCAGATAAGTTTACTGGTAAAATGGCTGATTCAATATATTACAATTCAGGTAAGTATTATAATCTTTCAGGTTCTTTGTTTACTTCTTTAGTAAGTGGAGATAAGAAGGGAACTGTTGTAACTGACCCTGCTAAGACAGCTGGAATGTTTAAGAACACTGTTAATGCAATTGATATGAGCAAAAATATAGATAAACAGCTTAGAAATGCTGATGGAACAATTAACATGAACAGCCTTTATGAGACAACAGGAAGCTATGCTTCAATGGGAGCAAGATTCAATGTTGCTAATCAGATGATTAGTGTATCTTCAAAGAATTCATCATCTGAGGTAACTAAGCCAGAAGAGACAACAAAGGCTCAGGAAACAACTAAAGCTACTGAAGGCACAACAAAGGAGACACAGGCTCCAACTAAGGCGACAGAGGCAACAACAAAGGCTACACAGGCTCCAACAAAAGCAACAGAAGCTTCTTCAGTATCAACAAAGGGTGAAAAATTAATTCTTAATGCTAATGATGTTTCAACAGGAAAGATTAAGAGTTCAACTGTAGTTGATGGTCTTAAGATTGTTGCAACAAGCAAAAAGACTGTAACGGTTGATAAGAGCAATAAGGATTACAAGAATATCAGCTTTACAAAGAGAATCAAGCTTGGCGGTGCAGGAAGCGAATCTGCAAGAGCTATTGCATTTAAGACAGCAGGTGAATCTAAGGTAAAGATATATGCAACAAGCTCAGATACAGATACAAGCAGACTTATTAAGATTATTGATAAGAATGGTAATGATGTAACAAGTACAGCTAAGATACCTGGTTCTTCACTTAAGTCAGTATCATTCAGATTAGATGAGGCAGGTGAATATTATATTGTATCAGAATCTGGTGGAGTTAATATTTATTATGTAGAAGTATCTAATGGTATAGCGTATTAATATTTTGAGAATTTCCCCGCACATAGTGCGGGGATTTTTTTGAAAAAACATTTTATGGTAAAATATACACAAAGACTTGACCTTGACATAGGTTCATAGTTTACAATTTGAACAAATAAAAGAAAGGAATGGTCTTTGTTATGAAAAACAAAAATAGAAGGCTGATCAGTTGTCTGCTTAGTGCAATCCTTTTGCTTGTTATGAGCTTTGGATTTGGAACATTTGCAGGAGCTGAGGAATCAGATTCATCAAAGCCTGTTGTCTGGATTGTGGGAGATTCGACAGTCAGTGTTTTCACAGACAATTATTATTATCCTAGATATGGATGGGGAACACAGATTGATAAGTATCTGGATGGAACTTTTGAGGTAAAGAATATTGCTTTATCAGGAAGAAGTTCAACAAGCTATACAGCGGATAAGGAGTATGGTGAGCTTATAGCTGGAATGAAAAAGGGAGATTTTCTTCTTGTTGGTTTCGGCCACAATGATGAAAAAGCGGAGAGCGGAAGATATACTAACCCTAATGGAGATTATAAAACAGCAGGTTCATTTGCTTATTCTTTATATGAGAATTATATAAAGCCAGCACAGGCAGCAGGAACAACAGTTGTTTTATGTACACCGATTGTAAGAAGAACTGCTGATGGCAACTGGTCTGACAGTCAGCTTCATGTTACAGCTGATTCAGGAGAGTTTGAAGGAGGAAGTTATCCACAGGCAATCATTAATCTTGGAAAAGATCTTAATGTTCCAGTGGTTGATATGACTTCTCTTACTAAGAAATTATATGATTCATTAGGAGCAGCCGAGACAGTTAATTTACATGCATGGACATCATCAAAGCCAGAAAGTGTAGACAATACGCATACTAATATCTGGGGCGGAACATATAATGCATATCTTGTTACTAAGACAATTAAGGAACTTAATGTAGCAGGACTTGCAGAGCATATTATTGATGCTAAAGCACCAACTAAGAGTGATGTTTTAAAGTCTAATCCTGATTATAAAGAGTCAGAATATTCAAATGATTTAAAAGACAGCGAATTATGGGCTAATGCAGGAATCTTTAAGGGAACTGTATTTGGAAATGTTGGCGGCAATGATAAGATAGCATCTAAATTTAAGCTTGAGAGTCTTGACAATGGTAATATTAATATTGCTGTTAATGGAGCAGGAAAGATAGCAAGTACTGCTGATGGAATTGCTATGTATTATTACAGAGTTCCAGCAAACAGTAATTTTACAATTACAGCAAAGGCGACTGTAAACAGTTTTACATCTAATGATCAGGTATCATTCGGTCTTATGGCAAGAGATGATATGTATGTAGATCAGTATATTAACAGTACAATGGGTGACTATGTTGCAGCTGGTCCACTTAAGCTTACTAAGAAAGATTCTGTATGGAACTGTTTTGCAAGAAAGAGTGGCGCTCTTACACAGGGCGGAACATGTGCTAATGAAATTAAGGCTGGTGAGACATATAACCTTAAAATCGAAAGTAATACAGATGGTTATGCATGTACATTTGGTAATGAAGAAACTATTACAGGTGGTTTTGATTTTAAATTAACTTCTGTAGATTCAGAATATGTATATGTTGGAATGTATGTTGCAAGAAGTGCTGATGTGACATTTTCAGATGTTAAGCTTGTTGTTGATGGTAAGGAGATTACATCTGCAGGCGAACCAGAGAATCCAACACCGGGCGAACCAGAGAATCCAGCAAATGAACCAGAGAATCCAACACCGGGCGAACCAGAGAATCCAGCATAAGGTGAACCAGAGAATCCAACACCAGCAGAACCAGCACCAGAGCAGCCTGCTAAACCAGAGACACCGGCAGAGCAGCCAGCTACAGATCCAGTGGTATCAGACAATAATGGTGTTGAGACAGGTGATTCATACCATATGGTATGGTATATTGCTGCAATGACATTAACAGCAGGAATTGCATGTGTTGAATTAAAGAGAAAGAAGACATTCGATAAATAAGTTTATAAGAATTTACTTCTCCTAATATTTCCAGAAAAAGCTTCCGGTTAACTGCCGGGGCTTTTTCATTTTTACATAAAAAAATATATTTTTATTAAGAAAAATCTTAAAATATTTAAAAATGGCTTGCATTATCCTATAGGCTGTGATATATTTTCTTAGACACAAAAACAAATGTCCGTCACAGAAAGACAGAACAGAGGGAAGTGTCTTTTAGATTTTACATATTGAAGGAGTTAAAAATGAGCGATAAGTTAAGAGTTGGTATCCTTGGCGGTACAGGTATGGTAGGACAGAGATTTATAACATTACTTGAGAATCATCCTTGGTTTGAGGTTGTTTTAGTAGCAGCTTCAGGACGTTCAGCAGGAAAGCTTTATGAAGATGCTGTTGAAGGACGCTGGAAGATGCAGACACCAATGCCAGAGTTCGTTAAGAAGATGACTGTATATGATATGGATAAGGATTTTGATGAAATTGTTTCTAAGGTAGATTTTGTATTCTGTGCAGTTAATATGCCTAAGGACCAGATCAAGGCTATAGAGGAAAGATATGCTAAGGCAGAAGTTCCAGTTGTTTCTAATAACAGTGCTAACCGTTGGACACCAGATGTTCCTATGGTTGTTCCGGAAATCAACCCAGAGCATCTTGAAGTTATTAAGTATCAGAGAGAAAGACTTGGTACTAAGAGAGGATTTATCTGTGTTAAGCCTAACTGTTCAATCCAGAGCTACACACCTGCTCTTAATGCATTAAAGGAATTCGGACCAAAGCTTGTTGTTGCAACAACATATCAGGCAATCTCAGGTGCTGGTAAGACATTTGAGCAGTGGCCAGAGATGGTTGAGAATATCATTCCTTATATTGGTGGAGAAGAAGAAAAGTCTGAAAAAGAGCCTTTAAGATTATGGGGTAAGATTGAGGACGGAAAGATTGTTCCTGCAAGTGATCCGGTTATCACATGCCAGTGTATCAGAGTTCCGGTTCTTGATGGACATACAGCAGCAGTATTTGTTAACTTTGAGAAGAAGCCTACTAAGGAACAGATTATTGAAAAGTGGAGAAGCTTCAAGGGAGTTCCACAGGAACTTAATCTTCCAAGTGCTCCAAAGCAGTTCATCCAGTATCTTGAAGAGGATGACCGTCCACAGGTTAAGCTTGATGTTAATTATGAGAATGGAATGGGTGTTTCACTTGGTCGTTTAAGAGAAGACAGTGTGTTTGATTATAAGTTTGTTGGTCTTTCACACAACACATTAAGAGGTGCAGCAGGTGGAGCTGTTCTTATTGCAGAGCTTCTTAAGGCACAGGGTTATATCACTCCTAAGGATGCAGAATAATTAAATTCTAATACACATACCAGAAAAGAGATGTCAGAGATGGCATCTCTTTTTACTTGCTTAAAAACCTATTATGATATAAAATTATGAAACCACTTAAAGAGTAAAGAGGGGACATTTACATTGAAGGAAAATTATTTTTATGCAATGCTGTCGAGAATGAAATATATTAACAGATGGGGACTTATGCAGAATACACGTCATGAGAATCTGTGCGAGCATAGTCTTGAAGTGGCATTCATAGCACATGCACTGGGAATTATCAACAATGAGATATATGGTGGGAATATTAATGCTGAAAGGCTTGCAATTCTTGGAATGTATCATGATGTTACAGAGATAATTACGGGTGATCTTCCGACTCCTGTAAAGTATTACAATCCGGTTATAAGAAATGCTTATAAGGAAGTAGAGCATGTTGCAGAGGAGCAGATGCTCTCAGGTCTGTCTTCTGATATAAGAGCACATTATAAGGGTGTGTTATCAGAGACAGAAGAGGAAGAAGAACTCTGGAAATATGTAAAGGCGGCTGATAAGATGTCAGCTTATATCAAATGTCTTGAGGAAAAGAAGTCTGGTAATATGGATTTTGCTGATGCGGAAAAGACAATATATCAGGCTATTGTTGATATGAATATTCCGGAAGCAGATTATTTTATAAAAGAATATATACCAGCTTATATGGGAACTCTTGATGCTTCAGGAGAATAATAATTGTGTAATAGACACAGAAATGAGGGATATAATGGGAAAATCCGTATATATCGCGGAAAAACCAAGCGTGGCGCAGGAGTTTGCCAAGGCACTGCATGTGAACTTCACAAGAAAAGACGGATATCTTGAGGGTGGAGACCATATTGTGACATGGTGTGTAGGACATCTGGTAACTATGAGCTACCCGGATGCATATGATCCTAATCTGAAAAGATGGAGCTTTGACACATTGCCATTCATACCAAAGGAATTCAAGTATGAGGTTATACCTGCAGTTGCGAAACAGTTTAATATAGTTAAAGACATTCTTACAAGGGATGATGTTGAATATATATATGTGTGTACCGATTCAGGACGAGAGGGAGAATATATATACAGGCTTGTGAGGCAGGAGGCAGGCGTTAAGGGAAAGAAAGAGCGCCGTGTGTGGATTGATTCGCAGACCGAGGAAGAGATTCTTAAAGGAATTAATACGGCTAAAGATATATCTGAATATGATAATCTGAGTGATTCAGCGTATCTTCGTGCTAAAGAAGATTATCTTATGGGAATTAATTTCTCTAGAGTTCTTACATTGAAATATGGACGCAATATTGCTAATTACCTGCACCTTGACAGGGCAGTTGTATCTGTCGGAAGGGTTATGACATGTGTTCTTGGAATGGTAGTAAGAAGGGAACGGGAGATAAGAAGCTTTGTAAAGACACCATTCTATAGAGTTATTGGACAGGCACAGGCTGACAATTCAACATTTGATGCAGAATGGCGTGTAAGTGATAAGAGCATGTATGCTGGTACGCCATATTTATATAAGGATAATGGTTTTAAGGAAAGGGAAAAGGCTGAGGAACTTGTTAAGTTCTTATCTGATCCACTGCCGGCACAGGGGGTAGTTGATTCTATTGAGAGAAAGAAAGAAACCAAGAATCCACCGCTTCTGTATAATCTTGCCGAGATTCAGAACGAATGCAGCAAGCTGTTTAAGATAAGCCCTGATGAGACCCTTAATATTATTCAGGAACTGTATGAAAAGAAACTGGTTACTTATCCAAGAACTGATGCGAGAGTGTTATCGACTGCGGTAAGTAAGGAAATATATAAGAATATAGGAGGACTCAGGAATTTTCCGCCTGTGAAGGAGATAGCTGAGCATATATTACAGAATAATATGCAGAAGGGGATTGAAAAGACAAGATATTGCAACGATAAAGCAATCACAGACCATTATGCGATTATTCCGACAGGACAGGGGTTTAATAATTTAAAGAACTTGTCAGTTACAGCTGCGAGAACTTATGAGATAATTGTAAGAAGATTCTTAAGTATATTCTATCCACCGGCTATTTATCAGAAGGTAAGTATTACCAGTGATGTAAAGAATGAAAAGCTGTATGCTTCATTTAAAGTGCTTGTAGATGAAGGGTATCTTAGCGTAGCTAAGAACTCATTTGCAAAGGCGAGAAATGATGCAAAAGTAAAGGATGATGATAGCGTCGATAATAAGGAAGATAATAAATGTGATGCAGCTTTATTTGAGGTATTGAAAAAATACAGAAAAGGTTCTACAATCACATTTAATGGGTTTAATATCAAAGAAGGTGAAACATCACCTCCTAAGAGATATAATTCAGGTTCTATTATTCTTGCAATGGAGAATGCAGGACAGCTTATTGAAGATGAGGAGCTGCGTGCCCAGATTAAGGGTAGTGGAATAGGAACAAGTGCTACCAGAGCTGAAATCCTTAAAAAACTTAATACTATTAAGTATATTTCTATTAATTCTAAGACACAGATTATTACACCTACATTTTTAGGTGAGATAATATATGATGTTGTAGATAATTCTATCAGGCATCTGCTTAATCCGGAGCTTACGGCAAGCTGGGAAAAAGGACTTACAGGTGTAGCAGAGGGGAATATTACAGCAGATGAGTATATGGAAAAGCTTGATGGTTTTGTTTCGAGAAGAACAAGGGCTGTTATGGCATTAAGGAATCAGGCGGGGCTTATAGGACTTTTTAACGAGACCGCTAAGAATTATAAGTAAATGAGTGAAAGGAATTAAATATATGTGCGGAATTGCAGGATATGTAGGGGACAGAGAAAGCGCAGATGTACTTGTAGATGCATTATCTAAGCTTGAATACAGAGGATATGATTCAGCAGGTATTGCGGTATTTGATCATGGTAATATAAAGGTCAAGAAGTGCAAGGGAAGACTTGCTAACCTTGTTGAGAAGATGGATGAAGAAGGAAAACCACAAGGACATGTTGGAATTGGCCATACAAGATGGGCTACGCATGGAGAACCATCAGACATTAATTCACATCCACATGGCAATAAGAGAGTTACTATTGTACATAACGGTATAATTGAGAACTATAAGAAGCTTAAAGATTTTCTTGTCGGAGAGGGATATAGCTTTGCAAGTGAAACAGATACTGAGGTTGCTGCAAAGCTGCTTGATTACTATTATGATGGTGACCCGATGAAGACTATTGCAAAGGTACTGTCAGAGATTAAGGGTTCATACGCACTTGGAATTATGTTCAGGGATTTCCCTGATGAGATATTTGCAGTAAGAAAGGACAGCCCTCTTATTGTTGGCGTTGGAGAACATGAGAATTTCATAGCATCTGATGTTCCGGCTATTATTCACTACACAAGAGATTATTACCTTCTTGACCAGAATGAGATTGCAGTTATTAAGAAGGATTCAGTTAAGATATACGATGTTCATGGTAATGAGATACATAAGGAATTAAATACTGCTGACTGGGATGTTGATGCTGCAGAAAAGGGCGGTTATGCGCACTTTATGCTTAAGGAAATTCATGAGCAGCCAGATTCTGTAAAGAGAACAATTATGCCAAGAATCATGGACGATATGCCTGATTTCAGTGCAGAAGGATTCAATCCTGATAAGTTAAAGAATTATAAGAATATATATATTGTTGCCTGTGGTACTGCAATGCATGCCGGAATGGTCGGTAAATATATAATAGAAAAGATAGCAAGAGTATCTGTAACTGTTGATATTGCATCAGAATTCAGATACAGAGATCCTCTTATTAGTGAAGATGACCTTATGATTGTTATATCACAGTCAGGTGAGACTGCTGATACTAAGGCTGCACTTGAACTTGCAAAACAGGCAGGTGCTGATACTATGGCAATTGTTAATGTCAAGGGTTCATCAATTGCAAGAGAAGCAGATATGGTTGTATATACACATGCAGGTCCTGAGATTTCAGTTGCTTCAACGAAGGCATATATGGTTCAGATATCAATTATGTATTTAATTGCATTTGAATTAGCTTATGCTAATGGTAAGATGGATGAGGCAGAATGCAGCAGATACACTAAGATGCTGGAAGAAATACCTGAGGTTATTGAAGAAGCCATTGCACTTGAGAGTAAGTGTCAGTTTGCAGCTTCTAAGCTTATTAATGCAGACAGTCTTCTTTATATAGGACGAGGTCTTGATTATGCACTCAGTATGGAAGGCTCTCTTAAGTTAAAGGAGATATCTTATATTCATTCTGAATCATATGCAGCAGGAGAGCTTAAGCATGGAACTATCTCGCTTATTACAGAACAGATGCCTGTAATTGCAATAGCAACACAGAAGAATCTTGAGGAAAAGACTATAAGTAATATTAAGGAAGTTAAGTCAAGAGGAGCATTTGTAGTGCTTATTGCAGAACCAGAGCTTGATATTGAGGATGGAGTGGCAGATATTGTTATTAAGCTTCCACAGGCAGACCAGCTTCTTATGCCTATGGTTGCGGCAGTCCCATTACAGCTTATTGCCTACTATACAGCAGTTCTTAAGGGTAACGATGTAGATAAGCCAAGAAACCTTGCAAAATCTGTTACTGTTGAATAATTGATATAAAGAGGATATTTGATATGAATAATGATGCATTAAAGATAAGTAATCTGTATGACCTTAATGAGACTATTGCAGCAAAGGTATTTGAAGGCTGTACATATCCATGGGAAGTACTTGCAAAGATTGGTGATTTTATTGTAGAACTTGGCAATTCACTGCCAGAAGATGAATATGAGAAGCGTGGGGAGAATATATGGGTTCACAGAACTGCAAATGTATTTCCATCAGCTTATATTGCAGGACCTGCAATTATCGGTAAAGATGCAGAGGTAAGACACTGTGCATTTATCCGTGGAAAAGCTATTGTAGGTGAAGGCGCTGTTGTTGGTAATTCAACTGAGCTTAAGAATGTAATTCTTTTTAATAAGGTACAGGTTCCACATTATAATTATGTTGGAGATTCAATTCTTGGATTCAAGGCTCATATGGGAGCGGGCTCTATAACTTCTAATGTTAAGTCTGACAAGAAGCTTATTACTATTAAAGGACCTGACTGCAATATTGATACAGGTATCAAAAAGATTGGTGCTTTTCTTGGAGATAATGTTGAGGTTGGCTGTGGCAGCGTACTTAATCCTGGAACAATTGTTGGAAGACAGAGTAATATTTATCCGCTTTCAAGCGTAAGAGGCTTTATTCCGGCAGGTTCTATATATAAGAAGCAGGGCGAAGTAGTAACTAAGAGATAATTATGTGAATTTTTTGTTTTATTAATGTAAAAATGTTGTGTCTCACATTGACTAATGCAAAAGTTTGTGAGAAAATAGTCAAGGCTTGGACGACGGCTTCTGGCCGTCGTTTCATTTATAGTAAACACTATGAATTACGAAAGGAGTAATAAGATGATTTACACACAGGAAGTAGAGAATATGTGTCCAGTAGCACAGGGCGTTCATCATGGAGCAGCTCCAGTGCCAACAGAAGGTAAATGGGTACAGAATAAGAAGGTTGAAGATATTTCAGGTTTTACACATGGTGTAGGCTGGTGTGCTCCTCAGCAGGGTGCATGTAAGCTTACTCTTAATGTTAAGGAAGGTATCATTCAGGAAGCTTTAGTTGAGACTATCGGATGTTCAGGTATGACACATTCAGCAGCTATGGCAGCAGAGATTTTCCAGGACTTACAGTTATGGAAGCTCTTAACACTGACCTTGTCTGTGATGCAATTAACACAGCTATGAGAGAGTTATTTTTACAGATTGTTTACGGAAGAACTCAGAGCGCATTCTCTGAGGGTGGACTTGCAGTTGGTGCCGGTCTTGAAGATCTTGGTAAGGGACTTCGTTCTCAGGTTGGTACTATGTATGGTACATTAAAGAAACTCGTTACCTTGAGATGGCTGAAGGTTATGTAACAGGTATTGCCCTTGATAAGGACAACCAGATTATCGGTTACAAGTTTGTCAGCCTTGGTAAGATGACAGACTTCATTAAGAAGGGTGATGACCCTACAACAGCATATGAGAAGGCTTGCGGACAGTACGGAAGAGTTGCAGATGCTGTTAAGATTATTGACCCAAGAACAGATGAAGAAGTTAAGTAAGGAGGACAATTAGAATGGCTTTATTTGAATCATATGAGAGAAGAATAGATAAGATTACTTCAGTTCTTAACAGCTATGGTATAGCTAGTATTGAAGAAGCTGAAAAGATTACTAAGGATGCCGGATTAGATGTATATGCTATGGTTAAGGGTATCCAGCCAATTTGTTTTGAAAATGCATGCTGGGCTTACACAGTAGGTGCAGCAATCGCTATCAAGAAGGGTGCAAGAAAGGCTTCCAGAAGCTGCTGCAGCTATCGGTGAAGGTCTTCAGGCATTCTGTATTCCAGGTTCAGTTGCTGACCAGAGAAAGGTTGGTCTTGGACATGGTAACTTAGGAAAGATGTTACTTGAAGAAGAGACAGAATGTTTTGCATTCCTTGCAGGTCATGAATCATTCGCTGCTGCTGAAGGTGCTATCGGTATTGCAGAGAAGGCTAACAAGGTTAGACAGAAACCTCTTAGAGTTATCCTTAACGGTCTTGGTAAGGATGCTGCTAAGATTATCTCAAGAATTAACGGATTCACATTCGTTGAGACAGAGATGGATTATTCAACAGGCGAAGTAAAGGAAATCTCTAGAACAGCATATTCAGATGGTCTTCGTTCTAAGGTTAACTGCTACGGCGCTAACGATGTAACAGAAGGTGTTGCAATCATGTGGAAGGAGAATGTTGATATATCTATCACAGGTAACTCAACAAACCCTACAAGATTCCAGCATCCAGTTGCAGGTACATATAAGAAGGAAAGACTTGAAGCTGGAAAGAAGTACTTTTCAGTAGCTTCAGGTGGTGGTACAGGACGTACATTCACATCCAGATAACATGGCAGCATATGGCTCTATGGTATGACAGATACTATGGGACGTATGCACTCAGATGCTCAGTTCGCAGGTTCTTCATCAGTTCCAGCTCACGTTGAAATGATGGGATTAATCGGAATGGGTAATAACCCTATGGTTGGTGCTACTGTAGCTGTAGCTGTTTCCATTGAGGAAGCTGCTAAGAATGGTAAGTTCTAATAAAAAGTAATTGACAAAATATTGGAGAGCAACAGGTGATAAAAACTGTTGCTCTCTTTTAATGCTTGACTTTTAGTGAAAATGTGGATATTCTTTACGGGATATAAAAGAATGAGAGATAATGAAAGGAAGATTATGAATTTTTAGTTAATAAAATACTTGATGATGGCAGCGTTTCATATGGTCTTACAGGTTCAGGATATGTGGTATTAATAATTGTCTGTGTCTTATTAATGACTATAGGATGTTTTGCAAGAGATAATAATAGTAAACTGAATGTAAAACATATTGCATTTGCAGCAATGGCTATGGTCTTGCGGTTGCGACTTCCATGATTAAAGTTATTAAACTGCCAATGGGCGGTTCTGTAACACTGTTCAGTATGTTATTCATAGTGCTTATAGGATACTGGTATGGAATAAAGACTGGTCTGACAGCAGCTGTTGCATATGGGGTTTTACAGTTGATGCTTGATCCATATATTTTGAATATTCCACAGGTTATGCTTGATTATATATTAGGATTTGGTGCACTTGGGTTGTCAGGAGTATTTTCTAAATCAAAACACGGTCTAGTGAAGGGATATATTATAGGAGTTATAGGAAGATTTATATGCTCATTTCTGTCTGGATGGATATTCTTTTGCTGTGTATACACCAGAATTTTTAATAGTGCGATACTTTATTCAGTTGTTTACAATGGCTCGTATATTGGGCTTGAAGCAGTGGTAACTCTTGTAGTTATATCCCTACCTCCGTTAATAAAGCACTAGCATATGTTAAAAATAATTTTGTATAGAATAATTGATAAATAATATAAAACTCATGCAGATTGTGGTAAATGTGATTACTTCAATCTGCATGAGCTTTTATTAGTCGGCGTGACAGGATTTGAACCTGCGGCCTCGTAGTCCCGAACCACGCGCTCTACCAAACTGAGCCACACGCCGATGCTTAAATGTGACTTATATATTATAGCGTATTTATGAGGAAGTGCAAGAGAAAGAATAAAATATATTTATATATATTTATACGATAAAATAACTGCTGTATTGACTTTAGAAATGATATATGATATATACTATATAAATAATATTACGCAATGCGATAATAAGGTGGGAATGCTATTGCAAATAGGTTTAAGAGTAGTATATAATAAATATATAAGACAAATGAAATCACTCTATCCTTATATGTGGTATTACCTGCCGTAAGTAAAAGGGGAAGAGTATGGGGAATTTAAAAGAATATTCAAAAGAAATAAAAGAAACAGCAGCTAATCTTAGAATTATAGATGACGCACTGTTTAGATTGATGGGAGAAAAGCCGGGTGTATGTGAAGAAATATTAAGAACGCTTCTTGATATGCCACATTTACAGGTTGTGAAGGTTTCTGTACAGAGTGTATCCAGAGCTTTCAAAGAGAAATAACATTAGACGCGTTATGCATGACACAAGATGGAAGATATTGCAATGTTGAGGTGCAGAAGGGAAATTCCAATGATGATATCAGAAGGACAAGATTTCATGCGGCAGCGTTGATAGCAAAATATACACCTAAAGGTGCTGATTTTAAGAATGTTCCAGATGTTACAATTGTATATATATCTGAGTATGATGTCTTAAAGAATAATCAGACAGTGACGCATGTAACAAGGTGTATGAAGAATGATGAAAGTTACGTTCCAGTGAAAGATGGAGAAGATATAATATTTGCAAACACTTGTGTTAATGATGGCTCGGACAAATCAGAACTATTGCAGTTAATGCTTAATAAAGAAGCATTTTATAATGATAAGTTTCCACAGATTAGCAATGCGATAAGCTATTTCAAGGAGACAGAAGGAGGTCAGAGTGAAATGTGCAAGATAGTAGAAGATTATGCTAAAGAATATGCAAAGAATTCAATACAGGAAGCAATAGAAGCGAAGAAACTGGCAGATGAAGCAAAGAAACTTGCTGAAGAAGAAAACAAAAAGCTGAAGAAGAAAAACAAAAAGCTGAAGAAGAAAACGAAAAGCTGAAGAAGCGGAGAGCAGAGCTGGCAAAGCAATTGAAAGAAATTATAGATTAATAGTGAATATCCTATCAGGAAGAACATATGAGGAAGCGGCAGACATGTTAGGGATATCGATAGAAGATGTGAAAGAAGCTGAAGCAGCGATAAAGGCTATTGATAAATAATTAGTGTCTGTAGTTGCAATGATGAGTTCTTTCAATCGGTTGTTGCACTTGATAATCTTGGAAGTATATTGCAGAACACATTTACAGCAGGAAACAGAGTGTTGGATATTCTTGATGAACAGCCGGTTACCAAGGATGTTACAGGCTGTGAGAGCATTGAATTTAAGGGCGCTGCTGCTGAAAATGTTACATTCTCATATGGAGAGGAAACTATAATTTCTGATGTATCAATTCCGGTTTTAAAAGCAAGCATTATTGGAATTTCAGGAAGAAGCGGAAGCGGTAAATCAACAATTGCAAAGCTTGACGCAACAGATGAGGAAATAATTGAGGCGTGCAAAAGGCTTCAGTGCACGATTTCATATCAAAGCTTCCTGATGGATACGACACTAATGTCGGTGAACTGGGAGATATGTTATCAGGCGGAGAGAAGCAGAGAATCGGGCTTGCTAAAGCATTTTACATGACGCGCCATTCGTGCTTCTTGATGAGCCGACAAGTAATAAAGTCGAGACAGAATAGACTTGCAAAATGTATCTTAAAAGGGCAAAATATACTCATATTATTTCATTGATTAAAAGGTAAGAAAGAAGGATAGATATGGGACACGAACTTACTAAGAATGATATCAAAAAGATGGAAGAAGAGATTGAGTACAGGATACATGAGGTAAGAAAGGCTGCACTTGATGATGTAAAGGAGACAAGGGCTCAGGGAGATTTAAGTGAGAATTTCGAGTATCATGCAGCGAAAAGGTTTAAGAATAAGAACGAGAGTAGAATAAGATACCTGCAGAGAACTATTAAGAATGCGACTGTTATTGATGATTCATCAGCAGATGATGAGGTTGGTGTTAATAATACGGTTGAGGTATTGTATGAGGATGATGAAAGCACTGAGACTATTAAGATTGTTACTACAATCAGGGCTGATTCGTTAAGTGGAATGATCAGTATAGAATCTCCTCTAGGTAAGGCTCTTCTTGGACATAAGAAGGGTGACAGGGTTCTTGTACAGGTTAATCCACAGGTTGAATATTATGTTGTTATAAAAGATATATCTAATACTGATGATTCTGATGATAACATAACAAGTTATTAATAAAATATAAATATATATTATTGAATTGACATACTAGCAACATACTTATATAATCATAATATACATTTGTTTGTGTAAGATTATTATAAGGGGTGCCGCTTTTGCAGTTTAATGAAGCACAGATACAGGCTATACAACATAATAAAGGACCGTGTATGGTAATTGCCGGACCGGGGTCGGGAAAGACAACTGTTCTTACTCACAGGGTAAGATATCTTATTGACAGGTGTGGGGTCAATCCATCTGATATTCTTGTTATTACATTTACTAAGGCTGCTGCCGAACAGATGAAGCTTAAGTTTAAGGGGTTGTCAGAGGGCAGAAACTCTGCAGTAACATTTGGTACATTTCATGCAGTATTTTTTACAATACTTAAGGCTGCATATAATTATTCTGCACGCTGCATTATTAAGCCACAGGTACAGCATGAATTCGTGAAAGACCAGATGTGCAGACTTGAACTGGAGTATGATGATGAGAAGGAAGCTGTAGCAAGTGTTTTATCTGAGATAAGCCGTGTTAAGGGTGAAGCTGTTAATATAGATGAATATGAGAGCATGTCTGTTCCACAACAGAGTTTCAGAATAATATACATGGCTTATGATGATATGCTTGTAAAAAAGCATCTGATTGATTTTGATGACATGATAGGACTATGTCGTGACCTACTGATGCAGAGGGAAGATTACAGGAAGGCGTGGCAGAATAAGTATAAGTACATTTTGGTTGACGAGTTTCAGGATATCAATAAGGCTCAGTTTGATGTTGTGAGGATTCTTGCTGACGGATACAGGAATCTTTTCGTGGTGGGGGATGATGACCAGAGTATATATGGATTCAGAGGTTCTGCTCCACAGATAATGTTAGATTTCAATAAGTATTATAGTGATGCAGTAAGAATTGACATGTGTATTAATTACAGGTCAACGGGCAATATTGTGCTTGCTTCAAGGGCTGTAGCAGAGGAAAATGAGCAACGTTATTATAAAGATATAACGACCTACAATTCACAAGGAGATTCTGTGTTTATATATGAATTTAACAGCCTGAATGATGAGAAAGCATTTGTTACATCTGAGATAAGAAGACTTATTGACAGCGGAATAGCTGCTGATGACATTGCTGTGTTATCAAGAACTAATGTGATTGGGAATATGTATATGTCAAGGCTAGAAAGTGACGGGATTCCATGCTGTGATTATTCGGCAGTACAGGATGTATATGAGCACTGGATAAGTAAGGATATTCTGACATATATAAGGATTGCACTTGGAAGCAGGGAAAGAATGGACTTTCTGCGTATTATTAATAAACCAATCCGATATATAACCCGTTCATATATTACACAGCCGGCAGATATTAATGCATTGAAGAGAAGCTGTGAAAGAAATGAACAGATGAGTGAACAGGTGGAAAAGCTGGCATCTGATATTAACATGATAAGAAATATGTCTCCATTTGCGGCAGTTAATTATATAAGAAAGGGTATTGGCTACGATGAATATATAAGAAATTATATATATGAACATAAGGCTGATAAGGAAGAATTATATAATGTGCTTGATGAACTGGCACACAGGGCGTCGCGGTATATGAGCCTCTCACAATGGCTTGATGGTATTACAGAATACCTTAAGCAGTGTGATACTCAGCGTAGGAACAACACGGTGGAAGGTGTGCATATGCTTACAATGCATGGCTCTAAAGGGCTTGAATATAAGATCGTGATGGTGATGGATGTATGTGAGGGGATAATACCGTATAATAAGGCAGTTCTTGATGAGCAGATAGAAGAGGAAAGAAGACTTTTTTATGTTGCAATGACAAGGGCAAAAGAAAAGTTGTATCTTCTGTACCCCAAGCAGAGGTACAATAAAGATACAACCCGTTCACGCTTTTTAGAAGAGATTCTTACTGCTCGTTATCCTCTTCTTCGTACAGATCTTCATACTCCATAGCATCTAATTCTTCATCGAATGCTTCAGATACAAGCTCGTATTCATCATCAGATTCAATATTCTCAAGTACAGGTTCGTTGTCACCTTGAACCTTGTATCTGTAGAGATATACCTCATCGTTGTCTGCAGCTTCTCCCTCAAGTGGAAGAAGAGCAATATAGTCGTTATCTCCAGCAGGGAATATGCGTATTATTGCACATTCACATTCTGTGTTATCGTCAAGCATCAGAGTTACTGTGTTATATTCCTGATTATTATTCTCCATAATGTCTCCGTTCTGCCAGTAATGGCTTTAGTATTTTCTCTACTCTAACAAAAATTATGTATAAAAGCAATGAAAATAAAGAAAAAAGACTTGCTATTTTATTATGTAAGGTGTATATTATGCATAAGTTAATAATTTAAGTCAAAGGGGACGATTTTAGCAGCAACGCTAGGATTGTCTCCTTTTTTGGTTAAATTAATAGCATTAAACAATGAATATTATAATCTGGAGGTTAACACCATGGATAAAATCGATAAGAAGATAATTACATTATTACAGCAGAATGCAAGGATGCCTTTAAAGGCTCTTGCCGAAAATGTTTTCCTTTCATCACCTGCGGTTTCAGCAAGAATTGAAAGGCTTGAGAAGGAAGAAATTATTGAAGGTTATGAAGTTAAGATTAATCAGTTAAAGCTGGGATATCATATTACTGCGTTTATTAATCTTGAAGTTGCTCCTGTACAGAAACCGGATTTCTATCCATTTATCAAATCATGCCCTAATGTTGTTGAATGCAACTGTGTAACAGGTAATTATTCAATGCTATTAAAGGTTATGTTCCCAAGTACCATGGAACTTGATACATTTATCGGCCAGCTTCAGAAGTTCGGAAGAACAAGTACACAGATTGTGTTCTCAACACCTGTTGCTCCAAGAGGTATTGATGTTAATCAGGAGATGCCTACAGATAATTAAATTCATCAAAAGTTCATAATTATTTAACCTATTAACACTGTCAGACACTTGCTGTTCTGGCAGTGTTTTTGTTATAATTATCTGAGTTTAAATTTCGTGTTACGAGGAGGTATTATGAGTAAGGCTTCAGATATATTAGATAATGTAAGTAAGGTGATTGTGGGTAAGAGAAATGTTTCAGAACTGGTTCTGACAAGTATTATTGCCGGTGGACATGTTCTTCTTGAAGATGTTCCGGGAACAGGAAAGACTATGATGGCGAAATCATTTGCCAAAAGTATAGATGGTGAATTTTCAAGAATTCAGTTTACACCAGATCTTTTGCCGTCTGATATAACAGGCGTACATGTGTATAACCAGAAAGAGGGGGAGTTCGTATTCAGAAGAGGTCCTGTATTTGCTAATGTTATTCTTGCTGATGAGATTAACAGGGCAACACCGAGAACTCAGTCGGCACTTCTTGAGTGTATGGAAGAACATCAGGTTACTGTTGATGGAGAATATTCTAAACTGGCAGAACCTTTTATAGTAATTGCAACGCAGAATCCAATTGAAACAGCAGGAACATATCAGCTTCCAGAGGCACAGCTTGACAGATTCCTTATGAAGATTAATATGGGCTACCCGGAAAAAGATGATGAGGTACTCATTCTTAACAGATTCTTAAAAGAAGATCCTTCTAAAGGACTTTCAACAGTTGCAACATGTGAGGATATTATAGCAATGAAGGAAGATGCTAAGAATGTATACATTCATCCGGTGCTTATTGAGTATATTGTTGAACTTGCAAGAATGACAAGACAGCAGGATAATGTATCAATCGGTGTAAGCCCGAGAGGAACACTTGGCATGCTGAATGCTGCAAGAGCATATGCGTATGTCGCAGGCAGAGATTATGTTGTGCCAGAGGACATCAAGATACTTGCACCTGTAGTATGGGCACACAGAATTGTGTTACAGACAGGTTACATGAATATGGATAATAAAGAACAGATTATAGAACATGTTGTTAATAACACAGCAGTTCCTACTGAAGATTGGAATAGATAATGAATGTTTTGTTAATGCTTATTGGTGTACTTATAGTATATCTGGCAATTAAGTTTGTATTTCGTTATAACTGGAATAAGGGGCTGGGTGTCGCTCTTGAATTTGAGAAAAACATGTTGTAAATGGCGAAACAGTTAATGTTGTTGAGGTTATATCCAACGAAAACGTCTGCCGCTGCCATGTGTGAATCTTAAGTTTCAGGTGGACAGGAACTTGAATTTCCAACAGATACTAATTCAAGTGTGTCGACCTTGCATACCGCAATGATGTGTTTTCTCTTCTTTCTAATCAGAGAATTACAAGAAGAATTCCTGTTAAATGCAATCACAGAGGTGTGTTCAAAATATCAGGCGTACAGCTTACATTTGCTTCACCATTTATGAATGAGATTAATGTTCTCAAAGTGGGTAGTACCTGTGAGATAACAGTTTATCCTAAGACTGTGGATAGTAAGAGATTCAGCTTTATAAGAAGCAGAATATCAGGAGAAGCAGAACGGAAAAAATATATGCTGGAAGATCCATTTGTATTCAGGGGGATAAGAGACTATACCAGTAATGACAGCCTTAAGAATGTCAACTGGAAGGCAACAGCGAGAACAGATAATCTGTGTGTTAATGAATATAATGAGTCAGTTAGCCGTAATGTATGTATTCTTCTTAATCTTGAGGATGATGGAATGCTTACATATGATTCGGTTAATGAAGAAGCAATAAGTCTTGCAGCTTCTGTGGCAGAAGAGTTCATCAGACAGGAATTAATGTCTCTAATTAGTAATGCATGTGATGTTGACACAAAGGAAGCAGTTGGTATAAGAGAAGGAGCAGGAGTTGGACATCTTGGAAGTATTAATACTGTACTTGCAAGAATGGATTTAAAGCTTGAAAAAGAAGAGTTTGCAGCGCTTATTAACAGAACATTTATAGAAAATGTTTCTGTCCAGAGTAGTGACAACAGTGTATATGTTGTTATATCAGCGAGCAGAAGAAAGAAGCTGCAGCAGACTATGCAGAAGTTTGAGAAAAGTATGGACAGGTTATATGGATTGTTCCATATATGACTGGTGGAGAATACAGCCTTGATTATTGTGGTATCAGACCAGAGGGCTGGGAAGTGAAATAAGTTTATCAGGAGATAACATATGAATGAGTCGGGACAAGTTTATAATTATAATAAACTGAGAACACTAAGAACATTGACAGATATAATAAGCCAGTGTATTGTAGCGTTCGCATTTTCTGCATTTGTTATATTGGGACTTACGAATAAATCTGACAGTTATATTATTGCAACACTGCTTATGGCAGTTCCGGTTATTATAACTTATGCGGCAAGAAAGAATATACATAAGAATTTTCTATTTATGCTGATTCATGCTGCTTTGCTTATAACAGCCATTATAATTGGTAATGGAGATGCAGAGTCTACAGCATATTTTGTAAGTGTACTTGCTGTGTGTATAAGGTCTGTAAGCATAAGAGTGGCTAATGCAAGAAAAACTGAATATATGAATGAACCGCTTTATGGGAATCAGTTTGCTGATGTAACTCAGGAAGACAAGAAAGCTGCCTTGCAGGCAGGAGAGAGAATGTCACCTCTGTATTGTCTGGTTATGGTCGCAGGAAGTCTTTATGGCGGTTCAGCAGGCAACAGACTGCTTGTTAACTATGAAACAGTATTATTTGTGCTGTTTGTTCTGCTTGCTTTTCTTGCTAACCAGTTAAAAGAGCTTAATTCTCTGTTTATAAGTAATGCTGGCAAATCAGAATTTCCTGCTGAGAGAATTACAGGAATTAACATGATAATGGTCATGGTTGTGTCAGGACTTATGATTCTTGGCATGATTCTGTTCTATAGTGGGGATTATGGCAATATATTTACGCTGATTGGTTCAGGTTTTGTAGCAGTTGTAAGGATAGTGCTGAAGCTGTTCTTAAGACTTATAAGAGAGAAAGAAGAAGTCTCTACGATGCCCGAAGATTCCGTGAATCCAGTCACTGATGATGATGTGGTAAATGGAGATAACGACCTTGCATTTACTGATAATCCTGTTATGAGTGCATTATTTACAGCATTTGCAATAGTTCTTGTAATTGCACTTGTTGTATTTATTGTCTATATGATTATCAGATATGCCAAGAATTTCAAAAAGTCACAGGATAATAATGCTGATGAGATTGAATTCATTGGTAATGACAGAAGAACAGAATCAAGGATAAAGAGACGTCAGAGAGCAGAAGAAGCTAAGAATATGCCTGTTAATATGCAGTACAGGAAGGCATTCAGAAAAGCAGCAATAAAATCATCAAAGGCAGCCAGGGATTCGGATGGTAAATCACTTGAAAATATGCAACCACAGGATATAACAATAAACAGAATAACTGACGATGCTGATGCTGCAGACAGAATTACAGCAAGTTATGAAAAAGCCAGATATTCTGATAAGAATATTTCCAAAGAAGAACTTGAATTTATGCTTGACTTTGTAAAAAATGACAAGTATAATAAGCATACATAATAAGTAAATGCTGTGAAGAGGACTATTAGATAGGAACCAGAGTCAGAGAACTGCCGGATGGTGCGAGGCAGTCGAAGGAACTTATTGAACTCGCCTTGGAGCTGCTACCTGAAATCATCATGAGAAGTAGGAGTAGCCGGAAGCCAACCGTTATAGTGGACAGAATATAATATAACACATTTGTTATACGTATTCAGTGAGTGCATAGCATAGCTATGAAGAAGAGTGGTAACGCGTGAGATTATGTCTTTCGTCTCTTTGGGTAGAATTACCCATGGACGAAAGATTTTTTTATGCTTATCTTTGAGAAAGCTTTTACTTATTAACCATATATATTTTTTCAGGAGGTTTTAGGAATGTTTGATTACAGACAGTATGAAAGAGGCTATTTTATGCCACCGGTTAAGTGCAATGACTGGGTTAACAAGGAGTATGTTGATAAGGCACCAATCTGGTGTTCGGTTGATTTAAGAGATGGTAACCAGGCTCTTGTTGAACCTATGAGCCTTGATGAAAAGCTGGAATTCTTCCAGATGTTAGTTGAAGTCGGATTTAAGGAAATTGAGATAGGTTTCCCTGCAGCTTCTGAGACAGAATATGAATTCTGCCGTACACTTATTGAGAAGAATATGATTCCTGATGATGTTACAATACAGGTACTTACACAGGCAAGACCACATATTATTAAGAAGACATTTGAAGCTGTAAAGGGTGCTCCAAGAGCGATCGTTCATGTATATAATTCTACTTCGTTAGCTCAGAGAGAGCAGGTGTTTAAGAAGTCTAAAGAAGAGGTTAAACAGATTGCTATTGAAGGTGCTAAGTTATTAAAGGAGCTTGCAGAAGCTGATGGTGGAAACTTCCTTTTTGAATACAGTCCTGAGAGCTTTACAGGAACTGAGCCGGAGTATGCGCTTGAAGTGTGCAACGCTGTTGTTGATATCTGGCAGCCAACACCTGATAAGAAATGTATCATCAATCTTCCGGCTACAGTTGAGATGTCACTTCCGCATGTATTTGCAAGCCAGATTGAATATATGTCTAAGTACATGCACAACAGAGAAAATGTTATTATTTCTCTTCATCCACATAATGACCGTTCGACAGGTGTTGCTGATGCAGAGTTAGGACTTCTTGCAGGAGCAGACAGAATTGAGGGAACACTTTTTGGTAATGGTGAGAGAACAGGTAATGTAGATATTATTACACTTGCTATGAATATGTATATGCAGGGTGTTAATCCTGAGCTTGATCTTTCTGATATGCCACATCTTGCAGAAGTGTTTGAAAGACTCACACAGATGAGGATTGATGACCGTCATCCATGGTGTGGTAAGCTTGTTTTTGCAGCTTTCTCAGGTTCACATCAGGATGCTATATCTAAGGGAATGCATTACAGAATTGAAAAAGATCCTAATAAATGGACAGTTCCATATCTTCCAATTAATCCAGAAGATGTCGGACGAACATATGATTCAGATGTTATCAGAATTAACAGCCAGTCAGGCAAGGGCGGTGTAGCATATGTCCTTGAGCATAATTATGGAATGATAGTTCCTAAGGCTATGAGAGAAGATTTAGGATATGCAGTTAAGGATGTTTCTGATGTACATCATAAGGAACTCTCACCAGATGAAGTTCTTGAAATTTTCGAGAAGAGATATAAAAAGTACACACCGGTATTTAAGATTACGGAAGTACATTTTAAGCAGATTAACGGTATCAGACTGTTGTGACTATTGATGAAAACGGAAAGAAGAGCAATGTTGAGAACGGTGGTAATGGCCGTCTTGATGCAGTAAGCAATGCTCTTTCAGAACATTTTGGAAAGCCTTGTGATATTTTCTGTTATGAAGAACATTCATTAAAGAAGGGATCTGATTCAAGTGCTATTGCGTATGTTGGTATTACAGGAGAAGATGGTAAGAATTACTTTGGTATTGGTATTGATCACGATATTATCAGAGCTTCTATTGATGCATTAGAGTCAGCAATGAACAGAAGTATTGAAGCATAATATTTAAATTGAATAATGTGTAATATAACTCATGTCCTGGACATATACTAGAATGATACTGATTCAGGATATGGGTTGTTTTATTAATGTAGAATAAAACCCCAAAAGGGATGCAGTACTTTGGTACTAATGATATTATACGCCCGGAGAAGAAATATAGTTAAGGGAAACTATTGGTTCAGAAATTTTGGAGGGATAGTAATGCTTTTAGAAAACGATTAAATGTTTTGAGTGCAAAGGTTAAGAAGGCAGCAGTTGGTGTTCTTACAGTTGCAGTGGTTGCAGGTTCTGTGGTTGCGGGTACATCCATAAGAGCTGGTGCATATTCAAAACACAGGATGTCCTTAATGAATTATTAGGAGCAGCAAAACCTTACGGTGTAGTTGCAGAAGAGTTTAAGAATGCTAATCACAATCAGACATGTTTCGCTACTAACAAGCTTGTAATAACAGATCAGTGGATGAGTGCATGGCTTGACATGAGTGTTGGAACAACATATATCAAGAGCTTCGATAATTCAGGTTCATCAGAAGTGAATGTGGATAGGAATGCATTTAATAATCTTGTACTTGGAACTGATTATGATTATGAACCTAGAGAGAATAAATATTATATTAAGGATGCTGACGGAAAAAGAACAGGTGCTGTTATTAATGTCACTAACTGCAAGGATACAATCAATGTTTATTATGCAGAGGATTATATGGATGTAACTGCAGCACTTGATAATGTATATGATAATTTCAAGGTATATGCAGATACGCCGGATTCAGAGGCTGATATAGTTATTGGTGCGTATGATGAGAGAAAGATTGATCTTTCTTCATTTAAGAACAAGCAGATTGTAGTGGTTAATATGTATGCTAATAATTATATTGGCTGGCAGGAAAAAGAAGTTTCATCTTATTATGGAGAAGGACAGCTCAATATAACAAATAAAGCACAAGGACAGTTTGTTATTATCAATCTGCTTGGCGGTGATGGTGATGCAGAAATTAAAAGATTCAGTGTTAATGGTAAGAATACAGGTGGATTAACGGATATTGATATATCAGATACTGTTATATTTAATGCTGTTAATGTAACGGGGCATATTAATATAGGTGAGGTATGTGGTATAGTTGTTGCACCAAAAGCAGATGTTACTTTAACATCTACATGTAACGGAAGAGTAATTTCTAATTCATTTGTTAATGTTAATGGACAAATGCATTTTATATCGGACAATCAGCAGCAGGAGACAACACAGAAGGAAACAACTTCTGCAGCAGAGTCTTCATCAGAGACAACACAGGCTGATGAGACAACAGCTGCACAGGAAACAACAACAAAGTCAAACGAGACAACAATTGCACAGGAGACAACAAAATCAAACGAGACAACAACTGCGCAGGAGACAACAAAATCAAACGAGACAACAGCTGCACAGGAGACAACAAAGGCTGATGAGACAACAGCTGCACAGGAAACAACACAGGCTGATGAGACAACAGCTGCACAGGAAACAACAAAGTTGAACGAGACAACAAAGTCGAATAAGACAACAGCTGCACAGGAAACAACAAAGTCGAATAAGACAACAGCTGCACAGGAAACAACAAAGTCGAATGAGACAACAGTTGCGCAGGAGACAAAAGTCGAATGAGACAACAGTTGATGCTGGTAAGGAAACTAAGCCGACAAAACCAGAATCAAACGAAACAACAGCTGTTAATGAGACAACAAAGCCAAATGAAACAACAGTTGATTTTAATAAACAGACAAAGAACATACAACTTCATCAGCACAGGTTATAAAGAAGACAGGTGAAGTTGCAGGAGATGAGAATTGGTTACAGGAAAAGAGAATGAGACTGTTGATGGCTCAAGAGTCAGAAAAACAGGTGAAGTTGCGGCTGATGAAGAGGTCATAAAGACTGGTGATAATAATCATGTATGGGTATATATCGTGATTCTTGTGGCAGCAGCTGTTATCTCTGGAACTGTTATTGTGATAAGCAAAAAGAACGATAAAAGATAATAAATGTTAATGATATCAGAGGGGCACAGCAGTAATGTTGTGCCTTTTTTTGAAGTGGTATTGAAGCACGCTGTTTATGTTATAATGCAATATGTATGAGTCGAAATAGGCTCTGAACACAAAATACAGTGAAGAACAAGGAGATGGAAGTTTTATGAAACATTTGATACTTGCATCGGGTTCACCAAGACGAAGAGAATTAATGAGTCAGGTAGGACTTGATTTTACTGTTGTTACAAGTGATGCAGATGAGAATATTAAAGAGATGGAGCCTGAAGATTATGTAAAGAGTTATCTGCTATTAAGGCACAGTCTGTATTAGAGCAATATGCTGATAAAGAAGGATTCTGTAATCGTCATAGGTGCAGATACTATTGTTTACCATAAGGGGAGATTCTTACCAAGCCGGAGGATGAAGAGGATGCATTCAGAATACTTAAGTCTTTAGAGGGTGAGATTCATCAGGTGTATACAGGAGTAACTATATGCAGTGCGCACAAGAATGTAAGCTTTTACGAAAAAACTGATGTATGGGTATATGATATGACGGATGAAGAAATCGGGGATTACATAAATACAGGAGAGCCTATGGACAAGGCTGGTGCATATGGTATTCAGGGGAAATTTGCAGCATACATTAAGGGTATTGAAGGCGACTATAATAATGTTGTCGGTCTGCCTGTAGCAAGACTTGTACATGAGCTTAAAGTATTTTAAGGAGAAAATATATGGTTAAATTCGTAGCAAGTGACCTTGATGGGACATTGCTTCTAAATGGAGCGCAGAGTGTTGATGAATCTGCGGTACAGTATATTAATAAGCTTGTTGATAATGGAGTTATATTTGCACCGGCTAGTGGCAGGCAGATAACGAGTCTTAAGAGACTTTTTGGATTGTCAGTGATAGGCTTGCATATATTGCGGAGAATGGTGCTCTTGTAGAATACAGGGGAAAAACTATTGGTAAGACTCCAATGGAGCGTAAACTTGCATTAGAGATATTGAGGATGTAATTGAACAGCCAAATTGTGAAGGTGCTTGTATCAGGAGAACATACGGCATATATTAAACCTAAGTCAGAAGAATATTATTACAGAATGACCAAGGTGGTCAATTACCATACTACATTAGTCGATAAGTTTACAGACATTGACGAGGATATATTAAAGATAGCTGTATGTGATATGACAGGAATTAAGAACTCTAAAGAGCATTTTATTAACAAATGGAGTGATAAGGCTTCAGTACTTGTATCGGGAGAACTTTACTTAGACCTTATGGACACTAATGTTAATAAAGGAAGAGGAATTGAGCAGGTTCAGCAGTATTTTGGACTAAAACCTGAAGAATGTATGGCATTTGGTGATAACTATAATGATATTGCAATGCTTGACAATGTGTATTACTCATATGTTATGGAGAAAGCTGTAGATGATGTTAAGAAACATGGGCGTTTCATAACAGGATGGGTAGAAGGAACATTAAGAGAACAATTTAAGGAGATAAGATAAGGAGACTTAAGTTATGGATAAGCATATTGATGAATGCGCAAAGGTATTTTTAAGAGACCAGAAACAGCTTTTTGATGAGCCTGTTGCATATGATTTAGACGAAGCAAAGGAATTCTTAGAGGATTGCATGGCAGTATACTGCAAGGATATTAAAGAGTTAAGAGAAGTTATGGATGATGAAGGAATGGATGTATCTGAATTAAGTAATGATGAGCTTCTTGAGCAGTTAGAAGTATTCAAACTTGATAATGGCGGATATTTCTTTGTGGAAGGATAATACATATGCGTATTACGGTTGTATGTGTAGGTAAGATTAAAGAAAAATTTTATACCCAGGCGGTAGATGAGTATTCCAAGAGACTTTCAAGATATTGTAAGCTCGATATTGTAGAGCTGCCTGATGAGAAAACACCGGATAATGCAAGTGATGTTGTCAACGAGCAGATTAAGAACAAGGAAGGGGAGAGAATCCTTTCTGCCATTAAAGATGATGCTTATGTATGCGCACTTGCAATAGAAGGAAAAATGCTTGATTCTGTTGAACTATCAGAAAAGATTGACAGACTTGGAATAGACGGAACAAGCAACATAACATTTGTAATAGGAGGCTCTTTGGGACTGGCAGATGCAGTCCTAAAAAGGGCAGATTATAAGCTGAGTTTTTCAAAAATGACATTTCCACATCAGCTTATGAGAGTTATTCTTTTGGAACAGATATACAGGGCTTACAGGATTATGAAGAATGAGCCATATCACAAGTAGTTAAAGAGGATGGATTATGAAAAGAAGAAAAAACATTTATTATATTAGCAGTTATTCTTGTTGTAGTTCTGTTAGTTGCAGGATATATTAAGTTCTTTAATGGACGTCTGATATATTTCACAACAGGAATGAAAGAGCAGTGAGCTTATTAAGACAGCAGGACAGAAGACAACTTATACATGCGAAGCAGAAATACTTATGTCAGATGTAAAAAAAGAATATGAGGAAATGTTTGGCAGCAGTATCTGGAAAGAAAATGTTGGTGATGCAGATTTCGAAAGTTATATAAAAGATCAGATTAAGAGTAAGTTAATGCGCGTCAAGGCTATGAATGTTAAGGCTAAGGAACGCGGTGTTGTGCTTGGAAGAGAAAAAGATTCTGTGAGTAAGGCTGTTGATGCATTTTACAATGAATTAACAGAATCGCTTGAATAAGCAGTACAGGAATAACTAAGGATAAACTGAATACAATGTTTACTGAATTTGCAATAGCACAGAAACTCTACGATGACCTTACTTCCAGCATGGATATAGAAGTAAGTGCTGATGAAGCAAGAGTTATTGATATTCAGTATATTGTTTCAGATTCTGAGGAAGAGATTAATAAAGCATATAATCTTGTTAATTCAGGAAGTTCATTTTTTGCAGTTGCAAAAGAATGTAATGCAGATGGCGAATATGAGTACGAACTGAAACGTGGCGAGATGGATGCAGCATTTGAAAAAGCAGCATTCAATCTGTCTACTGGTGACATGAGCAGTAGAGTTGAGTCGGCAGGCAGATATTATATTATCAGATGTACATCAGATAATGATAAAGCTAAGACAGAGGTTAATAAGACGGCTATTCTTGAAAAAAGAAAGTTAGAGAAGTTTAATGCTGATTTCGAAAAATATGAAGCCGGTCTTTATATGGAATTTAATAACAATGCGTGGAAAAAATTAAGTATTCAGGATGCGTATACGTTGGGAAGCAGCTTTGAGGATACTTTCAATGCGTATTTTGGAAAGTAAGAGGAGCGTAATTAATAATGGCAGCTAATAAATATGATGCTAACAGTATATCAATACTGGAAGGTCTTGAAGCGGTAAGAATGAGACCGGGTATGTATATTGGAAGTGTTGGAACTAAGGGACTTAATCATCTTATATATGAGATTGCGGATAATTCAGTGGATGAGCATCTAGCAGGTTTTTGTACACAGATAAATGTAACTCTTAATGATGATGGAACAGCAACTATCAAGGATAATGGACGAGGCATTCCTATAGGAATACACCCTAAAGCCGGAATACCTGCGGTTGAGGTTGTATTTACAGTACTTCATGCAGGCGGTAAGTTCGGAGATGGCGGATATAAGATATCAGGAGGACTTCATGGAGTTGGTGCGTCTGTTGTTAATGCACTTTCTGTATGGCTTGAGGTTGAGATAAGAGTTGACGGTGGAGTGTACAAGCAAAGATACGAGCGTGGAAAAGCAACAGCGCCGCTTGAAAAGATTGGTACATGCAGAAAAAATGATACTGGTACAACTGTTACATTTCTTCCTGATGGAGAAATATTTGAAAAGACAAGATTCAAAGCAGACTCGATAAAGAGCAGGCTTCATGAGACTGCATATCTTAATCCGGGGCTTACAATTGAGTTTGAAGATAAGAGAAAGGGCAGCGAGGATAAGGAAACTTTCCATGAGCCTGACGGACTTAAGGCATATATCAAAGACCTTAACAATGGCAAAGAGACAGTATGCGATATCGTCTACTTTAAGAAGAAGCAGGAAGATATTGAGGTTGAAGTAGCATTTCAGTTTGTTAATGAATTTGAGGAAAATATTCTTGGCTTCTGTAATAACATATACACTCAGGAGGGTGGAACGCATATTACAGGCTTTAAGACCAAGTTTACAATGATTATCAACCAGTATGCGAGAGAACTTGGCATCTTAAAGGATAAGGATGCGAATTTTACAGGTCTTGATGTAAGAAATGGTATGACTGCAGTTGTTGCAGTTAAGCATCCTGCGCCAAGATTTGAGGGACAGACCAAGACCAAGCTTGATAATCCGGATGCTGGTACAGTTGTTGCAAATGTAACAGGTGACGAGGTACAGCTTTATTTCGACAGACATTTGGACGATCTTAACGCTGTAATTGCATGCGCTGAAAAATCTGCGAAGATAAGAAAAGCAGAAGAAAAGGCCAAGACAAATATGCTTACAAAGCAGAAGTTCTCTATAGACAGCAATGGAAAGCTTGCCAACTGTGAGAGCAAGAATCCGGAGGAATGTGAGGTGTTCATTGTTGAGGGAGATTCAGCCGGAGGTTCAGCAAAGACTGCAAGAAACAGAAGAACTCAGGCAATTCTTCCAATCAGAGGTAAGATTCTTAATGTTGAAAAGGCAAGTATTGATAAGGTACTTGCCAATGCCGAGATTAAGACAATGATTAATTCATTCAACTGTGGGTTCTTAGAGGGTTACGGTAATGACTTTGATATCAGCAGATTAAGATATAATAAGATTATTATCATGACCGATGCCGATGTGGATGGAGCACATATTGATACACTGCTTCTTACATTTTTCTACAGATTCATGCCTGAGCTTATTAATCAGGGACATGTATATATTGCTACACCACCTCTTTATAAGGTTGTTCCTAAGAAGGGCGAGGGTGAATATCTATATGATGACAAGGCACTTGAGGATTACAGAAAGAAGCATACTTCAGGAACATTTACACTTCAAAGATACAAAGGTCTTGGAGAGATGGATCCTGACCAGCTATGGGAGACAACTCTTAATCCTGAAACAAGAATTTTAAAGCAGGTTGAGATTGAGGACGCAAGGCTTGCAACTGAGGTTACAGCAATGCTTATGGGTACAGATGTACCACCTAGAAGAAAATTTATATATACGCATGCTAATGAAGCTGAGATTGATGCGTAAAAGCTAAAGGAGTAGAAAATGGCTGAGAAGATTATAAGGACTGAGTATTCTGAGGTTATGCAGAAGTCCTATATAGATTATTCCATGAGCGTTATTACAGCAAGAGCACTTCCTGATGTAAGGGACGGTTTAAAGCCGGTACAGAGAAGGGTGCTGTATGCCATGGACCAGTTGGGGCTTAATTACGACAAGCCTCACAGAAAGTCTGCACGTATCGTTGGTGATACAATGGGTAAATACCATCCACATGGTGACAGTTCAATATATGAGACACTTGTTGTACTTTCACAGGATTTTAAGAAGGGTATGGCGCTTGTTGACGGACACGGAAACTTCGGTTCTATCGAAGGTGATGGAGCTGCCGCCATGCGATATACAGAAGCTAAGTTAAAGAAGTTCACACAGGATGTATATCTTGCTGACCTTGATAAAAATGTTGTAGATTTCGTGCCTAACTTTGATGAGACAGAAAAAGAGCCTGAGGTTCTTCCTGTAAGAGTACCTAATCTGCTTGTAAATGGTGCAGATGGTATTGCGGTTGGTATGACAACTAATATCCCTCCACACAATCTTTCAGAGGTTGTTGATGCAGTATGTGCATATATGGATAATGAGGATATCACAACAGACGAGCTTATGCAGCTCTGCCCTGGACCGGATTTTCCTACAGGCGGAATTGTGATTAATAAAAGCGAGCTTGGTGCAATATATGAGACTGGAACAGGTAAGATTAAGTTAAGAGGCAAGGTCGTATTCGAGCCTGCCAAGAACCGTTCTGAGAAGGACAAGCTTGTTATTACAGAGATTCCATATACAATGATTGGTGCTAACATAGGTAAATTTATATCTGATGTTGTAAGCCTTATAGAAACTAAGAAAACTACCGATATTGTCGACATTTCCAATGAATCTTCTAAGGAAGGAATAAGAATTGTCCTTGAACTTAAGAAGAACGCAGATGTCAAGAATCTTGAAAATCTTCTTTACAAGAAGACCAAGTTGGAAGATACATTTGGCGTAAATATGCTGGCTATCGTTGATGGAAGACCTGAGACCTTAGGTATTAAGGATATAATAAAACACCACATTAATTTCCAGTATGAGCTTGCTACAAGAAAGTACACAACACTTCTTGAAAAGGAGAAGGCTAACAGGGAGATTAAGGAAGGTCTTATAAGAGCATGTGATATTATTGACCTTATTATCGAGATATTACGAGGCAGCGCTAATCTCAAGATGGCTAAGGACTGCCTTGTTAATGGTAATGTTGAGGGAATCAAGTTTAAGTCAGAGCAGTCAAAAAAGCAGGCTGCAGGTCTTGATTTCACAGAAAGACAGGCTGGCGCAATATTGGAAATGCGTCTGTACAAGCTGATTGGCCTTGAAATTCTTAATCTTCAGAAAGAATATGATGAATGTGTCAAGAAGATTGAGAAGTATGAAAAGATACTTGGCAGCAGAAAAGAGATGGCTAAGGTTATCAAGGCTGACCTTCTTAATATTAAAAAGGAATATGGTGTTGAAAGAAGAACTGTAATTGAAGACGGAGAAGCTGCTGTATTTGAGGAAAAGAAGATTCCAGAGATGGAAGTTATGTTTATTATGGACAGATTCGGATATGCAAGAACCATTGATATGGCTGCATTTGAGAGAAATAAAGATGCTGTATTTAATGAGAACAAATATGTCATTCCGGTAATGAACACAGATAAAATCTGCATATTTACTGATACGGGAGATCTGCACCAGTTAAAGATAAAGGATCTGCCATTCACTAAGTTCAGAGATAAAGGCACACCGATTGATAATCTGTGTAACTATGACAGCTCTAAGGAGATAATTGTGTACATTACTCCATTTGAACGACTTAAGAATCAGAAAATGCTTTTTGTCACAAGACAGGGAATGATGAAGCTTGTAGACAGCGAAGAATTCCAGGTTGCAAAGCGTACAGTTGCATGTACAAAATTAGCAGATGACGACAAGCTAATCGGAATGTATTCAACAGACGCAAGAGTAGAGATTTATTCAAAGTTCTCACTTGATGGAGAAATCAAGGAAGAAGAGGTTGTCGAGAGCAACCAGAATGTAATTGTACAGACAGAAAACGGAGTGTTCTTAAAGTTCCCATTAACAGACATTCCAATGAAGAAGAAGAGTGCTGTTGGCGTAAGAGGAATCAAGCTTTCAAAAGATGATTATATAGAAGATGTATTCCTGCTAACAGAAGGTGATGAGTTCACAATGGAATATAAGGGCAAGAGTATCAGCTTTGCCAAGATGAAGACGGCACACAGGGATACTAAGGGGACTAAGATAAGAGTATAGTTGTTTAACGGTTGGAGAGTCGAAGAGTGCTTCACACCATCACAACTAAGGTAAGCGGTCCTAGTGGCTGTAAATGCCGCCATATACAGAGTTTATAACGGTGCTGGAAATCAAACGCGCTTCGCTTGAACGAGATTTCCAGCACCGAACTTTATATGGCGGTATTAACACCACACGGACAGCTTACAATTTAGTTGTGATGGTGTGAAGCATGACACCCTAAAAGTATATTTTCTAAAATATAAATGGATAGTTATTTAAATTGTTTTTGGATTGTCGAGACTACATTTGAAAGAATAATTTGACCAGCGAGGTCACTTTGTTAGTTAGAATATGGTATGGGATTATCCATACCATTTTTAAATACTGGAGACATATGGCATGAAACAAAATCGGTACTTCGCGGTGGTAGTGTCTGTGAGTTAAGCGTTAGCGACAACGGCATGTAAGCTTACCGTGTGGGTGTTAATGCCGCTATATACAAAAGTTCGGTGCAGGAAATCTCGTTCAAGCGAAGCGCGTTTGATTTCCTGCACCGTTATAAACTCTGTATATGGCGGCATTTACAGCCACTAGGTCAGCTTACCTAAAGTTGGCACTAATGCTTGACTCACAGACTGTACGACCCCGAAATACTATTTAATTCTCTTCCATATATTTATCATAAATAGCAATAACCTTATTCATAACCTCTGGACCAGGAGCTCCAAGAGTAAGTCTCTTATCTACACAAGTCTGAAGGCTGATTGCCTCGTAGATATCTTCATCAAATACAGGGCTTACAGCCTTGTATTCGTCAAGTGAAAGGTCATCAAGTGCGATATTCTTCTCAATGCACATAAGAACAAGCTGACCGACAATACCGTGGGCTTCCCTGAAAGGAACCCCCTTCTTAACAAGATAGTCAGCAGCATCAGTAGCATTAGTGAAGCCGTTCTTTGCTGAAGCTTCCATTCTCTTGTTGTTGAATTTCATAGTATCAATCATGCCCTTGAAAAGGCTGATGCAACCTTTAGCTGTGTCAAATGCATCAAATGATAATTCCTTATCCTCCTGCATATCCTTATTGTAAGCAAGAGGAATACCCTTCATTGTTGTAAGGAGACTTATAAGAGCACCATATACTCTGCCTGTCTTACCTCTTACAAGCTCTGCAATATCAGGGTTCTTCTTCTGAGGCATAATAGAGCTTCCTGTACTGAAAGCGTCATCAAGTTCTATGAATCTGTATTCATTAGAATTCCAGATGCATATTTCCTCAGAGAAACGGCTTAAATGCATCATGATAGTTGATAATGCAGATAAGAATTCAATAAGATAATCTCTGTCAGAAACAGAATCCATACTGTTGAGTGTTGGGCCGTAGAAACCAAGAAGAGAAGCAGTAAGTTCTCTGTCTAATGGATAAGTTGTTCCTGCAAGTGCGCCTGCACCAAGAGGGCAGTAATTCATTCTTTCATATATATCGTGAAGTCTGCTTCTGTCGCGCTTGAACATTTCGAAATATGCACCGAAATGATGAGCAACAGTAACAGGCTGTGCCTTCTGAAGATGAGTAAATCCAGGCATGAATGTATGAGTGTTTTCTTTCATGATTCTTAAGATAACAGCCATAAGCTCTTTAAGCTCAGCATCAGTATTAAGAACTTCCTGTCTTGTGAAAAGTCTCATATCAAGAGCAACCTGGTCATTTCTGCTTCGTCCTGTGTGAAGTCTCTTTCCGGCATCACCGATTCTCTCAATAAGAGTAGCCTCCATAAATGTATGGATATCCTCGTATTCATCAGTGATTTCAAGCTTTCCTGATTCAATATCAGCAAGAATTCCCTTAAGACCTTCTACAATCTGCTCACTTTCGCTTTCAGGAATAATTCCCTGTTTGCCAAGCATAGTAGCATGCGCAATGCTTCCTTCAATATCCTGCTTATAGAACTTCTGGTCAAATGAAATTGATGCGTTGAAGTTGTTGACAAGCTCATTAGTTTCTTTGGTGAATCGTCCACCCCATAATTTCATTTATAAATCCTCCTTGAATTAAATATCTGTATTTTCTTCATTAAAATTATCTTCTTCATCTTCAATAGAAGAGAGAAGACTGTCAGTAAGTTCATCATCAATATCAGGTGATTCAAGATTCTCGAAATCATTCATATCATCAAGAATAGAACTTTCTATATTATCATCAGACAGTTTCTTAATGTCTTTGTTAGTAAGAGACGGATCATCAAGATATTTTCTGATAACTAACGGAAAATGTGCCATATTTACTTTTTCTGCTTTAATAAAGCGGCTGGCAAGATAAATGCCAATCAATATAATAATGCTAAATGCAGTTAAAACGCAACCCAATATTAAATTAACAGGACGATATTTTAATACAACAGTGTGAGTTCCGGCACTTACGTCAACACATAACAATGCATTTTCCCAGGCATAAGTGTCAGCCTTCTTGCCATCAATATACACAGACCAGCCACCATCGTATGGAATAGAGAACAATATTGCTTTGTCTGAGGAAGCAGTAAGAGTTCCTGTAAACTTAGTATCAGAGAATTTCTCAACCTGATAACTTTCTGCATTGAGAATATTGTAAGCCCTGATGAATTTGTCTTCATCGAGTGTGTATACAGAAAGATTCATTCCGCCGGTATCAGAAGTTACTTCGACAGTATCTGTGTCGTGGACATAACCAATATCAAGAATCCGGTTATTGCTCTTTATATTATTGTAGGTGTAAGTGGTTGTGTTATTAATAGTAACAGTTACGGAATCAACAGATTTATTTGCAACTGACAGGTACATATGACCACTCTTTGAAGGTGTGATGATACAATCGGCTTCAGTAGGGAATGAGGTAGTATATTCAAATACATCACTTATTCCGGTAAGAGATTGAATAAGAAGATTCTGGTTCTCAATACCATTGTTATTCTTAGCCATAACAAGGTCATATGCTGTTGAACTGTTAATCGCATAACCAATAGGAAGTGTAATTATTCTTATACACAAATTCACCATCGCTGCCTGTATAATAATTTCTTATATCACTTTCAACTAAAAGTCGGTTAGAAATAGTGTATTTTACAGAAAAGAGAATCAGTAACAGCGGTAAGACCATTGCATCCATATGCATTGGTTGAATTTTCCATTCCTATAAGGTTGTAAAGCTTTGACATACCTGCATTACATGTAGAAGAAAATGTGGATACAGTTTTGTAATTATGCCATGCACCATCATTTTTAGAACGCTCCAAAAGCTTATCCATTCTATAGAAGGATGTGTCATTATCAGATACGGTTTTAGTAACAGTCTTTACTGCATCATAATCAAGAAGATATGATGTACGGCTCGTTGTACCGATACCTGTCGAATCCATATTAAGAGTACATTCTATGATTGATACTGAGAATGCAAGCATAAGAACGACAGGAATCTTGAGCTTGGCGTTGTTATGAATAAACATTAAAAGACCATATATAAGAATAAATATTCCACTTATATATACACTCTTAAATGAATATTCAGTCTCTGAGTTAATAAAAGTTCTTCCATAATAAGCAGAAGACCAATTGTAATCCATAATGATGCACCAAGCTGCTTATTATTAGAATTCTTAAGGTTAATAACAGCTTCATAGCACATTGCAAGCATGAAAAATATATATGAATGACTGTCTGCATGGAAGACTGTTTGGAAAATGCAGTCCGTGCCATATATAATTAGGTATATTGAGGTTAAATGCTGTCAGGAAGATAAGCAGGATGACACATTTGCCAATCTTTTCACGTGCATTGACTTTGCTGCACATAATATAAAGCGGTAGCAGTACAAAACAGCAACGCCGCAGTATATGTTAGGCAGATGATCCAGTCCTAAATGAACCGGAATGTTGATAAGCTGTCTTGTGAGCATTGATAATATGCTGAAATAAGAAATAAGCTTATCAGGGAATGTCGTGTCGCTTGAGGCTGAAAGTGAAAATGTATAGAATTCAGGCAGAAGAAGACACGCTCCCAGTCCACCGGCAAGCAGTGAATATACACAGAAATTAATAAATTTCTTCACATACCGCATAGGGCTTTTAATACCGTTATAAGCAATCATAAGAACAACATAGTAAATCACTACTGAAAGGCATACCATGATTGAAATATAATAGTTGGTAAATATACATAATCCTAGTGTTATACAATAGAATATGCAGCGGTTCTCATTAACAAGTCGTTCAAGTCCAAGCATGATAAGTGGAATCAGAATAACACAGTCAAGCCACATGATGTTCCAGCTGTATGCTGCAATGAATCCGGACATTCCATAGAACATACCGAATATGGCAGCAATTACATGCTTGTTATTATTGTGTTTAGTAAGATAATACGTTAAAGAAAGACTGCTGCCAGCTATCTTAAGTATTATAAATGCATTCATTATCTCTATAGTGTATTTCTGTGGAAAAAGTGCAACGAACCAGTTAGATGGACTTGCAAGGTAATATGCGAACAGAGATGTAAAGTTGGTTCCCATACCAATATCCCATGAATAGGTAAGACTTTCACCATTCCTTATCTTGTGCCACAATTCCGAAAAGAAAGGGGCATACTGGTGATACATGTCTGATCTTAGATAGCAGTCGCTTCCCCATGGAAATATGCCTCTTGTATAGTACAGTGCCATCATCATTATAACTGGAAGTACAAAGGCAGCAAGATATGTAAAGTTAGAATTAAGAATTGATTTCTTTGAAGATGTCATGGCTTCCTCCCTTAGCCGATAATAGTAACATTTTACCAAAGAACAAAAAATGTGTAAACATTTAAACTAAAATTAGGCTTGTATTCGATAGTACAATTTTGTAAAATAGAAAAGTACGCAAAAGGAATCTCCAAAGGGTAATGCTTAAGGAGAGTGTACATGGAATACAGACAATTATATAAAAACACAAAGGGCTGTACAATACGGAATATGTGCAGTTTTTCTGATTATAACCGGATTGATATATCTGGCAGGAAGAAAGAACGCTTCGGTGTCAGAGAATACATTTGCAGATAATGTCGTATCAAGTAGTATAGAAGACAGCTGGCATATGGAAAGTGAATCATCATTTGAAGACATATATGTGTATATATGTGGACATGTTAATTGTCCATAAGGTGTTGTAAAGTGCCTGAAGGAACAAGGCTGTATGAAGCAGTGGCAATGGCTGGTGGTGCTGATGATTCGGCTGATATGTCTGCAGTTAATCTTGCAGCACTTGTTGCTGATGGGGAACGGATATATATTCCGGCATATGGAGAGGATATTTCTGTTATAGAAGAACAGACAGAGGGATTGTTAATATTAATAAAGCTACAGAAAGTGAGCTTATGACTCTTCCGGGAATTGGAAGTTCAAGAGCGGCAGATATAGTAAGATACAGGACAGATAATGGCAGATTCCAGACAATAGAAGATATAATGAAAGTGTCTGGAATTAAGGAAGCAGCATTTAATAAGATAAAGAATTATATTTGCGTATGATAAGATGCATATGCAAAGAGAGTAAAAGGAGTAGATTATGGCAGGCAGAGTATTGGTTGTTGATGATGAGAAAATGATAGTTAAGGGACTTAAATTCAGTCTTATGCAGGATTACAGTGAGGTTGACTGTGCATATGATGGTGAAGAAGCTCTCGAGTATGCTAAAACAATGAATATGACATTATCCTTCTCGATATTATGCTTCCTAAACTGGATGGATTATCAGTATGCCAGCAGATAAGGGAATTTTCTAATGTTCCTATCATTATGCTGACAGCAAAAGGTGATGACATGGATAAAATTCTGGGACTTGATATGGAGCGGATGATTATATAACAAAGCCTTTTAATATTCTTGAAGTGAAAGCAAGAATGAAAGCTATTTTAAGAAGAAATGCTGTGACAGAGAAGAAAGCAGTAAAGAGCAATATTATTAATGCGGGTGATATGAAGATAGATTGTGACAGCCGTAATCTGTATATTGCAGGAAGACCGATTAATCTTACTGCTAAGGAATTTGATCTTCTAGAATTGTTAGCAGTTAATCCAGGAAAGGTATACAGCAGGGATAATCTTCTTAAAGCTGTGTGGGACAGGATTATTCAGGTGACGGCAGAACGGTTGATGTCCACATGAGAAGACTTAGGGAAAAGATTGAGAATAATCCAAGTGAACCTAAGTATGTTCATACAAAGTGGGGAGTAGGATATTACTTTAATGTTTAATAAGATTAAAAAAGAAATGACCATAGGAAAATCTTTTTGACAGAGAGTTTGAGTCATTTTCAGGTTCATAAATAAATATTCAACAAGACAGTTCGCAGTTATGGCGGTAATAGTTGCAACAGCGGTAATCTGTACATTTGAAGGTTTTGACAGGCAGTCTGTAATAACACGACAGAAGGCGGTTGTACAGAATGAAGCAATTCTTATTGCAGCAGAATATTCTAATTATGAAAGTCTGGAAGCAGCTGAGAATAATGATATGAACAGCAGACTCAGCAGTTATTCGGCACTTAATCAGATAAGAATAAGAATTGTTAATCTTAATTATGTTGTCAGTGTTGACACATATTCTATTGATACTAATAAGACAATTCTTAATCCCAGTATTCGATATATTCAGTAATCATAAGAACAGTTCCGGCTATGATAAGAAAACGGGTAATATACAGGCAGCTGTTCCGGTATACAATGATTCAGGTACATTTATAGCCGTTCTTGTAGCTGATCTTGATTACACAGAGATAGATGCAATGTTTCATGATGTGAATAGTCAGAATAATAATATTAAACTGGTTATTATAACAATATGTCTGGCGTTACTTATCGTAGGCATATATTTTCTTAACCGGCCTGTAAAAGGGTACTTGATATTGTTTCAAATGTAAGTGCAGGGCATACTGATGCAAGAATCCTGTCAGGAGCTATACCGAAATACGTGAGATTGCAGATGATTTTAATAACATAATGGACAAGGCTAATGAGACAGACCAGTCAAGAGCAGAATTTGTTTCAAATGTGTCACATGAACTTAAGACACCTATAACCTCGATTAAAGTATTGGCGGAGTCTCTTAACACACAAGAGAATGTTCCGATTGAAGTATATCAGGAATTTATGCAGGATATTGTCACTGAAATTGACAGAGAAAGTAAGATTATTGAAGATCTGCTTACTCTGGTAAGAATGGATAAATCTGTTGCAACACTTAATATTACCTCAGTTAATATGAATGAATTACTTGAGATGACACTTAAAAGACTTAAGCCTATAGCCCAGAAGAAGAATATTGAACTGCTGTTTGAGAGCTTCAGACCAGTTGTTGCACAGATAGATGAAGTTAAAATGACTCAGGTTATATCTAATCTTGTAGAGAATGCTATAAAATATAATGTAGATGATGGCTGGGTACATGTATCTTTAAATGCGGATTATCAGTATTTCTATATAAGAGTTGAAGATTCAGGAATAGGAATACCAGAGGAAAGCCAGAATAAGATATTTGAGAGATTCTACAGGGTTGATAAGGCAAGGTCAAGAGAAACAGGTGGAACAGGACTGGGACTTGCTATTGTGAGAAATATAATACTTTTACACCATGGAACAATAAAAGTTCATAGTGAGGAAAATATAGGAACTACATTTACAATGAGAGTACCTCTTAATTATGTTGAAAACCAGCAGTAATGCAGATGAAAGTATGCCAGTGGACATATTTATAAGCTGTTAAGAATATCAGGATAGGAAAGGAGCAGTTATGATGGGACATGTAAGGAAAGCTATTATGAAATTGACATCCGTTATTATTGTTATTGCAGTAACATTTATAACTGTTTCATGTTCTTCGCAGAAGAAGGGAACAGCATATTCTGTATATTTTCTTAATGAAGACGGAACATCACTAACTGAAGGCAGAGTATACATCGAAAGTCAGGACGCTGTTTCAGTTGCAAATGAACTCCTTGAAAAATGAATGTTGCAAAAGGCAGACATACAAGATAATTAAGCCGGTGTCTGTATCGCAGCCAACGGTTGAAATTAATGGAATATACGCAGGTGTCTATTATGACAGCTCTTATTATGGAATGAAACCAAGTACCGAAGTACTTTACAGGGCAGCAGTTGTTAAAGAATTATCACAGATAAGTGATATTCTATATGTAAGATTTTATGTTGATGGTAAGGATGCTGTATATGAAGATGGAACAATCATAGGAAATATGAGTGATGAGGATTTTGTAGATACACAGGAAGGTGCTATGGCTGATGTGAAGTGGAAGACGATTAATCTGTATTTTGCTAACAAGTCAGGAGATGCCCTTGTAAAGAACAGCAAGAGAATCTGTTATAATAAGAATGTATCTGTTGAGAAGGTTGTAATGGAACAGCTTATTAAAGGAACAACAGAGTCGGGTGTTACCAGAGTATTCCGTCGAATACCAAGCTGCTTAGTATATCTGTTGTCGACAGGATATGTTATGTGAATTTTAGTCTGAATTTGCATCTGATATGGTTAATGCTAAGAGTAATGTTACTTTATATTCAATTGTTAATTCCCTTTCAGGACTGGAGGAATTGATGGCGTTAAGATACTTGTCAAGGGAAATTCTAATCTGATGTATAGAGATGCAATTAGCCTTGATACAGTATTTTATATGAATAATGAACTTGTAAAAAAGATTTATCTGATAATTAATGGTCGTTTCTGGAAAGGATATTATTGAAGAGACCATTTTTGTGGCAGCAGTTATGAGCATTGCTGCAGTATATTTGTCATTATATGCTAAGTTATATATCGTTATTATAGTGGGAATAATGGTGTTTACCGGATTCCTTATATATCTTAAGAAACAGGAATTCTTATTTTATGTGATTTTTATCATGATGTTTCCAATTATGTGCCTAAGAACTGAAGTAGTATGGAAAAGCTATGCTATCAGGGGCAATTGTCAGATAAAACACATATTGCTTATGTAAATGGATACATAGCAGATATTAAACAGTCAGAAAACGGTTATGCGGTGTATATAAGAAATGCCTTTGTTATGCCGGATTCATGGGGCAGGCAGTTTAAAAGCGGTTTGGTAGTATACTCAGAAAAAGATTTGCCAATCCAGGGGATGAAGTTAAGATTAAAGTAACATTAAAGGATTTTAATATACCATCTAATGAAGGGCAGTTTAATGCCAGAAAATATTATACATCACTTGGATTTAATTATTGTGCAGATTTGTCAGATATTGTGAATATACAGTCTGGAAGTAGTTATATTTCCAGCATTTACAGATTTGCAGATTCCATAAAAATATTTACCAAATGTATATTCTGAGCAGAATGCAGGAATTATGCAGTCGATTGTGTTAGGTGACAGGTCAGGGCTTGATGATGATGTAAAGAGAATGTATCAGAAGAATGGAATTTCCCACATTTTGGCAATAAGTGCACTTCATGTTTCGCTTGTTGGAATGTTTATATATGACTGGTTAAAGAAGAAAATTGGCAGAATCGCATCTGCATGTTTTAGTACATTTCTTATTATTTCATATTTGTGCATGACAGGTTATAGTGCATCTGCCAGCCGAGCTGTAATAATGATTCTTGTATATATGCTGGCAGACGTGCTTGGAAGAACCAGTGATATGGCTAATACATTAGGGATAGCAAGTGTTATTCTTCTGTGGATTAATCCATATAATCTTATAAATTCAGCTTTTGGTTGTCATTTCTTGCCGTGGCAGGAATTATATATATTAAACCCATACTGTCTGATGATAAAACTATTCTTATATATATAAGACGTCCTGATAAAAGAATGCAGGATTTTTCAATTAATTTTATTCAGAATCGCAGATTCGGTTATTACAGGCATGTGTGTTACAATTGTGACACTTCCGGTAATTCTTATTATATCTGGGCAGATTCCTGTAATAAGCCTGTTTCTTAATGTTATAGTAATTCCACTTATGTCGTTGATAATGATAAGCGGTATATTTACGGGAATTGCTGGCATGCTATCTCTTGAAGCAGCATATTTTTGCGGGAGCAGGTGGATATATTCTTGATTTTTATTATAAGCTGTGCAGTTTGTCATCACATTTTAAATATGCAGTCATTGTTACGGGAACCCCTGATACTGCAAGGGTGTTTTTATATTTTACAGTTTTAATTATATGGATATGTGTACATGTTATATTAATGAACAAGAAGATTGATGCTGTATGTTTTGCTTTATTAGTATGTGTGCTGACAGGGCTTCATTACAATATTGATTCAGATATGAAGATTGCCATGCTTGACGTTGGGCAGGGGATTCAATTGTTATGCATACTAAGGAGGGCATGAATGTATTGTTTGACGGAGGAAGCACAAGCAAGAAGAATGTCGGGAGATATACCATATATACTTATCTAAAATATTGTGGGGTAAGAAGTCTCGATTATGTGTTTATAAGTCATCCGGATAAAGACCATGTTAATGGAATATATGAATTGATTGAACTGTGTGATAACACATTTGAGATAGGGTACTGTTGTACTGCCGGGAATAAGGCAAACTACGGCAGTAAAGAAGCAGGCTGGTGATGATATGTCGAAGTTAGAGAACATTGAAAGCTACTGGTATTAATGTTGTTTATGCTGATGCAGGTGACAGTATTAAATCGGGAGAATTCTCGGTTGAGTGTATGCACCATGCAGGGTTACAATTACGAGTCAGCTAACGACTATTCTGCTGTATATCTTGTGGAATATGGATATTTTCTATGCTTATGACAGGTGATGCGGAAAAGGCAGAAAAGTGCATTGTTGAGGGATGCCAATAGGATGGCAGGGAGATGCTGGTGAATCAGCACGGTTTATGTCAGTTAATATATTGAAAGTCGGACATCATGGAAGTAAGGGGCGAGTTCAGAAGAATTTTTAAGTTATGTAAAGCCTGAAAATGCATTGATATCTTGTGGGGCAGGTAATTCATATGGACATCCTCATATGGAAACTTTACAGAGATTGTCGGGGATTGGAGCAAAGGTGTATAGGACGAGACGAAAGTGGAGAGATTGCGG
>SCPP01000193.1_pt1 | contig 54550 bp, 103 predicted proteins | sample 6106811 | NCBI WGS metagenome assembly SCPP01 (sample SAMN10720449, study PRJNA508395) | human gut metagenome | isolation source: Participant 2 stool, 15 month | host: Homo sapiens | collected 2018
CTTGCTGAATGAAATACTCTACAATCACATCTGCTTTGTTGTCAGTTCCATGCTGTATTCTCCTCGATTTTTTACACTCTGCGTAGGTAAGTGGAATGGAATTCTGCAACACAACACTTTTACAAACGGTCCAGCCGTTTTGCTGCAAAATGCCAGATACGCAACACTCGTCCACTTGCTGTGGAGAGGAAAGCCTGCAATTTTTCAGCGCAAGGGCCTGAAGCCTTCCCAAGGGAATTCTCTGCATGGGTAAAGGTCGGCGCAATCAGCATGCCATCGTTTTTAAGCACACGGCGAAGCTCGGTGAGGGCTCTCTCAGGATGCGGTACAATGTAGCGCATTGGAACAATGACAACATCAAAGGACTGGTCAGCATAAGGCAGATGGAACATATCCTGCACGGAAAAATACAGCTTGGAGGAAAAATTACCCCGCTTTGCCTGCGCAATCATCGCTGCGGAGGTCGGTAGCCTCAATGTGATCAGCAGAACGCAGAGATGCTTTGCCACCTGCCCTGTACCGGTGGCTACCTCAAAACGGTTTTGTGCCACACAGCAGGGCGAAGCAATGCATATAATTGATCATAGGCTATTGCGTTCTTGCGCATAAAGCGGTCATAGCCTGCTGCATTTCTGTCCCAAAATTCTTTTTCGTAATGCTCAACTCCTTGGTTTACATCAACTAACTGCTGCTTATTTGAAAAGCTGCACGGCGGCAGCATGGCAGCTTGCACATGCGAGTTAGAAGAACCTAACCGATGGATCGTAAAAGCTGCACGCAGCCAAAACGGCGCACCAGCAACAATTCTACGATATTTCAGTCATATAATAGTAGTCTGGCACCCAAATGTCAATAGGGTGCTACAGGTGCTTTTGTGCGTTTGAATTTCTACAAAATACAATAGCGGGCAGTGCGCTTTACACTGCCCGCTATTGAGAAACTTCCTTTAGCCGTTTTCGTCCTTGGGAATGGCCAGATTCAAGAGGATGGCAACGAGTGCGGCGGGCACGATGCCGGAGCCGCCGAATACCAGAGAGAGCATCTGCGGTGCGTGGGCAAGGATGCCGTTGTTGGCACCGATGCCATAGCCGAGACCGAGCGCTACCGAGACGATGCTCAGGCTGCGCGGGGTCAGCGGCTCGCGGGTGATGAGCTGAATACCGCTCACTACGATCGAGAGAACATCATGACCGCTGCGCCGCCCAGCACCGACTGCGGCATGATCGAGACGAGCGCGCCCAGCTTGGGCACCAGACCGCAGAGGATCAGGAAGATTCCGCCGGTGGCCAGTGCAAAGCGGTTGACGACCTTGGTCATGCTGACAAGGCCGACATTCTGGCTGAAGGAGGTGTTGGGCAGCACGCCGAACAGCGCGGCAAAGCTGGAGCCGATACCATCGCAGATGACGCCGCCGGACAGCTCGGTGTCCGTGGCCTCGCGGTCCATGCCGCCCATGATAACGCCGGAAATATCGCCCACGGTTTCGACCGCCGTGACGATAAACATAATCATGACCGGTGCGATTGCACGCATATCAAACACCGGCTTTACCGGCATCAGCTGGGGCAATGCAAACCATTTGGCCTCGGCCACCTTGTTCCAGTTCAGAACCCATGCCTTGGTATAGGCAACGCCCTCGGCGTTCAGCACCGTGGTGGGCAGAACAAGGCCCATGAGAAACGCTGCAATGTAGCCGCAGATGATGCCCACCAAAATCGAGGAGGAATTCAAAAAGTGCTGCCGGAGTGCTTGCAGATCAGGATGACGACCAGCACAAAGATGGCGAGCAGCAGGTTTTCGACCGAGCCGAAATCCTGCGCGGTGTTGCCGCCGCCGAAGGAGTTTACGCCGACCGAGATCAGGCTCAAACCGATGGAAAGCACCACCGTGCCGGTAACGACAGAGGGCAGCAGTTGCGCAGCGGCTTCAAAAGCCGAGCACTGTCTCAAACAGGCCGCCGAGAATGGACGCGCCCATGATTGCGCCGTAGGCCAGTACGCCGCCGCCCATCGAGGCTGCGACCGAACTGAATACCCGATGAAGCCGGAGGAGGTGCCCATGATGATAGGCACCTTGCCGCCGATGGGGCCGATGGAATACAGCTGAACCAGTGTGACGATGCCCGCCACAAGCATGGCATTCTGCAGCAGCGTGACACGCAGGTCGGCAAATTCGCCGCCGGCCACGCAGCGCCCGTGATGATGAGCAGCGGCGTCAGGTTGCCGACGAACATCGCCAACACATGCTGCATGCCCAGCGGCAGTGCCTGCTTCAGGGACATCTTGCCTTCAAAGCGGAAGGCTTCGGGGAAAGATCGTTTTTCTTCATTCCACAACCTCAGATAAAACTTATTACAATATAACATGTACCGCCGAAGCGGAAGGGCATACCGCCCTATTTACACATTATACCATCCCTGCCCTGTGATTGCAATTCCATCAGCCGCCGCAGCAAAATTTTGTGTGTTTTCGCAGAAGGCTGAACGGTCAAAACTTTGATCGCCTGCTGCTTGCCGTGCAGGGTGTAGTGTACGGTCAGACCGTCGTCTGCATCCACGGTGCAATTTTCGGCGTGGTCGGTCAATTCTCGCAGGGCGTTGTATTGGCGGCGCATCTCATCCGTATAGCGGCTGGGCATATCGGAGGTGAGCAGGATGCCGCTGAACAGTGCATTGACCTGAGCCAGAGTCTGCTTTGCTGTGCGGTCAGTTTGCAGTTTTCCTCGCGCAGGAAGAAGACATCGGGGTCGCTGCCGTAGGCGCGTCTGTTGAGCTGGCGGCGGAAAATCGTGTTGCCGATGGACTGCTTTGTAGAGACTCGCTCGCGGTGGAAAAGCCGCATATACCACACATCGTCCCAGTCCAGCCCTACATCACACCCAACGCGGCAGTAGTCAACGATACCAAAGGCGGGCATGACAGGCACGCCGCAGCCTAAAATCAGCTTGTCGCCGCACCATGAGCGCAGCAGTGCCATGGCACGCTGCATCCGTCCTGCGCGGGATTCCCGGCGTTGCCGAACGGTGCTGCGCCGTAGAGAAAGTCCAGCTTGACAAGGTCAAAGCCCCAAGCCTTCAGGACGCGGTCAAAGACCTGCTTGAGGTAGGCCTGAACCTCCGGTTGGTCAATGTCCAGCGCATAAAAGCTGCTCCAGTTGCTGCCGCAGCACCATGGTGCGCCATTCGCTTTCAGCAGCCAGTCCGGGTGATCTTTGCAGAGCAGGGATTCCTTTTCACAGACGAACGGTGCCAGCCACAGCCCGGCCAGAAAGCCGCTTTCATGCGCTGCATCCGCCAGCGGGCGCAGCCCATGGGGGAATTTGGCAGGGTCAGGCTCCAGCCAGTCTCCTACCTTGCGCTCCCATCCATCGTCGATCTGAAGAGATCCTGCGCGGAAAAAGCGTTTTGCAGCCGTTGAGGTCTTCCTGAATCGAGGCCTCATCAATGTTCTGGTAGCGGTTATACCAGCTGGAATACCCGGCCAGCCTGTGCGCGGTGCGGGGCGGCAGCCCAGCGCCGCAAACCATGCGTCAAACACCTCGTCCTCGGTACCCTCGGCAAAAGAGGAGAACGCAGAAAGCTGCCGCCGGTATGCTGTACCCCGGCGCAGTCGCGCTCAATGCGCAGCTGTGCGGTGCGACTGTCATAGGAAAAGATCGTGTAGCCCGGTGTCTCGTCCAGGCTGGCCAAAAGGCGGTAGGTCTTTCCGCGCCGGAAATAGCAGTAGGAGAAGCCGTGGCTCTGTCCCCTCTTGCCGCTGTAGGGAACAAAATGATAATCGCCGTAACGGTCAAAGCTGTATTTCTCCAAAGAAATTTTGGGACACGCTCAACGCCGTGCTGCCGGTCCCATTTGCCCAGCTCCGGGCAGGCGGTCCAGGTTTGGTAGCCGTTCATGAAAGCTTTCGCGCGCCATCGTCCACGGAAGCGCAGCAACCGCATTTTGCAGCACTCCGGCGGGCAGCTCTGCCTCAGGCAGACGGCACCGCTGCGCGGGTGATGGCTGCCGTGCCGTCAAACCGGCCGCTGTCTGTTGCGGCATACCACTGTATCTCAGCCATTTTGAGTTTCCTCCTGTGAAGCGCAGCGCTGATTTCGGCTGCGCGGTCATCCGTCAGGGTGAACCTGCGGCGGAACAGTACAAGCGCCGCCGCAAGGACGGCCATGGGCAGAACGGTCATCATGAGCCGCAGCCCGAGCAGTGTACCGGCGCTCTGGGCAGCAACGGGGCCTGTCTCCTCGGCATTGCCGGACAGCCCGATCAGATCCAGGCCGATGCCGGTCAGAAAAACCGCCACGCCGGACGCCGCCTTTACGACGAAAGTCTGCATCGAAAATCACGCTCTCCTCGCGCCGGCCGGTCTTGAGCTGGCCGTAGTCCACACTGTTGGAGAGGAAAAGAGTCGTCAGTACGCTGAGCATCCCGTTGCAGGCGAACACGACCACGCCCGGCACGCAGAGCAGTGCCAGACTGCCGGAAAAGCCCGTCAGGCAAAGCAGGAGCAGCACAGCATAGCCGCCCAGCGCCAACCCCAGGCTTACCGTAAATACGGCAGTGTTGCTGAGCTTTTGCGCAGCACCGGATAGAGGACCATCATGCCCAGAATCTGCGCCGCGCCGCCGATGGTGGAAAACAGCGTGTAGCTGGCTTTCCAGCCTGTGCCGCCGAAATCGTATTTGAAGAAATAGATGATGAAGTTGGAAGTAAGGTACAGCGCCGAGTTGATCAGCACGATGCTGCCTACGACCACGAGCGCCTGATCGTTTGCAAACAGCGCCTTGAACATCTCACCGACGGTGGCGGTCTTTATCTCGGCGCTGCCGGTCTCCTTGACGCTGGCGCAGCAGATCGCCTCGGTAACCACAAAGATGACAGCCACGAGCAGTGCTACCCAGCGGAACCGGTGCGCTCGCTGTCGCCGCCAAGGGCTCCCACCAGCAGCATGGTGAACATGGCGATAAGAGCCGAACCAACGCCCGCACAGGTGCGGCCTACGACCGACAGGTTTTCGCGGTCGGCCGGGGTTCGGGTCACGGCGGGGATCATTGACCAATAAGGAATGTCCATCATCGTGTAGGTGACGCCCCACAGAATGTAGATGACGCTGAAGTAGACCATCATGTCGGCACCCTCCAGCACCGGCGCGGCAAACAGCGCGTAGAGAACCACTGCATTCAGGACGGTGCCGCTGAGGATCCACGGACGGAAACGCCCCCAGCGGGTGCGGGTCTTTGCCACCAGAACCCCCATAAAGGGATCGTTGAAGGCGTCAAACACACGCGCGATCATCAGGATCAGGCCGACAAAGGTGGCAGGCAGGCCCAGCACATCCTGATAATAGTACATGACATAGGAGGCAGACAGCGCGTAGACCATATCCTTGCCCACTGCGCCGATGCCGAAGGCGGCTTTTGCTTTGTTGTCAGTTCCATACTGCACACTCCTTCTTTGTGACGGTAAATTCTACGGTGGCAGGCGCACTGCGGGGCCGAGACGGTCAGCGCGGCTGTACCTGTCTGCCCGACTGTGCGCAGATAAGTCCGCCCATGCCGCCCTCGGCGGTTGCCGCCAGGGCCGACCAGGGCGGCGGCACCGGTCACGGCAAAGGTCAGCGGCAGCTGTGCATGACGGCGGGGCTGCCGTTTTCATCAAGGATCCGCACCCGAACTCCGGCCATATCGTAGGTGTCACCCTCCTGCAGGACGGTGGCGGAGGGCGTCACCTCAAGATGCAGTCGGTGGCTGGGGCAGAGCGTGACGCTCTTTACCACGGTATCCCCGTTTTGGCGTCAAACCGCCAGCGGGTGGCCGCGCCGCCCCAGTTGCCCACATACTTGCCGTACAGCGCCACACCGTCCGCAAAGCTCATCTTATAGCGCACCATGCACCACGCCAGCTTCAGCAGCGCAGCGGCAGCCCGGCCGTAGCGCCCGGCTGCAAGCAGACAGTCGCGCAGCGTATCGGCCTTGGCCTTGTCAAAATGCTCCTGCGTTTCAAGCAGGACACCGATTGTGTCATCCACGGCCAGCGGCGGGTTGCGGCAGCGCCGTCCAGCCGCTTTTGTGCAGGGTCGTCACAAACATCGTTTTGTAAAGATCCACCCGCTCGGCGTTGGTAAACATAGACCGTGCCGATTTGCCCGGCAGGATAGTCACCGATGTCCATCGCGGAGCTGACCGTCAGCACCGGCTCCTCCCGCCCTGCGATGCGTAGACGGACGCTGCCAGCTTGGGATTGCGGAGCTGTCCAGCACGCCGTGGTAGCAGATGCGGTCCCCGAGCCAAAGTCCTTGTGGGTGGCATAGTCGAACATACACCAGCCAAAGCACCCCGCATGCTCTCCATCTGCGTAGGCGGCGTCCAACACCCGCGCATGGCGCAGGGCATGTTCCTGCCGGTGCGGGCCATCGTCAGAGGCTTTGGTGGGGTACATGTGACCGTTGCATTCTGAGATCAGCAGAGCCTTGCTCAAATCAGGCGTTACATCCTTTTCCGCTTGGCCCCGGCGTTTGAGCCGTTGTGGGAGAAATCGTTGTAGGCATAGACATCCTCCAGCAGATGGCTTTTTCCAGATACCGCACACCGGAGGTGGCGCGGCTGGGGTCCAGTGCGTGGGCGATTTGGTTGGTGCGCGTATAGAATTCGTCATCGTCCACGCTCTCGTTGATGCGCACACCCACAGTATGATGCTGGGGTGATTACGGTTTTGCAGCAGCATCTCCCGCAGCATGGCGCAGGCGCGGTCTTTCCATGCCCCATCGCCGATGTGTGCCAGCCGGGCAGCTCGGTAAATACAAGCAGGCCCAGCCGGTCACATTCATCAAGGAAATACTGGCTTTGCGGGTAATGGCTCGTGCGCACCGCATTGCAGTGCAGCTCGTTTTTCAGGATGCGGGCGTCCTGCCGCTGCAGGCTTTCCGGCGCGGCGTAGCCAATGGAGTAGCTTTGGTGGCGGTTCAGCCCGCGCAGAAAGGTCTTTTCCCGTTCAGATAAAAGCCGTCCGCCCGGAACACAGCCGTCCGGAAACCGAAGGAGGTTTCCCGGCTGTGCAGTACCTGCCCATCAGTATCGAGCAGCTCTGCTATGCAGCGGTAGAGATTCGGATGCTCGGTGTCCCACGGTGCGGCATCCGGCAGCGTAAGGCGGCATTCCGCCGATTCTTCCGGGGCAGCTGGCGGCTCACCAGCGTCTCGCCCGCACTGCTGCAGAGCCGGACGCGCAGCGCAGCGGCCTTTTCCGGTGCTTCTACGGTCAGCTGTACGGCAGCCTCGGTCAGTGTCGGTGTGTACACGAAAAGATCGCTCACACGGCTCTGCGGCGAGGTTTCAAGCCAGACCTCCCGGTATAGACCGCCGTAGGTCAGGTAGTCGATGACAAAGCCGAAGGGCGGCAGGCTGGGATCCTCGCGCGTATCCAGCCGCACTGCCAGCAGATTTTTCCTCGCCGCGGCGCACAAGGTCAGTAATTTCGATGGTAAAGCCGGTGTAGCCGCCCTGATGCTGCCCAGCCGACTGGCCGTTCAGGTAGATCTCTGCCTGATGGGCGGCGCCGTCAAAGCGCAGGAATACCCGGGGCGCATCGGGAACGGTCAGTGCGCGGCGGTAACCGCAGACCATCTCATAGTCAGAGGGTCTGCGTAGTGGAGCGGCAGCTCTCGGCAGGTATGGGGCAGACGCACCGGACGACAGCCAACAGGTTCACCCCGACAGAAGGCATCGCTCCATTGCTCTGTAAATTCCCAGTGATTGCAAAGACTGTATCTCATCGTACCAACAACCCCTCCAGTAAAATGGAAATCATCTCATCCAGGGCATCCGTGTAGGATATGCCCTGCGCATCGAGCGTGCGGTCTGCAAGAAAATCCTCAATGGAAGCGGAGATCATTCGCTGCAGGACCGGCAGGGATACCCGACGGACAACGCCCTCCCCCATCGCCTGCTCCAGCAGTGCCAAGGTAGGCTCCCAGCCGGTTTCCAGATGCTCCCGCACGCGCGCTGCGACTCTGGGATATTTTTCATCAAAATCCATCTGCTGCAGATCCAGCGCGGTGTACTCCTCCGGCAGGGCGATAATGACCGCCCGCAGCTTTTCAGCCAGGGTGCCGGGGCCGTCAAGGATGTGCTGCTTGCGGGCGTGGATCCTTGTGAACGCATCGTCCACCATATCCAGCAGCAGCGCCTCCTGGAGGGTAGACTGCGTAGATCGTCTTTTGCTGATGTGCATCATCGCAGCGGCCTGCTGCATCGTAAAGCGCAGCCCGTCCTGCGGAACAGCTCCATTCCGACTGTGCGCAGTCTTGTGCGCAGTTCGTTGTGTTCGTCCATCGCTTGCCTCCTGCGGAAACCCGATTTATCTTTCCAGTTTCCATTGTAGTGCGGAAATCGGTTCGATTCAAGCGGTTTCCTACACTTTCTACCTTTGCCAATCGGGCACAGATTTTTCGTCATATCGCCCATACGCTAAAGCCGTAACGGGACAGAAAAACGCCCGCACAGTGATGCGGGGCGCTTTGCAGGTGCCTCAGTTCGTTTTCAGCTTTTGTTGCAGGCGGGTCAGCTCCGCAGCTCACGCACGGTGAAAGGCCGCAGACAATGGCGGCAGCACCGTCCGCAATGGGGCCTGCGTACATGACGCCGTCAATGCCCATAAAGAGCGGGAAGATGACGATGAGCGGCAGCAGGAACAAAATCTGGCGTGTCAGGGACATGAATACGCCGAGGCGCGCCTTGCCAATCGAGTTGAAGAAGTTCGAGCTGACCGGCTGGATGCCGTTGATCAGCGTCAGGAACATATAAATGCGGAAGTACCGCTCCGAAAACTGGTAGTACATCTCGCTGCCGGCGCCGAAAATACTGATGATCTGCCGCGGGAAAGCTGGAACAGGCAAACGCTGCCAGAAGCCCGGTAGCCACAGCCAGCGCCAGCAGGTAGCTCTTTGACGCGGCGGTAGAGCGCAGCACCGTAATTGAAGCCGATGATCGGCTGCAGTCCCTGGGAAATGCCGATGACAAAGGACATAAAGATCATGTTGACCTTTGAGATGATGCCCGCGCAGGCCAGAGGAATATCGCTGCCGTAGATAGACAGTGCACCGTAGTGCAAGGGTGTTGTTCAAAACGATCTGGACAACAGCCATAGCGATCTGGTTGAAGCAGGCAGATGCACCGTAGCTGAAGATCTTGCGTGTTCTGTCACCGTCAATCGTAAAGCAGCCCCGTGAGAAGGGTACAGATTTAAAATGGAAGAGATACCGCATGCTGATGCAGAACGATGCAATCTGCCGAGGATCGTGGCAAGCGCAGCACCGGTCATGCCCATATCCAGCCCAAAGATGAACAGCGGATCAAGGACCGTATTGATAAGTGCGCCGATGAGCATCGACATCATGGAATAGCGCGGGCTGCCGTCTGCCAGAATCAACTTGCTCATGCCGGTATTCATAATGAGGAACGGAAACCCCAGCGCTGTGATACGGGTGTAGGCCTCTGCGTAGGGCAAAACATCCGGCGTAGCGCCGAAGAATTTCAGCATCGGCGTCAGAAAAGCAGCGTGACCGCCATCAGCACAGTGCCGAACAGCGCCATCAGACACAGGCCGTTGCCTGCATATTCAGCAGAACGCTTTTCATTGCCTGCACCCAGCTGGAGACTGAAATTCGTCGCACTGCCGATACCGAGCAGCAGCGCAATGGCTGTGCAGGCAATCGAGAGAGGAAACGCAATGTTGGTGGCAGCATTGCCCAGCAGACCACACCCTGCCCGATAAAGATCTGATCAACAATGTTGTACAGCGACGTCACCAGCATCGAGATAATGCAGGAATGGCAAAGCCGACAAGCAGCTTGCCTTCTTTCATATCCAAGCGGATTGGCAGCATCAGCCTGCGATGAAACTGTTTTACGCTCATGCAGTTTTATCTCCTTTAATCCTGTTAATAATCGAAAATATAATAATAGTAACAAAATCCGGTAGGAAATGCAAGTCCGTTTGCCTTGAGGCGCTTGAGCTTGCCCTACATGAGCCGGAGACCGTGACACAACAAAACCGGGGCGAACTTTTCGTTCGCCCCGGCAGTACCTAAATGATTGGAGTCATAGCCTCATAACCCTTTATTCGTTATTTTTCGGAGTTGGTTCCTATTTTCATGGGAAATCATTCCCTTTGCAGAATTTCAGGCTTTGAGATTGAGGATCAACCTCTGACACTTAGTACATTGGAGTTTCTCCTTATGGATCAGGTAGATTTCAGATACCCTCTGTTGGGTGGCGTGGAACCAGTCATGATAACCAGCCTTCTTTCATCCTGATTCTATATGCTGCATGGGGTCTTTGATGACGGCCCCTGAGTCTGCTGTTTAAAAGTAAGCTGCCTGACATCTCGTTCAATATTCTTTGTACAGGTTATGACCTGCGGCTTCGGATGCGGCGCTTTTTCATTCAGCAGGCCCAGGCCCGCCGGTGATGAATAGGATCTTTAAAGTTTGCCATTGACTTGAGCCTCCTTCCTTACGAAATACCGCCGGTGTCTTGCTTTGGAGATTTCTTATGACATTTCTCCTTGGAAGATCAGCTTCTCTTGGAGTTGTCTGCTCCTTATCTCCGGCTGTTTTCTTTCTGTGACTATACTATATCACAGCCCTTGGGATTCGTCTATTCGCAGATATGCCAACGATGCAGCGAAAGATTTGTGCAGTTTCAAGCTTGCCGCCCGGGAAAAAATGGTATAATAAATATGTTGGGCTGCTGTACAGCCCAGACCGTGCGCCCTTTGGCAAGGGACGGCGCTTTTGGCGGGATTGTGCTGTGATCTTGCGGGCTGATCTGAACAGGCATTAGGCAATATTCATTTCAAAACGACCGTAGCAGCTGCCGCTGCCGGGGCGGCTGTCCATTAGTGACAGCGCCGCCGTGCAGGGCGGCTATTTTGTGCCATGGCAAGGCCTGCCGTTGCCCTGCGTCCGGTGGCTGGTGTCCCCTGATAGAACTGCTCAAAGATATGGCAGCAGGTCTCGGCGTCCATACCGCAGCCATGGTCCGTGACAGCCACAACCGGTCTGCCCTGCTCGCAGTGCAGTGTTACGCTTATGGTTCCGTTCTCCTGGCTGAACTTGGCGGCATTATCCAGCAGATTCAGCCAGATCTCTTTACCAGCGCTTCGCTGCCGTGATAGGTGCAGGGGCCAGCGCCCTCAAACTGCAGCGTCTTATCGCGCCACTTTGCCGGGTCACAAGGATGCACTGGCGCAGCTGCTCATCCAGCGAAAAGTCTGTGCAGTCGGTCAGAATGGTCTGTGCCTCGATACGATTCAAGAGCAGCACACTGCCGGAAAGTTGTGCCAGCCGCCTGCTCATCGCGGATGATTTGCAGATACTCGCGCTGCTCCTCTGGGTGACATCCTCGTCCAGCAGCAGGTCGGCAAAGCCGCTGATGCTGACGATGGGCGTCTTGAACTCATGGGAAAGTTATTTAAAAATCCTTGCGCAGCAGCTCCGTGCCGGAAAGCTCCTCCGCCGCTTTGTTGAAGGCTGCTTTGAACTCCCGGATCCGGTAGGCTCATACCGTGGGCGGCTGCAGGCGCACGGTGAAGTCCCTGCCGCCAGCCGGTTCATCGCCTGTATGATGTTTTGATAGGCTTTATTAACACAAGGCGAATCGCAACCACAAGGCTGACGGCCATCAAAATACAGCTGGCATACAAAATAACCAGCGCACCGCCGATGCTGACGCTGCCGTCTTGATAAAAGCCGTGGTCAGCCTCCAATACAACCAGCACCGTCACAGCGGTCAGATTCAGTGTAACAATGAAAACAGGTTCAGCACCAGCAGCATTGTCAAATTTACGGTGCGCATGCAGTCGCGCAGCTTATTTACAAATTGCGCCATATCACACCTTCTTTATAGCACGGTAGCCGATGCCGCGAATGGTCTGTATCTCAAACTCCGGCCAATCGTAAAAGCGGGTGCGCAGCCGATTGATATGAACATTTACCGTTTTGTCGTCACTTTCGCTGTCCATGCCCCAAATCTCATCCAACAGCTCCAGCCGGGTAAAGGTCCTTCCGGATAAGCCAGCAGCTTGTATAGGAGGTTGAACTCCTTGGGCGGCAGCACCTGCGCATCGTGGCCGCGCCGCACGGGTGGGTGTCATAGTCCAGCTCGACATCCCCTATCGTGATTTTGTGTTCATCCACGATGCGGCGCGGCGCAGCAGCCTTGATGCGCAGCACAAGCTCCTGCCGGTCCGGCGGTTTTGTCATATAATCATCAGTGCCAACGATAAAACCCGTGTGCTTGTCCTGCGGCATATCCTTGGCCGTCAGCATCAAATGGGCAGCATGCTGCCGCTTTCGCGGATAGCCTTTGTCAGCGCAAAGCCGTCCATCCGGGGCATCATCACATCGCAGAGCAGCAGGTCTATCTGGTTGTGGTCGAGCAGTTCCAGCGCCTGCACACCGTCGGCAGCAATCAGCGGCTCATAGCCCGCTCGCTTTACGATGGCGCCAAGCAGACGCGCTGTGCTGGGGTCATCCTCAGCAATCAAAATACGAAACATCCGTGTACCCTCCTTGGTTCTATTCTATTATAGTACAGCGCAAAGATAAACGGAAGATAAACCTTCCCGTTTACCAAAGGTTTATTTTGGCGGTGTATCCTTAGGAGCATCGAAACGAAAACAACCTACGGGAAAACGGAGGATACAGCTATGAAAACCATCTATCTTGTCACCGGAGCTGCCGGATTTATGGGCACTAATGTCTGCGCACAGCTTTTGAGCGCGGTGATGCCGTGCGCTTTTGTGCTGAAGGGCGACCGCGCTGTAAAATTTGTGCCGAAGGCCGTCGAAATTTTGAAGGTGACCTCTGCAGTGCCGAGGACTGCGAGAAATTCTTTGCCGTGGAGCCGGGCACCCAGACCGTCTGCATCCACTGCGCGAGTATGGTGACGATCAACCCGAATTATAGTGAAAAGCTGATCGCCGTCAATGTGGGCGGCACCGAAAACATGCTGAATGCCGCCAAAAATCACCCGGAGTGCAAAAGTTCGTCTATGTTTCCAGCACCGGCGCTCCCCGAGCTGCCTAAGGGCGAGAGCATCCATGAGGTATACAGCTTTGTTCCCTACGATGATGATCGCGTGGTCGGCTGGTACAGCCGCAGCAAGGCAATGGCGACCCAGAAGGTATTGACGCCGCCGCGGACGGGCTGAATGCCTGCGTGGTGCATCCCAGCGGTATTCTTGGCCCCAACGACCGCCATCGGGCAGACGACCCGCACGCTGATCCAGATTTTGAACGGTGAGATGCCCATCGGTATGCAGGGTTCGTTCAACCTTGTCGATGTGCGCGATCTGGCCGCCGGCACGATTGCCGCTGCTGACCGTGGGCGCAAGGGAGAGTGCTACATCCTTCCAATGACGAGGTTTCGCTGAAGGAGCTGTGTGAGATGCTCAAGGCTGATACCGGCTGCCGCGGCTGCCTGTTTTATCTGCCGCTGTCTTTGCGCATTTTGTCGCCAAGCAGATGGAGGCCCGCGCGGCCAAGACCGGCAAGCCCGCTGTGCTGACGGAGTTTGCCGTTTACAATCTGGAGCGCAACAACCATTTTGACTGCTCCAAGGCAAAAATGAGCTTGGCTTTGCCCGCGTCCCTACAAGGAAACACTGCATGATCTCGCAGTATGGCTCAAGCAGGAGGGAAAAATCGCATGAAGAAACTGTATGAATCTATCTGCAAGCTTATGCAAATGAATGACCAGCAGTGGGAGTGCTATCTTCACGCTCTGGATTCCCTGCACTGACACAGAGGATAAGAGGTTGTACATTATGAAAAGGTATGCGTCATCACAGGCGGCGGCAGCGGCATGGGACTTGCCACGGCGAAGCTTGTCTGTGAAGAAGGGTATTACACGATTTTGGTGGGGCGCACGGCATCCGCTGGAAAAGGCAGTCAACGACCTGCGCAGTGCGGGCGGCGAGGCTGAGGCGTTCAGCTGTGATGTTTCCAATCGTGAAAGCTGCTTTGCGCTGGCCAAACACGCCGCCGAATGCGGCGAGGTAAAAGCGGTATTGCACATTGCGGGCCTTAGCCCTCACATGGGCGATGCCGAGAAATCTGCGCGGCAATGCGCTGGGCACGGTGAATATCAACGATGCCTTTATGAGGTCATGGCGCCGGGCGGCTGTGTGATCGACACCTCCAGCATGAGCGCCTACCTTGCCCCGCAGTTTGTCATGCCAAAGGGTGCGTACAAGCTGGCACAAACCGACCGTGAAAAATTCATCAAAAGCTGGTGGCGCGGGCAGGCATTGCCCCTAAGGATGCCCGCCCGGTCTGGCCTACGCCATCAGCAAGCATTTTGTAATTTGGTTTGCCAAGACCGATGCCGCACGCTTTGGCGGGAAAATGTGCGCTGCCTGAGTGTGACACCCGGCAACTTTGACACGCCGATGGGCGCACTGGAAAGCGGGCAGGCGGATGTATTCAAAAATACTCCGCTCTCAAACGCAACGGAAAGCCGGAAGAAATCGCCGCTTTGTTTGCGCTTCTTCTGGATGAGCGGCTGGGCTTCCTGACCGGAGCAGACATTCTTATGGACGGCGGCGTTGTGGCAAGCGGCGCCAGCGGATTGAGCAATAAAAGGGCAGCAAAGTAAACCCCGATTTTAGCCTTTGGGGTCTGCTTTGCTGCCTTTGATTTTGTGCTTTCGCCTGGCTGTACTTTAGTGCAGCTCGCTTTCGCAGCGGTCCAGCACGGCGGCAATCACCTGATCCATGTCGTAATACTTATACTCACCAAGGCGGCCGCCGAAGATGACCTTCGGCTCAGCGTCGGCCAGCTTCTTGTACTCGGCATAGAGTGCGCCGTTTTGGCGTCGTTGACGGATAGTACGGCTCGTCGCCGGGCTTCCACTCAGAGGAATACTCACGGCTGATGATCGTTTTGGCAGGTCATTTCCGTTCTCATCCTTGCCGAACTCGAACCACTTGTGCTCAATGATACGGGTCCACGGAGTTTCACGGTCGGTGTAGTTCACTGCTGCGTTGCCCTGGAAACTGGGCTTGTCGAGCAGCTCATTCTCAAACCGGACAGAGCGGTACTCCAGCGTGCCGAGCTTATAGCCAAAGTAGGCGTCGATAGGGCCGGTGTAGACGATTTTGTCCGCCAGTGCATCCAGTTCCGCCTTGTTCTCGAGGTAATCGGTGTTCAGGCGAACCTCGATGCCGTCCAGCATATTGGCAACCATCTTCGTATAGCCGCCCACCGGAATTCCCTGGTACAGGGCATTGAAATAGTTGTTATCGAACGTCAGGCGCACATGCAGGCGCTTGATGATGAAGGCGGGCAGGTCCTTGCAGTCTCGGCCCCACTGCTTCTCGGTGTAGCCCTTGATGAGCTTTTCGTAGATATCGCGGCCGACGAGGGAGATTGCCTGCTCTTCGAGATTCTGCGGCTCGTGGGTGATCTCCTTGCGCTGCTCCTCAATCTTGGCGGCAGCCTCCTCTTCCGGCGTTACAACACCCCACATCTTGTTAAAGGTATACATGTTGAAGGGCAGCGAATACAGCTCACCCTTATAGTTGGCAACGGAGAGTTTGTAAAGCGGTTGAACTCGGCAAACCGGGTGATATAGTTCCAGACCTTTTGTTGTTGGTGTGGAAAATGTGGGCACCATACTTATGGACGTTGATACCCTCGATGTTTTCGGTGTAGATATTGCCCGCAATATTCGGGCGCTTGTCCACGACCAGCACGGATTTGCCGTGGACCTTGGCCTCATGGGCGAAGATGGCACCGTACAGACCGGAGCCGACTACCAGATAATCATATTTCATATAACAGGTGTTCCTCTCTTTAAAAGTCACAGGGATATTGTGCGGTAATGGCATTGAGAGCCTTACTCCACCGTCAAAAGCGGCAGAAAGGCGTTTCAGTCTCTGCCGAATAGATCTCTTGTGTAGACCTTGTCCTGCATCGTTGAGGCAGGCATCGTAGCGGTTGGCCAGAATGGCCTGACTCTGCCGCTTGAATTTGTCCAGATCGTTGACCACTGCCGAACCGAAGAAGGTCTTGCCGTCCTCCAGCGTAGGCTCATAGATGATGACCGTCGCGCCCTTGGCCTTCACGCGCTTCATCACGCCCTGGATGGAACTCTGGCGGAAGTTATCGGAGTTCGACTTCATCGTCAGGCGGTAGACGCCGATCGTGACGGGCCTTTCGCGGCTTTCGTCAAACTCATTTTCCTGATCGTAGCCGTAGTACCCGGCCAGCTTCAGCACGCGGTCAGCGATGAAGTCCTTGCGGGTGCGGTTCGACTCCACAATGGCCTCAATGAGATTTTCCGGCACATCGGCGTAGTTTGCGAGCAGCTGCTTGGTGTCCTTGGGCAGGCAGTAGCCGCCGTAACCAAAGCTGGGGTTGTTGTAATGGCTGCCAATGCGCGGGTCAAGACATACGCCGTCAATGATCTGCTTCGTGTTCAGGCCCTTGCTCTCCGCGTAGGTATCCAGCTCGTTGAAGTAGGCCACGCGGAGCGCCAGGTAGGTGTTGGCGAACAGCTTCACGGCCTCGGCCTCGGTAAAGCCCATGAAGAGCGTATCAATATTCTCCTTGATGGCACCTTCCTGCAGCAGTGCCGCAAATTCGTGGGCGGCTGCGACAAGGTGCGCATCCTCCGGGTCGGTGCCGACGATGATGCGGGATGGGTAGAGGTTGTCATACAGGGCCTTGACTCCGCAGAAATTCCGGGCTGAACAGAATGTTCCGGCTACCGAGCCTTTCCGCACCGACACCGTAGCCCACGGGAATCGTCGATTTGATGACCATGACGGCATTTGATTGACCTCCGTGACAAGGCGGATGACTGCCTCCACTGCAGAGGTGTCAAAGTGCTGGGTCTGGCTGTCGTAGTTGGTGGGTGCAGCAATGACCACAAAGTCTGCATCGGCGTAGGCTGCCTTTGCGTCCAGCGTAGCGGTCAGATCCAGCTCCTTCTCAGCCAGATATTTCGATGTAATCATCCCGGATCGGCGATTTGCGCGCGTTGATCAATGCGACCTTTTCCGGCAGGATATCCACCGCCGTCACATGATGGTGCTGGGAAAGCAGCGTGGCAATCGAAAGCCCACATAGCCGGTCCCGGCCACCGCGATCTTATATTTTTCATAACAGTTTATACTCCGCAGCTGCGAATTTTCCGTAAGGCAGCGGTCAAAATTGCGCCGTGCCGGCTTACCGTATGGGTTTATTATAGCACGTCACCGGCCACAATTCAATATTGCCGCTTCCTCAGAATTGTTTGAACAATAATCCAGTATTGAAAACAATCGTCTCTACTCAGTCTTTGCTGTATCTGCTAAGATAGAATCACGGTACTGGCGTGGTGTCAGACCGGTTTGTTTACGGAAAACACGATAAAAGTAATTGTCATCCAGGAATCCGATCTGCTGGCAGATCTGTGCATTGACAGATTCGTATCGCAAAGAAGCTTCATCGCTTTTGATGCGCAGGTGCGTGATCTGCTCGTTGATGCCGCAGCCATAGAGCTGCTGGAAAGATAGTACAGCCCGGTACGGCTTAACGAAAGATCACGGCAGATCGTTTCGTTTGTCAATGTCTCGTCCAGATGTTCCGCCAGGTAGCGGCTCAGTTTTCCTGCGCACTGCCCGCTGCCAGCCGCGTCAGCCCCTTTTGGTACAATGCAGCCGCCGCCAAAGCCAGCAGATCCGCTGCTGATTTCAGCACCGGATAGGGCGTGCGCGGCAAGGCATTATAGGCTTTGCAGTGCCGTTTTATCAATTGCGTAAGCCGAGCAGCATTTTGCGCATAGCTCCACTCGCTCTGCTCATCGGCCCCTGTACAATGTGGCTCAACAGCAAAAAGCCCACAACAGCACCATCGATCTGGACTGGCGTGATCACTTCGATCAACCCCGCATGGCAGGGGTAGATGATCGTCTGCTTTTGCCGCGTTGCCTTGCGGCAAGCCGCCTGGTCACACAGGTAACAGCCGGTCTTGCCATCAGGCACACTGCGGATCAAGCGGCAATAAGCTGGCAGTTCCGGCGGATAGGCAAGCACTTCGATTCCATACGAATCAAAACGGCGGAGCGCAGCCCCGTAAGGCAGTGAAATCCTGCAAGAGGACCAAAGCTCCTTTTATTGAAAACGGTTCCCATGGGTGCGCTCCTTTCCGAACATTTAGATAGTTTTATGATAAAGACCATCCTTTATTTTGTCAAGGAGGATCCCTATGATTGACTTAAAGCAGTGTTCTCTCGGCATTGAGTTCGGCTCCACCCGCATTAAAGCGGTGCTGGTGGACGATGCCTGCAAGCCTGTGGCCCAGGGCGATTTTACCTGGGAGAATCGGCTGGAAAACGGTGTCTGGACCTACCCGCTGGACGAAGTCTGGCGTGGTGTGCAGGCCGCCTACGCGGCATTGGCTGCGGATGTGCTGGCGGCCAGCCGCTGACCACAGTGGGGTGGCGTTTCGGCTATGATGCATGGGTATCTGGCGTTTGACGCGGCGGGCAATCTGCTCGTGCCGTTCCGCACCTGGCGCAACACGATGACCGGCGCGGCAGCAGAAGAGTTGACCTCAACGTTCGGGTTCAACATCCCCCAGCGGTGGAGCGTAGCGCACCTGTACCAGGCCATGCTGAACCGCGAGCCGCACCTGCCGCAGCTGAACTTTTTACGACGCTGGCCGGGTATGTACACTGGCAGCTGACCGGGCGCAAGGTGCTGGGCGTTGGCGATGCCAGCGGCATGTTCCCCATTGACAGCACCACCGGCGGTTATGATGCCGCCATGCTCGCAAAATTTAACGCGCTGGCAGACAAGCAAGGCTGCCCCGTGGATCTTGTCAAACTGCTGCCTACCGTTTTGCCCGCAGGCGAGGACGCCGGTATGCTGACCGTCGAGGGGCGAAGCGGCTCGACCCAACCGGCACGCTGCAGCCCGGCGTGCCGTTCTGCCCACCCGAGGGCGACGCCGGCACCGGCATGGCCGCCACGAACAGTGTGGCCCGCGCACCGGCAATGTCAGCGCCGGCACGAGTATTTTGCCATGGTTGTGCTGGAAAAGCCGCTGTCCAAGGTCTACCCGGAAATCGACATGGTCACGACCCCGACGGTGCGGCGGTGGCCATGGTCCACTGCAACAACTGCACCAGCGACCTGAACGCCTGGGTCGATCTGCTGGCCAAGAGCGCGGCACTGTGCGGAGCAAACATCGACAAAGGTGCGTTGTTTACCCTCCTGTTTAACGAATCGCTGCACGGTGCGCCTGACTGCGGCGGCATCACGCCCGTCAACTACATTTCCGGTGAGAGCGTCACCCACTTGGACGCGGGCGTCCCCTGCCGCTGCGCCGGACAGTGCGTTTACGCTGGCCAACTTTATGCGCGCCAACATCTATTCGGCCTTTGCCACGCTGGCGTTGGGGCTGGAAATTCTGCGCAAAGAAAATGTGGCTGTGAATACCCTGCTCGGCCACGGCGGCATCTTCAAAACGCCGGGCGTGGCCCAGCGGTATCTGGCTGCGGCGGCGGGTGCACCTGTGACCTGCATGGAAACAGCCGGTGAGGGCGGTTCCTATGGCATGGCTGCTATCGTCTGCACCGCGCCGACGACGAAGCGCTGGCCGCGTATTTGAACCGCTGCGTTTTGCCGACGCCCAAAGCACGACCCTGTTCCCCGACCCCGCCGACCAGGCCGGGTTTGCCGCCTTTTGACCCAATACCAAACCGCGCTGAAAGCCGAGGCGTGCCGTTGTAAAATAGGGCAATACCGCATAATTCTAAGTGCCGACACGGCGAGCGAGGTACGGCAGCCGCCGGAGCGGTGCTTAAGCCGTAAGGCGGAATTATGCGGTATTGCCTAAGGGCTTAATGCGTCGGCTGCCTGGCAACGCCAGCCAGCGGCGGAAAGGCCGGAGCAGCAGCTGTTCTTGAACGATTTAGCGTTAAAGCGGAAAGGATAACCTATGCTGGAAGCATTGAAGCAGCAAGTTTATGAAGCCAACATGGAATTGCCCGCCGAGGACTTGTAACCTACACCTGGGGCAATGTCTCGGGCATTGACCGCGAGAAGGGCCTGTTTGTCATCAAGCCGTCCGGCGTGGAATACGACGAACTTACACCGGAAATGCTCGTTGTCATGGATTTGAACGGCAACAAGATTGAGGGCGAGCTGAAGCCCAGCAGCGACACGAAAACGCATCTGGAACTGTACAAGGCGTTCTCGGCGCTGGGCGGCATCGTACACCCACTCGACCCACGCAGTGGCCTTTGCCCAGGCGCAGCGCGACGCTGCCCGCCTTTGGCACGACCCACGCCGACTATTTTACGGCCCTGTCCCCTGCACGCGCGGGAGCTGACGCCTGGAGAGATTGACGAGGACTACGAGAAGAACACCGGCAAGGTCATCATCGAGACGTTCCAAAACCGCGGCATTGACCCGGTGCATGTACCCGGTGTTCTCTGTGCCAGCCACGGTCCCTTTACCTGGGGCAAAGACGCGGCACAGGCTGTCTACCACGCTGTTGTGCTGGAAGAAGTCGCAAAGATGGCAATTTTGACCCTGACCATTGACCCCGATGCACAGCCTGCCCCACAGCATGTTTTGGACAAGCATTTTATGAGAAAACACGGACCCAACGCCTATTACGGCCAGAAATAAGGAGGTTTTACCGTATGAAATTCTACATTGATACCGCCAATGTGGACGGATTCGCAAGGCCAACGACATGGGCATTATCGCCGGTGTCACCACAAACCCCAGCCTGATTGCCAAAGAGGGCCGCGACTACGCCGAAACGTTGAAAGAGATTGCCACCATCGTGGACGGCCCCATCTCCGGCGAGGTCAAGGCGACCACAACCGATGCCGAGGACGCGATCGCCGAGGGCCGCGCCATCTACGCGCTGGACCCGAAGCACATGGTGGTAAAAATCCCATGACCGCCGATGGGTTAAAGGCCATCAAAGGTGCTGTCGAGGGCATCCTACGAACTGCACTGATTTTCAGCGCAAACCAGGCGCTGCTGGCAATACGCGCGGGCATACGTATGTCAGCCCGTTTTGGGGCGTCTCGATGACATCGGCCAGCCGGGCATTGATTTGATCGAGACTATCCATGATATATTCCTGAACTATCCGGACATCGAGACTCAGATCATTGCCGCCAGCGTGCGCAACCCCATCCATGTGACGGACTGCGCCCTGGCCGGGGCGGACATTGCCACGGTGCCTTACAAAGTTATCGAGCAGATGCTCCACCACCCGCTGACGGATGCCGGCATTGAGAAGTTTAAGGCCGACTATACAAAAGTTTTGGCGTCAACGGATAAATCTTCCGTAAGGAGGAGACAAAGATATGTACTATATTGGGATCGACCTCGGCACCTCTGCGGTGAAGCTGCTGCTGATGGACGAAACGGGCAACATTGCCAACATCGTCAGCCGGGAATACCCGATTGCCTTCCCGCATCCCGGTTGGAGCGAGCAGGACCCTGCCGATTGGTGGGCGGCGGTCTGCGACGGCATCCCGCGCTGCTGGACGGGTTTGATGCGTCTCAGGTCAAGGGCATCGGCGCGGGCGGCCAGATGCACGGGCTGGTGGTGCTGGACAAAAATGACACGGTTATCCGCCCCTGCATCCTTTGGAACGATGGCCGCGCCAAAGGCAGGTCGACTACTTAAACGGTGTTATCGGCAAGGACAAGCTGAGCCATTACACCGCAAACATCGCCTTTGCAGGCTTCACCGCGCCCAAACTGCTTTGGATGCGGGAGAACGAAACCGGACAACTTCGCCCGCATCGAAAAATCATGCTGCCGAAGGATTACATCAACTATAAGCTGACCGGCGTCCACTGCACCGACTATTCCGACGCATCGGGCATGCTGCTGTTGGACGTGGAGCACAAATGCTGGAGCAAGGAAATGCTGGACATCTGCGGCGTGCAGGAATCAAGCTGCCGAAGCTGTTTGAGAGCTGGCAGCCGTCGGCACATGACTGCCGAAGCCGCACAAATGCTGGGCCTGCTGCGGATGTCGTCGTCTGCGCGGGCGCGGGCGATAACGCCGCTGCGGCTGTCGGCTGCGGCGCGGTGGGCGGCGGTAAGTGCAATATTTCCTTGGGCACATCGGGCACGGTGTTCATCACCAGCGATACGTTCGGCGTCGACAAGCAGAACGCCCTGCACAGCTTCGCCCACGCGGACGGAGGGTATCATTTGATGGGCTGCATCCTCTCGGCTGCGTCCTGCAGCAAGTGGTGGAGCGAAGAAGTGCTGCACACCACTGACTACGCTGCCGAGCAGACACCCATTACGGCGGACAAGCTGGGCGCGAACGACGTCTACTTCCTGCCCTACCTGATGGGCGAACGCAGCCCCACAACGATCCTGCTCGCGCGGTGCGTTCGTCGGGCTGCGGATGGATACCCTGCGTGCCGCGCTGACCCAGGCGGTGCTGGAAGGTGTGGCGTTTGCGATTCGCGATTGTGTGGAGTTGCGCGGGCACAAGGCGTGAAGATTAAAGCCAGCACGCTCTGCGGCGGCGGTGCCAAAAGCCCGCTGTGGCGGGAGATTTTGGCGAACGTGCTGGAGCATCCCGCTGACGCTGCCCCAGACTGAGCAGGGCCCCGGTTACGGCGGCGCCATGCTGGCGGCGGTGGCCTGCGGGGCATACCCAGCGTGCAGGCCTGCGCCGAGGCGCTTGTCCACGCCAAGAGCACAACCAGCCGGACGCCGCGCTCGTCGAAAATACAACGCGCGCGCCGTGTGGCACAAGCTGTACCCGGCCCTGAAAGTATCCTTTGCGGAAATGGAGGCACTGCAATGAAGATTTTTCTGTAACCGACCCGGAATTCAAGCCCTATGGCCGCGTTGTGACCGGGCTGGATACCGCCAAAGCGGAAATTTTGGCCGCCTTGGCAAACACCCGCTGCCCGCAGCTACGGATTATGTGGCCGAGGACGCAGCCCTGCAGGAACTGCCCGCCGCCGTCGAAGTGTCGGAGCATCTTTCGGCGGCATGCCCTGCCAACTGGGCTGGTGCAACGGCCACAACACCAAACTGAACTGCCTGGAATACCACCGCGACAGTGAGTTCAACCTGGGCACCGAGGATTTTGTGCTGTTGCTTGCCAGGCAGGAGGAAATCGCGGGCGGCAAGCTGGACACCGCAAAGGTCAAGGCTTTCCGCGCACCGGCAGGCACCCTGGTGGAAGTTTACGCCACCACCCTGCATTACGCACCCTGCCATGTGGACGCAGCCAAAGGCACCCGCGTGCTGGTCGCTCTGCCCAAAGGCACCAATACCGCAAAGCCCGCCATCAAGAATGACGGCGGCGATGACCCGCAGCTGTGGGCCTGCAACAAGTGGCTGCTCGCCCATCCCGACAGCGCCGAGGCCAAGGCTGGGGCGTATGTCGGATTGGTGGGGAAAATATCCACATTTGATTCTTGCCGCGCCGTAGGGGCCGGACATGTCGGCCCTGTACATACAAACCACAACCCATTCACGGGCAGCAAACGCAATGCTGCGGGGCGGGCATGCCGCCCTACAGAGCATCACATAAAGGAGGAAACCATCATGAAATCATCCAACATCCCCGAGGTCAAGCTCGGCATCATTGCCGTCAGCCGCGACTGTTTCCCATCGCCCTGAGCGAGAAGCGCCGCGCTGCCATCTCTGCCGCCTGCGCCGCCAAGGGGCTGACCTGTACGAGTGCAAGACCACTGTCGAGAACAGGCACGACATCACAAAAGCCGTGGCCGAAGTCACCGCCGCAGGCTGCAACGCGCTGACTGTATTCCTCGGCAACTTCGGCCCCGAAACGCCCGAAACGCTGATTGCCAAGTACTTTGACGGCCCCTGCATGTTCGTAGCGGCAGCCGAGGGCGACGGCGATATGATCAATGGCCGCGGAGATGCGTACTGTGGTATGCTGAACTGCTCCTACAATCTCGGCATGCGCCATCTGAAGGGCTATATTCCGAGTATCCCGTCGGCACGGCGGAGAAATTACCGACAAAATCGCCGAGTTTGTGCCGATTGCCCGCACCATTCTGGGCGTGTGTGATTTGAAAATCATCACCTTCGGCCCGCGCCCGCAGGACTTCTTCGCCTGCAATGCCCCATCAAGGGTCTGTATGAGCTGGGTGTTGGATCGAGGAAAACTCCGAGCTTGACCTGCTCGTTTCCTACAAAGAGCATGCGGGCGACCCGCGCATCGCGGACGTCTGCGCCGACATGGCCGCCGAGATGGGCGAGGGCACTATTACCCGACCTGCTGACCCGCATGGCGCAGTTTGAGCTGACCCTGCTCGACTGGGCCGAGAACCACAAGGGCAGCAAAAAGTATGTTGCTTTTGCCGATAAGTGCTGGCCCGCTTTCCCGTCGCAGTTCGGGTTTGAGCCTTGCTACGTCAACTCCCGCCTTGCCAGCCGCGGCATCCCGTGGCCTGCGAGGTCGATATTTACGGTGCCCTGTCCGAGTACATCGGCATGTGTGCGTCCGGCGACACCGTCACCCTGCTGGACATCAACAACAGCGTGCCCAAATTACATTTATGATGAGGACATCACCGGCAAGTTCAATTACAAGCTGACCGATACCTTCATGGGGGCTCCACTGCGGCAACACGCCATCCTGCAAGATGTGCAGTGACCGCGCCGTCAAATACCAGCTCATCCAGCACCGCCTGCTGGAGCCCGCCGGCAGCGACCCCGATTTCACCCGCGGCACGTTGGAGGGCGACATTGCACCGTCCGACATCACGTTCTACCGTTTGCAGTGCGACAGCGAAGGCCAGCTGCGCGCCTCCATCGCTCAGGGTGAAATTTTGCCTGTTGCAACGCGGTCTTTCGGCGGCATCGCCATCTTCGCCATTCCGAGATGGGCCGTTTCTACCGCCATGTCCTGATTCAGAAGCGCTACCCGCACCACGGTGCCGTTGCCTTCGGTCACTATGGCAAGACGCTGTTTGAAGTGTTCAAGTTCCTCGGCATTGCGGACATTGCCTACAACCAGCCCAAGAGCCTGCCGTATCCCACAGAAAATCCGTTTGCATAATAATAAGGGAAGGTAAAGAAGAGTTGCGTATGAATCAGCAAGGATCGCAGAAGATTGACGCTTACCGGCGTGCCAGCAGCTATCCGGCAGCCGGTCAGCTCTATCTGCCGGATTCCCCTGCTGCGCGCCGCTGAAGCGTGAGGACGTCAAGCGCAAGCTCATCGCCCACAAGAACTGCATCCACGGATCGGTCAAGATTGGGGTGCAGATATCCGATAATATTTCACAGCTGATGGGCACTACTGCGTACTTTTCTCAGCGGCAATCGCTCGCACTTCGGAAAGCTGCGGTGTAAAGTTCATTTCCGTCCCTCCTGTGCGTTCAAATCCATACAAAAGTCCCCGGCAACTGACGCATACCCTGCGTTGCAGAATACTCTGCGGGTTTCCCCGCATTTGACTGCACCCTCGGCGGTCCATTTGATGTGTTGTCTCCAGCCTGATTCTCAGCACCGCAGGCTCTCTGTATGGGCATTGCACACCGTTATTTCCGCTTCATCGGTTTAAACTCTTAAATTTTTATATAGTAAAACACAACCTTGGTGCTTTGTCAATAGGCTTTGAATTTTCACAAAGTGCCTTCCCGGCAGACATCAACAGCCCCTTCTAAACTGTGTCAGGGTTGCGCGAGCCTGTCACCCCGAGTCGGACAAATATGACGGAAAGACTGTGAGAAATACCCCCGCGCTCCCGTCCTCTCCCTGCCCGCCTATAAAATAAGCCCCACTTTTCCGCCGGACAGCCCGTAAGCTGCCCGGTGAATTTTATTGTTTCTGCCCTTGACAGCGTGGGCGGTATGTGCTACTCTAACTGATATATCAGTGATATATCAGTTAAGTGTACCAGGATCTGGGGAATCTATGTCCGCAAATGCTTACGAGCTTTTAAAAGTGGATCGTTTCCGGCAAGCGCAAACCGGGAGAGATCTTTGAGGAAAAGCGCTTTGCCGCACAGCTGGGGTCAGCCGTACCCCGGTGCGCGAGGCTGTGCTGCGCCTCGCGCGTGAGGGCTGCTTGTGGTCATGCCTCGCCGCGGCACAGTCATCTCCAACATTTCCATGGAGAATATACGGCAGCTATATGAGGCGCGCGTCATGCTGGAGCCGCAGATCCTGCGCATCGCTGCGAAACGGGCAGACAAAATACACTGGCCAGCTGGAAAGCCTTTTTGAAGCTCAGGCCGCGCAGGCCGATGCGGAGGTTACACCGCTGCCGTTCCCCAATGAGGATGCGGCGCAACACTCCCCATGATGCTGATGCCGCCTTCCATCTGTTTTGGCTCATAGCCTTGGCAACCGCTATATTTTACAGCAGATGGAGGAGTTGATGGCGCAAAGCCAGCGCATCCGCAGCCTGTCAATGCGCGGCGCAAAGCCGGTATCTGGCCTCCATTCAGGAGCATATCCGCATTGTGGACGCCCTGCTGCAGGGGACGGCGAGCGCGCCGCCACAGAAGTTTTGGAGCACCTGCACAATTCTGAGGACGGCTACCGCAGAATGATGCTGGAGGACGCCCTGACATGATCAAATGTATTGAGGTGGCAGAGTATGGAGTTGGCAGTGATTACGGCAAAACAGGTTGCTGTATTGCTTTTACTGATTTTGCTGGCTTTGCCTGCGTGAAAACGGGTGCGGTCAAGATCGAGGCGAAAAGGCGTTTTCCGATCTGCTGCTCTATCTGATCGTCCCAGCAATGGTCATCAATTCGTATTTGACGGAATTTGACCCAAAGGTGCTGCAAAATCTGCTGCAATCCTTTGCGCTGAGCACAGTCCTGCTTCTGCTGGGGCTGGTCATCACCTTTGCTGACGCTGCGCATCGACAAGGAGAAAACACGCCGATCCTGCGGTTTGCCTGCATCTTTTCCAATGCGGCATATATGGGCTTTCCGCTGATTCAGGCGCTGTTCGGGGCCGAGGGCTTTTGTACGCCAGTGCTTATGTGACAGTGTTCAATATTTTATTGTGGACCGTTGGCTATGCGATGGTCAGCGGGAAGGTCCGTCCCGGAGGTGCTGCACAGCATCCTGACAACGCCGGTGCTCTGGTCCGTTCTGCTAGGCCTGACCCTGTACCTGTGCCGGGTCAATGTGCCGGAGCTTATCCGCCAGCCGCTGCAGCTGGTCGGCAACATGAACACACCGCTCTCGATGATTATCACCGGTATGCTGATTGCCGGCAGCAAGCCGGAAAAGCTGCTGGGCAACCGTGAGATATACCGCATCATTCTGATACGTATGTTGTTCATCCCGCTGGTGAGCTTTCTGCTGTTCCGGCTGCTAAGTGTGCAGGGCATGGTGGCCGAGGTCGTGCTGCTGCTTGAGGCATGCCCTGCGCCGCCATCACCTCGGTGTTTGCCGTTCAGTTTGGCTATGACGAGGATCTCGCAGCCGGTTCTGTCGTTATAACGACCTTTATCAGTATTGTGGTGCTGCCGCTTTGCGCTATGGCTCTGACAATGATGATGTAATAAGTGTGAAGGCGTACGAATTAACTCATTCTTCATGGTTTGCCAAATTTGCATAGTATTATAGGGACGCAGAATAAATCAAGCCAAGATATTTCAGCATATTTCAGCAGCAAAGCGGCACCGCCATGGCGGTGCCGCTTTGCGGAAAAGTTTACGATCAGCCCTTATCTGCGCCGGCGGTAATGCCCTCGACATAGAATTTCTGCATGATAATAAACAAAATCGAGATGGGGACGGACACCAGCACACCGCCTGCACAGAACAGCGCAAAGTAGTTGTTGATGAGCGTTCTCTGCAGCATATTGAACAGGCCGATGGCGACTGTCCAGTCGGCGGAGGCCGAGTTCAGAATCATCTTCGCCATGACGAAGTCCGTCCAGGGAATCATAAAGGCTGATGATGGTGTACACCAAAATCGGCTGGACATCGGCAGCACGACCTGAAAGAATATCCGCGCATCGGAGGCACCGTCCAGCGGCGGAAACCGGCGTGGTATCAAAAGCCCTTGATCAGGTTGCCAGAGAGCACGAGGAAGATGCCATGTCGGATTTTATGAAATCGCTGAGCAGAATCGCCATTCCTGTTACCCTGCAAAGTATGCTGCAGGCATCCTTTTCCATAATAGACCAGATTATGATCGGGCAGTTGGGCGAGGTCAATATTGCAGCTGTGGGATTGTACGGGAATTTTTCGCTGATTTTTCCGTGGTGATCGGCTCAGTCGGCACTGTTGCCGGTAATCATGATCATTGACACTATCGGCACATGGGGCATCGGCATCCCGCTGTGCCTGCTGGCCGCATTTGGTTTTGCACTGGGGCATTGTCGGTGTGTATGCCCTGCTTACAACGGAGGAGATTTTCCGCCTGGCCGTCTCGCTTGTCATCTTCAAAAGCGCAGCTGGATGATCAGCCTGTGACCGGAAATTTCAGCGTACATATCTGCTCGCAAAGCAGGGTCCTCACGCCCAAAACTACCGTTCAACTTGTACTGTTTTCTGCCTGGTCATCTCCCCAATATCAACCCTTGTCAATCATTCTATCTTTATAGGATGTACTCCATCTGCCGTTCCTTTGTTTTCATACCCATCTTTTCATAGAATTTTTCGGCTGATGTGTCCCCGCCCAAACATTCAAGGTGACTTCATAGCAGCCAAGCTTCTTTGCCTGCTGCTTCACATATTCAAACAGACTTTCCCCAATATGTTGTCCGCGCGTCTGCTTGTCAACGCACAGATCATCAATAAACAGTGCCTTAAACGGTACCATATTGGTAGAAACGGCTGCCCTTCAGCTGGCAGAAAGCATACCCCATACACACATCATCCTCACCGGCTGCAACATAGATGGGCTTATCCTCCTGCTCCAGCAGTTCTTTCAGTTCGCTGACGGTGTATTTTGTGGTGCCGGGGATAAACACATCCGGGCGTATCTCTGCATGGATCTGCAGCACCTGACCCAGCAGCTCCATAATTCTTGGGATGTCTTTTCTTCTGCCTTACGAATTTTCATCACAACACAACTCCATTCCACCGTTTGCCTGCGGGGTACGCTATGCCAACCTGCCCGCGAGTTCATTTCTTATCCCCTGCAGCCCCGTATTTTCTTTATACTATCACAAACTCGCGCCAAGTAAATTGCTTGTTGCGAAATTTCATGAAATATTTACGGTTCGTGCGGTCTGCAGATTCTGCCGCTTCTCTGTCAGGCATGTGCCGCCTTGCACAGGATGTTCTTTGTGCTTGCAGCAATGTCCACTGTCATCATACTTTGTAACGCAGTTTTAACGCTCTATTGACAATACGAGCTGTTTGGCATATAGTAATTCGTATAAACACTATTTCACCAGACGCTCAAGACGCAGTGTGCCCCAGATGCTGGGGCATGTTGCGCCTTTCTGCAAGGAGGCCACCTGTGGACTACATCCATATCACGAAAGAGAACGTCGACAAGGAGCACATCTGCTGCGCCATGTCCGGCAAGCAGAGCCTTGCCAAAAAGAATGGCTCAAGCAGCGCTTTGCTGAGGGGCTTGTTTTCTACCGCAGTGTTGAGCGCGGCAAGTGCTTTATCGAATATATTCCGGCGGAAAACGCATGGGTGTCCATTGAAGCAGGCGGCTGGCTTTACATCAACTGCCTGTGGGTTTCCGGCTCCATGAAGGGCACGGCTGCTCAAATGACCTGCTGGAAAATGCCTCAGCGATGCAAGAGCGCAAAAGGGCATCTGCATTTTGTGCGCCGAGGGACGCAAGCGGGAATTCTCGCCGACCCAGTTTTTGTCCCACAAGGGATTTGAAGTCGCAGATGTCTCGGACTGTGGAATCACCCTCATGTGCCTCCCGCTCAACGCCGATACAGCACTGCCGAAATTCAAGAACTGCGCTAAGCACCTAAAGCCGATGGAGAAGGCTTCGTCCTCTACTACACCGATCGTGTCCTTTACCTATTACTGCCGAAGGTGCAGCAGGCCGCGCAGCAGAATAACATCCCGTTCCGGGCCATCCACATCACCGACAAAGAAGCCGCGCAGAATGTATCCGCACCCGTCACAACCTACGCACTGTTCCGGGACGGCATATTCCTGACGCAGGGTATCCAGTCCGACAAAAGTTTCTAGCATTGGCCGGTGTACAGATAAGGAAAGAACGAATCGTTGATGAGCAAATCAGACTGATTCCTACTATCAAAACGATGCCGTATCGTTTTGCCGGTATCAGGATGCAGATGTATGCAAGCAGGTCGATAACAGGGATACGCCCCATGATTTAGCGCTTCTGCATCGCATGTAATCAGGCCCGGATATTCGTTTTCATGATATACTAGTGTTGTGTTTATCATGCCAGGCAGAACCATCTATTCAGTCAACGTTCTCTGTCTCGCGGTAGCTGCGCCATACATTCTCGAAGAAGTCATCATCCTCGGGATGGGCGCGGGCGCAAGCGGTGCGGCAGGTACCATCCTCGAACCACAGCTCCTGAATCAGCGGGGACTCGGTCAAAGGCAAAGGTGAAGGTATCCGACAGCTGGGCAACGGCTTAACCCCGCCCGTCAGGTCGGTGTACAGGCGCCGCCGCGGCTTTTGCCGCCGTGGCGGTCTTGTAGCCGATGTACTCGACGTAGCGGTTGCGGGGAACGGCACGCCAAGCTCGACCAATTTTAAAAGCACTGGGTCGAGAGCGTGGCCTCGCACAGGGCAATATCACCATCCACGCAGCGGCCCGCAAACAGCGTTTCGGCCATTTCTCGTACACTGTCAGGGTCACCGCCCGAGAGAGTCAGCTTGTAATACCACAGCCGACAACTGCCGTTTTAAATGTTTTCATTGGTTGTTTCTTCCTTTTGCTGTGCAGCCCATACGGTCTTTATACACCGGCGTGCTGCTTCACGAATAGAAAAACTCTACCCTGCTGCGCAGCAGAATAAGGAGTATTTTTGTGTGCAGCCTGTCAGGTATGGTTATACCGCGAGCATTTCTCTGCATCGATCGCAAGCACGACCATCAGCGCGCAGAGGGCATCTCTTGAGTCGGCAACCTCAATGGTGTATGTATCGGTCCAATTCAAGCTCCTTGGCGATATGCGCCACGGTATACCTGCTGGAGCAAGGATGTCATAATCCCATTCCCTAAAGCTCAAATGCGCCAGCCATTGCAGTTGATATGGTAGAAGGCCGGAAAAGCGTCAGCTCGGCTCAGGCACCCACATAATTATCCTCACCTGTGTAGAGCTCAAATTTGGGCATCCATGTAAATATCTTTCTTTGACGCAGCCAACCGGGCAGCCCGCCGCATCAAAGATTCTCAAGCAATGCCCCCAGGAAAGCTGGCCCTTGACCACAAACACGGTATTCCCATATTCATCGTAAATATCATAGCTGTCGAACCAGGAGAACATCCGTTGCTTGAAAAGCATCTTCATTGCGTTTCTTCCTTTCACTTGCCTGCGCAGTATCTGTTATCGTCATCGCATTTGCTTGCCTTATGCTTATTATAGTTTATCGCGCCACCAAATCACAAGGGAAAATCCGGAAAATTAGCCCTGTTATTTTGCTTTCAGCGGAAGAATACCGGAATCCATTCTCTCTGCAGGGCAAGGATATGCTGCTTGCGCTTTCTTTCTTTGTACGCTTTGATTTGTATCCTTGTTTTGCTATTGCGTACCAGTAGGCATCGAACAAGCGCCCAATTCACCTGTATTTTCAATACGCAGAGTACAACATTTCCGGGTTTATTTTGTCTCCCGGAAATTGGCCCAGGAATCTGTTGTATTGCGGCTCCAACTAGTATGCATTGCTGTGCGGAGCATTCCATAAACTTTTGTAACCAACTCAAAGCAGCGTTACCGTGCCGGAATTGCGTACCGTGTCCCATTTCTCTGCAGCTAAACTATGTTCACCCCCATAGGCTCTTTATGGCGGTGTGCAGCTTCTTTACGCATAGCATGTGCCAAATGTCACATTCCGAAAGTTAAATTATTCCGATATATCGTATGATTTTATGGCAAATTGCACATTTCATGCAGCAAGCGGCAATATCGGCAAAATGTGCTGTTTTGCCGCCCTGAAAGTGTACATTTCTGCACAAATCCACCCAAAACACATTTCTTCTTTGCGCTTTTTCACATAACTACGCTCTGTAATTACCATTCACCTGTAAAATGCACATTGTACCTTTTATCGCCTTGCAAATGACACATTTTCACATTCCGTCTGCTGATCGCCGGATGTGCCGTTTAAAATCTGTTCCAGCGCATCGCAAAACCGGATATCCTGTTCTTTTGTGCGTTTTGCAGCCCCTTTGGATGCTTGCCGGCGCGAAGGAGCTTTTGTTTTCATGCCGCTGCAGCATCAGCGCATCTATATTATCCGCCGTATATTCCAAACCGTTCTGGTTCAGCACCCGCGCGCATTTTGCCAGGCACATACTTGCCAGACCGTAATCCTGCGTCACAACCAAGTCCCTGGGCCTCACTCGGTTGACGAGTGCAAAATCCACACTGTCAGCGCCTTTGTCAAATACCAGCGTCTGTGCCCTTCCCGCTCGATACGATGGGATGTATCGCACAGAATCACAACCGGCACACCTTTTTTCCCTGCGCTCCGCAAGTCAGATCGACCACCGGGCAGCCGTCTGCATCGATCAAAATTGTCATGTGCTTATTCTCCTTCCCTCATCGTACTGTGCTTTGGTTTGATAATTGTACCATGTTCCCGCTGTGCTTTTCAACACGCAAGAGGCACTCATTCTCGGCGCACCGCAAAAGCGTGGGAGGCTTTCCGGAGACCCCGGAAAAACCTCCCGTGCCTTATTACAGTAAATCAGCCGCGCTTTTCCTTCAGTTCGGTCTCCATCTGGGCCAGCGTCTTTTTCCAGATTGTAGAAAAATTTGGCACCGATGAACTGCAGCACCTTCCGCACCCACTGGGTAAACTACACAGATCTTTCCCCGAATCTGCCGATCTGCCAAGGCAGTGTATACTGCCGGAAAAGCCCGTCCTCAGCATCCAGATGCTGGAGGACCGCTACGCGCTGGAAAATCATCTGCTGGACGCCGTCCACCACGGTGATGCTGAGCTTGCGATGCAGGCGCTGCAGAGAGCGGCGTAACCATACCCGGGCGCAAGGGTCATACCAAGACCACCACCATCCGTTTCCGCGCCGTTGCCCTGAATGCCCTGCTACGCAAGGAGGCAGAGCGGGCCGAGGTGCACGCCTTTACCTTGATACCCTTTATAACGATTATCTGCTCGCCGCCGGTGAAATCACCACCGAGCAGCAAGAGCAGGCCCTTGTGGTCGAGATGCTGCAGCAATATTGTGACCGGGTGGCGCGGTACTCTACCGCCGGCTATTCGGTGGTCATCCACTATATCAACCTGCATCTGAAGGAGGACCTGACCCTTTCCACGCTGGCTGCCCGCTTCAACCTGAGCCGCTCTTATCTGTCTGACCGGCTCCACCGGAAGTGCACAGCAACCTGACCGACTATGTGACCCTGACCCGCATCCAGTTTGCGGCGAACCTGCTCCGGTATCATCACTACACGATCACGCAGGCGGCACAGGAGGTAGGTATCCCGGTTGTACCCTACCCGCCTGTTCAAGCGCACCATAGGAGAGACGCTGTCCCACTACGCCCGATAGAAAGCCATCAAGGCCTAAGAGACGAACCAGCTAAAAGGAAAATTTTGCAGCGGCGCTCAGCCTCCTTGCAATGCTCTGCAGCATGGTATTATAATTTTTATAAAAGCGGCAAGCTGTATGCTGCACCAGCAGGAGGGCATTTTATGATTTTACAAACAGGTTTCCGCACCGATATACCCGGCTTTACAGCACGTGGTTTGCGAACCGCCTGCGTGCAGGGTTTGTGCTGGTGCGAAACCCTTATGATCCGCAGTCCGTCACACGGTATGCCATCAACCCGGATGTGGTGGACCTGATCGGCTTTTGCACCAAAATCCTGCACCGATGCTCCCCGCATGGAGCTGCTGCGTCTATGGGCAATACTGGTTTGTCACAATCACCTTACGGACCGGAGATAGAGCCGCATGTACCGCCGAAGGCTGGTCTTACAGGGACTATCACACTGTCAAAATTGTCGGTCCGATTATCGCATGGCGGTATGACCCCATTTTTCTTTCCGACACCTACACAGCTGCGCGACATATCGCTGAATTCGAGCAGATGGCATCTGTATTACTTTCCGGCTATACCAGGACCTGTGTGATCAGCTTTATCGACCTTTATGAGAAGGTACGGCGGAATTTTCCGCAGGTGAAAAGCGTCTCACTCACTGAGCGCGAAACGCTGGGAAGGCTTTGTTGAAATCGGCAAAATACGGCATGATGATACGCCCCTGCGCCGAGGGCACCGCGCTGGCCGCTATGGTGCCGATTGCAGCGGCTGCATGACGCAACGGACTTTCGAAGCCGCGCTGCACCGTCCCCTGCGGTTGCCCCTGCAAAGCCAGCCCGCAAGGAGGCGCCTGCTGCCTACGGCGGATATCGGTGCCTACAATACCTGCGGTCACGGCTGCCTATACTGCTACGCCAACGCCAGCCGTGTGACTGTAGCGCAGAGATATGCGTATGCACGACCCGCTTCACCCTTTTGGTCGGACACAGCCAGCCGGGCGATGCTGATCCACGAGGCAAAACAGGAAAGCTGGCTGGTCGATCGGATCAGTATGGCTGAGCTCCTCTGGCAGCAGGCAGTGGCTATCGGCCACTTTCCCGCTGCGACAACAAAAGCTTGCAAAATAAGGCTAAAATGCCTGTACTTGCAAGCTTTTTGTTACAATTGCGAAAATATGGGGCGAGCGATTCCTGTTGCTGTATCGTGCAAAGTGAGCTGCAATACAGCCGCACACAGCAAAGGCTGCGGCTTCCTGCGCAGCCTCTTAAACGGCCTTATTCGGCGTATTCTTTAACGGCTCCAGCCTTCTGCAGGGCCGCCATCACAGCGGGATCAGAACCAGCTGCACGATAATGCCCGGCACGGCATTGAGCAGTGCGCCCGCCAAGAATGCCTGGGCGGTAAACGCCTTACCGCCCAAGCCCAGCAGCACGACTTCAGCCACGCCCCAGACAAGCCGCCCGCTACCATGGCGGTAAGCAGCGCTGCATACACCCCTGCCGCGTCCTTTGAGCCATACGGCGGTGTACCAGCCGATAACAAGGCCGTAGGTCAGCAGCTCAAAGGCCATCGCAATAGCCACCGGATACACCGGAGGCATCCCGAACAGGGGCCGAGCGCAGCAGCGGCGCGAACAAAGCCCACCGCTGCACCGTACTGCCAGCCACCAGACAAGGCCGCACAAAAGCACCGGAATATGCATCGGGAGCAGCATGCTGCCAATTTGCGGAATCTGGCCCGTCAGCATGGGCAGCACAAGGCACAGCGCCAAAACAGCGCCGCATAAGCCAATTTTTGGTATTCTGGTTTTCACAACATATCACCCATCAAAAAGTTTGAACCGCGCACCCTTCTGGGCACTGCCTTCCTGGCTTTTTCATAAGGGCATTCCTGCATCCTTCAAGCCCTTATGGCGGAAACCATACAGTTATGCCATAGGTCCGCATACTATATTACACAAAAATCTCCGCCGTGTCCAGTACAAAATTGCAGCGTGCGGCTGGATCATGGGCAGCAAAATACCCTTCCTCCAGCGGGATCACCGCTGCACAAAATTGCATAGCGTATGCCCTCTCTCGCCCGCAGGCGCACCGCCTGTACATCGGGCGGGCGGTAACAAACACACGCACCGCAAAAGTCAGTCTGCAGCGCCGGATGCAGGCTATCGCTGCCCTCCAGAATCGTCAGCGGCGCGGCGGCAAACGGCTTAGACGGCAGGAAGGCTCCCGCCGCACAGCTGTATGCATTATAGAGCGCCGTTTCGCCGCGCAAAGCGGCTGCAGAACCTCGTTTCGCAGCCGAAGAAATCTATATTCGCGCCGGGCTGCTCCTGCCAGTTCGCGCAGCAACAAGCGATAGATAGAAATCATCGGTATGCACTACCCGGCAGCCAAGCTGCCCGCCAGAAATTCCGCCAGTGTAGACTTGCCGCTGCCGCAACGCCCGTCAATGGCCAGCAGCGCCGGGCCGTGTTCTGCGGCCAACAGTGCGGCCTGCAGGATCGGGGCGGCGGCTGTTGCCAGGGGCATCCGTGCGTGCCCGCCACAAAGATTCCGCAGCCGGACGCCGGGATCAAAACCGGCTGCCTCACTGCCGGAAATCGCCACCGACATTTTGGGTGAAACCTCTCCCATGATTCCGTTGGCCATCAAGATACCGATGGGCCCAAGGATAACATCGGCTCTGGCGGCATTGTACACCACCGCATTTTCCCCGGTGGCACCGCGCACTGCACCCGCCTTCAGCATGGCGCTGGTTGCCAGCACATTCGTGCCACTGCCAGCAGCTCGCAATCCGCAGGCAGCAGGCAGCAGCGGCAAGCTGTGCGCCCATGCCGCCGCCCTGCCCATCAATGATCAAAATTCGTTTCATACCTTACATCCCCTGTCGCTATGCCCTGCCGCTGTAGCGGCTCAGGCTGTCGAAAAACCTCCCTCTGCAGACTCCCCGATACGGGAGGTGGCGCTTGCGCCAGAGGGGACGGTGCCCCGAAGTGGCGGCGGGAGAGAACCTGCCATAGCCCGAAATATTTTGGGCAGCCGTGCAGTTCTCTCCCCACCGCCTGGGCGGAGCCCCCTCGCAGAGGGGCCAGGGTGAACGCACTTTTCGACAGTCTGCGCCACTGCAGTGGCTTACTTATGTCTACTATTTTACACCTCCGGAGTACGGCATCGCAAGTGGCAAAATGAAAGGGCTTCTTACTGCTTGTAAAATTCATCGTGCTCCATTTTCCATCAATTCCTGTTGCTGTAACTTTATTTTCGATTTTTGTTGTGTTCGCTAAAGAGATCTCTTGACTGCCAAGGCAGCTGCTCTCCTATAGAATATCGAAACTTTCCCAAATGCTATATGCCTTTATAGCAGACACAAACCCAATCCTGCTGCCAGTCCCATCCCTGCCCTCTTGAGATAACCCTTACCTTATTTGATGGTGTTTGCTTTATGCTTTTTCTTCCTTCGGCATACGCCATATAACCTACGGGGCGATAATCCGGCTTTCTACCTATTGCAAGGTCCATTCTCAAATTCAGCTTGTTTCGTGTTGCGAAGGGCTTCCCTCCCGCCTAAAAGAGGTTTCTACGCTAACAATCGGATAATTTCCCTTTTGGAACAGATTGTAATACCAATTTGTATATTTTTCATATATTATCCTATTAGTATATTAAATTGTATCTTATACCGCCACTCACCTATCCTTTTTTATCCACCTTATGTAAATTACATTAAGCCCGCAATCCTGTGGATTACTGCCTAAAAGTGGATAAGTCCGTCAAAGAGGTTTTTCTCATCAAAGTCGTGAAGTCCAGCGAAAGAGAGGTTTCTACATCTCATTACCGAAAAATTGTTTACTTTGCATTATGCCATACTTTGCACCACTATGGACCTCTCTGGATCATCTTTGCATACACCATGTACATATCGTATATATTACAGCACTATTTCCTTTTGTATTTTATCTGTAACGATTTTTCCATTTCTACTATCTTCTCTCCCAGCTTTTTGGTTTTCAAGTGCTATTTTCTTTTCTATATCTATATATTGTGGTTTTACATTCTTTTATCACTACGCAGCTTTGGTAGTGCCTTTCTGTACATGGCTGTGTTTTTCCGCTTTTCTTTCCGCACTTTTGATGTAGAAACCTCTTTTTAGTGCGGATAACACCTTTTGCAGCCCTGATATATATCGGTATATCGCCTATTATTCTGTTTAAAACTTACGCTGTTTATGTGTAGTAACCTCTTGGTTCGCCACTATTACCTTTCCTGTCTCTGCCTATATAGACTCTCTTTGTGCAAGAACAAGTATGTTAGTTGATCCACAACACCAATATATAGTGTTTTAAGCAATTTCTAAAAGGAGGTTTCTACACCGGAAAATTTGAGCACCTCCTACCGCAGAGATCACCCGCAGCAGCAAAGGAGGTTTCTACACTCGCGGAAGGGAAATTCTTGTTTCACTTCTCCCCTGCTTCTATGCCTACTACCCTAATTCAAGCGCCGGCGTTTTCCGATGCTTATTGCAAAGAGGTTTCTACACCGGAAAAATCAGCTATCGCACTCTCCACCTATGTTTGCACGGCAATGCTCTCCCGCTATCGCAAAGCGAGATTTCCGTCCTGCACAATTTGTAGCCGCAACAGGCGGTATACAGAAAAATTTGAAAGCAGAGATTCTTCCACGGCAAAAAGAGGTTTCTACATGCTTATTTTGGCTGATTGAATGTAGCAATCTCTTTCTACAGCCTTTTAAACCTCTTGCATCCGGTGTGGAAATCTCTTTCGCCAAGTGTTTTCCTCTCCGCTGGCATGTGGAAACCTCTCTTTCTACATATTATAATAAATAAGTAAAAGTAAGATATAAGGTAAATAATTGTAAAAGAGAAAAAAGCAAAATTTAAAAATAGAAAGCTCCAAACATTTTTCGTTGACAGTCGGCAAATAGTATAGTAATATTATCAGTATAATGATATTTGTGTACCTATTTGTATTGTAACATCTAACGAAAGGAATATATAGCTGTATATCGTAATTATTTTAAACCACTCCTTGTACAGCTATAAGTAATGGATATGAACAAAACGAATTCGTCCATTGATGAAAACGAGGAATCTTTAGTTGGAGAGGTCCTTTCTGATGATGAGGTCCGCGAGAAAAAGCAAGCGATTGCGAAATGGCAGCACTCCCTGTCGGCTTTGGCTCTTACATTACCAAAAGTAATGACCTGATCCAGCGGACAAAGTACTCTCTTCCCAGAAATGAGCAAAAGGTTCTCTTTATGCTCATGTCTAAAATCGACCAGAAAAATGATAAGGATGCATCAAATATTATTCGATCACTTTCAACGATTTTGCTAAGTTAACCGGAGTGCGCACGGTGGATACGACCTATGCACTGAATCTGAAGGAAACTATAGAAAATTTGGAAAATCGTACCTTCTGGGTCAAGAAAGAACCCGGCAGTAGGTGTATCGCTCCATTTCCTGGCTGCAAAAGGTTCTGAGGTCGATTTCGACAAGAAAGAGATTCGCCTGCGCTTTAACCAGGACATCTGGAAGGATATTGCGCAGCTTACCAGCAACTATACCTCTTACAGCATCGAGTATCTGCTGATGATGAAAGCACCTACTCTATGCGCGTTTATGAAATCATACTCTCCTATGACAATGGAAACAGAGACTATGGCTATACGAACGGCCTTGTATTCCAGCCGGTAAATGATGGATCCTGAATAAGTTCTCCTCAAAGCGCGACGAGCTGGCGGGTTATAAGTATAAAAATTCAATATTGATGAGTTTAAAGGTCTGCTTTCTGCACCCACAGAGGCAGAGAGAGTCCACAAAGAGCAAAAGAAAAGGATCCGGCATCTGCCGACAAGAAAAAGTTTGACTGAAAAACCGCTGTCTGAAAAGTACAAGACTTTTACAGAGTTTGAAAAGAATGTTTTAAAGACCGTTAAGAAAGAAATCAATGAGATGACGGATCTTTGGTTTGACTATGCCCCGCGCGCAAGCGCGGTGTTCGCAAATATGAATACCTGTATATTTTCATCAAATACAAGACCAAAGCGGAAATGAGGGATGTCCGCTCTTATCATGATAGAAATACGCACGATGACGAAATTGTAAGGGATTCCAGAAAGAAGAAAACCCAGAGTGCGGAAAAAGCAGCCCAGCATATTACAGAGCCATTTAGCACAGATATTTTGAAAATGAAGTATAGAAAAGCAACTACGGAGATCAGAAACAAAGCAGACTATGCTTCGTATGAGGATAAGCTGACGGACAACGAGAAAAATATCTGCAATGATATTTTCACATACACGGCTAAGATCCTGACAAACACCAACAAGCGTGACCAAGCGGAGAAACACTGGATTCTTTAAACCGAATCATCCATGACAATGCCGGGCTGAAAACATGGACCCTGGGACTGTGTGTAAAATTTACGGAGATGTTTGAAAGCAACCGAAAGGAAGTCTGCACAGTATTATCGCACGGTTGTTTATAACGATACGATTGAAAACAGTGCTTTGATCATCGCGGCTGGCAAGCAGAAGCTCGCATCGTTGATCCGGCGGAGTGTTTAAGTTTGATATGTCTGTCTTTGAGGATGTATAAGTATTTGGCAGCAGCCTGCAACATGCAGGCTGCTGCTTTACTGTAAAGAAAAACAAAGATTATAAGTGACAAATAAATACAAACCGAGAACAGCAACAAGAATTGAACGACCAGCCAAGAAGAAAGAACGCATACAAATATGATGCTTATTACCTTTGCGCTCAACATCTGGTAGCAAACGCCTTCGGAAAACGGCTTATACTACAGCAACAAGAATTGAAAGATAAGTTGACTCTGTCAGACTGTCGAAAAACTCTTGTAGGGGCGAGCATTGCTCGCCCGTGCCCGTTTGCCATGTAAGCAACTATCCCAGAAGATGCGTTGCTGCAGTAAGTTGACGGGCGACAAATGGTCGCCCCTACACATGCAATAAGGCAAGAAGACAATTTTTTGACGGTCTGAACTCTGTTTCGTGCTGTGAAGCGCGGTGCGAGTATGTAAGAAATGGCCTATACGGATGCAGACAAATTAAAGAACAGCAACAAGAATTGATAGACTTGAAATATCGTTATGGCAGGATGATACCCGGAAAAGAGAATTGACTTTACTTATATCTATGTTATAATTGAAATCACAATAAGCAGCAAAAGATGGCTGCAACTATTTTGTGGTGAGGTATAGGCTTCAACATATTCAGCCACTGAAGTATGATAAAATCGTACAACCGGGAATGGCAAAAGGCATGGAAAATCGATTACAAGAGAATTACAGAACGATAATTCACAGCAACAAGAATTGACGGACACATCCACAAATAACAGTCTTTACAGAAATGAGGAATTGCTCAATGTCTGCAAAAATTATTACAATTGCCATTGAAAGGGAGGCACGGGTAAAACCGTAACGGCCTCCAATCTTGCCTACCTGATGGGCGATGAGGGGAAAAAGTTCTTTGCGTGGATACTGATCCGCAGGAAATCTCACCAAAGCACTCAGCGGCGGCTTGAGCATCACAAGTGATGAATTCTACGGTAAGGCACTCTATAATCTTTTCGACGGGTTCCTGTATCATAGCAAGACGCGAGACTTTATTGTGGAAACGCAGTATGAAAATGTGGATATGATCCGTGCGATGCGCAGACGCCGCGAATCAATAAGCGCATTGAACTGCTGATTGGCGATGCAGAGCGCCTGAAGGACGGAGATCCGAGGAAGGTTTCCGGTATGGGAGATTTTCTGTACCATTTCCTCAATCAAGTGCGTGATGAGTACGATTACATTCTTATTGACACACAGCCTACGCGGGACAGCCTGTTGCTTTCAATGCAATCTATGCAGCGGATTATATCCTGATTCCAGCCGGCTGTGAGGATAACTCCGAAGAATCGGCATTTCGCCTTTATTATGAATGCAACAAAATGAAGCAAAGCTCCACTTCTCACCTGATGGGTGCCGGTGTGTTGTTGGTGAATGTAGACAAAAGCGCAGCAACAGACAAGAAGATTCAGGAGCACTTTAAAGAAGAACTCGGCATCGCTGTTCAGCGTTGCAATTCCCACAAGCAAGACGGTGAAAACATCCATTTCCGCTTTTTGCCTGTGTGCTATATGGCAAAAACGCAGCCTGTGGCAAAAGCCTATGTGAAAGCCTACGAAGAATTGAAGAAGCGTCTGGAGGTGAAATGATATGGGAATGAAAAGCCCCGCCCAAAAGAAGGAAATCGTAAAACGTTCCCGCCCGACGGATGCAGAGCTTGGCAAAATTGATTCCAATAATGGCGATGCAGGAAAAATTATCAGTGATCTGACCGCAGGGCATAAAAGCATTGAATACGAAGCACGGGATATTGCACTGTACGATATTCGCGTAAACGCGGACAACGAAATCTTCCGGCAGGCAGATACCCAAGAGGATATTGTGCAGCTGGCGGAGGATATTCAGCGCAACGGCCTGATGCATAATTTGGTGGTGTTTCCGCAGGAAGAAAATGGAAAACAGTGTATGTCCTTCTCCGGAGCGCCGCTACCGCGCGATGGAGTACCTCGAAAAGAGAGGAGACGCCACCTGGAACACCATCAAAACTGCAATGTGATCACAACCAGTCTTTCGGAAAATGAAAAAGGTTTTTATACAGTGCGAACCTGCAGGTCCGCGGCGGCTTTGCGGATGAACAGATCCGCCGCAAGGCCGTTGCAGAATTTGTGGTCTGCCTTCAGAACGAGCCGTTCAATATGACGGAAAAGGACGCTAAAAGGCAATTAAGGAAGTGAGTGCAACCACAGCCAAGCAAATCGACCGTGATTTCCGCATTGAGGAAAAGCTGGACAAAGAGCTGCTTCGCCTTTGGATAACAAGTTCCTGACCCGCATGGAGTGTGAAAGCTATATCACGCTGGAGCCGGAGGTGCAGCATAAAATTGCGCAGTGCTATCTGTTGCTGAGCGCGGTTGATGTGAGCAACTGTGACACCGATGCCGGGAGCGCCTGCTGCAGGAATGCAACAGCATACATTATGACTTTATCCGGGCTATTGACAGAGCCAGAAAACCAACGAGCCGGATGAGCGGGACGAGCGCCTGGAGACTGCGTTTGCAGAGTGTGAAAACGAAATCCGCCTGCTGCAGAACAGGGTAGGGGAGTACCGTGACGCCGTCAGTCGGCATGATACGGAGAAGGCCGAGGCAAAGGATGTGGCCAGGGATCAGGAGGCAAAGCGCGTCGAGAAAAGGAGCAAAAGAGCGAGTCTGAAAGCGCGACCTTTGTGGAAAAGACGATCCAGCCTGTTGCTAATAAGATTTTAAGAAAATGAGTTCAACCAGCTATAAGCGCGGCGTCAGAAAGATGTCTCAGGAGCGCCGTGATAATGATGTTGCGATTCTGAATGAACTGATCGAGCAGGCGCAAAGCCTCCGGGATTTGATTGAAGCCGCAAAGTAAGGCAGGGTAGGGGAGACACTGTCCCGGAAACCAAAGGGTGATGCGAATGAAAGAAGAAAAATCAAGGTCAACCTTCGGGTAGGGCTCCTGATTCGGGAGACGCTTGTGGATGAGGCTGCTGTGGAGGATATCCGCGTAGGCACCCTGGCCAACCGGCTGCTCCAGTCCGAGATGGATAAGGTCATGAGAGTCGGTGCTGACAACTGCCTGATCATGAACAGCAGGGAATATCTGGCCAGCGAAGCAGAAATCGAGCAGAACAGGGCGGCCTACTATCTGTTTCCGGAAACAAAGGTTGTCAGCCGGTTTATTGCTACGCAGTTGGATGACAAGATCTATCCACAAATATCTTTTTACTTTTGAAAGAGCAGATGGATGCGCTGGAAAAGCTGGTACGAAAGCAGCGGATACCGCAAACGATCCGAAACGGTGCGGTGCACTCTATCGGTATGTTATCGCCGGTATGCTGCTGAATCATCCGCTTTGCCGTGCGCTGGGAGCATCCGCCAATAATGATTGAACCCAAAGCCCACAGCCGCCGCTGTGGGTGTTTTGTCTGCCGCTACCTGCAGCAAAACGCGCTGCAGAGGCGTCCACACGCGCTCTGAGAGAGGACGCGCTGAAGACGGTAAACAAAAGGCCCCACCCGCAAATGCGGACAGGGAGAGGAGACGCAGCCTTGAAAAATATAGGGCGGCACACAGAATTATGCGGTGTTGCCTTAGAGCCAGGTACCCTTCCGCAGGTACTGCGGTCAGCATTTTGGTTTCGCCTTCCTTACAATTTGTTTCTATAGAGGAAAATTTTTGCTTGCTTTTGGGTTGCGGTGCTATTATACTTTGTGACATAGAATGTATAAAAGTATTTACCGCATTATGACTATGTAATTTTGCTATGAATGAGGCTGCGCCTATGTATGTCGATTGGGAATACACAAGATTTTTACTTTGTCGCAAAATACCGCAATTTTACCAAGGCGGCCCGCGTGCTGGGCAGCAACCAGCCCAACATCACACATACGATGAACAAGCTGGAGGATCAGCTGCACTGTGTGCTGTTTATCCGCTCCAACCGGGGTGTGACGCTGACGCCGGAGATGCTCTATATCCGCATTTCCTCGGCTGCTGTGCAGATACAGGATGCCGAGGAGGAGCTGAACGCCAGCGCGACCTTTGAGCATGGTGCAATCAGTATCAGCGCAACCGAGACGGCGCTGAATATCTATCTGTCGGAACGGCTGCGGGACTTCCATGCGCAGTACCCCGGTATCCGGCTGCGGATCTCCAACCATTCAACGCCGCAGGCGATTCAGGCTGTGAAACGGCGAGGTCGATTTTGCTGTTGTGACGACCCCACCGGCGCAGAGGGAGCTGAAAAAGTTGATTTGATGCCGTTCAACGAAATCCTGGTCGGCGGGAAAACCTTCACGACGCTGGCAAGTCGGACGCTCGCTGCAGGAGCTTGACGCCTATCCACTGATCATGCTGGGGAACGAGCATGAGCCGCCTGTTTTACCGGCAGTTTTCCTTGAGCACAGCGCAGATCTGAAGCCGGATATTGAGGCGGCCACCACAGACCAGATGATGACGCTGGTAAAGAGTGAGCTTGGCCTTGCCTTTGTGCCGGAGCCGATGGCCCGCAGCAGCCTGCGGCACCGCAGCATTATTGCAGCTGACCCTGCGGGAGGCGATTCCAGCGCTCAGTAAGTGTGGTTTATGACCGGCACCGTCCGCTGAATACGGCGGCCCGGGAATTTCAAAAGCAGCTGCTGAATGCGGCCAGACAGGAAAAAGCAGAATAACGCAAAATGTGCCCGCGCAAGCAGGCACATTTTGCGTTATGGGAGAAAGCGGCAGTGTTTATGTCCAACCAGTGCATAAAGTGCTCCGGATTGAAACGCCGCAAAATGCTGTTGCAAAAGGCGGGGAAAATGTCTATACTTGTACTATACAAACCAGCAGACACGGTATAATACCCCGCTGCGGACACTTTGCAGAGCAACCAAAGGAGTCACTTGTATGGATAAGCAGAGCAGGACCTATCAGGCGTATGTGCAGATCCTCAAGGAGGAGCTGATCCGCCATGGGCTGCACCGAACCGATTGCTATCGCTCACGCCGCCGCCAAGGCGCGGATGTCTTGGCGGCATGCCGGACAAAGTCGAGATCGGCGTGAGCAGCAACATTATCAAGAATGTCAAGAGCGTCATCGCCCAACACCGATGGCATGAAGGGCATTGAAGCCGCCGCAGCGGCAGGCATCGTCGGCGGGCAGGCGGACAAGGCACTGGAGGTCATCGCAGCTGTAACAACGGACCAGAAGGCTGCGATGCGCGCCTTCCTGAAGCAGGTGCCGGTCACGGTGAAGGCAATCGACAACGGCTTTATCTTCGACATTATTGTGACGCTGCAGCAGGGCGATTCTGCCGTGGTGCGCATCTGCCAGTACCACACGAATATTGTCCTGATCCAAAGAAACAGCGAGGTGCTGCTGGATCATACCGCGCAGGAGACAAAGCAGCTCTGCGGTGACGCCGCCCCTGCCGAGAGCGGTCTGACAGACCGGGCACTGCTGAACATTGCGGATATCTTTGCATTTGCCGATACCTGCGAGATCAACGACATCCGACCTTTGCTGGAAACCCAGATCCGGTACAACACCCGCATCTCGGAGGAGGGACTGCGAGGGATTACGGTGCGAACATCGGCTCTACAATGCTGAAATTTTACGGCGAGGATGTGCGCAACCGCGCTATTGCCAAGGCAGCAGCAGGCTCTGATGCCCGTATGAGCGGCTGTGAGCTGCCAGTTGTCATCAACTCGGGCAGCGGCAATCGGGGCATCACGGTCTCAGTGCCGGTTATCGAGTATGCCAGAGAGCTGGGGCATCCGATGAGACTCTCTGCCGCGCACTGGCCCTCTCCAACCTGATTGCGATCCACGAGAAGGCCGGTATAGGGCGGCTGTCCGCCTACTGCGGGGCCGTCAGCGCGGGCTGTGCTGCGGGTTGCGGCATTGCCTATCTGCAGGGCGCAGACCTGAAGGCGGTCTCCACACCCTTGTCAATGCACTGGCCATCGTTTCGGGTATTATCTGCGATGGTGCCAAGGCCAGCTGTGCGGCGAAGATCGCCTCCAGCGTGGAGGCGGGCATCCTGGGGTATCACATGTACTAAAATGGCCAGCAGTTCCGCAGTGGGATGGCATCGTCACAAAGGGCGTTGAAAATACCATCCGTAATGTGGACTGCTGGGCCGTGAGGGTATGCGCGAAACCGATAAAGAGATCGTGCGGATCATGCTGCAGGAGCCGTAAGGCCGCCGCAGTGGAGGACAGGGACTACTTATAGGAAGTGACCTTTATCCCGTATTCCTGCGTGGCCAGCTGCTCCCACCCGGAAAGCGGTGCTTTGTCGGCGCGGCGGGTGCAGACGGGCTTTCCCGCGCTCTTTGTAGGATTCTGTCCAAAGTGCGGCGCGTTCGCAGGAAATCTGCGGTTTGGCGTTTACATAGTTTTGGCGTATTTTTCAATTCGTGCGGTAAGCATTTTGAAATCCCTCCATTCGGAAAACAAGCAACAGAAAAGCCAAAAGGCGTGCAGCACCCAATGAAGTGCGGCACGCCTTTGTGCGCAGACGAAAAACGGGATCGCGCACCTTGCCTGTGCGTGACCCCGTTGTCCCGTTCCTATTCTGTGATGATGCTATGTTTATAGCACGAACCCTAAAAAATGCAAGCACTATTTCGAGAAATTAGGCCTGTATTACCGGTTTATGGTAAGGTCACGCTCGTTTTCGACGACTGCTTCTACCGCAAGCGCAAGGCCGCGCGCGATTTGATGCAGCTCTATGCTGGGTGTTCCCAGCGGCTTGCTGACGGCCTGCTCCATCGCATACGGCACATGGATAAAGCCGCCCGCATAGCGGGATACTGCCTGTCGATGAGATAGAGCAGCGTATACATCAGGCAGTTGCACACAAAGGAGCCAGCGGTGTAGAGAGGGCTGCCGGAATACCGGCGGCTCTCATTTTGCACCATGGCTTTACGGGCAGAGAGGTAAAGTAGGCGGGCGCACCGTCCTTCCGGATCGGCTCGTCCACAGGCTGGTCGCCTGCATTGTCAGGAATGTTTGCGTCCGCAAGGTTGATGGCAACTCTTTCCGGCGTGATGGCGGACCGCCCGCCTGCCTGCCCGACACAGATGACCGCATCGGGCCGGTGCTCGTTTACGGCGGCTTCCAGAACGGTGCAGGAAAGAGCAAACCGGGTGGGAACCTGCAGTTTGATGATCTGTGCCCCGGCAATGGTGTCGGGCAGCAGTTTGACAGCCTCATAGGCCGGGTTGACGGTCTCTCCGCCGAACGGGTCAAAACCGGTGACAAGGATCTTCATGAAGGAAACCTCCGCGTATTATTTTCTGCGCACGGCAAAACCAAACACAGTGCCGCAGGCGCCGCCGACGATGAGCATAAAGTTGGCTACATTGTCCTGCACGAACAAAATATCATATACCTGCTGGCTCAGGTAGAGCGCACCGACAAGGATCAAAGTGATCGGAATACCGCCGTTCCGACTGCCGGCCAGGCTGGACAGCATGATGAGCATAAATACAATGCCGGACACAAGCGCAGTCATGAGGATACCGCTTAGCAGGTGCGGCTGCCATAGCGCTCCAGTTGTACTGCAGATGGATATTGCTGCGCTTCATGGCGGATGCGCCTCCTTTGTATGATGGTACCAGTATAGCATATAAGCAGCCGACCTGTCGAGAACAGAGGAAGTGCAAAGAAAAAGGGCAGACCGTAAAGGTCTGCCCGCGTGCAGCCGTGCGCAATTGATAAGCAAATAAAGGGGCTCGCTATGACTGCGGTAAAAGCGGTCATGGCGGCTCAGCAGGGTTGGTCTGCCGCTGCTTTAAAAGTGGATCGTCATAACGGCGCAGTAGGCCAGCGCCGGTGCGCAGGCAACCAGACGGAAGTGTGTTTTAGGACCTACTTTGTATCAGCGCTTTATGCATTGTGCCACGGCATATTTCAATTTCTGCAAATCCGTTTCGTCGGGGTGGGAAACAGCAGTATCAAAGTTTTCAATCATTTTGTCAACGTTTGGGATCGGCAGAGGGCTGTTTTTCATCTTTACATAGCGCTCCCGCACCGATTGCGGCATTTTCCCCTGGCACATGTAGGTGCCGATGACAGTATTGGAAGCACCGAGATGTTTTGAACGGAAGAAAGAATTTTGTCAAAATATTCCTGGCTGCCGCCGAACCCGGCCGTGCCAAACAGGAACACCTCTTTGCCCTGAGCGTTTTCAGGAAATCGGTGATTTCCTGATTGCAGCGCCCCTGTCCGTCCAAAAGCCGATGAAAAGACGCTCTGCCTGTAGAGCCTCCTGTGAGGGGAACCGAAGAAACACAAATCTGCCTGAGGGAGAACGGAGGAAACAGCCTCGGCAAGTTGTTTAGTATTGCCGGTCTGGCTGCTGAATACAATAGCGTATTTCACAGGTCATACCTTTCATAAATGCAATGGTACCCTGATGCTGCTGCAAGCCAAGGCATTTTTGTTGCAGCGAACACAGCGGTGAATCTCCTTGATCTGCCCGGAGGCCACTTTGTTCGGCCATTCAGGGTCAGCAAGCAGCTGACGGCTCATGGCGGCACAGGTGATACGGCCGTTTGCAAGCTGCTGCTCTACAAAATCAGGCTGATTCAGTCCGCCCACGCCGGTGATGGGCTTGTCCGTATACCGGCGCACCTCGTCGCAGAATTTCAGGAAGCAGCCCTGCTCTTTGAAGTACGGGTGGTTGGCTGGGGAATGGTGTCCTCCAGACTGGAATGGTTCGCCAGCGTTACATGGAAGCTGGTCACACCGGCATCGGTCAGCAGCGGTACAAAATACCCAGCTCGGACTCCACCACACGGCATTGCCGTAGTGGGGATCTTCCTGCCGGACGGCCAGTTTGTAGTCGATGGGAATCTCCGGCAGACGGCTGCGGATGGCCTTGACGGCCTCCACCGCAAAGCGGGCACGGTTCTCGGCGCTGCCGCCGTATTCATCCGTGCGATGATTAAAGATGACGGAGCTGAAACTGCCGCACATACGGTCACCGTGGACCTGCACCATATCGAACCCGGCTTTGACAGCCAGCACGGCGGCCTCGCCGAAGCCGTTGATGATTTTATGGATCTTGCGGGCGGACAGCTTGCTGATGTAAGGGGCAACCTCGGCATTCAGCAGGGGACGCAGCTCCTCCATTGAAATCTTCTTCGTCAGAACGCCAGGGACGTATTTCAGCATGGCGAGCATATTGGAGTCGGTCTGGTGCAGCTGGGCGCAGATGCGGCAGTCATAGCTGTGGACGATTTCGGCCAGCTTCTGATAATAGGCGAAGCCTTTTATCAAAGAGATTTCTCAAATTGGCTTTTGCCGACGGGGACGTCACCGATGATAACCATGGCGCAGCCGCCTGCGGCGATCTTGCGGATCTTTTCAAAGTATTCGTCCTCCGCAAGGCCAAAGGTGGTAGGGGCAAAATGATGCGGTTTTTCAATTCCAAACCGCCGTAATTGAGGGCTGTTAATCGTTTCGTACATGGTGCGGTATCCTTTCTGTTGCTTTTTCCAATAAGGCAAGCAACTGTTCCTTTTTCTTTGCAGTCAGATTCGTCATAAATCTGTCGTCCCAGTCAAAGAATATCCGGTGGGCGGCTTCAAAAGCCTCCTGCCCGCGTTCTGTCAGGTTGAGCAGATAGTGACGCCCTGATTTTCCTTGGTAATAAAGCCATCGTCAGTAAGACGATTGATGCACCGTTGACTGTGCCCCAGTCAAGGGACAATGCTTTTTGTCAATTCCGAAGGCGTACAGTTCGGCTTTTTCCGATATATACAATAAAAACAAAGCCCGAAATTTAGTCCGACTTCCTGCAGCTTGCCGCCTGTGAAATCCGCAAAGCTGCGATACAGCATGGCGATGTAGTAGGAAGGGCCTTTTGATACATGGTGGATGCAGCATCTCCTTTCGTAAAGAGTATAGTCCATACGCTTGACTTTGTCAAGTATAAAATGCTGATATACAATCGAAAGACAAAATATATGAAGCAAACCGGGCAGTAAGCCCTGGAGCAGGGGACATAGCCCGCCACACGGCGGCGCAGCAAATACAAACTCGCAGCAGCCAAAGGGTACTTTCGTATCAATGACTGCTGCGAGTTTTAAGCTATTTTCTTATTTACTGCTGCGACTGCGCAAGAGCCTCATCGATCAGCTTTTGCAGTGTGGCAGCGTTATCCTCTTTATCAATACCGCCCATAATCGGTTCCCCAACGATGTTGCCCTGACGATCCACAACGCAGGTAGTGGGAGGCCATAATGCCGAGGCAAACTTACCGGCATCACTGGCAGAGTCAAAATAGATGTTGCGGAATGCAGCCCGGCCTGTTCCAGAATCTGTTTGGCAGCGGCAATGTTGTCCGCGTTGCCATCAAGAGTTTCTGTGTTGATACCGATCACCTCGCCGCCCTGCTCTTGAATGCGCTGATTCAATGCGTTAAGGTCGTCCATCTCGTCCACAGGGCTTGCAGCCGCTGAACCAGAAATTTACAACGGTGAACGCATTATCGGCAAAAGACTGCTGCTTACGCTTGTTGCCGTCCAAATCCTTCAAACTGCGGAATGTGCTGGCCGTCTGCGTCATAGACTGGCTGGCAGCTTCATCCTGCGGCAGTGCTGCGATCTGTGTTTCGATCCTCACGGATTTTGTCCATCGGCCTTTAAAGCAGCATATTCTTCATCGGTGAACTGGTCCTTCGCATGATCCAACGCACTCATAAGAATATCACCGTAATTGCTGCTTAGTGTGGTGTCGGTAACATTCTTGTCCATGGAGGCAAAACCTTTTCCCACAGGGCGTTATTTGCCGCCAGAATATCGTTTTCCTCTGCGATAAGCTCATTTTCAGACTTGCCCGTCTCAAGTAGATGCTTGCTGGGAAGCTGCCGCAGTGCTTGTCTGGTGCTGCTGCAGGCAGCGAGGGAGAGCAGCATCAGAAGGGCTGTGATCCATGCAAAAACGTTTCATTGTCAATTCTCCTTGATTTCTGTTTTGACTTGTCGCCGAAACCGTACTGATAGCAGATCGCTTTGGTCGGACAAGACTTTATACACTTTACCGCAGCGGATACACTCCGGATGGTTTGGTGTTTTGGTAATATCCACATCCATCGGGCACGCTTTTGCGCAGGCACCGCAGGAAACACATGTATCGCGGTCAACGCGCATCTGAAACAGGGATACATGATTCATAAGTGCATAGACCGCCCCAAGGGCACAGCCATTTGCAGAACGGGCGGTAAAACCACGCTGCCTACCACAACTGCCAGCAGAATGCAGAATTTCCAGCTGAACAGCTTTCCCAAAGCAGCTCGTATGCCCGCGTTTGTAAGAGAAAGCGGAATTGCGCTCCTCCAGTACGCCCTGCGGACACAGGTACTTGCAGAAGAACGGATCCCCATGCCGGATGTGTTGACAATAACAGCCGGAAGTAATGACCATGATCAGCAGTACCGCATATTTGATATAGCGCAGCGGTTTCAGGCGTCTGGTTGACAGCTTGAGAGGGAATCTTATGCAAAAGATCCTGCAGCCAGCCAAACGGGCAGAGAAACCGCAGATAAAGCGCCCCAACAGCACGCCCAGCAGAATCAAAATGCCGGTAACATAATAGGAAAACCGAAACTTTGACGATCCGATCACAGCCTGAAAGGCCCTGATAGGGCAGGCCCCGCAGCGCCGGGGCAGGAGTAACAGTTCAGCCCCGGAACGCAGAGATATTTCCCCTGCCCTGATAAAGCGTTCCTTTGAGAAAATTCGGCAGATGGATGTTTGTCAGCAGTGCTGCACCTGCCTGGATCAGTCCCCGGAACGGGCCAGAAAATGCGAACGATTCTTATCCAATGCCAACACACTCCATACATAATCGAATTGCTTTCGTAAAGACAGTGCCCGCCTCACCGCGCCATGCCCCGTAACCGATCATCATAACGGCAGCCAGCAGAAAAGCACCTGAACGATTGCCTTTTGCTCAACATTTCGATCCTCCTTTGTCTTGATGAGATCAGTATAGCACAACGGGTATAAATTTTCGCTAAGAAAAATTAACGCAGATTTTAGCAAAGCTGTTATAATGGTAGTAAACAGAAACACAGTTTATATAAGGGAGCGTTTATTATGCGTTTGCTGCTGGTTGAGGATGAGCCGTCCCTGCGGGAAAGCGTTGCCAGAAAGCTGCACCGCAGGGTATGAAACAGATGACTGCGGTGATGGGAAACCGCGCTGGAAATGCTGGCGGCAGAGTATGACCTGTTTTGCTGGATCTGAACCTGCCCCGAGTGGATGGAATGACAGTTCTGCGCACACTGCGAAAGACCGATTTGAAACGCCGGTTCTGATTCTGTCGGCCCGCAGTGAAATTGCGGACAAGGTGGAAGGCCTGGACGCCGGCGCTAATGATTATCTGCCTGCCGTTCCATTTGCCGAACTGGTGCTCGCGTCCGCAGCCCGACACGGCGGCAGTTTATTCAGCGCAATGTTTGCCTGCGATGCGGAGACTGAGCTTTGATACCAAGAGCCGGGTGGCTATGGTGGACGGTCAACCTGTTCCACTGACCCGCAAGGAAAGCAGTGTTTGGAATATCTGCTTCTGCATCAGGACGCCCCGTCAGTCAGAGAATTGATGGAACATGTCTGGGACGGCCGCGTAGATGCGTTCAGCAACTCGATTCGGTGCATATCTCGGCGCTGCGCAAAAGCTGCGCACGGCACTGTATGATCCTATCCGAAACCGCATCGGAGAAGGCTATGAAGTGGGGAGAGCGAACAATGAAGCGATTATCTTTGCAATGGCGCATCACACTTATGACGGCATTACATTGCGGGTGCTCTGCATCTGCCTGAATTTGTTGCTGTATCGCTCCGGTGCTCCGGTATGGACAATCTGAACGGGTACATTTTACAATATCAACAGGACGGCGGGAGGATCTGACCATAGAGATCCCCGAAGATCAGATGTCAGACTTTCTGCAATTTCGCAAGAGGTTTACGATAATAAAGACGATTTTGGCCGCAAAGCGGTGGTATTACGGCAGTGGTGACGCTGTTCAGCGCAGCGATTGCTTATTTTATCAGCGGCAAAAGCGCTGGAACCACTGAAAGAGCTGGCACAGCAGGCCGAGAAGGTCGATCAGATAATCTGGTTGATGTACGGCTGGAAGAAAATACCGTTGCGGAATTTCGGCAGCTAAGTCAATCTGTCAATCAAATGCTGGATCGCCTGGCCCATTCCTTTGACCTACAGCGACAGTTTGCTGGGAATGCAGCCCATGAGCTGAAAACACCGCTGGCCATCATGCAGGCAAAACTGGAAATCTTCGCCGAAGATCACATGAATACGGACGCGGAAACCGCAGAGCTGGTACACTTTCAGACAGAGCAGATAGCCCGTTTATCGGCGCTTGTACGGACCCTGCTGGAAATGAGCAATTGGCAGGCCGTTCCGCGGGATGACTGCATTGAGCGCCGCTGGCAGATGAAATTGTGACGGATCCGACGCCGCTGGCCCAGAAAAAGCAGATCACCTTGCATCAGGAATGTGAGGATATTCATATTATCGGAAGCCGATGCTCTGATTTACCGTATGCTGTTCAACCTTGTGGAAAATGCGATCGCGGTTAATCAGCCGGGCGGTTCTGTGCAGATTACGATCAGCCGGTCAAACGGCAAAGCAATACTGCGCGTTGCAGATACCGGCTGCGGTATTCCCGATGAATACAGAACCAGCATCTTTGAACCGTTTTTCCGTGTGGATAAATCCAGAAGCCGCGAAATGGGCGGCGCAGGACTGGGTTTGGCGTTGGTGCGGAAATTGCAGCACACGGCGGTACAGTACAGATGAGCCGGCAGAAGGGGCAGGAACCGTATTTACCGTTGCGCTGCCCATGTAAAGTGGAAATAAAGTCATCGGCAGGAGAACGAGATGACGGAGAAGGGGCATCGGGAAGAAAAGCCTCCCGTAAAGAGAATCGCACAAGTTCGCTAAATGTAACTTAGCGAACTATAGGCGGCGGGCTGCCTTTGCGGTGTGTTGCAGACCTTATATAGTATATCAGACCGTCAAAAATTGCATTTTGCCGCCTGCGTGGTGAAGCGACCATTGGTCGCCCGTCAACTTACTGCGGCAACATACTTCGGGACAGTTTTCTACTTAGTAACGGCGCGGGCGAGCAATGCGCGCCCTTACAAGAGTTTTTCGACAGTCTGAATATATAATAAACCGTTCCGTCCGAGAGCGCCGCGCAACGTAAAATGAAACGTAAAATGAAGCGTAAAATATTGACACGATGC
>SCPP01000237.1_pt1 | contig 54219 bp, 82 predicted proteins | sample 6106811 | NCBI WGS metagenome assembly SCPP01 (sample SAMN10720449, study PRJNA508395) | human gut metagenome | isolation source: Participant 2 stool, 15 month | host: Homo sapiens | collected 2018
TATCAGGTTGTAAAGAGGATAAATCCCAACTCAAAGAGATATGGAGCTGTTGCGGGAAGTCTTAAAAGGACAGCCATTTTGACAACGGGGACGGTAGCCTTTTCCTCTTGCGAAAGATACAGCAAACAAAAGCCCAGATCAAGAGTGCAAGCACCACTTCTAAAGAAGTGGCAGGCTCTTGACAGGGCTTTTCTTTTCTGTTATGGAAGACAAAGAAAAAAGGATAGCTATATTGTATAGTTTCTCTAATAATTTTTAGAGCAATGAATTTATCACGGTACTTCGTCTTTTCATTGTAAAAATACAATCGTGGAAAGCACTAATATTGGCACTTTGATTTTGTGCATTATGCACAAATATGATGCAACAAAGAGGTCATATATAAAATAGAAACAAAAATAACTTGTCATTTAATGAAATATATGTTATGTTGAGGTTAGCAAAAACAGTACGTGACATAAAACTATCAAAAGTAAAAAGAAAGGAGGTTTATCGAATGAGAGCAAAGAAGTTGAGAACGAAAGTAGTTGGTCTTGTAGCAGCAGTTATGGTTGTCGGCGCTCCACTTAGCGTGGGCTAATGATGTAGCGGGTGGAGATTTATGTACTACACAATGGAGGGCAAACAGACACCATTGTATATTCAAATTGGGCGTAAAGCAGGTATTAGTCGCAACTACATGGTAAAGGCAACTGTAAAGGTCGGCGGAGATACATATACCAGTGGATTCAAGTCAAACTACGCTTACAAAATGCAAAGAGAGTTTGGTGGGCGAACGAAACATCTTATTATGATTATTATCCATATTAAGTACAATAGTTCAAAACACCTAGGGCTGGGCTATTTGTCCCGCCCTATTTTTATACATTTCTTCAAAGAAAGGGCGTATGTTATGAAAAATTTTTAAAGATTTTTATTTTCCTTGAAGTCATACTCTTTGCATATATTTTTAATACTTCTATTTACAACATTTATGAAGAATAACATTGCTACTGAGAATTTAAAGGGTATGTTTAAGAAACATCGCCAGAAATTCTCGACAAATTTATACAATATTTACAGAAGAATATTCTCAAAATAAATTAGAACTCATTAACAATACGCTCACTTCCACAGATAAATCTGTTTTATGATTATATTGCTATCCATTAAATGAGTTTACACAAAGCCTATATCTTCCTCTCTATTTTGTTTCAATATCATGAATTGCAAAAGGAAGATTTTTAGATAGTGTTGGTGTATTCTATACAGATTTACCAGCTAACGCAATTAAAGGAGATAGCTTCTCAACTGTCCGTCGCAATAAAAACTTTGAAAATGACGCTTCCATTCCATGGTATGGTATTAGAATTGAATCTTCTGAATTTTGTAATCTTATTTATTGTACTTCAAATCATATACTGTATTTATACGTCTTATAGTTTTGAAAAATAGGTATTAAAAGCATGGGCTTTTCTATATATTTTAAAGGAGCAAATTACCAGTGTAATAAAATATTTTGCTGTAATATGTTTAGTATTACTGTTCTTGCTAAATTTATATTACGCATTAACAAACAGATATGATTTTTTTATTTAGCAACAAGTGTATGCGTTCTTTATTGGTGTTTTAGCTATAAATATACTTTGTGTTTTAATTACAAATTATTTTAATTAAGTTTGTTTCTTTAGAGGCAATGATAAAAATAAGACTTTAAATAGCGGCACAAATATTGTAGTTCAGGCTATAAAGAAATAATTTTCGGTAATAATCGCTATCACTATTATTTCATTGCTGAATCAGGGAACTCATTTAGACAAAGCCAACAAGCTGTTTTAGATTATAAGTATCTGGACGGATATTATACCGCTAATGGTTTTAATTCATCGGAGTATGATTATGCGTTAGCAAACACAGACATATTAGAAAATATTCTGAACAAACATTAGAGATGTATAATCATAACCATTCACTACTATGTGATTTTAGGACAGACGGTGGTTTGCAGACATCACGCCCTATTATGAACAACAGCTTGTTATTGCAAATAGAAATTATCTGAATGAATTTTCAAATATCCAGCTCAGTGGAAAACCATTGGGAGAAGATATATTTAGTGAACCAACAGTATTAGTTCCACATAAATATAAGAATGATGAAAATTCTATTAGCGAATATATTAAGCAAGAATATTTCCGATTGATGAATTACAATCAATTTTATGGAATACCGGGAGAAGAAAAAACTATTGATAAATTTAATGTTGTTTATATAGACGATGATTCTACGATAAAAGTCAATACAGAAAATGGTTTTCGGATATGGCTAATCCTATTATCATTGTTGATACGGGCAATTTTGCAGGACTTTACTATTTGGATTCTTTAAATACAAGGTGTTTATTTTTTCAAATGGAGTCAAGAGAAGATTTTTCTTCTTTGTTATCAGAATATGATTTAGAGCAATTAGTTACGGCTGGAACATTACTTACACCTTATTTAATGCAACTTGAAAATGTGACATTCGTTCTTAAAACACTCACTATGTTTACGATTGTCTTTATAGTGTCTTTACTGTTTATTTTGTATATTTCAAATTATGTGGACATTTTGTAAATCGAAAGAGATATGCGGCAAAAGAGATTTTAGGATTCTCTCATTTTAGGACACTGAAAAATCGGTATATTTTTGGGGAATCAAGAAATAATTATATCAGGCGTATTAACTGCTATAAATTATTATTTTGCTTGCCTTTTGCGATTATACTTATTGACTACATATTCTGCGAATTGCTTTATAGAATTTATATCTCAAACGCTTATATGAGATTGAAGGGGCATAAGTATGTCATTGATTACATTAAAAGAACGTCAAAAGAATATGGGAAAAATCAGGTTCTATTTGAAAATTTATCTTTAGAAATAGAAAAGGGCGAATTTGTGGGACTTATAGGGAAAAGCGGGGCAGGTAAAACAACACTTTTAAATATAATAGGATTGATTACAGATATATCTGATGGCACAATCATTATTGATAGTCATCAAAATTTATCCATGAACAGTAAAAATGCTATGATTTTGAGAAGATATACAATAGGATATCTGTTTCAAAATTATGGGCTAATAGAAGATGAAAGCGTGTTATGGAATTTAAAATTAGCTCTTGAATATAAAAAAATAAAAAGAGAAGAAAAACTAAAACAAATCAATAAGTATTTAAAGCAGTTTGAGCTAAATGATATGCTTAACAAAAAAGTTAATCAGCTAAGCGGTGGAGAGCAACAGCGAATTGCAATTATTAAATTGATTTTACAAGGAAGTCAGATCATATTAGCTGATGAACCAACTTCTGGACTTGATAAAGAAAATGAATTGATAGTGATGAAACTTCTAAAAGAATTAAATGAAAAAGGCATTACTATAATCATGGTCACTCATAACATGAATTTGTGCGATTGTTTTTCCAGAGTTATAAATGTAGAAAACTTTAGATAGTTTGTTAAAGGGAGATACGCGGTTTTATTATACGTGCAATCTCCTTTATATTTCTCGTCATATCAAGACTCATATTCAATTATGGTAAATTCGTGGTAAAACACTTATTTTTCAAGTGATGAACAGCCCTTAAATGCTGTATTTATGCGGATAATCGGATTTTCTATATCAAGTTTTATTTAAACCTAAGAAAATACCTTCGGGGTCATATACCTCAAGGATGAAAACAGGAACGCCGCCGCAAGCGAATCGGTCAAAACATTTCGTCTTGATTTCCGTTCCAAGTCAGCGTCAAGCGATACCGTAGGCAATGCGGACAAAACCCCTGCTCATGCTTATAGTCGGCGCGCTTGCATACCATATCCATTGACGCGCAAAGTGTTATGGCGTCACTTATTACGCTCAATGGTTTCTTCATCTTCCGCTGTCACCTCTATGATAGTGGACATATAGTAAAAGTCCTGATTGGCTCGGTTCATACCTTCCTTTAAAGTACATTCCGCTGCTTATCGCTGAGTCCAGCTCCTCAAAGTCGGAACGTGTATCGGCTACCTCACGCATTTTACTGCGGTTTATCATTGTTTTCTGCGCTATGCGTGATAAAATCTTGTCCCTCTGCATCCGCTTAAATGAAAATGATATGCCGATATTGTCGCCTGCTTCAAGCGAGGACAGCCACGCCGCTTCGTTTCTTGTACGATAACCATATCCGGCTATGTATAAATACGCGTGATAAATCCATCTACTACAACATAGTCACGGCTTCCGTTATCAACCGACGACGGGGCTATTATATCAATAGCAGTTGTCTGTCCCGTCCATATCGGCTGTACCTCCGGCTCAGGCTCGGTGAATACCTTTTCGCGTTTTGGTCTTTTACTGAAAAACTTCGCTTTTGGTTTCCTCCTGCGCTATGATGTCATCCTCCTGTATATCGGTATTTACCGTAACATTCGGCTCATAGCTCGGTATATCGGCATCTATATTATCCGTTTCGTCCGCTGTATCCTCCTGTATATTTACAAAGCGTCAAACGGCGTCTGCCGCAGTTGTTCATCTGTTATCTTATTACTCATTGTTTCCTCCTTAATTATATATTTTATTGCAATAAAAATTGCCACTGTTAAAAGTGACAATTTCATCATATTATATTATTCTTATTCTACATATGCTCTGATAGCGTCCTCTACTGTTGAGTTCAGCGTTTTGTTATGTGACGCGGCAAATTCTGCAAGATTTTTATGGAGCATCGGTGATATTCGCACATTAAAGTCCCTTTATATGTCTTTTGAGGTTCAACACCTTGTTCAGCGCACATTTCAAGATAATCGTCAACCGCCTCTTCAAAATCAGCCTGCAAGCTTTCTATGCTGTCACCCTCATACGAAACAAGACCGTTAATCCCAATTACTTTACCGTACAGAACCTTATCTGATGAAGAATATTCTACCGTTCCCAAATAATCTTTATACTCTAACAGATTACTCATATTAAATCCTCCTTTCTAACACTTCTGTAATTTGCTTTATCTGATATTCTAATAATTCCTTTCTCGGATGCGGTTTATGCAGAATAACAGGAATATCGCCTTTCATAAACTTTACTCTTGAACCGCTTGTTTTGCCTTTATTAGACATCACAAAGCCCAGCGCTTCCAATAAGGTTTTCATCTCATCAAAAGTAAAATCTTTCGGATTGCTTTTAATTTTGCAATTAGTTTTTCTTTCTTACCCAAAGTATTCACCTCATACTATTATTATATCACAATTTTCAAAAATGCAACTGTTTTTAGTCGCATTTGTTTTGAAAATTTAATTATATAAAGCAGCTTCATTTCTGAACTGCTTTATATACTATTTATTCTGTTTATTATCGGAATTGCGTATAATCTCCTCGGCTTTTATGCAGCCGTTTGCTCCATTCCTCAAATTCCGTCATACATTCTATAAGCGGGTCATTCCGCTGTTCTGTGTTTTCCATTTTCCACCTGCCAGTATAAAATCATTTAGATGAAATTATACCACTAATACCGCTAAAAAGCAAATATACTTTTTATTCCGCGGGAAATAGAACTCTACATTGTACGTTATATTACATTTTATTATACATACAATGCGATGCATAATAGAAACTCCAGCTTACTGTACTTACCCTGTTCAAGAGTACCCGTCATAAGTAATACCATTACTCACATCGCGCTTCTCTATCAGTTCCATTCGCCCGTATGAACATTAAAGCCCATTACCTGTCCGTAGTCATTACCGCTATGACCGTCCACGGCTGGTACGTCAAACTCATACTTTGAAATGGTCGCGCCGTCAATACCCTCTTCAACAATACGGCTTTCCGCATCTACAAGCTCCATACCTCCGCCGCTCATTTCGTCAGCGGCAAAGAACACTACGCTGTCGCCGGCGATTTAAGCCCGCCGTATCAATAGCTCTGCATCTGATAATATGCTTTCCGATTGGGTACGTCCGTCGTCTGTCACGCCTTCCCATTCAAAATGCACCGCGTCACCGTCAGGATCGGTTGAGGTTGCGGTCAGCGTCATACTTGAACCGGGTGCAATACTTATAGTGTCAGGGGTCTCTGTATATTGTAGGCGCTTCCGGCGCACTGTTGCTTATTGTTACGTCAACCGTGTACCAGTCTGAAAATTTACCGTACCGGTCTTTTGCGCGTACCTTTACATACGTTGTGCCGATAGGATAATAATCATTGGACGGCTTGTTCTGATACTCATATCCCATAATAATATCACCGTCAGGGTCAACAGCGGACGGGGACAGCGTTGTTATAATACTTCCGTTACTGTATCTGCGCGTCTTTACCGACACACCGCTCACATACGGCGCTGTGTTATATACCTCAATCGGTATATCGGATATACCTTTTCTGTTTCGTCCTCTATATATGCGATAAGCTCATAGCTGCCAAGAACATTAAACGCTGCCGATATACTGCCGCTTGAAAAATTAAATGTACCATAGTCGGTCATATTAACAGGCGTTCCGTCCTTTTCAAGCTTCCACTCAATATTCTGATTACCCATTTTGACACGCTGTAGCTTGCACCGTAGCTGCTGTCTATGTGCATATTCCTTGCAAGCGAGGTTGTCAAATTCGGCTTCGGATATACCTAACAAGCGTTGTAAACTCGCGCTTTTGTCCGCCTGCGTCCGTTGTTCTTGCAATAAGACGGTATGTACCGTAGCTCTTAAAGCTTATCTGTCCGCTCGTTTTCGATAACAAGCCTGTGCAGTAGTTGGTATAAAAGCACTTCGCTGCCGTTATTCTTTGAGATGTACCAAGACACAGAATTAGGCGCGTTCTTAAACGCCGCCGTAACCGTTACAGGCGTATCGGTATGCGTAATCTCCGGCACAATAATATCCGCTGAAGGCATATTGTATATATTTATACTTTCACTTGTTATCGCAGTATTGCCAGCCTTGTCCGTTAATTCCGCATACAGTATATACGTCCTGTCTGATTAAATGTTATCTGTCCGCCGTCATTTGTCAGCGCACCGTCAGCATATTCCAGATAGTTTTCTTTGCCGCGCCGTTTTGGATATGTACCACTGTATTTTATCCCAGTCGCCGCCGCTTACTTCCGTAATAACCTTATTGCCTATACCAACATATCCGGTTTCGGATATATCTATGCTGATACTCGGTCTGCCGTATATTGTTATATTACGATTTCTCTTTTTATTGCCCTTCCTGTCCGTAAGAACAGCATATACCGTGTACTCGCCGCCCTGTGAAAAGTATATATTGCCGCCGTAATTACTGAGCGTGCCTGTTACATAGTCATTATACGGTTTTCTCACCGTTTTCTCAATATACCACGCAATTTCACTGTCACCTATATTACTAAGCCTTGTGCTTACGCGCACAGTTTCTTGTATATACACGGTTTCCTTGTCTATATCAAGCTCCATTTCCGGCGCGTCCGTTACCGTTATCACAGCCTGCTCTGTATATGTCCTGCCCGTCTTATCTGAAGCTATAGCATACACCGTGTAAATGCCTGTTTCCTTAAACGTAAGCTCACCGCCGGAATTGCCCAGAGAACCGCCTGCGTGTTTTAAATAATTCTGCTTTTGAGCCGTCCTTGGATATATACCACGATATATCGCCTGTATTTTCGGTATCAGCTATGATTGTAACCTTTTCATCAGTGTATGCTTCATTTGTACTTAAAGCTAATTCAATACGGGATACTTCATACACCGATATGCTTTTCATGCTTGATTTTCTGCCCTTTTCATCTGTCACAGCCGCTTCCAGAGTATAATCGCCGGACTTATTAAAGCTGATACTGCCGCCATTATCCGTTAAGCTTCCTGCAGCATACTTTGTATATTCCTTGCCGTTTATTGTCCATACAATGCCTGTGCCTGAAACGTTGGATATATCAATATTTGTATTGGTATATGTGTATTCGGGCATTTCAAAGCTTAGTCAGTGACGGATATATCGTTATCGGTTCTGAAGCAAATGTATATTCCTTTCCGTATTCGTCTGTAACTAACGCCTTTACGGAATATGCGCCGCTTTGCTGAATCTAACCGTACCGCCTGTATTCGCAAGCGTTCCTGCTGCATAGGTCTGATACGGTTTATCGTTTATGTACCATTCGGCATTGAGATTTGACATATTCTCATTTTCAGATACCACCGCTATCTCCGTATCGGTATAGCTGTATTCAGGGATTTCTATACGCATCAATGGCGGGACAATAATCCGTATCTTTTAGTGCAGCTATATGTTTTCCTGCACGGTCAGTCACAGTCAGCGTTATGTTATATACTCCTTTATCCTTAAAGCTTACCGCGCCGCCCTTGTCGGTCAGTGTACCGTCTGCATATTTACCGTACTTTTCAGACTTTCCGCTATCCTTTGAAATTGTCCACTCACTTTTATAGCTGTTGTCTGATGATATATTTACTGTTTCGCCTGCATATCCGTATTCAGGAACAGTAAAATCAATTTCAGGAGTGGCATTTATCATTATATCCTCCGAGTATGTAAATACCCGTCCCGTTTCATCCGTCACTTTGGCAATAAGCGTATAATCGCCTGTATTGGTAAAGGTTATATTTCCCGTCGTTTGTCATTGCCCCTGAACATACGCGCTATAATCCTTTTCTGCTTTTCCGTCTTTGGATATGAGCCACTGTATTTTAAGGCTTCCAAGCTCGTTTACTTTCGGAATAACCGTTATGTTTTATCCTTATACCCGTACAGCGGCAAAGGATATTCCGCTCCGCTGTCTGCTGAAAGTCAACCTCCGGCACAGGATACACCTTTATAATTTCCGAGCTGTATTCAAAAACACGACCAAAGCTGTCCGTTACAGACGCTTTCAGTATATAACTGCCCTTGTCCTTAAACCGTATTGTGCCGCCTTCGTTCTGAATCGTACCATCTGCAAGCTCTTTAAATTCGCCATTGTCCTTTGATATTTTCCAGACAATATCCAAACCGTCAGCTTCTATGATATTCGTCTTGATTTCAGTATTTATGTCAGTATGCGTATTTTCAGGAACCTCAAACCCTATCTGCGGCACAGAATAAATATCGGTCTTTGCGTCATATCTGTATTCTCTGCCCGTTTCATCTGTAATACTTGCTGTTACGGTATAATGACCTTTTCTTAAACCGTATTGTACCGCCGCTGTTATCGAGTTTTCCGTCGGCATACTCACTGTACGGTTTGTCATTTATATACCATTCAATATTAAGGCTGTCAAGATTTTGCACATCAGGCTTAATGAGAATATCGCTGTCCGTATATGCGTATTCGGGCAAAGCGTTATCCCCGTAGCTTAAAACAGGTACTTTATACACCTTAATTGTCCGAGATGCTGTATATTCTCTGCCTGCGCTGTCCGTAAACCTCGCCGTTACGGTATAATCACCGTCTGTCTTAAAACGGATGCTGCCTCCGTCAGCGTTAAGTATTCCGTCAGCGTATTCGGTATATTCCTTTCAACGCCGTCCTTTGCTACGCTCCATCTTGTGTCCGCCGCGTCAATATTTACATACTCCGCTGTGATATTAACATCTGTATCTGTATGTGCTGTCTCCTGCATTGTAAAGCTCATCTTTGTAACAGGCATTACCTTTATATTCTTTGAATATTCAAAGCTTCTGCCCGTTGTATCAACAGCGGATAATATTAAGGTATAGCTGCCGCAATCATAGCTGAATATCCCCGCCATTCTCATTTAATACAAAGCCTGTATATTCGGTATATGGTTTCTGATCACCGTTATCCTTTGAAGATACCAGCTTACATCATAACCGCTTAAATCTGATTTCTGCGCTACGGGAAAACATTGTCCGTATGCACTGTATCAGACGTTTCAAAAATCAGTTCCGGCACAGGATATACGGTTATCGTTTTACTATCCTTAAAACTGCGGTTTGCTGTGTCGGTAATTTCATATTCAAATGTATAGCTGCCGCTTTTTCAATATTACGGTGTTATCATTCCGTCTAAGCTTCCGTCTATATGTTCGGCTATATTCTCTATCGGCTTACCCTCAAACAGAACATTCCATTTAGCCGCACCGTCTGCAGGCTCTTTATCCGTATTTGCGGATATATTTATTTGTGTCTGTATGCGTATATTCGGGTATTTGGATATTTACGTTTGTTGTATCATACACCGTTATATCCTTTGAATACTCATATTTTATTCCTCTTGAATTTGAAGCTGATGCACAAATACGGTACTTGCCCGCTGTCTTAATACGGAAGCTGCCGCCCTTATCGGTAAGCGTTCCGTCTATGTATTCGTCAACCGAAACAGGCTCATATTCCTGTGCTTCGTCCGAATACCGCTTTAATATCCATTCTATTGATTTTACATATTTATTTTCGGTTGTAAATTCAATCACGGTATCCGTATGCGCTGTGTCGGGATTGAAAACTCAACCTCTGCCTTTCTATTTGACGAGCCTCCGCCTCCGCCGCGTATTACTCTCGGCGTCGGGCTTGGCGATGGATTTTGCGTAGGTTCAGGTGTGGCGCTTATTCCGCTTGTCTTAATATCCCACGCTATACAGAATATTTTAAACACCTCGCCGCGCGTTATATTTCCGTATGGTCTGACCGAATTATCAGGATAACCGGAAATAATATCGTACTTTTCGCTGTATTTATGTACCCTTTATCCGATTCGGAAATCATATAATCGTCCACATACGAAGTGGATTTAGTTTCAAGCTCAGCCTGTCCTGCAAGGTCAAGCCATCTTAATACATACCGTATCATCTCAATACGGGTAAGATATTTGTCGGGCATATATTCCTCGCCGCTCTCGTCCGTAAGGATTATCCCTTATCAACAAGTCTTTCAATATCCTTCTGCGCCCAATGTCCCTGTATGTCATTAAAGGACAGCGTACTAACATATTCTTCATCATATGTTCTTGAAATCATAGCCGCTATTTCAGCGCGTGTAATGTTATTTTCGGAAGTATATTCCCCTCCGGCGTTCCGAACAGAATACCCTTATCGGTAAGCTGTTCTATATATTCCGCCGCCCAGTGTTCGTCTGTGACGTCGTTATATGACACAGCCGCAAACGCTTCCAATGCTGATGACAGCATTACAAAAGCTAACAGTATTGACATTATTCGTTTCATTCTTTCACGCTCCTCGTTGTATTTAATTAAAAATCCCTCAGTCAAGAGATTAAAATGTATTCGTGTCCATTGTATGCACTCGTCATACATACCGCCGATTTGTCCCGGCTTCATGGATTTTGCTGTGTATTTGTTTATCATTGCAAAGAATAAGTCTGTTAAAATGCGTTATCCGATACCTCTAAAACTTCCATACCGCATTGCGCCAAATATCGTCTTGCCTTGTACTCCTCATCCTCCAGATAGCGTTTTGCGTCCTCGAAAGTATATGCCTTGTCAAAGCCCTTCGGTGTGAAGTCAAATGCTATGAAGAACCGCTTTTAACCGCCACGTTATATGACAACTGCTCAACAAAGCTCATTTCATCGGCTATCATATTCCTGCACTCATCATTGTTTTCCGTTTCAGAAAACCGCCCAGACGTTCAAGGTATGTTGATATGTCCGCTTTCTGCGTCAGCACCCGTATCTGCATATTATCGGGTGCAATCTTTAAATAGCTTGCGTAGTAGTAGATTATATTCTGCTGCTCCGTTTCCGATTTTAAATAGAAATTAACAGGCAAAACCTCTATCACCTTGACATACCGCCCGTCCTTCATTACGATAACACCGTCTTTAAATTCCTTTACAGGCAGCCACTTCTGCGTGCTGCCCTCGTAGTATTCAATTTCCTGCGACCGGTCCTTTGAAAATATATCTTTTAGCTTCAAGTAACCTCACCCTATACTCTAATATTTTTCTGTTTTCCGCCATTGCCACCAAGTACGGACAAATATACTCAGCGGATCGTCGCGTATCCCCATAAGCGCAAGCCCGCCTATCGGTATAACGAACACGGACGATAATATAATCTTCCATGTAAGTCCCACGGGACATAGCTTAAAGACAATAAAGGCAAAGGGAAGCGCGAGTATAACCGCTTCCACTACATTTCGCGTAGAAAAAGCCCATTATCTTGCCGCTGTCCTCAAAATTGGCGGGAATTAAAAATCGTTCAATATTGTTTCCTCCCTTCATTAAATTAAAGCCCGTAACTATAAAATGACTGCGCCAATGGCTTGTGTCTATTGATGTGTACTGAATAGGCGAGCCGCAATGCAACATTCGATTTTGCCCTACATATATTCCGATATGCGTTACCGTTTCGCCCGCATTGTACGTTCCTGAAAAACACCAAATCTCCGGCTTTGCTTCGCTTGCCGATACCCTCGTACACTGGTTATATATCCCTGCGCTGTCGTTCTCGGCAGGTTATGTACTCCGCTGTGCGTATATACCCAGCAGACAAAGCCTGAACAGTCAAAGCTTGTTGACGGTGATGAGCCGCCGAATACATACGGATAGCCGAGATATTTCTCCGCTTCATTTATAAGCTTCGCAAAGGTGCGTCATTATATGCCTCCGACGGTATTCCGTTATTCGTGCCGCCTGCTATTATAGGCAAATCAGGGTTATTGCTTGCCTTTGCCTGTCTTATGGTATTTACCATAAGCGTTACCCAATTCTTTTGGTCATCGTCAAAGCCATACTCGTTCATTACTTCGTCTGGAGTTTTGCCCTGCATTTTATCAGATGAAATAGAGCTTTGCGACATTTTCATTATATCCTGCTTATTATTTACAGCGTCAATGGATATAAGCCAGAGTTTGTCCTCCTCGCTCAAATCGGTATCATCATAACAGGACATAAGATAATTTGCGTGTTCGTGTCTTGCCATAAGCTCGGTATCTTGCAGACTTCCCCAATTAAAAGCACCTGCGGAAGTGAAAGATAACCAATATCGAAAAGCACCTGCGGAAGTGAAAGATAACCAATATCGGAATCATAACTATGAGCATTATTGCCGCTATAATCCCTGCTATAACTTTAGGTGATAGTACCTTTGTAGCTCCGCTTGCTACAAGAAATCCGCTGTAACCGCACCGCGCACAATCTGCGCTGTCCCGTGAAGCTTATGAGCAATGTTACCCGCTGTCGCTACCGCGTTATTTTGTTTTCTGCCATTATCACCGCCCCGTTTCTTCCGTAATCTCATTTCATTGGTAGAGTCAATTTTTCTTTATCGTCGTCTGCTTATGGTACAGTGTTCTGTCCTGCTTCTTGTTTACAGCGGCAGGGTTATATCTGCCGTTTTTGTATTCGTGATTTATCTGCCTGTGATTATTAACTGTCTGCTGACGGTTTACATTATCGGTATGCGAATTGTTATTAACACCGCCTGTCATGCTGTTTTTCTGCGTATTTACAACAGAACTTGACTGACCTCCTGCGTTATTTACCGTCTGACCGCCGTTTTGGATATTCTCTGTGTTATGCGATGTGCTTCTGCTTCTGTCCGTACCGCCGCCTTGTGATATATTGGTCTGCGGACTTTCTGTTGATTGCTGTACCTGTGTTACGCCGACGACGGAGCTTGAACTGCGCTCTGTATCTACACCGCCGATGTTATGTACTCCGCCTCCGTTTACACCGATTGCGGGATTTCTTGCAATCGGCGGTCTGTTCTTTGTCCCTGCACCTGACATACCGCTCTTTTCCGCATTAAAATCCCTTGTATGACTTGATGTTTCCCTGCTCTTATCGCCTGCCGGATTCGGTTTTCCGTACCTTGCCGCGTGTACCGCCGGATTACCGTTCGGGAACTCGTTATATCTTTCGTCCGTTTCAAGGTTGAAAGACCGTATTTACCGTATCTATGCGGTTTTCTTTGTTCTGAGCGTTCTGGTTAAATGCGGACTGATTATTCTGATTTGTTTGCGACTTATTTATCGGTTGTTGAGTTGGTGTACTGTTTCCGTCTGCTGACATATTCACTGTTGACGAAGAACCGCCTGTACGTCCTGCGATTGGCGCCGCTGTACGCTCGGTATTTGTATGACTGCCGCTGTTGCACCGCTCCTGTTATGCCGTCCGTATGATTTGTGCCTTTGTCCGCCTGATGAGCGTGCGCCCGTATCCCTGTTCGCGGATATATTTCTGCCGATAGTTGGCGCCATAGTGCGAACTGCTACCATTGTCATCATACCGGAAGTCTGCTTCCCATTGCATTACCTGTTTGAGCAGGGTTTAGTCCGATTTTGCCGATATGGCTGTCAATTTTCCGCGCCACTCTTGTTAAAGCTATGACAAAGACAAAGCCATATAAGGACACTTCCGCTTGTTACATTATCCATTGCGGACAATATCAGCTTCAAGAACACTATATTCATAATCATCATTACCATCATAGAGCCATACATCCTGCACCAGCCACGAAAATATCGTTTGTATTCTTGCTTCCGCCCATTGCAAACGCAAGCGGGGCAAAGAAAGTCAAAACAGATGTTACAACATACCTCTCAATCTCAAACAACAACTTAATATATTGAAATATGAGGATAAAGCCTACCACAATCACTATCAGCCATTTTGCGCCCGAACCGATACTGAACATACTCTGGTCGGGTATGGCGAGGCTTAATTCGGGCGGTATCTGTAAAAGCTCGATAACCTTACCCGTTATCCCCATAGCCATATTACAAATCTGTCTTGACGCAAGCAATAGGAATGAAAACACGAATGTTCTGCAAAATATGTGCTTCGGGTCTTCACTCTCAAAGCCTGCGCCGGACATCATAACCTTTAAGGACTGGAACACCATATTTGCTATTAAAGTCCCCAGCCGAGTGCAAGAATAATATTTGTAATATCCTTTATGACGGGAGCAGTTTTTCAAAGTATGACATATCCATACTCATAACACCGACTAATTCCTTTGCCGCATATTCCATAATGCTGACTACCATTTCGTATATCCATTCAATCAAGCCTTTCATTATTGGTTCCAGCAATGGCATCACTCCTTTCCTTAGTTATTTCTACTGACTTACTGTATCGTTGCCAAGCCTGCCAAAGAGGTCTGACATACGCTAAAAATGCGCCTATACCATTGATAATCGCCCGCGATCCAGATACGTTTGAGCCAGTCCACACTTTGGTCTACCTTCTGCTGATTATTAGACAGCTTCATGCCGACAACACATATCGTCGTCATAAGCGCGGCTAAAACCGTACTGATACCCGCAATCTTGTTATATACGTCAACAATAATGCGGTTTGCGACCTCCACATATCCTCCGCGTATGCGTTTACGGCAAAGCAAAGACAAGGTAGATGACAAGCGGAACGGTGTTTTCAGTATTCTTTTAAGTTTTATTCATCCGCTAACCTCCTTCAAAATATTACGGCTTTAATGATGTACCCTATACAGAATACAAAGGCAAAGCCGGAACGCTTTTCTCAGACTTAATGTATCCATACAAAACCGCCGTTACAGTCGTAGGGATAAGAACTAAAGAAAGCTCAAAAGTCGAGATACGCTCCGGCTGCCGAAGAGAATTTGACATCACCTCCTTCATACCGTCATATTTCAAGGCAACAAAAAGGAGTGTTAAGAGAAACAATCCCGTTACCTTGTCAAATACAGACGCATTACTGAATACCGATAAGGCATACATACTGAGTATTACGCTATTGGGTATCTCGCGTCTTGTATAATCCGTATATGCCGCATACAAAGTAATATAGTAAATAGCATTAACTCATTGATGAAAAATCATCCTCATACATATCGCCGTTTATGGTAATAGTCTTGGATAACTTCTTACAGAACTCTATATTGCCGACACCGCCGCCCGAAATATATATATCAAAGCTATGGCTTGCAGGCTCTTCCTTTGTCCCTGCAAGCGCAACATCTGTATATATCTTTCTTGCGCTGCTTCTGATATGGGACTTTTCGGCAACTGAAAGCCCTTTCCGCTTTTCTCCATAGCGATTGATTTTGACTGTGTGCCAAGCCTGTTTATCACATTCCACGGAATATATACCGTAGCCTTTGTCGGGTCTTTGACTTTACTCGTGGTGCTTCTGCTGTTGCCCCAGCTTGAACAATAATCACCGTCATTGTCAATAAGCTTTGTCTTTATACTGTAATTGACCTTTGTTTCAAAACCGTAGCCCGATTTAAAGGTTGACGGAGTAACCGTTGCATCAACTTAAAGTTGTCCTGTAATGTAGGTATGATAACGTCCTGTATTTCGGAGTACCGTCACTGTAACTTCCGTATCGGACTCTATGCGAATCTGTTTCCGTCCATTCAATCTCACCGTCGCGCATACTCCCGATGGCTTTATAATATCACTTCCGCCGCCAGTGCCGCCCGTTGATGGCGGTGGCTTAATACCGTCTTTAGGATAGCACTTTATGTTTAGATATTTTATCGGATTAGCACCGTCAAACTCAACTAAAACAGGCTTTTTATCTCCCGTTTCAGGAATACTGCTATCCGGCAACTGTATGCTCCAGCCTCCATAGTCATACCCTTCAATATCCTGCGGGTATATGTAATTGTGGTTTCTTATCTACTACCTGCTCACCCGGTATTGTTTCCTCCTCATAATGCGTCCCTTCACTGTCCCAATACCGAACTCTAAGCTCGGTATCAATATATGGATAGTATTCAATGTTCAAGTCCTTAACAGGCATCCACGGAGCAAGCTCTATTCCGGCGTCACGCTCTGTACCCGAATACTGAATATCCTGTCCTTCAGGTCGAACATTCCAGCCGCTGTATTCGTAGCCCTCCCAATCAGTGATATGGATATTGGTCTTTACGTCTGGTCTCCTATCATTTCGCCCAAACTGCGCTGTTCTTCGCAAATACTTTGTTATGCGGAACATCCCAATACTTCACATTCACCTTTGCTTCAGGTGACGCTTACAATTACTCTTACAGTGGCAAAATACCAATACATTCCTGTGGGAAACCATCTGTTTATGCCTATTGACTGATGATTTCCGTTGTCGGACCAAAGGGTCAAGCGAGCCTACCTGTGTTGGAACATCACTTTTAACGCATAGAGAAAAACGCTGTTTCGCCCGGCTCAGTTAATTCAAACTTTGATGAATTAAGTATATTGTAATATACTCGTGATAACTGTCGCCCAAAGCTCCGTAGTATTGAAAATCCCAATGATAGCATTTCCGTCCATTGGATCGCCGTCTCAAATACTATGGTATCGCCCACATGCACTGCATAGCAGGAAACTCGGTACTCAAATCATTATCCGAATAGCTTTCAAAGCATATCCTTTATCTCTCGTCTCGCATACGGATAATACGGAACTTTGCTATTGGCTTTTACAGCTTCGCCATATAAATTATATACAGATTGATGGCGATAAATTTATCTGCATATTCATCACTGTAATCTGCATTTACTGCAATATTTGAGCATAGAAAAACGGCTGTCATTGCGACAGCCGTTAAAACATAAGTATATTCATTTATCAAACCTCCTTAATCCTTTGCGGGATACGGATACTTAAAGGTTTCCGTATAGTGATATTCCTTTACCTCTCCGCTGCATAAACGGCAGCAATGTAAACTCCATAGGCATTCCGTCCTTTAATTCAAACGTTGTCTTGTTTTCCCTTGTGGTATAGTATTCTGCGCTTACACTTCGTATTTCATCGCCGTTCTTTTGCATTTCTCCACTGATTACGATTATGCGTTTTGGCCAAGTATTGCACCCATATCTTCGTCATAAATATTAAACTCTGATAATGAAATCAATCTTAAATTGGTAATTATCACAATCCGAATAATCTCTGACATTATCCATCGTTATCCAAAACAACTTACCCTCGTATGGATTTTCAGGAAAATGCTGTCAGTTCGGGTTCGGGAAATGCCACAGGTTCGAGCGGAGATGTTATCGTTACAGTATATGTATTCTCGTCCCAATCCACATCACAATTCAGCATTTCCGCAACAAACCTCAGCGGTACAAATGTTCTGTCTGCTTTTATCATTGCAGGCACATCAAATGTATATAACACACCGTTCAGTGTCGCCCTTGATGATAATATATGAGTAATTATCGTATCCTTACCCTTTACAATAGTTACTTCCTGTTCTCCGCTGTTCCAAGATACATCAGCGCCCATAGCCTCACTAATAAAGCGTATAGGAACAAGCGTTCTGTCTTTATACAGATACGGCTTTGCGTCTGAAATCAATTTTATTTCCGTCAAGCGTTACCGTAATATCAGGTGTTTCTTCTGCCACCGCATAGCTTATTGCTTAAAATCGCAAGCATCATCATTGTCAGCAATAAAGTTAAAATCCTTTTCATTGTCTTTCCTCCTTTTCAAATCGTTTTAATATAAGTGTTACAAGCTTGTATTCTATTTATATCAGCACTGAGTACCAATGTCAAGAACTATTTACAAAATGTACTTCCGTAAAATGAAATCGCATACCTATGCGGTTTTCGGCATTTTAGTACAAAACTTTTAAATTTGTTCTTCCGTATTTTTAAACTGAAAGAAATTTTTGCAGATTGCCGCGTGAGCAACGCAGTCGTACACAGGTACTTCAAGCTTGCGAAGTGGTGATATGCGAAAATTTAATCAGTTTTAATCCATACGAAAATTCGTTGAAGATATATTGAATGGTATCTCAATTTCTCCGATTAAAAATGAGAATAAACTCCTTGCAGTCGCGTACCCTTTCAGTGAATACTGCCGGATTGCTCGTTCCGTTTACACTGGTGAAATTCAGCCTGTATATAAACTTCCCATCTCTATTTTTCGGTTATAGCTGTCTAAGCCCATATCATCGCCGAGAAATTTATAGAACTTGTTTTTGCAAGTCCGACATTAAGATTTACTATCTTATCCTGTCTGTACGAATCGCCCATCGCATACTCAACAGCACAGTTTACCGTCCTTTGCAGGTGCATTTCTATTTCCTGCTGCATAATATGAACTCTGTAAACTCGCCAACCGTTACTATAAAGGTTATCATAAAGAATACAAGTATCATAACCAATAATAGACCGCTGCCCTTTTTCTTTTTTGCAAGCTTTTCTTTTAATTTTATCAATACACCTCCTAAGATTATAGTCATTACATACGCGGCTGTCAAAACAGGGATAAGCGGCGAGGCCTGTCCCTGTCAGATTTTCGCACAGCAAGCCACGCATACATTACTCCGCTAAGCACAAACATTGAAAATGAGAATAAACACATATTCCGTGCGCCTATTGCAAGATATATCACAAATATTACATCAAAGTCGGCTTCTCCCACCCATTTCTTTAATATTTTACCATTAAACATATAACGCCGTAGATTGCCGATGATATGATTACATATCCGATAATATCCGCTTGTATAATAACTCTTGATGCAATACCAAGAGCAAATACAACCACTGTCCCTGCATACAAAAGCCACGCGGGAATTTCCCTGTACTTAATATCCAATACCGAATAGAATACAAGAATTATGAATGTAACTATGTATGTAATATATATCATTTCCAAAACTTCTCACTCATTCCTGTCATTCTGACCTTCATTGGAATAGTAAAGCCTATCGGATCGCGTCCCAATGGAGTAAACACGTCAAAACGATAGCTTGTTGTGCAAGTCACATCAAACGTGTTGCGTAGCTGTATCTTTTCTGAGCCGCATTGAAATAGCTTGCGCTTACAGACATATTCGCGCCCGCGCCTATGTTCGTGTTATTTTTCAGCGTAGCAAACAAGGCATTTGTATTTGACGTTACCTGTCCCGATATTTCTATCTCACGCACCACGCGTCTGCAGGTATAATTCAAATTCAGATATACGGTAAATATACTGAAAAATGAAACAGCCGTAGCAATCAGCGTGATGAATACAAGCGTTTTGATGATAAGCTCATAATACGCGCTGCCTTTTCTTTACTTTAAGAAAAGCAGACAAACGCCTGCTTTTCTTCTGTATTTTTTTTTCATTGCTTTATATACCGAACGCCGATTTAATCTTAGCGATTACTCCGTCCCAGACCTCCACGATTGCGTCCTGATAGTTTTCATGAAGAACGCGCCGACTACAACAACAATAAGTATAACGATAAGCCAGCCCGTAATCTGGTCGCCTTCGGTATTCTTAATAACGCTTTGCATTTCTCATAAACTTATCCTTTGCAAGCTTTGTTTTACAAGTAATTTATTCATTCTGTCAAATCCTTTCTTTTTACATTATTCCGCCCAAAGAATTAAAGAGGTTTACTCCCACTACATAGAACAGCGTAAATATACCGATAACTACGATAGGAATAACCATCATCTTAACTCTGCCCGGACGTTTATTTAACTCTCTTTGCATTGTTTCATGCGATAATAGCGACATATCGGATAACAAGTGATTGAGCGCCGCCTCCTGATTATCACCTCTGTTTACTGCTATAAGCGCTTTGGTTAGTCGTGACATATAGGCATTGCCCACGTTTGTCAAAATCCAACATGGCATTTTCAAAATTTCCTGATTTCAAATCAAGAACAAGCACCTCAATATCATATTGAAGTCCTTTTCCTGCTATTGTACTGTAGCTTTCCAACAGCTTTATAACGTCTTTTTCTGTTTTAAGTCCCTGCACAATAGCGCGTATAAACTTAGGCAGCTCGCTTTCTATAAGCTCATCTTTTTCCTTTAAGCGGTCATTGACCTCTCCGAAAAGTGAAAATACACTATTACTGCTAAGATACATACCACTACAGCCATTGACGGCATTATAGCAACTGCTGCCAATGTACCTATAATAGCTGTACCCGCCGCCATTACGACAGCACGAGCGTAATATTCTTTCGGTGTAAAGATAATCCCTGCACGCTCCAGCTTTATTTTCATTCTCCGTTCCTTGAAATCATCAAGACGGATAAACGGAGCGACAAGCTTCATGACGGGTAGAAGCAAACGCTGATTGAGCGTTTCCGTCATTTTGGTCTTACCTGCAACACCTCTGAGCCTTTGCGTGGCGCTGTATGGCGGAAGCTTCAGCACACTGCTTAAAATGCTGAATATCCCGCTGAAATTAAAATAAAGATTATTATTATTGTCATATCAAATTCTCCTTTCCATTACAGCGGTTTGTTTATTCTTAACGTCAAAATGCTGATATTATTGTTAATATAAGCATAAGAACTATAAGCAGCTTTCCGACAAACGTGTTTATAAGAATATTAAACCATTCAGCATTTGAAAAGCGTAGTATTGGTATTATAGAAAATGCCAAGATGATAGACATAAAGTATTCCTTCCATACATTCATCATTACGGTATCAGCCTCTATCTGTAATTTCTTTGCGTCATTCATACCGTCAATGACAGCGGGAAGAATAAACCTCATATCACCCGACTTTTCCTGCGATAACACCAGAATATCAATCCATTCCGAAAGTATTTGTTGTTGAGCTTCAGTTCCAGACGACGCAAGCCGCGCCGGATATTACTGTCTATAAGCGTTACGTCCGTTATAAATTCAGCAAACGGTCTTTGAACATCAAGCTTTGACAGGTTTTCATTTACTGCCTTTATAATATCGTTACAGCTTATATAGCTGTTAGTTATAAGGCTCAGCGTATTTTCAAGAAGCTCATCCTGATTACGCTTATACCATCTTGACTTGACTTTAAGGAATATGTAAGGGACGGGAATTAAAGCAAGCCCTGTTACTAAGGCGAGTCCGTATCGGTAAAAGCATTTTCCCATACCTATCCTGCCGCACAGAATACGGCAAGCATAGCGGCAAATATCTTCATATTACTGCCTCCCATTGCTACCGTATTCTGTACCGTTGTAATAATTTGGTCTTTTAATGTCAGCCTGCTGAACCGCTCGTCAACATTACGGAATTTCTCCTCCTGTACCTGCTTAGACAGTGAAATATATGACTTCCTTCTAAACGGATTTATTCCGGTAAATAAAAATGTGCCCGTAAGTAGGAGCGCGAATATCATAATCAATATTATATTTTGCAATCTCAAAACCTCCCATTACATAAATTGTTTTATAGCGTCTCGCTTGCGCCGCCATAGCGTAAGCGGTGCAAAAGCTCATCGGACATCTTGCTGACCTTCTTATGATGACCGATTACTTTTCAATCTGTCCGTCAGTTCCGTATATATTTTTCTCAATCTCGTACTTATACAGGGTATTTCCGATGACCTTACCGCCCTTTATCCCTGTACCCTCAAAATTTCATCATATACACGCCGCCCGTCAGGTAGCTGTCTTTTAAAGAGAACAATCGGAATAGCCTCCAGAATAAACTCGAGGATTTTATTCTCCGATAATTGAAGTCCCGTTGCAACACACATTGAAAGAATACGGTTATACGCGTCTACCGCTGAATTAGCGTGAAGCGTGGATATGATAACATGACCTGTTCTGCCTGCTTCAATCGCTGTCATAGCTTCTGCGCCGCGCATTTCTGCGGGAATAATCGCATACGGGTGAAATCTTAACGCTTCCTTTAACAAATCGTCCATTGTAATCGGATTCGGCGCATCCTTTGTGAGCGTCTGAACAACTCTGTTTGTCATTCTTCCATTCTCATACTGAGCTATATTCAGTTCCCTTGTATCCTCAATCGTATATATTCTCTTTTCTTGTCCAGACACGAAATCAAATATGCAAGGTCTGTCGTTTTACCGCTGCCCGTACTTCCTGCAATCGCCAGCGACACACCGTTATTGATACACACGGGCAAGAACTCCAACTCCTCCGGTGTTGCGCTGCCATACTCAATCATCAGCCTGCGTGTTATGACATTTTCCTTTTGCCGCCTTATAGACGCCACTCCGCCCGTTTTACTATCGACACACGGCGGAATGAGCGCCGATATTCTTACACCCTCACCTATATAGCTGTCTACTTTCGGATTGGAACCGTCAATGATAGAGCCGCCGAGCCATACCATTTTCTTGATTTTATCCATACAATCGTCCGGCGAAACAAAGGTTTCCTCCAGCAATTCCACTCTGTCGGGATAGATAACCTCGATACAATTCCAAGCATTGATATTAACCTCTTCTACTTCCTCGTTCTGAAGATATTTTGTTAAAATACCGAAGCCCGCCATGTCCTCGTATATCCTGTCTGCAAGCATAGAAATGTTTTACATTCCTCTACCGACATCTTATTCTGATTAAGATAACGGATTATGAGATTTTTCAGCTTATCGCCTGCCGACGGTGAGTATATAACGTCTATAAGCTCCGCCGAGTGATTTTGGATATGATATGCCGTATCTTATCCAGCACGTCCTTATATTCCATAGTCTGTTGATTGGAAGTGTCAGAAGTCGTATTGATATTTACCTTGTATATTAAATCATTTATGTTGAATACGTCCATATTACTGTCCCCTCCCAATATTACCGAGCTTGTCAACGCTTTCATGCCTGATATGTACTCACGTTCCTGCTTCAAATCGTGGAATACAATAGCCTGTCCCGTATTAGCATAGATATTTGCGTTTTCCACATATCCAAGCTCAAAGTCAAAGGTCAGACCGATGCTTGACTTATACGCGGATAAATCGCACGACTTATCGTGAGCGTTTAAGATATGCGCTGTCTTGTATGACAGATTAAGCAAATCAAACACATTTCTCATACTGTCATGCCACAAACAATCCTTTACAGACGGACGGTGAACAACAAGAAGCTTGTCAGCCTCCGTCATTCCTATGCTTGATATGGGATTATTTAAGTCAGTATTTCCGTCAATAACTAAATAATCAAAGCGCATATTCGCGTCATCAAGCATATCCTTAACGCTTTTGCGGATACGGTAGTAAGCTGCATAGCATCAAACTTATCGGGAACAGACAGCACAAATACTGATGTTTTTCCTGCCTGCACAAGCATATTCTTTGTTTCGCCGCCCATAAGCGCGTGATATATTCCTCTGTCGTCAGGGACATTACAGCCGCAGCATCTGCATTTCTCCGTAATATATATTTGAAGAAATGAGTCCCACCGTGAAATTACGCTGTGAAAGAGAAAACGCAAGATTAACCGCTGTTGTGGTCTTGCCGCTTCCGTTCGCGCCCCAGACCGCTATAACTTTGGCGTTCATTATGCCACACCTCTGCTTTCAAGTATGATGTGAAGCTTACCCGAATACTCGGCATTGATAAGCTTCGCCGCCTGTTCTTCTGTTGCTATAAGCGTTACGTTAGCGGCGATTGTGTCCTCTTTATCCTCACTCCCTGTACATTCTCCAGATTTTGAGCGTCCTCATTTTCCACGCTGTAAATCTCTATACCTTTGAGTGTATCGTCAATAATAACCGTATCATCAGCATAATACGCAACTGTTACCTTATCGCCTGCCTTTAGCTGATTTGCCACACTTGCGGCATTGCTCGGCACACTCACGGCAATAAGGCGCTTTCCTCTGATACCGCCTTATCAAAGCGTTCATCAGATACGAAATCTGCAAACTTTGAAGCGTACAAGTAATCGTCTGTTGTCATACTTACCTTTGCATACTTGCCTACAAGCTCATCGGGATTTTTGACAACCGACTCAGGCAAACCGTAGCTGCCTACCTCTACTTGTTTAAGCATTTGTGCCTCAATCTTTGTCCCTGCTGTAATATCCGCCTGCAATCGGCAAATATATATCGTCTTTTTTTTGCTTATACATTCCCGGTAAGACCAGAAACGCAAGAATAGCGGCTATGACAATGCACACACCGCCGACTACAAGCTTATTTTCCAATAACTTTTTCAAATCTTATCACTCCTACTATATTTTTTATTCCGTCAAAAGCCTTGCAATTTCCTCTGCAAAGCTCTGACTGTTACGGTCAAACATATTGACCGCGTATTTCTGCAATGACTTAGGCGGCTCGGTATCAAACAGAAATATATATGAATTTGATATTTGCCCCGCCCACTGTTCATCTGTTAAAAGTATTCGCATTTCTTTATATGCCAAGCGTCCGACAGCGACATTACAATCTGCAAGGACGATTTTTCAGAAATTCTATATTCCTGTAATCATACCCGTCCGAAAACCGTTATATTTTCCTCCGCTGCTTATTCTATATGGCGTTCCAAGGTCAATGAGAATAACGTCATAGTCCTTTTCAAATTCAGATATGTCAAATGATTTTACATCTCTGTACTGCGCCTGTCCGTTTATATACCTGAACTCATCGCCGCCGGAAAGATTAAAGGCTATTACCTTTTACCGTTCATAACCAGATATTCCGCAAGGCTCGCCGTCATATTCGTGGCGCCTGCGCCATGCGTTGTGCCAAAAGAGAAATAACTGTGCATTTGTCCGCTGACTTATGCTGTAATACTTTTCTTTTGGGCTTAATATCTATGACAGGCGTTTTTCTCGCTTAGGCTTTTCTCTCTTGAGTTTTTCAGGCTTTTCCCTTTTGGGTTTTGCCTCCGGCTTTATATCAAACTCAGCCACATCAGATTTTCCCGTCTGATTTTCGATGGAATTTTCTTTAGATTTCTCCACAGGCTTTTCCGCCAGACTCGGATTTTCAGCATGTATTTCCTCTTTTATTTCCTGCTCAACCGTCAGCCTGCCCTTATTCATAATAGACAGAATTTTAATTTGTCTATACCGTCACCCTCAAAGATAATATCCTCAACATTATATCGTCGGTTATATCCCTCATACTGCTCTTGTATATACTGATGTCTTTTGCCATTCAAGAGCAGTACAATACGCGCTGTCTTTTGTAATTTCCCGTATTTGTGAAAGATATGTTTCTATATCCTTAACCACTGTATGCCCGATTACAATAACGTCAACATCAGGGTGTTGTTCAACCGCCATAATCAGCGAGATACCATTACTGCAATCCTCTAACGAAAACCATATTCTGACCTTGCATATCCTTATACAGTGCGTCCTGAATATGCTGACCTCAAACGCGCTTATGATACTAATCATCCTAGCATCACCTCTTTAAGATACTGAAACGGAGCAGGCTGTCGCTTTCCAGACTTTCATATACCTTCAGGGCATTTTCAAGAGCCTTTTCGGTGTCGCGCTTATCGTGCTTGTAAAAGCGTGAAGAAGTACGATATTATCGTCCTCTCACAGAATATGATACGCACAATTTTTTGATACCTTTATCCGAAACTCATAAACTGTCTGTAACGCTCTATGATAAAATGCTTTACATGAGGCTCTCGAAGTATTTTGTTCTCCATTACAAGCATACTAAGCTGATACTTGAATTTCTTTTTACCTTGTCATCGGAATGTTTCAAAATTCAAGCACCTGCGACGCTCCGCTTTCATCACAATATGTATAAATTTGCTTCAATAAAAATTCACCACACTTTACTTACTTTTTAATTTTGAGTACAAAAACAAGGGCTATGTATGTAAAGCCCCCAATTTTCCGTTATTATTTTATCTATTCTTTCCTCCACCTCGTCAAATGGTACACCATACCTGAACCCGCGCGATACCAAATCAGGCACACACGATAATACTTTCAGCTCCTCCCATAATTCGGGATGCAAAACTTCAAATGTGCAAGCTCATTATATGATTGATTAGGACAAAACCAACACCCATTGCGCCGCGTAAAGCTATATATCGGCGATAACAGTCCGTAATTCTTACATAATTCAGCCATTTCCTCAGTACAGTGGTATTCATACAGTAAAGACCGTTTGTTATCTGTCAGACGTTCCAAGCGTTTAGGCTCGTCTGCCGCTATTCCCACATACTCTATATACTCACCCTCAATACTTTTACGATACTGTCTTATAGGCTTCATCTTTAATCGGTCATTCCTGCACATCTGCCGCCGATAAGCCAACCGCTGTGTTTACCGTTGTTTTCTTCTGTCTTTGACCTTGTAACGGTATGAAAAATAAATCCATATAGTCACAATCGGCATGAAGTATTTTATCTTATACCCCATTCTTCAATTATCGGTATTGCGATATTTCTGATAAAATCAATATGTTCAGGTATTTCACCCGATATATTCCTGCTTTTATCAAACATAACCTCGCAAAAACTATTTCCGTAATCGGCAAATGATGTATATGAGCGAGAATTATTGAGGCAGTCGAATCTTTTCCTCCTGACCAGAAGCATAGTGTATTCATTATCCACCGCCTTTCTTATCAAGCAGCTTATTGTCTTTAAGATAACCTATGAGCAGTTTTTCAAGCACGTCCGCCATTTCCTGTTCACTATGGAACTTACCAACATACTTCTTTACAAAGGCATCAACATATCTTTCGGACTTCTGTTTCGGTTCGCCAAGTTCTGCAGTTATCTTTTCCAGAATTTCAATAGTAAGATTATTTCTGTACTTCTTTATTTTCTTGACATATTCGCTATTTAATATATCTTTTTATCTACAAAGAAATATTGATGTATTATACTTTGACATTCCTTTGAAAAATATGATAAAGCGACCGATATTTTAATTTTTATTTTTCCGCTGTCCACTAAAATGAGTAAATCATCAATTAAATAGTTTAGACGAATATACTCATATATATTGCTTTTGGACACGTCAAATTCTTTAGCCAATGCTTTCTGCGTATTTTCATCCAGCTTTGTCCACCCGGTGGACAAATTGCCTTTCTCCTTTTCAGACATTCGTTACGAAGCATATATACTTTTGCGCGTTCTGACGGTAATATCTTATCCCTTTGCAGAAGATTAGACTTTATAACGATATTTGCCGCTTCTATGTCAGTACACTTAATAATGCGTACATCTGCCTCTGTTTCACCATTAAGCTTCAACGCTTCCATTCGTCTGTGACCGCTTAGAATTTCATACCTGCCGCCAAAACCTAATACACGCACAAGAATTGGATTTAACAGACCATGCTCCTTTATATCCTCCGCAAGCATTTCAAGCGCTTTATTATGCACCACTCTGAACGGATGCTTTGAATATGCCTCAGTATCAGTTATCTTTACCCTTGTTACGGGTATCACTTCAAATTCCTGTTCAAAATCCATATTAGTTCCTCCCTTCTGTTACTTTTTGATTAGATGTTTGTCTGTGTAAAATTACTTCTATGTCCCTTTCCACAGCATAGTCAGTCCTCCTTTTAAATTTTTGCAAATAAAAGACTTGAAATTCAAAGTTTTGAAAATCAAGTCTCTTTAATAAGTATTATTTAATTATATGATTTTAATTTATATTCTAAAAATCGAATTATATTTATTGTTAAAATATGTGTACCTTTATTTAATTTACCAACTAGAAACCGTTTAGATTTTCTAGTTAGAATTGTCAGCAGACTACATTTTTCTTTCTAACATTTTTCTAACACTTTGGATTTTTAGATGATTTATGTATTTTCAAAATCCCTTTTATACAGTATAAACATGAATAAATGGCTATGTAATGCCATTTTTACATGATTAAAAGGTCTTAAATAAATCACTATAAAATAAATAAAACACATCTGGTTCCACTCTTAATCAGGGTGTCCAGGGTTCGAGCCCTGATCGCGTACCATAAGTTGTAATATCCGAACTTTGGTTCGGATATTTTTTGTACAAAACAAAATATAGCCTCTAGAACTATATTTATGCAGAAATATATTGAGTTCATTAAACGAGATTTTAATACAATGTCAGTCTTCTTCTATTATTTGCATACTATTAATAACATTTTTATATTCTTTTGCAACTTCCCAAATTGCTTATCAATCAAAAATTTTATCACAATCTTCTCCATTATGATTAATGTTATAAAGAGTTTCCGTAAGAGCCGAACTTGCCTTATAAAGTTTTCCGAAATCAAGACTTACTGACGAGCCTTTCAGAGTATGCGCACAAAGATACGCTTTTCATACAATTCTTCATTCAAAGCCTTTTTCAATTCATTAAAAGCGGTATCGTTTTGAAACACTGTACAAAGCGGACAACATATTTTTCATCAATGAGTCTTCTTTGACTAGTTCAAAATCACCTCCGACTTTATCATAAAAACTTTCAGTCTCTTGGTTGTTCCTGCAATATTACCTCTGTATTCAATATAATTATAGTATTCTTTTTTATTTCATTCAAATTTCGAGTTCTTATCGGCACAACATCGCCCGATTTCATTGTAAAATCATTCTCAACACTCTCTATCTTGTTCATATTAACAAGATAACTCTGATGACATCTCAAAAATGCTCTATGATTTATTTCTTCCTCAATATCATTAAGTTTCTTATATTGTGTACTTGTTTCCGTCTGTGCGATGAAGAATACATTTTGAATTACTGCTCTCAATATATTCAATCTCACTGTACAACACTTGAATTACGGAATTGCGTTTTTTATTTGGTATGTATGCACATTTTCATAATTGCTCAGCACTCTGTCAAGTACCATGCTGATTTTATCTATATCGTGCGGCTTAACCAAATAGCCGCTCGCCTCAACGTCATAACTTTCAACCGCATATTTTGACGTTGCGGTAAGAAATATAATCTTACCTTTATAATTCATATTTCTAAGCTTTTCCGCAACTTGTATTCCGTTTAACTTGTCCATATACATATCAAGAAATATTATATCATAATACTCCCCATCTTCTATCGAATAAATTAAATTAACGCCGTTTTCATAGCTATCAATATTGTATTCAATAAATCTATCTGAGAAATAGATACTTAGTTGCTGACGGATTATTTCCCTATCACTTAGATTGTCATCACAAACTGCAATATCCACTTTTGTGTTCACCTCACAAGGAATTATTCTATCATAATTATACCACAAATATGTATTTTTGTCAAATTCATCGTAAACACCTTCATTTTCAATAAATTCATATTTCTACGGTTATTTATGCTATAATTTCATCATACAAAGGATAAAGGAGAAGTATAAAATGGTAAACTACGGAGTGATTGAAGAAAAAATGTGTGATTTATGTATGGAGAATACATCACCTATGGGATAGGTGCTTATAATACACAGGCTCACGAACTAATAACTTTTGTTTCAGATGTTTTTCCATGTAAGGATGGCCGAAAATTTGTGAATGTTTGTAATGAAAACGAACTTTCATTACATCATTTAAGAGATGTTATCGAAGATTTCATTTGAAATAAAAAGCACTGAATAAATTAAACTTTGTTCGGTGCTTTTTATTACAATTCACTGAAAGGTGCTATACTTGATATGCAAAAATATACAAAGGAGCATATGTATGAGTAAAGCACCTTCGGATAATCAGTATTTCGGTACCGAAAAACAATGAAAATTTTATTTAAGCTTGCGCCGCCGTTATGCTGGCACAGCTTATTCAATCTTTATATAATATAGTAGACAGTTTTTCATCGGTAAATTCTCAGGATACGCACTGACGGCACTTTCTGTAATATACCCTATGCAACTTTTGATATGTGCCGTTGCAGTCGGAACAGGTGTCGGCGTCAATACCGTTATGGCACGGTTTTACGGTCAAAAGCGAACTTCAAAGCGATTAACACCGCCGGAATAGGAACTGTTATGGCTGTTGTGAGCTGGTTCATATTCGCTTTAATTTCATTTTCATCATAAAACCGTATGCCTTAATCTCGGCAGAATCTGAAATTGTACATGAGTATACTATTACATACGGTAAAATAATCGGAATTTTCAGCTTGGGAATATTCCTTGAAAGCACTTGGACAAAGATTTTGCAGTCACAAGGAGATATGAAAACACCTATGATTGCTCAGATTGTCGGTGCATTGACAAATATTGTACTCGACCCTATTTTAATTTTCGGAATGTTCGGAATTAAACCGATGGGTGTTGCAGGTGCGGCTATTGCAACTGTCATAGGTCAGTCGCTCGCCGCCGCCATAACAGGTATTAAAGGATTTTATAAGCCGCCGAAATTAAATATATTTTGCCGTATGTAAAACAAATATATGCAGCAGGACTGCCGAATATTATTATGCAAGCATTGTGGACTGTATATATTCTCGGACTGAACGTACTTCTTGCGTCATTCTCTGATGCATCCGTAACCGTGCTCGGTATTTATTATAAACTTCAAAGTTTCTTCTTTATTCCGCTTAATGCTCTCGGCGTCTGCATAGTGCCTGTATTGAGCTTTAATTATGCGATAAACAGAAAAGACAGATGTAAACGCGTGTTTTGGGAAACTGTTGCCGTATCTGCCGCATTTATGCTTTTAGGCGTGGCGATATTTGTGCTTTTGCCAAAACAGTCAATTGGAATATTCTCAAATGATACAGAAGTTTTGAATATAGGTAATGTGGCTTTCCGAATAATCGGAGCAAGCTTCGTACCCGCCGCACTCTCGCTTACATTCCCTATTTTGTTTCAGGCTATCGGAAAGGTAAGGAAAGTATTTTTATAACAGTGCTAAGACAAGTTGTACTTCTTGTTCCTCTTGCCTGGGTATTTTCGTTCGCAGGACTTAATTATGTATGGCTCACTTTTCCGGTTACAGAAATTATAACTTGCAGTGTCAGTATGATTTTTATAAAAGTTTTCATAAAATGCGTAATTTTTGACTGTCGATTAAAAATCGACAGTTTTTTGTTATGAAAACGGCTTAAAACCTATGGTTTTGAAAGTTCACTAAAAAGTTTAATTTTTTCAAAAAGTGTTGACAAAAGGTATATGTTCTGCTATAATAATTTTTGTCAGTTGAGCTGATGAACAAACATCTGGAGAGATGTCTGAGTGGTTGAAAGAGCCGGTCTTGAAAACCGGTGACGGTTCCGCCGTCCGTGGGTTCGAATCCCACTCTCCTCCATTTAAAATTTTATATTTTGTACTGCATACAAAGCTAATTGCTATTTAGAACGGCAGCAATTTTAACTTGTTGTATGCTTTTCTTTATGGAGAAGTACTCAAGAGGCCGAAGAGGCCTGCTAAGGGTGTAGGTCGGGAAACTGGCGCGAGGGTTCAAATCCCTCCTTCTCCGCCAACAATTCCCACAACGTTGGGACACGGAAACACTATAAACCATGAGGTTTGTAGTGTTTTAATATTATTTTTACGCAACAGTTCACTATTTTTACAACTTAATTTTATATTATTTTAATTTATATTAATCTATACTACCCTATCTGAATTTACTCGTTATATAAATATATATTCTTACCTTGATAGCTATCTTATACTTATGGAGGTAAAAATGGACAAACATACAGAAAAAGTCAATGACATTGAGATTTGTACCGTTCGAAAGGTGTGCTACAATACACTCATGGGGTGATGGAAATGAGCGAATACGACAAAATTTATTCCACAAGGTGTACAGAGAAATCAGTGAACAGCTTGGAATTGAAACAGCTTTAACCATTCATCAAATGTTCAAAGGTACACAGGTAAACTTCCTGTGCGATTTTTGATACACAATGTGTAAAGGAGATGATAATTAAAGAGTATGACGGTACTAATGTCAAAACATTAGCGAAAAATATGATTATTCCGAAAAATCAGTCAGACGAATAATCAAAGAAAGTACGAAAAAGAAATAAAGGAGGTATTTCTAAATGGATAAACCATCAAAACAAGAGGTATAATAACTTTTATCATTGCAATAATTGCTGTTATCGTAATGATTACAACAAGCGGTTTATTGGGGTTAATTCTGTATTTATTTGCTGTTGTAATCTCTTTCTTATCTATTGATAAAGAAAACAGACATTCTGTATCTGCACTAATAAACTACACAAAACACTGTATGCAATACTCACAAAGAAACATTGCTTTCAAATGATATATTTGCAATTATTATAGCACTATTCCCTGTTATACTATTAATCAGCTGTTTTATGATATTCTACATAGACCCATTAAGAGCGGCAGAAAATGCTTTAAATGATGCATTTGACGATTAGACAGCCTATTTTAAAACCGGCACACTATAAAAATATAATTAGGAGATGTAACTTATGATAAAATTAATAATTTCTTTGACAATTCCAATGTAAAGTGCATTGCTGAAGGCGGTGTATTCTCAATTTATGAACATCAACATGATTTAAGCGTTGATAGCAATACTGCAATGAATTCTTATTTTATGGAGCAGATGAATGTAAAGAAACGTCAAGTACTGTGTAAACTTGATAATAGTACAGTCAAATTACAAGCAGAACAATGCAATGGATAACAGGCGATGTTGAAATGGATTCAGGTGTATCAGGTGCTAAAGACTTTTCGGTAAATTGGTAAAGGTGCCGTAACAGGTGAATCAGCCGTTAAACCGCTTTACACAGGTACAGGTTGTGTTATGTTAGAGCCGACTTATAATTTCCTTCTTATTGAAGATGTTGCTTCTTGGGAAAAGGTATTGTATTAGATGACGGCTTATTCCTTGCTTGTGAAGGTAATATACAAGAGTCAATTAATAAAAAGTGATGTTGCCACAGCATTATTATCAGGAGAAGGTATTTTCAACCTTACACTTTCGGGTAACGGTTTTGTGTGCTTGAATCACCTGTTCCGAGAGAAGAATTAGTTGAATTTGAATTAGATAATGATGTCTTAAAATAGACGGTAATATGGCAATAGCATGGTCATCATCATTGCAATTTACAACAGAAATGCAAGCAAGTCCATAGTCGGCTCTACTCTTTCAGGTGAAGGTGTAGTAAATGTCTATCGTGGTACAGGTAAAGTTCTTGTTGCTCCAACCATGAACGGTACAGTTAATCCATCATCAAACGGTCCTGAACAAACAACTGCAAATTCAGGTTCTGACAGTTTAGTTGGCAGTATCGTCGGCGGAATACTAAAATAAATCATTTTATCAATTTTAAAGTCATACAGCCAAACCTATGGCAGTATTCTCTGTTTTATAGAAGGAATTTGATACTCCGCCAAAACGTATAAACCGTATAAATGCTTGAATATCAAGTATTTATATGGTTTATATTAATATTACAATAAATTCTGTATACTTATTTTAAAAGAACCTTTAGATAGCGGGGTTTTATAGTGAACCCTGCTCTGTTAGGAGACCGGTTATTCTTTTTATTGTATATTTATCTATATATGATATTTTTAGGAATTTCTTTATTCAAATTATACTCTTTTGTAATTTGCACCCTTGACAAATGATATGCCGATTTACAATCACAACACCAAATTTCACCGTATCCATACTCTCCGAGATTTCCCAAAAGTATAATCGGTATTATCACTCCCGCAATACGGGCATTTTCCGCTTGTTTTGTTATTGCTATGCTTTCTAAGTTTTAATCCATTTCATGTCACAACACCCCATAATATATAACACCATAATTTTATTATATCACATTTTTATTTTTCAACTGTAAATTCGCTTTACAAATATAATCATATTGTTTATAATAGTATTATAAACAATACACAAAACACAGGAGCATATAATGAACAAAATTGAATTTAAGCAATTCTTACAAAATACAAAAGACAATATACAAGAAAACTCAATCCGAAAAAATCGGTACAAAATATCAGTGAGTTTAAAAGTAAAAACACGCAAAAATCTAATAATCTATGCATTTTAACATTATTCTGCATAGCATTTCTGTTACTTCTGTCTGCGTCCACAAGTCCGCTATACAAGGACTTATGCGACGGTGATTCAAGCATTTTCATATTCTTCGGAAAAGCGATAACGCTCGGCAAGGATGCATACAGAGATTATTTTGACCACAAAGGTCCGATTTTGTTTTACATAAATGCATTGGGATATTTCCTGACAAAATCAAAGTAGGCGTATTCATACTACAATGTATATCCCTTCAATATCTTCGATATTTATGTACAAAACGGCACGTTTTTCACAAAACCGATACGCTCGGTAATTTGTGTTATAATCACCATTCTCGCATTCGGTGCGACAATCAGTGACGGCAACTTAACGGAAGAATACTGTATTCTCTACTGTATGATAGCGATTTACACCGCATTAAAATTCATCACAAAGCACCCAAAAGCACCTCACCCTCACAAAAATATGGTTATTTACGGAATATGTTTTGGAATTTGTGCATTTATCCGCGTAAACAACGGACTGATTATCTGCGGTATTGTATTCGTTACGATTATGACCGACTTTATAAACGAGCATATCAAAGAAATATTTAAAAATATACTGTATTTTATAGTCGGTGTATTGATAGTGGCAGTGCCTGTATGCCTTTTCTTCCTTATTAAAGGGACGCTGTCGGATATGTTGTTTTCTACTTTCGTATTCAACTTTCTATACGCGTCGGAAGGCTCGTCAGAAAAGACATCATCAGCCATATTACTGCTTCTGCGATGGGTTGCACCTGTCTTGATGATGATATTTATATCGTCATTTTCGCAAAACGACTTGGTCAAAGGTTGCGTCATTTATCACAACAATATCCATATTCGCACTGATACCTATATTACTCGGTTTCAGTTACGCATTATTACACAACGCTTATACCTTTAATACCGATTTATTGCGCTGTATTCTTCTATATTACATCAAATAAAATAAACATTCTTGCAGTAATACTTTTGCGTAATAATGGCATTTCCGTTGGCAAATTACTTTGTTCAATCAGAGTCAAATATAGTGCATTACTCAAAGAAGTTGTATTTGCAAAGTCACCCTGCCAAAACAAGCGACGTATATTCGGATATTTATTACAGTGCAAAACAGCTTAGCTCGCAAATTCCCGATGAAGACAAAGACAGCGTATACTGCTACGACATTTCGGCAACCTGGCTTTGCAAGCCGACATTATGCCTTGCTTTAAGATATTTATTCTTCAGGAATGGTGGTCGGAAATGTATCCCGAGTTCGGTCGTCAAATTAATCAAATGATGCTTGAAAACAACCTAAGTGGGTAGTTATACACAATATCGACATTGTAAACAGTAAGCAGTTTATGAATATAATCAACAATAATTACGAGCTTGTTGATGAATACAGTTATGACCGATTATACAAATTGAAAACCCAATAAAAAATAGCTGTTGCAATTAGCAGCGGCTATTTTCATGTTTATCTTTGTCATAGACAATGCAAAATGATTCCGTAGGATTTTCACAGTCTTTTAGCTTTCAAAGCCTTATCCAGCCCACTCCCACAACTTCATTTGTTTTAAGCACATAAATTCCTGTTTTAACAATAATATGCGCGCCGGGATATTTTCATTAATCATTTTACTGAATTGTTTATTTAACGCATCTATCTTATCAAAGCTTTCTAAATTTTTAAATCTGAACGCACTGAAAAAATATCCGCACCGTCAATGTGAGTTATAATATTATAATCATTATCACTTGGCAAAATACAGTTTACAAACTCTGTAAAACCTTATCTCCCTCAATCTGACCGAACCGTTCGTTGAAATCAAGCATTCCCGAAAAATCGGTATGTAACAGAGCAACCTGTTCGTCTTTTTCCTCTGCAAATTTTCTCCAGTCTGCCTATCTGTTCATAAAACTTTGCAATAGTATAACAACTTGTTTTGCGGTCATAATCAATTATTTTTCTAAGCTTTTTCTCATTTTCCGTTTCCTTATCGCTTTGAAAATGTACATCGTCATAAGCTTCGTCGCCATATTCAATTCAACGCATTCTTCTATCTGCCAAGGATTTTCATATCCGAATCTCGTACAAACAAACATAAAGAACGAATCTCCTGTTGTAATATTTGCATTATAGACCACTTCACCGTTCTTTTATTCTTTTCAAATTCACGTTGAAACTTTAACGAAAATCCGTTTATTTTTTCATTTGAAGAATAAATACAGGATATTTTCAAAGAATTCTTTGAAATGCTCAATGTCAGAATAGGCATAATATCCTCTTTTCCGCATTATTCTGAAATTTTTGGATCACTGCACCATTCATAGCTTATTGTGATTAAATCTTCCTTGGTATTGACATTCATTATCTGAAACCAGTCAATATCGAACTTTTCAACCACATACCGAATAATCTTATACATTGCGTCATCGCTGTTTTTCGCCTTGAAGAAAGTTCAAAGGAACACTTTCATCATATCGCGTGTCTTAAATAATTCCGTACTGTTTTCAGCGTCCTCAACTTCATAATCAATCGCATGGCAATTGTGGTACACAATATTTTCATTGTATATCTCGCAGTGAGCCTTGCCATTCTTTTGTACTGTACAGCGCCTTATCTGCTTTGAGCACAACGCTTTATAATTAGGCACTTCTTCAAATATTCTGCCGTCTGCCCTCCGACGCACGTTATTCTCTTATCTTCTGAAATATTAATCTTACATACATTGTCAACAACTCTGTCGGCATTCTCTGCTATTCTGCTACTTTTCAAAAACACGAAAAATTCATCACCGCCGTATCTTCCGACAATAGCGTCGTCATCGGTTGCCTTGTTCAGCATTTCCGCAACCATGGCAATAACGGTATCACCGTATAAATGTCGTATGTGTCATTTATATTTTTAAAATCGTCAATATCAATAACAAACAGTGCGTAATCTCTGCTTTCGGGATTGGATTTTATATACTCATTAATCCTCTCGGCGCCTGCATTTCTGTTATAGACATGAAGTACCGGATCAATCTCGATTTTTCTTTTTAATTCTTTTCATGATGTTTTTCATCCTCGATATTCGTTATTGTTCCGAAAATTCTTTTAAGATTACCCTTTCATCATGTTCAAAATTTCTGAAAATGCGGTGCCATTCATAATTCTTATTGCCCGGCAACTTCATTCTGACACTTATATTTTCTACTTTTTCATTGTATATGTTTTCTTTAAGATAACCGTAATCTCTTTTATCCGTAGCTCATAAACAGCATCTTCTGTATTATTGGGGATAGACAGTTTTTCAGTTCGGTTTGACCTTTCACCGGAATATATAAAGTCATATTATCGTCCGCTACGTTATGTTCAAAAACAATATTTTTTGAACTTTTAAGAACAAACGTAAAACATCTTCTCTCATCTTTCATCCTGACAAGATTCGTATGCTGTTCCGTAACGTCCATAAGAATACCAAGAATATCATTTTCATTATATTTAGTCAAATGCATACAAATATAACGTATCGATCCGTCCGAAACAATACATTTGTATACCACTTCATTTTATCTTTCAAATCAGCTATAATATTTTTGTCTTCTTCACAAATATTAAGACTTTCAAAATTTCCGTTCGCATAAGTCGAATAATCATTCGCCGAAATAATTTTAAGCGTACTGTCATTTTGAAACGCAACAACAACCACGGCATTATATTATAGCTATCGTCCTCAAAATATTTTTTCAACATTACAACTGCCTCAACCTTTTTATAAATTATCGGTATAAATATTCTATCACAAAAATGTATCAAGTAAATATTTTTCGACATATTTTATTATAAAAACAACCGTATCTATATAAGAATACGATTGTCTGAGAGAGAGATTAATTTACGGTTATATAATAACACAATAATTAAATTTATTCCATTGCATTTGTTGTCCAAAATATTGCAAATATTGTCCTTTATGCTATAATAATTGTGTAGGAGGTGTATTTTATGGATGCAATTTCATATAAACAGAAAGAATATCTTTACAGTTATTTCCGTTCAAAGCCTCCGAATTAACTTGCACCTTCATAAATATTATGAATTTCTGTATTTTATATCGGGTGATGCAACATTACATAGTCGAGGATAATCTATATAAAAATTCACCCCGGCGATATTTTGCTTACAAGACCAGGAGAACTTCATACGATTTTCTTTCAGTCAGAAAAGCCGTATGGAACGGTATTTTTATGCAGATACATCCGACTTTATCACCGAATTTGATTTGTTTGATAAAATAAATTCTTCACCTATTGGCGAAAATAACAGAATACCGTCAGACATTGTTCAGTCTTTCGGACTTTACGATTATTTCAAAAATGTTGAACATTACATTTTAAACAGAGTACCCGAAAGTGACGCTATGATAAAATCGTATTTTTAGTTTCTTGTCGCGGTAAATCATGCATTGACAACACCGTTTTGCCGATAAAACCGACAAATAATAACCGTATTGACGATATAATAGATTACCTTACCGATAATATTTCCGCAGATATAACACTGGATTTTTAGCAGAGAAATTTTTTATTAATAAAGTATTATATGTGCCATACATTTAAAACAGACTGGTATTACAATAAAGGAATTTATGAATACAAGAAAAATCACTAAGGCGAAACAAATGCTTTCCGAAGGTGCGGATATTATGGGGCTTTGCTATGAATGTGGGTTTAATGATTATTCCACGTTTTATAAAGCGTTTAAAAACTTTACCGGTAAATCGCCGAAGATTTTGACTGGTGATTGATTTTGCCACCCGTCACTTCGTGCGCTCTCTTCAAGGAGGCTTTTGGCTCCCCTTGTGGAGGCTGTCAAACGCCGACTGTGGGAATAGCTTCTCGGGTCGTAGTGGTGCCGTCCCCTACTGCCTTAATATCTAAAAAGGGGCGACCAATGGTCGCCTACATACATATTGTTTAACATAAGCGATTGTTTAACATAAGCGGTTATCTGCCATTCTTATTCGTACGGGCGGTCATTGGCCGCCCTTTAACATCCACACATAAAAAACAGCGGTCAAAGACCGCCGTTTTACATCAATGACTCAACATATATTTGAAGTTATTTCATCTTTTGACGGAACGAACATACTGTTTAGTGTACCGCCTGCATTTTGAGCAATTTCTGCATACAATTCAAGTTCTTCTTTTTCAAACTTTTCTTTATCACCCAAAATTTTCGCAAAAGAATATTTTAAATTCTTCTGCACTGTCTAAATTCATACAAGACAATATTTCCTTAACTCTGTCCTTATCATTTCTTTCAATATACTTTGTAAACTCACCGAGCAACAATCCGTTTGCTCTGCCGTGAAGTCGATATTTTGAAATATGTAGCGAATATCCCATTGCGTGTACCGCCGTTGTTTTGTTTGCGATATGACAACACCTCCAAGCATTGACGCATAAAGCAGTTTTCTCTGTCGTCTTCCGTAAGTTCACCGCTAATTAAATCATCAAATGTTGACGCAATAATTTTAACAGCCTCTTTAGCTATTACATCAGCCATTATATTCGCCCTCTTTGACATCATTCCTTCAACCGAATGTGAAAGTGAATCTATTGCGGTATTGACCGTAGTGGCAAGTCCGAGATTTTTGTGTATTTTGCGTCAAGCAATGCGTATGTTAAGGGGAAAAGGCATGGTGACGCAATACTCTTTGTCTGTTTTCGTGGTTTTGTCAAAATCGCATACGGTGTAACCTCCGAACCGGTTCCGGCAGTTGTCCGGAATATGTATCATAGGAAGTGCCTTATTGCCTATGTTGCCGTCAAACAAATTCTTTCTTTCAATGTCCGATACTGCCAGCAATGCAATAGCCTTTGCCGAGTCCATCGGCGTGCCGCCGCCTATGGCAATGACAAAATCAACTTCTTCCTCCATCGCCGTTTCCGCACCGTCATACACACACTCAGCTGTCGGAGTACTCATAACCTTATCGAATATACATATTCAATATTATTCTTTTCAAGCGCATATTTGACATCGTCAAGTGCGCCGCTTAATTTGCGGAATTTTGCCTGTAACGATAAGTGCTTTCTTTCCTATTTTGAAAACGTCACTGTTTTCTCTGACACAATCCTTTCCCACAATAACCTTTGTAGGCATATAAAATCCCAAATTCATATTTTCACAACCTCACATTCTCAAGCAACAAAAGCAAGCTATTTTGTTGTATAGCTTGCTTTAATTCTTATTTCTTCAATTCTCTTATTTCTTCTCAAGGAAGCGAAACCAAAGTAACCCTTTGCCTGAATTTTATCAAGGAATTTAGAACCAATTTCTTTGGCTTTTCATAGATTACAACATCATAATCCTTACGCAGTTTTCTGCCTCTTCTATTGCATTTACACGTCTGCTTTATCGTGAAGTAAAGCAATTCTCTTTTAGTATCAGGGAATTGTATATCCTGCCTCTGTAAGAAGTGAAAATTCTTTCAAAACCTATTGAAAACCTACCGCAGGAATATTTTCACCCATAGAATTTACCGATTAAGTTATCGTAACGACCGCCGCCGGCAATAGAGCCTTTAAACTTATCGCGATTTCAAAAACAGTACCTGTATAATATCCTGACCTCTTACAAGCGAAATATCGAACTTAATCTTATACGCACCGTCCGGTTTTCAACGGCATTAATTATTGTTTCAATACTTTCGGCAGATTCTTCACCGCAAACATCTTTTACGCTTTCAACAGTAAGTGGTTTTGCGATGACTTCACCGAATTTTGCGATAGCACCGCCGTCAAAACCCATCGGTAGCTCTCACCGATAACGCCCTCAACACCGATTTTATCCATTTTATCAAATGTAATATACACGCTGTCAAGCTGACTTTCTTCAAAAGCCTACACCTTTAAGCAATGCTCTTAAAATTCTTCTGTCATTAATTTTTTACGGTAAAGTCCTTTATATCAAGTGACAAAAGTGCTTTTGCTGTTGTATGAATAAGCTCATTTCAGAGCTTATAGAAGATGAGCCGATTATATCAATATCACACTGCACAAACTCACGAAGTCTGCCCCCTTTTGCGGTCTTTCCGCTCTGTACACCTTATCAATCTGTATACGCTTGCAGGAAGAACAAGTTGTTCACGATTATTTGCATAATATCTTGAAAGCGGAAGTGTAAGGTCATATCTAAGTCCCATATCACAAAGCTTATTTGTATCACCGCTGTCCATTGCTTTCTTTAGCTTATCTCCACGCTTTAAAATTTTAAATATCAAATTAAGATTATCACCGCCGTCACTCTTATCAAGATTTTCAATATCTTCAACTGCGAAGTCATAATACGTTCAAAGCCGGCATCCTGATATGTATTTAAAATTTGATTTGAAGATAATCTCTAAGTCTGACTTCTTCAGGAAGATAATCATTTGTACCTTTTACTGTCGTGATTTTCATTTTCTATCTCCTTTTGCCATTTTTATCATAAGCTCATATATTTTTTCAAGTGCGTCTACTTTGTAAGCGGTTTCAAATTTTCCGACATCTCTTTCAATCTGTCCTTATCGCTTACCATAGACATTATTTTATCGTATAATGCGTCAGGCGTCAAATCTTTTCTAAAATTAATTCTGCCGCATTCTTATTTTCAAATTCTCTTGCATTCTGCTCTTGGTGATTACGCACAACATTCGGTGACGGAATAAGTATTGACGGTTTACACGAGTGCAGCAATTTCGCGGTTATCGCACCTGCTCTTGATACAACAACGTCTGCCGCCATACACTCCGCCATATTGTCAATATATGACACAATCTTTTATGTTATCCGAAAGAGTTATTCCGCTCTCCTTAATTTTATTCATTATTTTATCGTAATTTCTGTCCCCGGTTCCGAACAGCAATTCGATTTTATTGTCCTTTGATATTCTGTCAAGCATACCGATTACCGTATCATTAATTCTGTCCGCACCCAAACTGCCGCCGAAAATAAGCACAAACGGCTTTTTATGCACCGAGCTTTTCTCTTGACTTTTATAATCGGAATGAAGTATTTCACTTCTGATCGGATTACCTGTTACAACACATTTTTCCTTATGCTGCATATGATTAATTGTTTCTTCAAAGCTGAGTGCAAGATATGTAACATAATTTGCACTGCCTTTTACCGTCATACCGGATACACATTTTGCTCATGTATAAGCGACGGCACTTTCATTTTTTTGATGCCATAGCAACAGGGCCGCTTACATATCCGCCCGTACAAAACGATACAATCGGGTTTAAATTCCTTTATAATCTTATTGCACTTTCTTCTTGCGGAAATAAGTTTTTACCGTTTCAAAATTTCTGAAAATATGCTTTCTGTCAAAACCTTGTATTTCATTATATTCAATATCATATCCTGCTTTCGGTACAAGTTTTGTTTCAAGTCCCGATTTTGTACCGACAAACAAAGCCTTAAAATCCTTATCCTGTTTAGCTGCATAATCGGCGATTGAAATAGCCGGATTAATATGTCCGCCTGTTCCTCCGCCCGCAAATAATACTCTCATAAATCTTCCTCCACATTAATCTTTTACGGAATGTCTTGATATATTAAGCAATACTCCCATTTCACATAAAGCGTTATTATCGCCGTACCGCCGTAACTGAAAAACGGCAATGCCACACCTGTATTCGGTACGCTCGATGTTGCAACGGCGATATTAAGTATCGTCTGAATAGCAAGCTGAGCCGCAATACCCACCGCAACAAGTGAGCCGTATGTATCGGGTGCATTCATAGCAATTCTTATTGCTCTTATAATAAGCGCCGCAAAGCAAAATTACAACAGCCGCACCGATAAGACCAAGTTCCTCACAAACAATCGCGAATATAAAGTCATTATACGGTTCAGGTAAATACGAATATTTCTGTACACTCTGTCCCAAGCCAAGTCCGAAAATACCGCCCGAGCCAATCGCATAAAGACCTTGCACAACCTGATAACTTTCGTCACGAATATCCGCAAACGGATTCATAAAACTTGTTACTCGCGCCCATCTTACACCACTGAGTGCTCGGGCGCCGATTAAGCCGATTGGCAAAGAATAAGTGCTCCGATAAGTACGGGTTTAATCGGTGTACCGCCTGCAATCATAACGCTTACACCGATACCGGCAATAACTATCGCACCGCTAAGGTGTGTTTCCATAAGCATCAGTCCGACAGCTATAAGCATAACTCCTATATACGGCAAATTACCCTTAAGATGTTTCAAATTATATTTTCCGAATCGACAAGTCGTGCAAAATACATCGCTATAACGGGTTTCATAAATTCCGACGGTTGAAGCTGAAGAAACGGAGTATTAAGCCATCTTCTCGAACCGTTCAATTTTACACCCAAACCCGGTATAAGAACGCAGACCAAAAGTATTGTACATACAATCATAAACTTCGGAACGGTATTTTTATATTTGTTGTAATCAATCCTTGAAATAACCCACATTCCGATAAGTCCCAATATTGCACAAAGGTTGTTTATTAAAGAAGTAGTACGAATTGTTATGTAAAGTATTTCCGGCAGGTGCAGACGCCGAGAGCAGCATTACCAAACCGAATGAAAGCAACAATATTACTATAAACAAAATGTATAGTCTATCTCTCCCCATTCGTGCAAGCTTAACCGGTTTTCCTATTTTAGCACGAGTTGTTCGTCTATTCTGTTTTATAGCTCTTTTAGGATATGCAGTCCTGCCATATCTAAATCTCCTTCCGATTAATTCGTCTTAAATTGCAAAATAATGCAACAGCACAAGTAATTACCGTTACCAATGTAAATACCGCAACGATTTTCTTTTCTTTCCAACCGCACATTTCAAAATGGTGGTGAATAGGCTCATCTTGAATATTCTTCTTCCCTCACCGTATTTCTTCTTTGTATATTTGAAATATGCAGTCTGCATAATTACAGAAAGTGTTTCCATAAAGTATACAAAACCTATTAATATAAGATGTATAGGCATTTTAAGGTCAATCGCCATAAGTGCAACCGACGCACCCAAGAAAAGTGAGTATCACCCATAAACACCTTTGCAGGATATTTATTATACCACAAAAATCCTATCAAACCGCCAATTAATGCCGCTGAAATACAGTCACGCCATACTCTTTAAATACGATATATGACACAAGCATAAAGAATATTCCAACTATTGTCGTTATGCTGCCAAACCGTCAAGTCCGTCTGTAAGATTTACAGCATTTACAACACCTACGACACTTGAACGACGGAGCAATTGTATGAAAGCCATATCGGCATTGTCCATTCAATGCGTAAACGGTATTTTTAATCGCCGTATCAAGCTCGCCTATAATTAAAAGCACTGCAATATAAATTGCCGCAAGCACAACCTGCATTATGAATTTCTGCGCGGTGCGGTAAGTCCGAGATTACGTTTTTACTACTTTAATGTAATCGTCCACAAAACCGATAACACCGAAACCGAGTGATATTACAAACAATACAATACATCTTGCGTATGTCGTGTTAAAATTACCGTTCATTGCAAAATGACTGTTGTTACAAGTATCGCAATCGCCATTGCAACTATGAACATAATACCGCCCATTGTCGGTGTACCCGATTTTTCTGGTGCCACTTCGGACCTTCTTCTCTTATTTCCTGACCGAATTTAAGTTTTCTGAGCCATGGAATAAACGGTCCGAACACAAGCGTTAACAAGTGCAACGACAAGTGTAAGCAATGATGACATTAACATTTCTTTTATCAATTCCATTTTTAATCCTTTTCCTCGTTATTTATTTTTAATTGTGTTATATACTTCTTCAAAGTGCATTCCTCTTGGCCTTTATAAGCACCGCGTCACCGCTCTTGATTTCAGCTTTGACATAGTTGCACACTTCAAGAGTTTTATCAAATGACACTATATTTTCTACACCGTTATCCTTTGCACCTTGTGCAAGATATTTCATATTTTCACCGGCTGTTATAAGCAAGTCCACTCCGTTCTCCTTGACAGCCTTACCGAGATTGTAATGTGCGTCTTTTGCAAAATCGCCCATTTCAAGCACGTCGCCCAAAATTGCGACTTTTCTGTTTTATCTGTATCCGCAAGCACTCGAGTGCCGCTTTAATCGAATCCGGTGACGCATTATAACAGTCATTGATTATCGTAATACCGTTATATTCTTCAACAGCCAATCTCATTTTTGTAAGTTCAAAACTGCGTATTCCCTCTGCAATCTTATCCATAGGCACATCAAATTCACGTCCTACGCATATTGCCGCAAGTGCATTGTACACATTATGTTTACCCGGAATATTTGCTTCAATAGGATATTCGCCGCCGTCAACAACTGCGGTGAATTTAATTCCGTTAAGTCCGTTATTTTCAATATCCTTTGCGTAAACATCATTTTCGGGATTTGTTATACCGTAATATACTACCTTGTATTCACCCATACCCTTTGTTTTGAAAGGTAATCGTCATCACCGTTTACTATAAGTGTATTATCCTTTGTAAACAGCTTTGTCATTTCCATTTTCGCCTTGAAAATGCCTTCGCGTGAGCCGAGATTTTCAATATGCGACTGACCGATGTTTGTTATAACCGCAACATCAGGTCTGCCTATATCAGCAAGATGTTCTATTTCACCGAAATGGTTCATTCCCATTTCAAGAACAGCCGCCTCATGTTCTTTTCAAGTCCGAAAATCGTAATAGGCAAACCTATTTCATTATTGAAGTTGCCCATTGTCTTAAGTGTATTATACTTCTGTGAAAGGACTGATGCAAGCATATCTTTAGTAGTAGTTTTCCCACACTGCCCGTAACGGAAACAGTCGGAACATTATACTTTTGCTTGTAATACTTTGCAATGTCGCCGAATGCTTTTAATGTATCTTCAACCTTTACGATTGTCTTATCTACTAAAGCTCGGTATCTCTCTGTGTCAAAACAGCCGAAGCACCAAGGTCGAAGCCGCCTTTATAAATTCGTGACCGTCAAACTTTTCACCGACAAGCGGCACAAAAGCACACCTGCCGTAACCTTTCTCGAATCACTGATTACATCGTTAAAAGTTTGGTGTATGTCACCGCTTAAAGTGTTCCCCAGTTGCTTTTAATACATCTTCAATCGTCATTGCCTGCATAATAAATTAAATCCTTTCTCTTTTGTCCTATGCTCAAAAATAAGGGCGGTAGTTTTCAGCCGCCCTTTTCAATTATTTATTAAGGTGTTTATATACAACAACACGTTCGTCAAAGTCGTGTTTCTCTTTACCAATTATTTGATATGTTTCCTGTCCCTTACCCGCAGAATGATTACATCATCTTTCTTTGCGTGGAAACATATCACGATAGCCTCTCGTCTGTCGACTATTACTTTATATTTCCCGTCTGTGCGTTTCATTCCGACTTCTATCTGTTCTATAATAGAAACAGGGTCTTCCGTACGCGGATTGTCTGACGTTATAATACTGTAATCGAAAGTTTTCCGGCGATTTCACCCATAATCGGTCGCTTCGTATTATCTCTGTCACCGCCGCAGCCGAACAATGTTATAACCTCACCCTTTGCAAAATCTTTAACGGTTTTAATTATATTTCAAGACCGTCCGGTGTATGTGCATAGTCGATTATAACCGTATAATCGGTATTTGTAGGAACAACCTCAACGTCCGACAACTCCTGTTGCATTTTCAAGACCTTTGATAATGGTATCCATATCAATACCCATCTGCAATGCCGCACCCATGGCGCATATTGCATTATACACGCTGAACTTGCCCGGAATTACTATATGAACACGATATGTCTTACCGTCATATTCAACATCAAAATCAGCACCCGATGATGAAATTTCAATATTTTTTGCTTTAAGGTCGCAACCGTCCGAAAGACCGACTTTTATATCGCAGTCATTGTTTGCAACAATCTTCTTACCGCCGTCGTCGTCAAAATTAACAACACCCTTATCGCTGATTTTTAAACAGCTTAGCCTTTGCATTTAAGTAATTTTCCATAGTCTTATGGAAATCAAGATGGTCACGCGTAAGATTTGTGAACACACCCACGTCAAAGTGACAACCATGTACTCTTTCAAGTTCAAGTGCGTGACTCGAAACTTCCATTACAACACATTCCGCATCACTGTCAACCATTTCCGCAAATAGCTGTTGAAGTTCAAGTGCATTTGGTGTTGTAGGTGTTGTACTTGCGTAACAAGCACCTTGTCACCGATAATATTTTTGATTTGTACCATAACACCGATTCTCATACCGGCTGTTTCGATTATACTCTTTATTAAATATGTTATTGTAGTCTTACCGTTTGTGCCTGTGATACCGATAAGTTTGAATTTGCTTGACGGATTGCCGTAATACACAAGCCATTTCCGCAATTTCAACTCTCGAATTTTCAACATACCAAACAGGTACATCTACATCTATTTTATCTTCGGCAACGATTAGTGACGCACCGTTTTAACTGCCATTTCTGCATATTTATGTCCGTCCGTTTCAAAGCCTGATACATACAAAATGTTTCCCGGTACGTTTCTTGAATCGTACGCTATTCCGGTTATATCTATATCTTCATGCTCATCAAGCCATTTTACTGCCCTAATAATTCACTTGCTAACATTTGATATTTCCCCTGTCCTATTAGTCTGAAGTTACGGCGGAATTCCACGCCTATTGTCGCAGGTGTAACCTCTTCGCCTGCCGCTATGCTCTGATTTACCGCATACGCACTCGACACTTCACTGTGTCCCGCACCGACAATCTCAAAGTTCAGTCCGCTCATTTCAAGAGTATATTTCGCATTATCCACGGACATTCCTTTAAGATTAGGTACTGTTACCGTATGTGTTTTGTCAATTTCTTCTGTATATAATATTACCGTTGAATCTTCGTTAAGCATTGTACCCGGTTTCGGGCTGGTCAACTACCGTATCACCGTCACCTCTCACTTGAACATTCAACTTTTGTCAACAATGGCTTTCTTCGCCTCTGTCAAATCCATTGTTCTAACGTCAGGTATTTCCTGCTTAACGTCAGGTTCTTCATTTTCTGTGTACTGCTTTTCAACACCGAGATAGTTTAGTACATCTTCAATAACTTCACCTGCCAAAGGTGCGGCTATTATACCGCCGTATTTGTTATCAACCTGTGGTTCGTCAAACATTATAAGACACACTATTTCCGGATCGTTTGCAGGGAGCAAAACCGATAAATGACGCAATACGTTTTCTTCGTCACGGTTACCTTTTTCGAAATTACCTGTTTTACCTCCGATACGGCAACCTTTTACATACGCATTTTTGGTGATGTCGGCAACGATACAACCGATTCAAGAATTTCTCTCATTTGCTGAGATGTTTCTTCCGAAATAACTCGGCTTATAACCTCAGCTCATACGTTTTCAAAATTCCGTTTGAGTTTCATTTCCTTTACAATCTGCGGTTTCATTCTTTCACCGCCGTTGATAACCGCCGAAACGGCTGTTACAAGCTGAATCGGTGTTATTTGGAAACCTTGACCGAATGAACTTGTCGCAATATCGACTTCACTCATTTTATTGTGGTAATAAATGCTTGGCCTCGCCGACAAGTTCGACGTTTGTCTTTTCGGTAAGACCGAATGCGGTGAAATATTCCATAAATTTCTCATACCCAAGTCTTTCGCCCAATTCCATAAATACAGGGTTACAAGAGTTTCTTACACCTCTACAAATGTTTGAGCGCCGTGACCGCTCTTGTTTGCACAACCGATTTTCTGTCGGCAACAATCTTAAATCCCGGACAATAGAATGTTGAATTAAGGTCTACAACGTGTTCTTCCAAAGCCGCCGCCGCAGTAATAATCTTAAATGTCGAGCCGGTTCATATGTATCCGAAATAACCTTGTTTCTCCACATTTTATTTCTTATTTTCGCAATGGCCTCGTCACTTAAATTATTCAGGATCTTCTGTCGGTTTCGGTGTTGCATCGGGATCGTCACTTGTGTCATCTGATGTATCATATCCCAAATCTATCGCATATTTTCAAACTGGTCAATATCATACGGATTATTTACGTCAAAATCAGGCTTAGTTGCCATTGCAAGTATTTCGCCCGTTTTCGGGTTCATAATAATACCTGCCGCACCCTCTTTAAGCTTGTTTTCCGTAACCGCTTCTTCAAGGTGCTTTTCAAGGAAATGCTGGATTGTTTCATCAATCGTAAGCACAACGTCATCACCGTTTTGAGAACTGTTCAAATACTCATTTTGTTGGTCTTTAAGTGTTGTACCCTTTGCCGACTGATTGGTTTCTATGCTTCCGTTACGCCCCATAAGCTCATCGTCGAAGAGTAAGTTCAATTCCTGCAAACCGTTATTGTCATATCCCGTAAATCCCAAAATATGCGGTGCAACGTTGAACGGATAATATCTCTTTGAATCATTTTCAAAATATACCTTTAAATGCTTTTGCAATCGTTGCGTCAACATCTGAATCTCTTAATTTTTACCGCCTCGGTCTGTTCGTTCGTAAGACGTTTTTATAACTTGGTATCTTGAATTTTTGTTATAATCTTAAGGATTTCGTTTTGATCCATATTCAAAACAGGACCAATCTTGCGGCGATTACTTCACTGTCACCGTCCGCCTCAATATCCTTAGGATTGCAAATAAAGTGTGTTTACCGTTGCACTTTCCGCAAGCACCTTACCGTTACGGTCGTAAATGTCTCCTCTTGACGCTGTAACAATACTGCTGCCCTGCTGTTGTGCCTTTGCCTTGCTCCGAAAGCTCGTCACCTCTTATTATCTGCCAATATGCCACTCGCAAAACAAGCAACGCAAGCAGTACAGCAACGATACACCATAAATATCGTTTTTAATTTCATTTTAATGATGGTTTCATTAATTTATCAATTCCTTTTAATACTTTAATAAATGTACATTTTTCATTAATTTTATAATTATAGAAGTCCATTTTATTTTATGCTGAAAATTGTACAATATTACCACAATCTTTTCAATACAGACACAATACCGTGTCAACCCCTCTACTTCACCGGCAGTTTTCTCTGTCATATCCTCTTGCTTTACGTTTACATATATTGTCTGATACTTTTCAGGTCTTTGCATACCCAATCTTGTTGTTGCCTCTTTCAATTTTTGTAAGGTCAACACTCTGTTCAAGATCAAAACCATCTGACTTGTTGCTGATTCAAGCGTTGTAAGCTGACTTTTAAGTGACGCAACCTGCTGGTTCATTTCATTCACAGCAACGAATTTTGAAATCATAAATCCTGCTGATACAGCCAAAGCACTGTCACGCATATTACACGAAAATTGTTCTCTTATACTGCATTTTGTTCGATTCCTCTTGTTACTGACTGCTGTGGTATTAACTGTTTTCTCTTTTTCTCTTTTGTGGTTTTCTCTTTTTATCGGTTCATCATACTGTTCCGGCAATTTATATGCCAAATTTCCGTATTCCACAATAATTCTCTCCCTTAATTATCCTTTAGCCTATCCTATAATTTTTCGGCAATTCTCAATTTTGCACTTTTTGAACGTGAATTATATTCAAGTTCTTCTTCCGACGAGTAAAATCGGTTTCCTTGAAATAATTTTAATTTCCGGTTTCTTGCCGCATACGCATACCGGAAATTCTTTCGGACAAGTGCAACCCTTGCCAAATCCTGAAATGTTTTTGACAATTCTGTCCTCAAGTGAATGGAACGTTATAATCGCCAATCTCCGCCAGATTTTATGCTTGACACAAAGTCTTTAATAGCATTTTCAATATTCCGAGTTCGTTATTGACTTCAATTCTTATCGCCTGGAACACTCTCTTTGCAGGATGTCCGCCTTCCATACGGGCTTTTTCGGTATTGCCGCCTTTATGATTTCAACAAGTTCAAATGTTGTTTCAACAGGCTTTGTTTTACGTTTTTCACAAATAAATTCCGCAATACGCTTTGACCACTTTTCTTCGCCGTAGTCATAAAATACGCATCAATTCCTCATGAATATGAATTTACAACGTCATATGCCGATTTCGGCGAAGACGTATTCATTCTCATGTCAAGAGCGGCATCGTGCATATAGCTGAAACCTCTTTCGGCATTATCGAGCTGATATGAACTCACGCCCAAATCAAATTACCGCACCGTCAATTTCATCAATATCAAGTTCTGATAAAATATCCTTAATCTCGCTGAAATTGCGATTTACGAACGTCACTCTGCCGTCAAATTCTTTAAGACGTTCCTTTGCCGCCGCAATAGCCTCTTTGTCTTGGTCTATACCGATAAGTCGGCACGAATCGTTTGTTGACAAAATACCGTGCGAATGTCCGCCGCCGCCGAGTGTGCCGTCTGCATATATACCGTTCGGTTTTAATATTCAGCGCGTCAATACTTTCCCCAAACAATACTGAAATATGTTTAAATTTCATTTTGATTCCCTTTCAATTAATTTTTGAACCGTCAACACTTTATCGACAACCTCAAATCAAATATTAAGTCCGTAATTTAATATTCCGTCCATCATAATATCGTCTGAAAGTTCATCTTGGTATCTATCCATTCTTCACTGTCCCATATTTCAAGACGTGTGTTTGCACCTACAAGCACAACATCTTTTTCAGATTAGCATATTCCATCAGACGCTTTGCGATTGGCACTCTGCCTTGCTTGTCTATAACGGCTGAAGTAGCCTTACCGAAAACAAACGTACAAAAGCCGCAGCATTTCTGTCTGTGGCGGTTGGAGTTGATTAATCTTTCAGAAATCTTATCCCATTCCTCTTGTGTGTATAATTGAAGGCATTTATCTGACATTGAACGTAACGTACACTGTTTCGGACATATTTTCTCTAACTTTGGCGAGGCAAGATAATTCTTCCGCGCTCGTCAAGCTGACGCGGATATTCGTCAACAAAATTTACCATATTCAATGTCACCTGCCTTTTATTGATTTATGGTTACTCTCTCCAATTTGACCGTTTGTCACCCCAAACGCTCAATTCGCTCCATTAACTCCATTTTACCTTAAATCAATCAAAAGTGCAATAGGTTTTGTATTTTTCAGCTTGTACATCTCATTTTAACTCGATTTTACTGTTTTGCTTGTAAAATTAAGCTAAATGGGATATAATTAATCAACTGCATTTTTAATCACATATATATTTGGTGTTGAGTTTACATAATTACACTATATATTGTGGTTGTTACTATTATATCACAAATATTTCAGTTTGTGAATAGAATTTTAAAAATTCATTTGCAGAATTGTTACAGAATAATTTCAAAGCAAAACATTATTTTTGGATATACATAATGGAAAAATCAGAAGAAAAATCATAAATCAGCTTACGTCTGAATTTAACTTACGCCCCGAACAGGTTACAAACACTGTAAAACTGATTGATGACAGAAACACAATTTTCATTGCCCGTTACAGAAAAGGCAACAGGCTCTCTAAGTGATGAAATATTACGAGATTTTACGACAGACTTTCATATTTACGTAACCGTGAAGATAAAAAGAAATATTGCGTTTGATTGACGAGCAAGAAAATTTGACCGTTGAAATCGCAAAATCAATCGAAAATGCCGTAACATTATCGGAACTTGAGGATATATACCGTCCGTTCAGACCAAAACGCCGCACAAGAGCGACTATCGCAAAAGAGGACTGGCACCGCTTGCCGAAATTATCCTTGCACAAAATCCGAATGATAATATAGAAGTATTTCAGCTTGATTTTATCGGCGAAAAGATGTTGAAAGCAGTGAGGACGCAATGGCCGGTGCTATGGACATAATCGCCGAAGAAATCAGTGATAACCCGAATACAGAAAAGATATTCGTCAAAACAATCGACTTTGGTCTTTTGGTTTCAAAAGCGTCAACAGAAGACGACAGTGTATACCGTCTTTACTATGATTTTGCCGAACCAATAAAAACTTGCAAACCACAGATTTTGCGATAAATCGTGGCGAAAAGAAGGATTTTATCGGTAAAATTTGATATTGACGAGAGAAAATCACAAACTATCTTTTCAGACGACTTACTCCAAAACACGAATCACCGTCTACAAAGTACGTCAAACTTGCCGCTGAGGACAGTTATAAACGACTCATCGCGCCGTCCATATCAACAGAAATACGCAATATGCTTACGGAAAATGCCGAGGCATCAATAAAAGGTATTCAATCAAAATCTTTCGGGACTTTTATTGCAACCGCCTATTAAGGATAAAATCGTTATGGGCTTTGACCCCGGTTACAGAACCGGGTGCAAAGTCGCGGTTGTGGACGAAACAGGCAAAGTCCTTACACACGTTGTTTACTGCATTACCTAACGACAAAGACAAGGCTAAGAAATTCTTACGGATATGATTTTGGAAACAACGTAAACTTAATTTCAATCGGTAACGGAACAGCCTCAAAGGAAAGTGAAATATTTATTTCCGACCTTTTAAAGAAATTGACCGAGAAGTATTTTACATGACAAACGAGGCAGGTGCGTCTGTTTACAGTGCGTCAAAGCAACCGAAGAATTTCCGCAGTATGACGTTGCACTCAGAAGTGCCGTTTCAATAGCAAGACGTGTGCAAGACCCGCTTGCAGAGCTTGTAAAAAATTGACCCTAAGTCAATCGGTGTCGGACAGTATCAGCACGATATGAACCAAAAGCGACTTGGTGAGGCACTCGGAAGTGGTTGAAAATT
>SCPP01000181.1_pt1 | contig 54064 bp, 58 predicted proteins | sample 6106811 | NCBI WGS metagenome assembly SCPP01 (sample SAMN10720449, study PRJNA508395) | human gut metagenome | isolation source: Participant 2 stool, 15 month | host: Homo sapiens | collected 2018
ATACACACTTATTACATCACTGATTGGTGGAATCCAGATGTTCGATGTTCCTCAGATTCTTACTAATGGTAATGGTAATCCGGATAGAACAAGTATGACGGTTATCATGTATCTTAATAAGCATCTTTATAGTAAGAATTATGGTATGGCAGGTGCACTTTCAGTTATTCTGTTTATTGTAACAGCAGTACTTAGTATATTTGTATTTAATTATATAACTAAGGATATGGAAGCGGCAGGAATAAGAAAAGCTAAGAAGAAAAAAGCAAAGGAGGCGAAGTAATATGAGTAATTCAGGTAAAGCCTCTGCAAGTGCCGATATTAAAGGCACTAATGCTGGAGTGAAAGACAGGATAATACTTACAACGGAGAGAGTGTTATGTTATATTGTACTTATTCTTATAACATTCTTGTGCCTTTTCTCGTTCTATGTACTTATTATTAATACAACAAGATCACACCCTGATATCCAGAAAGGATTCTCATTTCTTCCGGGAAAGTCATTTATGGTAAATATGAAGAACGTTCTGGCTAATGAGAATATTCCGGTTATTAAGGGTATGTTTAACAGTTTGTTTGTTGCTGCATGCTCAGCAGTTCTGTCGGTGTATTTCTCAGCACTCACAGCATTTGCTATTCATGCATATGACTTTAAATTAAAGAAGTTTGCATTTACATTCATTCTTCTTGTAATGATGGTGCCAACACAGGTGTCAGCACTTGGATTTGTTAAGTTGATCGGAGATTGGAAACTTCTGAATTCATATATACCTCTTATTGTTCCTTCAATCGCAGCGCCTGTAGTATTCTTCTTCATTAAGCAGTATATGGACAGTGTGCTTCCAATGGAACTTATAGAGGCGGCAAGAATTGATGGCGCAAGAGAGTTTAGAATATTTAACCAGATTGTTCTGCCTCTTATGAAGCCAGCTCTGGCTGTTCAGTTGATATTTACTTTCGTATCATCATGGAATAATTATTTTATACCTTCACTCCTTATTAACAAGGCAAGTAAGAAAACACTTCCTTTGTTAATAGCACAGCTTCGTAGTGCAGATTTCCTGAAGTTTGATATGGGTCAGGTATATATGATGATAGCATTTGCTATTGTTCCGGTAATTATAGTATATATCTGTCTTTCAAAGTTCATTGTAAGAGGTGTTACACTTGGTGGTGTTAAAGGTTAGATATGCTTTTAGATTAAAAAAGAACCGTCCTGATTTCAGGGACGGTTCTTTTTGCGTTGTGCGCTTTGATAATGCAGTTTCTGTTTAGAAAATGTATTCTATATATCTGTCAAGATGTTCTCCGGCTTTAAGAACAGGTGATGGAAAGTTATTATGATGCATTGAGTCAGGGAAAAACTGAGGCTCAAAACATATGCCATGCTGATCGTTGTATGGCATATTGTATTTACCGGTACAGTTACCTATATAATTACCGTTATATAGCTGCAATCCTGGGAAGCTGGTCTTTACAGACATGCTTATGCCTGCTTCTGGGTCGGTTACTTTAGCGGCATATTCATATGCATCAGAGAGAACGTAATTGATATCAATATAATCTGTTCCAACTCTTCTTGGATTACGGAAATCATACATTGTTCCTTCAACAGGCAGAATGTCACCTGTGGGGATATTGCTGCTGTCTACAGGGGTGTAGCAGTCTGCTCCTATAGATACTATATAATTACAGACATTCTTTACTCCGGAAAAATTAAAGTAACTATGATTGGTGAAGCTACATACTGTATCCATATCTGATACTGCGTCATAATGCACAAGTATTGAATTCCTGTCAGTAATAGTAATTGTCTGGGTAACTTTAAGATTTCCAGGGAATCCATTCTCAAGATGCGGGCTGTTAAGTGTGAGAATGAGAGCCTCGGGATCAACATCATACTGCCACATACATTTGTTGAAGCCGTGTCCGCTGTGAAGAGTATTATTACCTTCGTTGGCAGGAAGGTGCCAGTCTTTACCGTTAAGAGTTATGCATGCCCCGGCAATTCTGTTGGCGAATCGGCCCATTGTTCCACCGAAGTTCTGCTGGTCATAATAATATTCTTCCGGGGTATCATAACCAAGGATTATGTCGTGCTGTGTGCCGGATGAATCAGTTACGAACATTGACTGGAATGTTGCACCGTAGTCTGAAACATAAAGCGATATGCCATTATATGAAAGCTGAATAATATGACACATTGTACCATCGGGGAGAATCCCCCATTTTTTGACATTATATTGCATAAATACTCCCTTCTGTGTATATGATTAATACGAACAATAAATATGAATTAAGTATACCATTTTATACAAAGAAGTTCTATGTTTTTATATAAAAATGTGATATATTTATTAATATGTCGGATTAATATATTTAACATAGGAGCGCAGCAGATTATGCTATGGACAGATTTGTTTTACATGATTGTAATAACTACATTTACGGGTAGTGTGCTAACTGTTGCGTGGCTTATAACTTCATATTTACTTGATAAGACAGGATATCTTAATATGTCATACAGACTTGGAAAAGTTGTTGTATTGTTCTGGATAATTCCGGTAATGTATTACGCGATAAGAATGATTGACCACTTAAGGTTCGTGTGGAATGGTTACGCATTTGATACATCACCGCTTATTATTAATGTGACAAGAGCTGTTGCTATTGTGTGGATAACAGGTCTGGCTGTTGCAATAATGATTTATGTGTTTAAGAGATTCAGAATTTTATCAATAAGGAAAGAATCATTTGCCTGTAATAAGGAGATGAACAGGATTTTCTATGAGATAAAAGAACAGATGGGACTTGGGAAATGTAAAATTACATTAAGGCAGTCATACAGAACAACTACTGCATATGTGACAGGAATACACAGACCGTGTGTTGTTGTTAATGCAGATCATTTTTCTGAGAAAGAGATGAGAGTTGTATTTGCACATGAACTTACACATGTGGTTCATAATGATATATGGTTCAGATATCTTCTTGCGGTGGCAAGTATACTTAATTTCTTTAATCCGGTTATATGGATTTTTTACAGAAGATTTATTAAATATGCTGAGTATGCATGTGACTATTCTGTATGTATGTCAGAGAATGGACTACATGAATATTATGAAACAATATTTAATCTTGCTGTGAGAAATAATAATCTTTATGACATGCTGTCTGCAAGTCTGTATGAAAATAAAAACAGTTTAAGAGAAAGAATGGAGCATGTTATGAAGAGTTATAATGTTAAGAAAAGACCAATGGCTGTTGCAGCAGCTATACTGACTTTATTTGTTGCTATGAGTTCTGTTATGGTGGCGGGAGCAGCTACAACCGTAACTGAAACATCAGTTAAGGTTGCGGAGGCAACTGCTGATGAAAAAAGAGAGCTGCAGGTATTAGAAACAGAATATTATGAGGCTGCTGATTATGAAAATCCAGCGGTTACAGATGTGTATGAAGAAGATGTTAATCCTGATGAAATAATGCCATGTGCTTCAAATGGTACAATCTCATGGGATGTATATGCCGGGGTAAGGAGGTCAACATCAAGCTTTCATGCATCTTCTGGACAGAGGATAGTTTTAAGTGTATTTTCGGTGGAACCATTTCATAGCGTAAGAGCGGGAATTATACAGCCTGATGGTTCGAAGAGATATATTATTGCCAATGGCAATGATTCACACGTATTTGAGCTGACAATGAGTGGTTCATACAGAATATATATCCAGAATGAAACAACAGAGAGTGTTCATGTTGAAGGAGCGTATTCTACACATTAATTAGTATGTATTAGTTGAGGTTGAGAAGATATGAAGATTTTGCATTGTGCAGATATTCATCTGGATTCAGCGATGACGGCTAATCTTGATAAAGATAAGGCAAGAGAACGCAGAAATGAGCTGCTGGCATCTTTTAAGGATATGGTTGGATATGCTGTGAAGGAGTGTATCAGGGTTATTATAATTGCGGGGGATTTGTTTGATACAAGGAACATATCAGTTGGAGCAAAAAAAGAAGTATATAATATAATAATTAATAATCCGGGTATTACATTTTATTATCTGCAGGGTAATCATGACAATGGAAGCTTTGTATCATATCTGGATGAGATTCCTGCTAATCTTCGTATGTTTGGAAAAGAATGGACAAGTTACAATGCCGGTATAATTAATAATGGTGGTATTACAAAAGATATCGTTATTACCGGCGTGGAACTTGATAGTGATAATGCGGGTAAGATATATGGAAGCCTTTCTCTCAATGCAGGCAATTATAATATTGTTGTACTGCATGGGCAGGAGGCTTCTCATATTTCTAAGAATAATGCACAGATAATAAGTCTTAAGGATTTAAGAAACCGTGGAATTGATTATCTTGCACTTGGACATGTACATGAATATTCAAGTGACAGGCTGGATGCCAGAGGAGTGTATTGTTATCCGGGATGCCTTGAGGGAAGGGGCTTTGATGAGGCTGGAGAGCATGGTTTTGTAGTGCTTGATATTGATGAAACCTCTGGCAGTTCTGATACATATTTTGTTCCATTTGCAAGAAGAAATATTTATGTTGCACAGGTCGATGTTACAGGGTGTGAAAACACATTTGAAATTGAACAGAAATTAAGCAGTTTTCTTAATAATGCAGGTTTTACGAAAGATAGTCTGGTTAAGCTTGAACTTACAGGTGAATTGGATGTTGAATGTGAGAAAGATACGGACTATCTGTGTAAGCAGTTTGAGAACAGGTTTTATGCATTTAAGATAAAGGACTGCACCGCTTATAGAGTTGATTATATGTCATATGAGCATGATGTTTCACTTAAGGGAGAGTTTATTAGAAATGTTATGGGGAGAGACGATATCAATGAACAAGATAAGGCTGAGATTATAAGATATGGACTACAGGCGTTACAGGGAGAGGAGATAGGCTGATGAAACTTATCAGTTGTACAATTGAGAATTTTGGAAAACTGAATAATGTTACATATGATTTCTCTGGTGAATGTAATACCATATGTGAGGATAATGGCTGGGGCAAAAGTACACTGGCTGCATTTATCCGGGTAATGTTTTATGGTTTTAAGAACGAAAGCAAGAAGAAATTAGTCGATAAGGAAAGAAATCGTCTTATGCCGTGGCAGAAGGGTGTTTATGGTGGTGAGATAGTATTTGAAACTGGTGGAGTGGTTTATTCACTTAGAAGAGTATTTGGAAAGAAACAGGCAGATGATGAATTTCTGCTTGTAAGAAAAGACACAAATATGGAATGCAATGATTTTTCTTCTGATATAGGAGATGAATTATTTAAGATAGATGCACAATCTTTTGAGAGAACTGTGTTTATAGGTCAGAATGACTGTGTTACAATGACAACTGACAGTATTAATGCCAAGATAGGTAATCTGGCAGACAATACCGATGATATTAATAATTTTGAGACTGCTGTGGCAAGACTGACCGCGGTGCTTAATAATATAACAAGTACGAGGTCTACAGGATCTATATCTAAGAGAAAATCAAGAATAACAGAGCTTGCTGGGATTAACAATTATTCACAGACAGACAGAATTATTGAAGAGCAGACAGATATAAGAGATAATCTGTGTGCTAAGAGAAGAACTTAGAGCTGACAGAAAGAAAATGCAGGAACAGCAGAAGCATTTAAGTGTGCAGAAGGATATACAGGCATTGAAAGAGAAGTATCAGCTGCTTGATAAGGAATGTAATAATAAGAAGAACGCATTTGAACAATATGAACATTACTTTAATGGTGAACTGCCTGAAAAGGAAGATGTGCACAAGCAGATTGAAATCTTTGATGAAGCAGGAAGATTAAGTGGAAAATTCACACACATTGATGATGATGACAGTAAAAGGCTTGAACAACTTAGAGGTATGTTTGAACAGGGGTTCCTGATAGTGAAACTATTGATGAATGGCAGAATACTGCCAGACAATTAGATGAACTTAAAGAAGCTGCTGCGAAGAACCGTTTGTCTGATGATGAACTGGAAAAGCTTGAAGGGTATAAGAAAAGGTTTGCAAGAGCAATTCCCGATGAAAACAAAGTCGGGAAGATTCATGATATCTGGATTTCAGCACAGAACAAGCAGAATTCTATTGTTGGCAAGGAAATGAAGCTGGATCTTGCAAGAGAGAATGAACAAGCAAGACTTGAAAGAGCTAAGTTATATAAAATTCATGTGTGCCTAATTATAGCAGGAATCGTAATGGCTGTAATAGGCGGTGTGCTTGTTGTGCCTGTAATGGAAGTTGGAATTGCCATGATTATTGTCGGCTTGTGTATGGCAGTAGTATTTTCAGTGATTGGAACTGTGAAGAAGAAACAGCATGATAGTGAATTTATGAATATAAGTGCTGAATCTGATAATAAGATTAAGGCAATTGAAGCGGATATTAATGATGATAAGAATTTTATCAGCGGAACGGAGAATGTTGTAAGGCAGTTCTGTGAAGAATATGAGATTACATTTAGCAGAGATAATATTGCATGGGAGCTTTCGGGTTTATGTCATGATATAGAAGATTATCGTGAACTTGAGAAACGGGCGGCTGGTCAGGACAACGAATTATCTGAACAGATAAAACAGCTTGAGAACAGGCTGGATGTATTTCTGAAACGGTATAACTGTGCCGCTAATGGTAATAATTATAGTCTGGCAATTGAACGCATAAGAAATGACATGGCTGACTATAAAAGAATTAATCAAGAAATGTCTAAACAAGATATCTATAGAAACCAGTACGAGCAGAATATGTCAGGTATTAAATGCTTTCTGGAAAAATATATTAAAGGCTTTAAGGGCGAGGAAAGTATTGGAGAAACACTTAGAAACCTTGACAAAAGCTGGATGAATATTATCGTGCTAAAAGTGAGTATGAAAATGCAATGATGATTAAAGCTGATTTTGAGTCAGAGAATGATATCAGTATGTTTGCGGCACAAAATGATGCTGATAAGATTTCACTGGAAGATATAGCGTCAGATATGACACGGATTGACAACATGATTGAAGAATATGCACAACAGATATCTCAGTGCAATAAGCAGTTAGAGAATCTTCAGATTCAGGCTGAAGAGTGTGAAAACTGCAGGCAGGAACTTAACCGGCTTACAGATATTCAGGAAAGCGAAAAGAATAAAGAGAGATTGCTGAAGCTTACAAAACAGATAATGGAAGATTCAAAACAGTCATTTACTGCTAAATATATGGAACCTGTTATGTCGGGCTTTAGGAAGTATTATACTATACTTACCGGATGTGAGCCTGATGCATACAATCTTGATGCAGATACAAAGCTTACTGTCATGGAACAGAATATGCCAAGGGATATAGGATATCTTAGTGCAGGGAAGCAGGATCTGGTTGGAATATGCATGCGAATGGCACTTGTCGAGGCAATGTATAAAGAGGAGAAACCATTTCTTATATTTGATGATCCGTTTGTTAATCTTGATGATAATAACATTAAGGGAGCTATGAAGCTTCTTGATGAGATTGCAAAGGATTATCAGATTATATACTTTACATGTAGTGAAAGCAGAATATACAATTAGTGTAAAATACATATTTATTAAGGAGAGATACAATGGAAGAAGTTATTCAGTATGTACCTAATCTGTATGCAACCTTTTGGGCGCTTATACCGCCACTGGTTGCTATCATATTAGCGTTAATTACTAAAGAGGTTTACAGTTCACTTTTCGTCGGAATTGTAATAGGAGGACTGTTCTATGGAAATATATTCCAGAGCGGGTTTAGTTTTGAAAAATCAGTTCTTCATATATTTGAAGATGGTCTTGTAGGAGTATTGTCAGATCCTTACAATGTAGGAATTCTGGTGTTCCTTGTTGTACTGGGAATCATGGTGTGCATGATGAATAAAGCAGGTGGCTCTGCAGCATTTGGAGAATGGGCTGGAAGACATATTAAGACAAGAGTTGGAGCACAGCTTGTTACGGTGCTTCTTGGAATTCTTATATTTATTGATGATTATTTTAACTGTCTTACTGTTGGAAGCGTTATGCGTCCGGTAACAGACAAACATAATGTTTCGAGAGCGAAGCTTGCATATCTTATTGATTCAACAGCGGCACCAATCTGTATTATTGCACCTATATCTTCATGGGCAGCAGCGGTAACAGGTTTTGTCGAGGGTGAAGATGGTTTTGGAATATTTATTAAGGCTATTCCTTACAATTATTATGCATTATTTACTATTGCAGCAATGATTCTTATTGTAGCGTTAAAGGTTGACTTTGGCTCGATGGCAGTTCATGAAGCAAATGCAGCTAAGGGAGACTTGTATACAACTCCTGACAGGCCTTATGCTAACGCAACAGAAGATGTAATTAAGGGACGCGGAAGAGTGTTAGATCTGCTGTTTCCAATTATTACACTTATAGTTTGCTGCATAATTGGAATGCTATATTCAGGAGATTTTTTCAAGGGAGTAGGCTTTGTTGATGCATTTTCAGGAAGTGATGCTTCGGTAGGACTTATGCTTGGAAGTTTCTTTGCACTTATAATAACAATTGTGTTCTATGCAGTAAGAAGGGTACTTTCATTCAATGAATCATGCTCATGCATACCGGAAGGATTCAAGGCAATGGTACCAGCAATCCTTATTCTTACATTTGCATGGACACTCAAAGCAATGACAGACAGTCTGGGCGCTAAGGAGTTTGTTGCCGGACTTGTAAAAGGAGTATCGGGCGGCTGGTTAAGTATTCTGCCGGCAGTTATATTTCTGGTTGCGGTATTCCTTGCTTTTGCAACAGGAACATCGTGGGGAACATTTGGAATTCTTATTCCTATTGTTGTAAATACATTTTCAGGAACGAACCATACAATGATGATTATATCAATCTCAGCATGTATGGCTGGAGCTGTCTGTGGAGACCATTGTTCACCAATATCTGACACGACAATTATGGCTTCGGCAGGAGCACAGTGTAATCATATGAATCATGTGTCTACACAGCTTCCATATGTAATTGTAGTTGCAGTTATTTCTTGTGTGACATATGTTATTGCAGGATTTGTACAGAATCCTGTTATTCCTCTTATTGTAGGTTTTGTTATTCTTATAGGTGCATTTACAGGTATCAAATATATTAATAAGGGTAAGAGTAATGAATAATATAAAGGGAAGCCTGATACTGCTTCTTACTGCATTTATCTGGGGGACGGCATTTGTTGCACAGACAAGTGGTGCAGGAGCAGTTGGAACATTTACATTTAATGCTGCAAGGTCTATAGTAGGAGCGCTGTTTCTGGCAGTCGTAATTGTAATTAAAAATGTGTTGGATAAAAGAAATAATTCAGGGAAAGTGATTAATACAGAAAATGAAAGCCATTTACAGACATGGCCACTGGGTGCGGGCATAATATGTGGAATTGTTTTATTTGCAGCAATGACTTTTCAGCAGTATGGAATAAGTGTATATCCACAAGGCGTTGCGGCATCAGGAAGGTCTGGCTTTATAACAGCAACGTATGTTGTTATGGTTTCAGTGGTTTCGGTTTTTATGGGTAAGAAAATGCACTGGATAACCGGCGTTTCTGTTGCAGGATGCGTTGCCGGAATGTATCTTTTATGTATGTCTGGTGGTGTATCAGGAATATATCTTGGAGATGTCCTTGTGTTCCTGGGAGCAATATGCTTTACAACACACATTCTGGTTATTGATAAATTTTCAAGTGCTGACAGCATGAAAATGTCCTGTATACAATTTATGGTTATTGCAATTATTTCAACATTTGCTATGATATTTACGGAAAATGTTACATTTGCAGGAATTAAAGTTGCGCTTATTCCGATACTTTATGCAGGTGTATTGTCAGGCGGTATAGCATATACACTTCAGATGGTTGGACAGAAATATGCACAGCCTTCGGTGGCATCTATTGTCATGAGTCTTGAATCAGTGTTTGCAGTGCTTGCCGGATGGATTGTACTTGGGGAATTGTTAAAACCAAAAGAGATAATGGGGTGTGTACTTGTGTTTACAGCGGTTATTCTGGCACAGATACCAGGAATGAAGAAGGGTGATACGAAATGAAAAAGAAAATAATATGGATAATATTACTTGTGTTGATTGTGTTTGGCGGATATAAACTTTTGCAAATGTGTCTGCTAATAATGTTAATTCAAACAGTATACAGTTTTCCTATGAGGATATTCCGGCATATAATGGAGATAATCCATATGTTGTAGTTAATGATAATAAGCCGTATTTTACAAGCTCTGAGATAGTTAAGGATTCATATATAAAATATGAACCGCTTGACAGTATCAAAAGGGTTACTTCTGCAATGGCATGTTTAGATTATGATTCAATGCCATCTGAAGATGATAAGAAAGGTGAATCAAAAAGTATCTGTCCTACAGGATGGAATAACATCAAGTATGACAGTATTGCGGGAGATGGATACTGCCAGAGCAGAGTGCAGAGTATTGCATGGTGCTTTGGAGGTTCTGATACTGATAAGAAGAATTATATAACAGCAACTCCATATATGAAGAACTATATGAATGCATATGTGGTAAAGATTGCAAGATATCTGGAGAAAACTTCTAATCACGTTATGTATAGGACTACTCCGGTATTTGTTGGTGAAGAACTTATGTGCCGGGGGTTCTTATGGAAGCTTATTCTGTTGAGGATGATGGAGCAGGAATATGCTTTAATGTTTTCTTATATAATGTACAGCCGGGTATTAATTACATTTATTCAACAGGAGAGTCTGAATATACAGGAGAATTCCTAGATATGGCTGCACAGATGAAGGATTCATCAATGGATTTCAATTATATTCTTAACAGTAAAACAATGACATTTCATAAACCGGAATGCGAAAAGGCATCAAGAATTGGAACTAAGAATAAGATATATTCTTATGCGGAAAAGGAAGAACTTATTGGAGCAGGATATACGGCAGCGGAATGCTGTAATCCATAGTTTATAACTTTTTAACAATTGTTCACGATTGTTATACAGACATATAAGAATTTTTCTGGTAATATAAATCTATCGAATCATTATTTTAAAACAGAGAGGAGATAGGGACATGAACAATAGTTTTGAAAGCTTCGAATTATCTACAGAACTTATATTTCAGAGGTTCCTGATGGATAAGGAGAGAAGAAAGAATTTTTACAATGGTCTTGAGCTGGCAGATTATATTGCACTCAAGGTAATGGAGAAAGATTGCATTGATGGCAAGGATAAGACATATCTTAAGGATTTGTCTTCATTTATGAGAATATCAATTCCACAGACATCGGCAATCGCAAGCAGTCTTAAGGACATGGGCTATGCTTTATGGAAACATGATGGCAAAGGAACAGATGGTACATATCTCGTATTCACTGATGCCGGAAGGGATTTCTTGAAAAAAAGAGAGGACAATAACAGAGAATATTATGGTAATGTTATTGCTGAACTTGGTGAAGAAAGAACTACACAGATACTTAGTGATATGAGAACTCTTGTTGAAGCTATGGAGCATGCATCAAAAAAGATGCACCTTAAGGAGGCAGAATAATATTACAGAATACAAGGGAGAATAAAAGCAATGAGTAATGTTAATACTAAGAGTAATGTGAGAACGATAGCAGTGACGGGTATGCTTTCAGCGGTAGCAGTAGTTCTTATGTATCTGGAGATACCGATTCCTATTATGCCAGGATTTATCAAGTTTGATTTTTCGGATCTTCCGGCGTTGCTTGGTGCTTATGCACTCGGACCGGTGGCAGGTATTATAATATGTCTCATTAAGAATGTTGTACACCTGGCGGCTTCACAGAGCATGCTTGTTGGTGAACTTTCTAACTTTATACTCGGTTCCGTATTCGTGTTTACAGCAGGAATTGTTTATAAGAAGAAAAGGTCTAAGACAGGAGCATTGCTTGGCGGTTTATGCGGTGCCGTGGCAATGGGTGTATTTAGTGTGTTCTCGAATTATTTAATAGTGTATCCTGTGTATTATAAACTGGCAATGCCAGAGGTGGTAATATTAAGTCTGTATCAGGCTATAATTCCATCTATGAAATCAATCATGCAGTGTCTGATATGCTTTAATCTTCCTTTTACAATAGTCAAGGGACTTATTGACGTGGGAATATCAATGCTTATATATAAGCTTCATTATCACCACTTCTTAAGGAAAACATTAATATAATAATATATAATACTAATATGCCGGAACTTTGGCTGAGTCTGAAGTTCTGGCATATTTTTTTTTGACCGATACTGAAAGTTATGAAGTTAATACACAATGTATATTTAGGGAAAGCATTCTGATGATAATTTGTTAAAAATGCACAAAAATAATCTGAAAGTTTGTGGATGAATATGATTGATTTTGAATGGATGTGATTGTATTATAATTATAACAAAAAGGTCGTGAAGCCAGAAAGGAGAGACAATGGTATATACAGTAACATTTAATCCGTCACTGGATTATATAGTGGAAGTTAAGAGTTTTGAACTGGGGATGACGAACAGAACATCATATGAGCATATGCTTCCAGGTGGTAAAGGAATTAATGTTTCAATAGTCCTTAATAATCTTGAATTTGATACAACAGCATTTGGTTTTGTAGCCGGGTTTACCGGAAAACAGATATGTGACATGGTATCAGAGTATGGCATTAATACAGATTTTATTCAGATTGATAATGGCTTTTCAAGAATAAACATGAAGATTAAGAACATAGATGGAACAGAGATTAACGGAATGGGACCTCAGATATCAGAAGATAATCTCCATTCTCTTGTAAGTAAGATTGACAGACTTTCAAATGGAGATGTTCTTGTGCTTGCAGGAAGTATTCCTTCATGTATATCAGACGATATATACAGAAGAATAATGGAAAGACTACAGGAAAGAGATGTTAAGATTATAGTTGATGCGACAAGCAGGCTTTTACTTAATGTCCTTGAATATCACCCATTTCTTATCAAGCCTAATCAGCATGAACTTGGAGATATATTTGGTGTTAAGCTTGAATCTAAGGAAGAGGTTATTCCATATGCAAGGAAGCTGCAGAATATGGGAGCTGTCAATGTGCTTATATCGATGGGTGGAAAAGGCGCAGTTCTTATTGATGAACATGGAAACGTATATGAAGCAGATGCACCAAAGGGCGAGCTTAAGAATTCAGTAGGTGCAGGTGATTCAATGGTTGCAGGATTTATGGCGGGGTATCTTCAGACAGGCAATTATGAAGATGCATTCCGGATGGGCGTTGCAACAGGAAGTGCCAGTGCATTTTCAGAAAATCTTGCAACAAAAAGAGAGATTTCAGAGGTATTAAAGCGGGTAGAGGTTACCTGTAAGAGATAATGTAAAGGAGGTATTTTATGAGAATTACAGATTTACTTGATAAGAGAAGCATTAATCTTAATGCTGCTCCTAAGACAAAGAGTGAGGCTCTTGATATGGCTGTAGAACTTATGGCAAAGAGCGGAAAGATTGATGATATTGAAAGCTACAGGGCTAAAGTATATGCAAGAGAAGAAGAAAGTACAACAGGTGTAGGAGAAGGAATAGCAATTCCTCATGGCAAATGCAGTGCTGTTAATGCACCAGGACTTGCAGCAATGATTATTAAGGATGGAGTTGATTTTGAATCGCTTGATGATGAGCCGGTAAAGGTTCTTTTCCTTATTGCAGCGCCGGATACTAAGGATAATGTACATCTTGATGTGTTAAGTAAGTTATCAGTGCTTCTTATGGATGAGAATTTCGTAGCAAAGCTTATGAAAGCCGGAAGCCCGGAGGAATTCCTTGAAATTATTGATGGGGCTGATGAGGAAGCTAAGAGTATAGATGAAAGACTTGAAAAGGAAGATGACAAGCTGGCTAAGATTCTTGCAGTTACCCTGCCCTGCGACAGGTATTGCACATACTTACATGGCAGCAGAAGGACTTGAGAAGGCAGCAGCTAAGGCTGGATGTGCAATTAAGATTGAAACAAGAGGTTCTGGCGGAGCTAAGAATGTGTTGACAGATGAAGATATTGAATCAGCAGAATGTATTATTGTAGCAGCAGATGCACAGGTTCCAATGGAGAGATTTGATGGAAAGAAAGTAATTGAGTGTCAGGTTTCAGATGGAATTAATAAAGCAGATGAACTTATAAAGAAAGCTCTTGCAGGAGATGCACCTGTATATAAGGCAGGAACTTCTGAGAAGAAGGAAAGCACATCAGCAAAGAAAGGCGGCGGAATTGGACATAAGATATATACACAGCTTATGAATGGTGTATCACATATGTTACCTTTCGTTGTAGGCGGAGGTATTCTGATTGCCATAGCATTTCTTATTGATGGACTTAATGTTGATATGAATGCACTGTCAGAGGCAGAACGAAGCAACTTTGGTACGATAACACCTGTTGCGGCACTGTTTAAGTCTATCGGTGGAGCAGCATTTGGCTTCATGCTCCCTGTTCTGGCAGGATTTATTGCAATGGCCATTGGTGACAGACCGGCACTTGCACTTGGTTTTGTTGGCGGTTATATCGCAGCTAATGGAAAGTCTGGATTCTTAGGCGCTCTGGTTGCAGGTTTTGCAGCAGGATACATTATAGTTCTTTTAAGAAAAATATGTGATAAGTTACCAGAGGCATTGGAAAAGATAGCACCTGTACTTATATATCCGGTAGTGGGTATTCTGGTAATAGGACTTGGAATGACATTTATTGTAGAGCCTGTAATGGGTGGGATTAACACAGGACTTAACAGCTTCCTTGCAGGAATGGGAAGCACAAGCAGGGTTCTTCTTGGATTCATACTTGCAGCCATGATGGCAATTGATATGGGTGGTCCATTCAATAAAGCAGCATATGTTTTCGGAACTGCTTCCATTGCAGCAGGTAATTATGATATAATGGCAGCAGTAATGATAGGTGGTATGGTTCCACCATGTGCGATTGCTCTTGCAACAATACTTTTTAAGAATAAGTTTACTAAGGAAGAAAGAGATGCCGGTCCAACTAACTTTATTATGGGACTTGCATTTATAACAGAAGGTGCAATACCTTATGCGGCAGCAGATCCTTTACATGTAATACCAGCATGTATCATAGGTTCAGGTGCAGCAGGTGCTGTCAGTATGTTTTTCAAATGTACTTTAATGGCACCACATGGCGGCATTTTCGTATTCCCTGTAGTAGGCAATGCAATATATTATGTGATTGCACTTGTGGCAGGAACTATCATCTCAACAATATGTTTAGGGCTCTTTAAGAAGAAAGCAGCCTAAGAAAGGTGGTTTTTAATTATGAAGGCATTTAAGTACGTTATTACAGATGCAGAAGGCATACATGCTCGTCCGGCAGGAGAGCTTGTAAAGGCAGCCAAGGAATTTAGCAGTAAGATTACAATTACTAAGGATGGCAAGTCAGGAGACTGCAAGAAAATCTTCGGTGTTATGGCACTTGCAGTAAAATGTGGAAATGAAGTTACAATTACTGTAGAAGGTGAAGATGAAGAGGCTGCAGCAGCTAAGATTGAAGAATTCATGAAGAGCAATATGTAGCAGTTAGGAGGTGCACATGAATAAATATACTGGAAAAAGTGTATTTGGAGGCATTGCTATAGGTAAGATAATGGTGTATGAAAAAGGTGAACATCAGGTTAAGCGTGTAAAGATTACTGATGCAGAAGCAGAGAAGAACCGTTATTATGAAGCTGTAGAAACAGCCTTTAAACAACTGGGGGAACTTCATGATAAAGCACTTCGCGAAGTTGGCGAGGCTAATGCGGCAATATTTGAGATTCATCAGATGATGCTTGAGGATGACGATTATAAGGAATCTGTTGAGCATATTATCGAGAGTCAGATGGTGAATGCAGAATATGCCATAGCCCAGACAGGGGATAATTTTTCACAGATGTTTGCGGCTATGGACGATGAATATATGCGTGGAAGAGCAGCAGATGTCAAAGATATTACAGAAAGACTGTTAGGAATACTTTCCGGCAATACAGGAAGCGGTGTAGATGCAGATGAGCCTGTTATTATGGTGGCAGAGGATCTGGCACCATCAGAGACAGTCCAGATGGATAAGAGCAAGATATTATCATTTGTTACACAGAAGGGTTCAGTTAATTCACATACTGCAATTCTTGCAAGAACAATGGGGATTCCGGCTTTAATTGGTTCAGATATTGTTATTGATGAATCTCTTAATGGAAAGCTTGCTGTTGTCGATGGAACTAACGGTGTTGTATACATTGAACCTGATGAGGCAACCCTGTCAGTAATGCAGGAGGAACAGCGCAAAGACAATGAGAAGAAAGCTCTTTTACAGGAACTTAAAGGCAAGGAAGATGTGACTTTAGATGGCAAGAAGATTAAGCTTTATTCTAATATTGGTAATATTAAGGATCTCGCAAATGTTATTGCCAATGATGCAGCAGGAATCGGACTGTTTCGAAGTGAATTCATATATCTTGAATCTGATACATTTCCAACAGAAGAAGAACAGTTCAACATATACCGTACTGTAGCTGAAAGCATGGCCGGAAAACCGGTAATTATAAGGACTCTTGATATCGGTGCTGATAAGCAGTGTGATTATTTCGAATTGGATAAAGAGGATAATCCTGCTCTTGGTCTTAGAGCAATCAGGATATGCCTGACAAGACCTGAGATATTCAAGACACAGTTACGTGCTCTTTACAGAGCAAGCGCGTATGGAAACATATCTATCATGTACCCTATGATAATCAGCGAACAGGAAGTTGATAAGATTAAGGTTATTGAGAATGAAGTCAAGGCTGAGCTTACAGAGCAGGGAATTGAATTCGGCAATCCTAAGAGTGGAATTATGATTGAGACTCCGGCAGCAGTAATTATGAGCCGTCAGCTTGCTAAGAAGGTGGATTTCTTCAGTATTGGAACTAATGACCTGACACAGTACACGCTTGCGATTGACCGTCAGAATACAAAGCTTGATGATTTCTACGATGCTCATCATCCAGCCATTCTTGCCATGATAAGAATGGTTGTTGAGAATGCACATGCAGAGGGCATCTGGGCTGGTATATGTGGTGAACTCGGTGCAGACACAACACTTACAGAAGAGTTTCTTAAGATGGGTGTCGATGAGCTTTCAGTTTCAGCAGGCAAGGTGCTGGCTGTAAGAAAGGTGATTCGTGAGACGAGGATTTCTTAGGAAAACTGCTGTAAGGGTATTGTTGAGAGCTCTTTGCTTAATGTGCGTTCTGGGCGTGCTTTTGCAATTTTTCTATAAGAAACATATTTATTATGTATTGATAGGTTAATTCACCAACAAAATTGAAAAATATGGAATAAAAAGCCTATAAGAGCAGTCAACTTGAGACATCTTATAGGCTTTTTAATTAAAAAACAAGACTAAGATAACAGACATATATAAAATAAACCTATAAGTGTTGTAAAAATGCGACTATTGATAGGTATCATAATAAGGAGAATCAGCTAATGGTAAAGAAAATAGTGAAAGACCCATTCTTTCTGGCACAGAAATCAGTGGATGCAACAGAGTCGGATAAACAGGTGGTTACAGATTTACTTGATACATTAATAGCCAATCTTGACCACTGTGTCGGGATGGCTGCTAATATGATTGGAGTCAAAAAGAATATTATTGTGGTGGCAGCAGGACCATTTCAGTTTCCAATGATTAACCCGGTAATAACTAATAAGTCAGGAGAATACCAGACGGAGGAAGGATGCCTGTCATTAGAAGGTGTGCGTCCATGTACGAGATATCAGGATATTGAAGTGGATTATCTTGACCAGAATTTTAAGAAACAGCATAGAAAATACTCAGGTTGGACAGCGCAGATAATCCAGCATGAGATTGACCATTGTAATGGGGTTGTAATATAAGATAATTGTTATATAGGAAGGCAAATTGTACCCATCGTGTCCTTGACACGGGGTACAATTTTAAAAATATCCAACAGAGATAATTTGAATATAGAGCAGGCATTTTTATTTAAAGAATAGTGCTGCTCTATATTTTGAGAGAAAAGTGTAATACACTAAATAAAGTGTAATATATCATACACCTTTCTCTGATTTTTCCATATAATTTGATGAACTTTTAAAATCTCACGCCGTATATCATGCGGTGTTTTTAAGAATATTTTCAATAATTCTTAAAAATTCACAAAGTGTTACAGTAGGTACATCGCGTGTAATACCATTCTTGTTTCCATCAATGCATTTTATTCGACAAATAAATCAATCAACATATTCTATAACAAACAGGTTGTCAGAGATAATGATGCAGCGGCCTCGTTTAATTTGATTTTTATTTTAGATATTTTTGCCTTAATACTGAAATCATTTTTGGGATATTTCCTGATAAAACTTATTTTTCAGTTATACACACAAAGGTTTGCTATATTCACTTTCTTTAATACCAGATTAATTAGAATTGTCGGATACCATTGATTCACTTAAATTTTAAGATTTATTACTGCGGTGGCAGCAAGATGTGGGCAGATGGTTAATGTGGCAGAAATAGCAAGAGACGCAGATATTAATCAGACACAGGCAAAGGATTGGCTTGAAATTTTGGAAACTCTTGGTATTATTTTTTATCTTCATCCGTATTCTAATAATCTGCTAAAGCGTCTTGTAAAACTCCAAAGTTGTATTTTTATGATACGGGGCTGGTATGTTATCTTACAAAGTGGAACAGTGCTGAAACATTAGAAAGCGGGCTATGTATGACGCAATTTTAGAAAATTATGTGGTTGCGGAAATTAGGAAAACTTATCTTAACTGTGGAAGAGAACCATATATGTATTATTACCGCGATAAGGATGTCAAAGAAATTGATATTGTATTAGAACACGATGGAATATTGAATCCAATAGAAATTAAGAAAACTTCAAATCCAGGAACAGAATTAATTAAGGTATTTGGACTGCTTGACAAGGCATCAACACCGCGCTCTAAAGGAGCAGTTGTCTGTATGAAGCCTTCACTTGGTGCAATTGATAAAGATAACTATATCATACCAATTTGGATGATATAGGGTGAGTAAAATTGCTATATTCACAATCCCCATAATATGCTATCATAATGAAAATTTACAAAGTGAGGTTTATTATGTGGGAGAAATTTAAGGCATTTCTGAAACGCAAAGATATTGAAGTTTCAGTTAAAAGGTATGGAATTGATGCACTGTGCGATGCGCAGGGATTGTTCTGCTCACTTCTTATAGGAACAATTCTTAATACGCTGGGAACACAGCTGCATATTGGTTTTCTTACTAATACTGTTGCAACAGTGAGCGGTGTCAATTATACAGTTGGAGGGCTTGCGTCAGCAATGAGCGGACCGGCAATGGCAGTGGCAATCGGTTATGCACTGAAATGCCCTCCACTTGTACTTTTTTCACTTATAACTGTTGGATTTGCATCTAATGCGCTTGGCGGTGCAGGTGGTCCGCTTGCAGTATATTTTGTTGCCATTATTGCAGCAGAAGCAGGTAAGATGATTTCTAAAGAAACTAAGATAGATATTCTTGTTACACCGCTTGTTACTATAGGTGTTGGAACAGGAGTAGCGGCTCTTATTGCACCGGCTTTGGGAAAAGCGGCAATGAAGATTGGCGAACTTATTATGCTTGCAACTAATCTTCAGCCTTTCCTTATGGGAATTGCAGTATCAGTTCTTGTTGGAATTGCACTTACACTTCCTATATCATCAGCAGCGATATGTGCTGCATTTGGACTTACTGGGCTTGCAGGCGGAGCAGCAGTTGCAGGCTGCTGTGCGCAGATGGTTGGATTTGCAGTTATGTCATTTAAGGAGAACCGATGGGGAGGACTTGTTTCTCAGGGAATTGGTACATCAATGCTTCAGATGGGAAATATAATTAAGAATCCGAGAATATGGATTGCACCGATAGTTACATCTGCAATTACAGGTCCTATGGCAACATGCCTGTTCAAGCTGCAGATGAATGGCACTCCGGTATCATCTGGTATGGGTACATGCGGACTGGTTGGACAGATAGGTGTATATTCCGGTTGGATAGCTGATATTGCTAATGGAACTAAGGCAGCAATTACAGGATTTGACTGGGCTGGAATGATTCTTATATCATTCATTCTTCCGGCAGTGATATGTCCGCTTATTAATATGCTTCTTAAAAAGATTGGCTGGGTTAAAGATGGAGATATGAAGCTTTCTTGATTAGGGGAACTTAATTGGAGAAACTAGATTGGATAAAAAGATAGGTTTATGTTAAAAATAGTGGCAGGACTTCAGGTATTTTTGAAGACTGCCACTTTTTATATGCATATTAATTAAAATGTTCTTTTAATTCACCAGAAAGCTTTAAGACATGCTCGATGCCATCGTCAACATTCGAAACGGCTTCTTCCTGCTGGCGGATGCTCTCTGAAATATTAGATATCATTGCAGCGTTCTCTTCAGAGGTAGCAACAAGCGTCTGAATGTCTGAGTTAACGCTGTCAAAAGCTGTCCTGACAGATTCGATTACCTTATACTGTTCTCTTACAAGATCGTGTGCAACTTCTGTTGAATCATTAATTCCGGTGAGAACATTGACAAGAGTGTCCATCTTGGAAACAACATTATTAGCTGATTCAGCACCTGCATTCACGCGGTTAGAAACTTCATCTGTCATACCTGAAAGACCGTTAATGATCTTGTGGATATTGTCTGCAGCTTCTGAACTCTGTTCAGAAAGATGACGGATTTCATCTGCAACTACAGCAAATCCCTTACCGTGCTCACCGGCTCTTGCAGCTTCAATTGAGGCATTAAGAGAAAGAAGATTGGTCTGGGCTGCGATTGCGTTGATTTCTTCAAGAATTGAAGTAATCTTAGACATCTCGTTCATAAGCTCAGACATAGCTCCTCTGGCAGAGCCAACAGTTTCTGCCATCTCCGAAAGAGTGTTTTTAACAACATTTACTTCGTTATTACCGGCTCTGACTGATGTATCAACTTTTTCGAAGCCAGCATCAAGCTCTTTGGAAAGCTCATAATTCTTATTGATTTCATCGGTGGCATCCTGAATTCTCTCAGTTACAGATATAGTTGCATTGGTTGTATCGTCAATAACGGTATTCATCTGAGAAGCAGCTTCATTTACCTTAGTTGCCTGTTCAGATAAGTTATCAAGACCGTTCTTACAATTTTCGATAGCTGAATTAAGATTAATGGCTATGTCATTGGCTGCATGTGAGTTGCTGTTAATAGTAGATAGTGTTTCTTCACTCTGAGAAAGAAGCTCTCGTCCTCTGTCAACAGCTTTGTATAAAACAATAGCAACAAGGTCAAAAAGGAATACCTTTGTAAAGGCATCTACTCTGTCGTAATTAGCCCCATCAATAACGAATGGGAAAAATATGGCGCATATAAGTGCAATATTAGCAACAGGAACAGAGTAATATATAATGTACTTCTTATCAAAATATAATGCCATCATTGATAGAAATACAAAATTGGCAAGAAATGCAACTGAGTTGCCGCCTAAAACAAAAGCATATACAAATGTAGCAATTGAAGGCGTAAGATTAATGAGCAAAGCTTTAATAAAATGATTATGAATTAAGAACTTACCAATACCAGCAGCAATAAGACTGGCAAGCATTATGCCAATTCCGATAAATGCACGGATATTAACCCCTTCTGAAAAAAATGTCATAACTGATAATGCAATTGTTCCAACTAAAACAATAAGATAGTTGTGTGAATGTAATTTATCCATTAGTTCCTCCCTAAAAATAATATTAAATTGTTCGAAAATTAATATAGAAATAATAGCATTTTTAAATAAAAAAATCAATGATTAACAGGTTGACATTATGTAAAATTTGAAATATACTTCTTACTAAAGCGTTGACGAGAAGAGTACTATATTACGGTTCTACAGAGAGAAGCATATATGGTGGAAGTGCTTTAGAATACGGATATGGGAAGACCACCTCCGAGCGGCCCCAATACGGCACGGTGATTCCGTTATAATCATAATGAGATGTTCTCCTGATTGAGAGAATAATAAGGGTGGAACCGCGGATTGAATATTCGCCCCTTATACAGCAAGCTGGAAAGCCACTGTATAAGGGGCTTTTTTGCGTGAGTAGCGATGAGAATATACAGGGAAAGTCAACAGCTGTGCTTGCACAGGGTGTGGACTTTGCATGGATATTCGAGGAGCACCGCGACAGTGACAGAGCGAAGCTCTGGAACATGAGCTACGAGCACAAGCAGCGATGAGAATAGCAACAAAAATATTAACACAAAAGGAGATTTATCATGGTTAATTTTAAGGAAGATGAAAGACTGAATACTCTTAATCATTCATGTGCACATGTTATGGCACAGGCAGTTAAGCATTTATATCCAGATGCTAAGTTCTGGGTTGGACCAGTAGTAAAAGAGGGATTCTATTATGATATAGACCTTGGAGATAATGTAATCAATGACGAAGCTATTGAAGCTATCGAAAAAGAAATGAAGAAAATCTGCAAGGAAGGCAAGAAGATATACAGAAGAGAAGTTTCTAAGCAAGAAGCCCTTGAGATGTTCAAGGATGATATGTATAAGCTTGACCTTATAAGCGGTCTTGAAGATGGCAACATTACAGTATATGACCAGGGCGATTTCACAGACCTCTGCCGTGGACCTCATGTTGATAATACTAAGCTCTGTAAGAATTTCAAGCTTGTTAAATATTCTGGTGTATACTGGAAGGGCGATGCTAACAATCATGTAATGCAGAGAATCTATGGTGTATGTTTCCCAACAGCTGAGGAGCTTGAAGAACATCTTAAGCTTCTTGAGGAAGCAAAGGAACGTGACCACAGAAAGATTGGCAAAGAAATGGAACTTTTCATGTCAGATGACTTAATCGGCCGTGGACTTCCAATGTTCTTACCAAAGGGATATACAGTATGGCAGGAGCTTGAGAATTACATTAAGGACAAGGAAAGAAAGCTTGGATACCTTCATGTAATGACACCATGTGTTGGTACAGTTAATCTTTACAAGACATCAGGCCACTGGGATCACTACAAGGAAAACATGTTCCCAGCTATGGAAGTTGAAGGCGAATCATTTGTCTTAAGACCAATGAACTGCCCTCACCACATGATGATATATGCTAACAAAATGCATTCTTACAAGGATCTTCCTATAAGAATCGGTGAGATTGCACATGACTTCAGATTTGAGGCAAGTGGAACATTAAAGGGTATTGAGAGAGGAAGACATTTCTGCCAGAATGATGCCCATCTTTTCGTAACACCAGAGCAGATTGAGTCAGAATTTGCCAAGGTTGTAGACCTTATATTTGAGACATACAAGGATTTCAATATTACAGATTACCGCTGTGTTCTCTCATTAAGAGATCCAGAGGATAAGGTAAAGTATCATGATGATGATGAAATGTGGAACAATGCTGAGAACGCATTAAGAAAGGTTCTTAATGATATCGGAATTGAGTACACAGAGGAAATCGGAGAGGCTGCATTCTACGGACCTAAGCTTGATGTAAATGTTAAGCCTGCTATCGGTAATGAATATACATTATCAACATGCCAGCTTGATTTCTGTCTTCCATCTAAGTTCAACTTAACATACATTGATAAAGATGGACAGAGAAAGACACCTGTAGTTCTTCACAGAGCTATCCTTGGTTCTCTTGACAGATTCATGGCTTATATACTTGAAGAGACAAAGGGTAACCTTCCATTATGGCTTGCTCCTGTACAGGCTATAATTCTTCCAGTTAAGAATGAAGATGAAGAGTTAAATGCTTATGCTCATGGTCTCTATGATTATCTTGCAGATAATGGAATCAGAGTTGAGATTGATGAGAGAGCAGAAAAGCTTGGATACAGAGTAAGAGAAGCTCAGGTTAAGAAGATTCCTTACCTTATTGTACTTGGTAAGAATGAAGCGGCAGATGGAACTGTAAGTTACAGACTTCACGGAGAGCAGAAGTCAACTACAGTATCTAAGGACGAATTTGTTGCAATGCTTAAGGATGAGATTGCTACTAAGAAGAATAATCCTGCAGCAGCTAAATAATCAGACTGACCTTACAGAAAGAAGCGTGACAATATGTAATGTTTTATGTATTGTCATGCTTCTTGTTTATATTTCAGAAAACAATAGGAAAATAAATGGCAAGATATTACTATAAAAAGAAAAAGAAGAAATTCGTACCTAAAGATTTGGCAAGTCTTAAGGAACTTAAGATAAAGACCGCATTAATGGAGAACATTCCTGAGGATATAACACAGCTGTATCCTGAAGCCAGAAATGTAAAGAGACATTTCATACTTCATATAGGAGAGACTAATACAGGAAAGACACATGATGCACTAGAAGATTTTTATAATGCCGGTTCAGGAATGTATCTTGCACCCCTGAGACTTCTTGCACTTGAGATTCAGGAGATGAGTCTTGCAAGAGGAATTAACTGTTCGTTGACGACAGGTGAGGAGAAGGATATAAGAGATGGTGCAAAGCATTTATCCTGTACAGTTGAGAAAATGGATATGAGCAGACATTTTGATGTCTGTGTAATAGATGAGGCACAGATGGTAGCTGACTCAGACAGAGGCTGGGCGTGGACAGAGGCAATTCTTGGCGTCAATGCTGATGTTGTACATGTATGCATGTCGCCGAATGCAATACATATTGTTAAAATGCTTATAAAAATGTGTGGAGATACATATACGGATATAAGACATAAAAGGAATTCAAGACTTATAGTTGAAGACCATGATTTCATATTTCCAGATGATATACGGGATGGAGATGCTTTAGTAGCATTTTCACGTAGAAAAGTTCTTATGCTTGCAACCCTTCTAAAGAAGGAAGGGTATAAAGTAAGTGTTATATACGGTTCACTTCCATACAGTGTGCGAAAAGCAGAGGTTGCCAGATTCTTAAATGGAGAGAGCAGAATTGTAGTATGTACAGATGCTATTGGAATGGGAGTAAATCTTCCTATAAGAAGAATAATATTTACTGAGTCGAAAAAATTCGATGGCAAATCCAAAAGATTTCTTAACATGAGTGAGGTTAAGCAGATTGCCGGAAGAGCAGGAAGAAAGGGAATGTATGACCAGGGGTATGTCAACTCAATAGAGGACAGGGACCAGATAGGTGAACTGCTTCATGGAAGATATGAGCAGATAACAAGCTGCGTTATACAGCCGCCAAGAAAAGTTCTGGATATGCCATACAGTCTTTCAGAGACATTTAAGATATGGTTAAAGACGATTGAAAAGAAATGCTTTTCAGTTGCTGACTTAAAGAACAGGATTAAACTTGCTGAATATATTGAGAAAAAGCATGGTGAGATGATTAATAAAAATCTTGAATACAGTCTTATTAACATCCCATTTGACGAGAATAGCGAGAAACTTAAATATTTGTGGCAGGATCTTGTTGATATGACAGCTGACGGTGAACCGGTAAGCAGGATGTGGTATTATGTAGATACTGAATCTGAAGATATAGAAGCCATGAAGCTGGATGACCTTGAACAATTGTATAAGAAGATGGATCTGCTTAATTCATACTGTAATGCGCTTAATATATCAGAATATGATGAGCGTATCAGAATGCTTAAAGAGGAGATATCAGAACGCATAGTAAGAGAACTTACTAATGGTGAATTCTTCAACAAATGTAAACGCTGTGGAAAGAGACTGGAATGGAATCACAGATTTGGCATGTGTGAAAAATGTTACGAGATAAATAAGCTGGAAAGAATGCGCTATAAAGCAGATAAATGGAGATAAAAAGGTCTACATTTTGCTTTTTTATGCGAACATAAGCAATTCGAACTGACAATATATAGGGGATATGTTATATTTAATGCACCAAATATATGTTTTTATAAAATGTAGACATTTTTGGAGTAAATTATCGTTATTAAGTGATAATACATTTATAAAGTAATAATTATTGGAAGAGGAAAATGCTATGAGTGAAAGTATTAAAGGTAGAATTCATCAGGTAGAAAGCTTTGGTTCAGTTGATGGACCAGGGGTAAGATATATTGTATTTCTTAAGGGCTGTCATATGAGATGCAGATATTGTCATAATCCTGAGACATGGAAAGAAGAAGGCGGAACATTAGAAACAGCGCAGGAAGTGTTTGATAAAGCTTACCGTTACAAAAATTACTGGAAGAATGGTGGCGGAATCACTGTAAGTGGTGGAGAGGCGCTTCTTCAGATGGAATTTGTGACAGAACTCTTTGAAATTGCGAAAAAGAATGGTGTGCATACAACTCTTGATACGTCAGGTAATCCTTTTAAGATGGAGCCGGAATATCTGGAAAAGTTTGACAGGATGATGGCTGTTACAGACCTTTTTCTTCTTGATATTAAGGAGATTAATGATGAGAAGCACAAGGACCTTACAGGTTGGACTAATAAGAACATCCTTGACCTTGCAAAGTATCTTTCTGACCATGATAAGGATATGTGGATAAGAAATGTTCTTGTTCCAGGAGTGACAGACGCACAGGAAGACCTTGAACAGTTAAGGGATTTTGTTGCCAGCTTAAAGACTGTTAAGAGATTTGAAGTTCTTCCATATCATACACTTGGAGTATTTAAGTGGGAGGAATTAGGAATTCCGTATACACTTTCTGATGTAATGCCACCTGATAAGGAACAGATAGCAAGAGCTAATGATATATTAAGAACAGCAGAATACACAGGATATCTTGAAAAATAAGATATTGGAACAGAAATAATAAGCCCTCGGACAAGATTGCGTCCGGGGCTTAATGTGTTTAATGAAATTATTTGCAGCCTGACCTTAAACCGTCATTAAGGCCTTCAATATATGAAAGAGCCTTTTCCTTTCCTGAAGCATTGCTTCTTATAGTAGCCTAATAATCTTGTCTCGTTGTCGGATAAAGACTGCACTTCAATAATATTTCTGGTATCAGATTTCATCATAATATAATCCATGCTGGCATCTAATATGCTGCTTAATTTAATAAGTGTGGAGACACTGGGCATATGCCGACCTTGTTCATATGCGCTTATTGTTTCTTGCGCAACACCAAGTTCAGTACTTAATCTTATCTGTGTAATGTGTTTTTCTTCGCGTAATTCACGGATCCTGTTATGATATTCCTGCATCTGGTATTCCTCCATAGTTTATCTGATTGCAAATCCACTATAAGAAAAATAACATTTTATAAGCCTGATATTAGTGGTGAGAATGGTAAAATATGGTAATTATATAGGTTGATATGGTAATAAAGGGTAAAAAGATATATGGTAAAATATATGATATTGTGTTATTATTCTAAATAGCAGCATTGCTGTTGTAGAGAGGAAACAGGGGTATACAATTATGAGAAGAAAAATGCAGCTGTATTAATGATGGCAGTCATTATTGGAGGACTGCTTACAAGCTGTGGCAGTGCATACAATAATGCTAATGGGAAGAATTCTGATAATACTGTAGAGACACAGACTACAGTAAGAACCGTTGTCAATGGAGAAACCAAAACTGATGGTAATAATGTTAAGACAGCTGATAAAGAAACCGGGGATTTTACACAGAAAGTAACCAGTGAAGAGAATAACCTGACAGATAATGATATTGCTGGTAATACAGAGACATCAGAACAACAGGTTTTGATGATTTGTCACAGGCAGGTGGTTATGAGAATAATTCCGGACAGGAATCATGGGAAGACAGTGATTCGGGAGATGATTACCAGAATAGTGATGGGGAATCATATGGTGACGGAGATTCATCGGATAATAGCGAAGAAACAGATATTCCGTCTGCAAGTGAAGATGTTAATTCTGATTATAACCTGCTTGCGCGTGCACAGATTAACACAGTTACATATAGTGCATATGCCAGCGAAGTGTTAAGACTTGTCAATATTGAGAGAGCTAATGTTGGTGCAGCCCCACTTGTATTAGACGAAGCATTGTGTAATGCAGCTAATATGAGAGCTATAGAGATGGATTGTACAGGTGTGTTTGAACATAAAAGACCTAACGGTAATAGCTGCTTTGAAGTGTATGATATATGTAATGTTGAATGGCAGAGTGCATGTGGTGAGAATATAGCGGTAGGTCAGGCAACTCCTGAAGATGTTATGAAATCATGGCTTAGTTCAGCAGGACACAAGGCTAATATATTAAGTCCGGAGTATACAAAAATGGGGCTGGGTTATAGTAATTCAGGCTGTGGAGCAGGAAGGTACAGTCATTACTGGGCACAGGAATTTGCTGGATAAAAAGAATATGTAAAATAGAAAGAGCCATGCCGGATAATCCGGTATGGCTCTTTCAGAGAAGGAAATTATATGAGAAAAATTAAGATATAGCTTTCTTAATAGCGTTGAATGATTCCTTGCTTATATCATGCTCGATACGGCAGGCATCTTCTTCAGCGACCTTAGGATCAACACCAAGCCTTATGAGCCATGATGTAAGGAGCTGATGACGCTCATATATCATCTCAGCAATCTCTTTACCTGATTCTGTAAGATATATGTAACCCTCTTTAGTTACCGTTATATGATTAGATTCCCTCAAATTCTTCATCGCAATGCTGACGCTTGATTTCTTGAAACCTAACTCATTGGCAACATCTATTGAACGAACCACAGGAAGCTTTTTGCTTAACATTAATATTGATTCAAGATAGTTTTCTGCTGATTCATGAATAACTGACATAATTATATCCCCCGATTACTTATAACGATATTGATGTATAGATTATAACACGCATACATATTTAATGCAAATGTGCTGAATATAAATTAATCATAAAATTTATCATAATACTTGGTAAAATATGGATGTAAAGCATTATCGGTGTTGCAAATATACTGAATGCAGTTTAAAATGTAAAGAAGTGTATGTAAGATATTATTATGTTAGAGGGTGTTTTTTTGAATATCAGTAATATAGAATGGATAGAAAAACTGGATTGCCTTACAGACCTGCATGTACATCTTGATGGTTCACTGTCGCTTGAATCTGTAAGACATCTTTGTGGTATGCAGAATATAGAAACAGGTGATGAGATAGAATTGTCAGAAAAGCTGAGTGTATCATCAGATTGTAAGAATCTTAATGAATACCTTGAGAAATTCGAGTTTCCACTTCAGCTTTTGCAGACGCGAGAGGCTGTTAAATACAGTGTGTGTCAGCTTGTTAAAGAGCAGGAAGAACAGGGAGTAATATACAGCGAGATAAGATTTGCACCACAGCTTCATACAAGAAAAGGATTGTCACAGCAGGAGATTGTTGAAGCAGCATGTGAGGGGCTTGATGAATCAAGAAAGTACTGGAAGTCATATTCCTGTCACAATCTGATATTATGTTGTATGCGTTCGGATGATAATAAGGATGCTAATATGGAAACAGTAAGACTTGCTGCATTATATGCCGAAAGGGGAAGAGGTGTTGTGGCGGCAGACCTTGCAGGGCAGAAGGACTTTATGCAACAGATACATTTGCAGATGTATTCAGGGATGCAGTGCAGAAAGGAGTGCCATTTACTATTCACGCAGGCGAGGCAGCCGGAGCGGAAAGTGTTGAATGTGCATTGAATTTTCAGGCTGTAAGAATAGGACATGGCGTAAGATGTACAGAGAATCTTTTAGTTATGCAGGAGCTTGCAGACAAAGGAACTGCGTTGGAATTATGTCCGACAAGCAATCTGAATACTAAAATATATGAGACAATAGAGGATTATCCGATACAGCAGCTTATGAATAAGGGGATAAAGGTTACTGTTAATACGGATAATATGATGGTTTCTAACACTACAGAGGCGAGGGAACTTGCATTGGTTGCAGATACATTTAATATGGAGAAGAAAGATGTTAAGAAGCTGATAATGAATGGTGTTGAAGCTGCATTTACAACAGAGGGAATAAAAAACCGCTTAAGGGCAAGAGTGGATACACAGTTTGCCAAAGTGGCTGGAATCAGAGGTTAGGGTATGAATGAAGTTAATGAATTATTTACTAAAGAAAATGTAGAAAAGATATATGTTCCGGATATTGTTAAGGACGATTTGCTAAGTATTATAGAAGAAAAGCTTAAGAAAGCAGGATTCTATTACAGGGTTGCATACAGGGTGAAAGCACCTGATTCAATGCTTGATAAACTTATATTAAAGGATTACAGAAGACCTGGGACAGAGAATCAGGATAAGAAGATGCAGGATCTTATAGGAATAAGAATTATTCTGTATTATGCGGATGATGTTGAGATTGTTAAGAATTTTCTTGATACGATATTCTCTATGCCGGGCGTGTGGAATACAACAGAGGCCAATGAATATGAGTTCAGGGCAATGAAGATTAACGGAATATTCAAGCTGCCAGGATATCTTAGCAAGACCATTGTTAATCCTGAGCTTGGAGATTATGTGGATGATACATTTGAGATACAGGTAAGAACTAATTCTTTTGAGGGCTGGCATGAGATTGAACATGATATGAGATATAAAGGCTCAGCCTTTGGCACGGGTAATGAAGCACTTGCAAGAAAGATGAACAGTATTCTTGCAACACTGGAGTTATGTGATGATTCAGTTGTGGGTCTGATTGAAGATTTAGGACATCAGCATTATAAAGATAGAAAATGGAACTATATGTTAAGATGTCATTACAGACTGAAGTTTACAAGAGAACCGCTGCATCCATATATTGAAGAGATATTTGATGAAGATACAGAGCTTGCCAAGAAGTTCTATAAGTTTAAAAGAGAACCGTTACTAAGACAGCTATGGGATAATACCGGAGATAAAGGTCCGGAGATTACTGTTAATAATATTGTTAAGATAGTTAATCAGATAGGACCTGAGGATGAGAGACTCAAAGAAGCATTTGTAAAGATAGAACATGAGAAGAAGCAGGAGACAGAAAGCGTTGCCAAGAGAAGAAGATTTGAACCGTTTAAACAGCTTGGTTCTTTTATGGTATTCAAGGCGGATACATATATCGACTTAAGCAATCTTGCAATGACTGATGCTTTCAGAAAAGCCGTAGGGTACATATATTCATGGGTTAAGTCAAGATATGAGGATGTATTCACAGATTTACCAGAGAGCGCAGAAACTTATGTTAATGCAGAACCCGGATATTCAGTTAATCTTTCGTATGATGCAGAAAATGTGTATTTTTCTGAAAAAACTACACATCTTGATACTAAGATACCGACAAGAGTATGGATATCTGAAGCGGTTATATGCAAGGAAGGTGACAGACTGAAATTTACGGTATCTAACAGATATGCAGAGCCGGCAGACAGATACAGAGATAATGAAAATGTCCTGTTTTCAAGACCTAATTTCTTTGGAGAGATTGCAGACAATATAGGAATTGTTGATGTGGAAAGAATGAGGGAATCTGTAAGATATGTTGAAGACAGTAAGGATTACGATGACCTTACAACACTGATTGCAGATGAAGAAAGAACATTCCCTGTTATAGTATTTATGGCAAGTGATGGCAGATGGCTTGATAAATTTGATATGAACTATTTTGCTTATCTTGTAGGATATTATGCACATATCAAGATGATAAGAAGCCCTTATGAATCACGGAAATTTGCTAAGGATTATGGTCTTAAGATGGATGAATGTGCTGATTCAATTACAGTATTTTATCCGGGCAGAGAGCCTTATACAAGCTATAAGACAGATATATTCCACACAACATTTGAAGTTATTAAGGTTGAAAAGAGAAAATACTGGAATGAGAATGGCTGCAGGGCATACAGAAGAAGCTTGTTTCGGAAATAAGAGAGAATAATGTACTTTAGTAAGTGTTAAATTAGGAGAGAACAGAATGGATAAATGTGTCCTGATAGTTGATGATAATGATTTTAACAGGGAACTTGTGAGAGATATTCTTGAAGATGAGGATATTGTTGTTTATGAGGCAGAAGATGGCAGTTCGGCAATTGAACTGCTTGAAAGTGAACAGGCGGACGACATAGATGTAGTTCTTATGGACATGAGAATGCCGGGAATGGATGGCATAGAGACCACTAAGATTATAAGGACTAAGAATGGAAAATGTATGGAAGTGCCAATAATTGCAATGACAGCAGATGGTTTTGAAACAGATATAGGTATGCTGCAAAGGCAGGCATGAACGGACTTATATCTAAGCCTGTGGATGTGAATACATTGGTAGAACATATAACAAAACTGGCAGGGTGGTAAACACTCTTCCAGTTTTGCGTATATTATCTTGAATCACCCATAAAGAAAAGGGCAACTGTTAGGACCTGAATGCGTTCCTATTGTAGGACATATATAATTAATCCATATGTTATCAATACCAAATCTTTCTTTTACAAGTCCGGCAACAAACTGTGCATCTTGTAAGCAGTCGCCATGACTGATGAATATGACATCATTCTTATCTCTGTATGAACCGATATGTTCCTCCATACGGTCAACTAAAGCAATGAGAGATTTCTTTCTGCCACGGACCTTTCCTATATTAATAAGTCTGCCTTCATTATTTACATGAAGGATTGGCTTGATATTGGCAAGCGTACCAATAATGGCAGTAGTCTTAGAAACACGACCTCTGTATAAGTGGTTAAGATCATCAACCGTAAAATTATGTACTACATTAAAGCTTGTGATTGTTGACAAAATTTATTATTTCGTCCATGGATTTTCCTGACTTTTTCATTTCAACAGCTTTATATACGATAAGACCTTCGCCCATTGAGGCAGCTAACGAATCTACTACAACGATTCTTGCCTCGGGATGTTCTTCCATGACTTCATTCGCAGCTATGCAGGCATTGTTGTAACTGCTTGAAAGTGCTGATGAAAATGCGATGTGAAGGATATCAAATCCCTCATGACACGCTTTTCAAATATTAATGTACAATCCTGCGGATTACATGCCATAGTTGTTGGCATGTCGCCATTACGCATACGGTCAAAGAATTCCTTCTCAGGCATAATGTTATCTGTACCATAGATGACGCTTCACCAAATGCATAAAATAGAGTGTGAATGTCGATGTTTGTTTTCTTTGACATAACTGTCAGGTAAATCAGCAGTTGTGTCAGTAGATATAAGAAAATCTTTCATAACTGTCAATCCTTTCTTGATTTATTTCATGTATTATAATATCATTATTGAAGTGATATTCCAAGATATAAATTAATTGCATTGTAATAAATTTTTGCATAAATTTTAATAATGGGGTTACGACATATATTGTTTAGGATGATATCATGCAATAGTTGCAAAGCAAGCAGAGTATCCACTCTCACCTCAGCGCACAGGCAGCGACTCGGGTTGATATTTAAGAATTACACATAATATAGGATTGTGTTTTGAAAGTGGATAGCTGTGCTATTCACTTTAATTTTTTATAGGGGGTGTACCGCTATTAACGAGTTAATGATTAACGAACAGATCAGATGCAAAGAGGTTCGTGTTATTGGAGAAGAAGGACAGCAGCTTGGAGTTATGGCATCAAGAGATGCTTTAAACATGGCTAAGGATGCAGGAGTTGATTTAGTAATGGTTTCACCATCAGCTAACCCACCTGTATGCAGAATTGTAGATTATGGCAAGTTCAAGTACGAACAGCTCCGCAAGGAAAAGGAAGCTAAGAAGAAGCAGAAGACAGTAGAAGTTAAGGAAGTTCGTTTATCACCCAACATCGATGTCAATGACCTTAACACTAAGTGTAATTCAGCAAGAAAGTTCATTGAAAAAGGTAACAAGGTTAAAGTATCATTAAGATTCAGAGGAAGAGAGATGGCTCATATCGATTCCACTAAGCATATTCTGGAAGACTTTGCAGAGAAGCTTAGCGATATAGCAGTAATTGAGAAGGCTCCTAAGATGGAAGGCAGGAGCATGATGATGTTTTTAACTGAAAAACGTTAAAATAAATAACAATTAACAGGTATTTTTAGGAGGATTATTATGCCAAAGGTAAAGACAAAAAGAGCAGCTGCAAAGCGTTTTAAAGTAACTGGAACAGGTAAGTTAAAGAGAATGAAGGCATACAAGAGCCACATTCTTACAAAGAAGTCAACTAAGAGAAAGAGAAATCTTAGACAGGCAGCTATGACTGATGCAACTAATGTTAAGACAATGAAGAAGATTATGCCTTATCTCTAAGATTAATGGTATAACAACATTTATTTAGAGATATAGTTTAAGGAGGAATTTATAAAATGGCAAGAATTAAAGGCGGATTAAACGCAAAGAAGAAGCATAACAGAGTATTAAAGCTCGCTAAGGGTTATAGAGGAGCAAGATCTAAGCAGTACAGAGTTGCTAAGCAGTCAGTTATGAGAGCTCTTACAGAGAGCTATAAGGGCAGAAAGCAGAAGAAGAGACAGTTCAGACAGTTATGGATTGCCAGAATCAATGCTGCTGCAAGAATTAACGGACTTTCATACAGCAAGTTCATGTATGGTCTTAAGTTAGCTAATATCGATCTTAACAGAAAGGTATTATCTGAGATGGCTGTTAACGATGCAGAAGGATTTGCAAAGCTCGCAGAGGTTGCTAAGTCTAAGCTTGCATAATTGATTATATATTATATATCAGAGATAATAGGCTGTCGTGAAAGCGGCAGTCTTTTCTTTAAAATGTATGATATTTCTGTGAACTAATATGAACAGATATGGATAAAATGTCTTTTATATGGTATATTATGAAAGTCAATTTTTTACTTCTATATAATATAATGAAGTAAGAGCGGAGGTTTATTGTGAAAAAAGTTTTTTAAAGAAATCAATAGTTTTATTATCAGCAACAATGCTTATGGCAACTGCATGTAATAAAGAGATTGAAGTAAAATACGATTATAATGTTAATGATTATGTACAGCTTGGGAAATATGAGGATATAGCTGTAACTGTTGATAAAACATCTATAGAGAATCAGCTTGTTGATGATAAGATTGCTGAAGATATAGAGAATAATACTACTTATTCAGAAGTCAGCAGGTGCTGTTGATGGAGATCAGATACTGGTTACTTATGTTGCTACAAGTTCGGGTTCACAGTCAACAGGGCTGTCAATACAGATGGTGTTACAATGATACTTGGCAAAGATAAACTTGGACTTGATATAGAAGAGCGATGAAGCACTCTATGGAATGAAGGCTGGAGAGACTAAGGTTATGGTAATCGACTTGCCGGAAACATATAGCAATACCGTATATGCAGGAACTAAAGTAGTGTTTGAACTTACAATGCAGACAGTTGCACAGGCAAATGTTCCAATGATAACTAATGCATATGTTAAGGAAGCGTTTGGATATGATACCGTTGAAGAATATAGAGCTTCTGTTAAAGATTCATTAGCATCTACAATCGATTCTAAGGTTGATGATGAGATTCAGAAACAGGTTCTTTCAACACTTCAGGATACATGTAAGGTAAGTGGTTATCCAGATACACTGCTCAGTACATTACGAGACAGATATGACCAGTCTGTCGGATTCTATGCTGATTTTACTAACCAGTCAAAGGAAGAGTATTGCCAGCAGTTATATGGAATGTCATATGATGATTTCATCAAGAAATCAGCGGCACAGCAGCTTATTATGGAAGCAATCGTGAAGATCAGAAGTTCTCTATGAGAGAATATGATTACAAGGGAGATCTTGATGAATTCGCAGGAGACAATGGATATTCTAATGCGGATACATTTGTTGAAAAATTCGGAAAAGATAAGATTGTAAAGGCTATGCTTGTGCAGAAGGCACAGGATTATGTTATTGAGCATGCCAATATTTCTTATAAGTAAGGCAAGAAAGAATTTAGGTTGTGAGTGGGAACCGGCAGCATATTGTGCGAGTCCTTATGGCGGCTGCACCTGGGAGTAAATGCCGCTCTATACAGAGTTTATTACGGTGAGAGAAAACAAACGCGCTTCGCTTGAACGAGTTTTCTCACCGCTCTTTGTATAGAGCGGCATAACTCCCACATGGTTCGCGCCTTAAATCGGACTCGCACAATAATATGCTGCCGGTTCCAATCTACGTTACTTTCTTGCCTTGCTTATGCCTTCGGCATATTGCAAGGCGGATTGTTGATGTGTGACCGGGGTGGCTATGAAATGGTGGGATAAAAATCCATCTTGCTTATACCTTTGGCATGTTGCAAGATGGATTTTACTTTGTGCCTGTTGAGCCAAAGCCGCCTTCGCCTCTTTCTGTGTCGTCAAGTTCTTCTACTTCGTTGAAGTCTGCTGTGATGTATGGTGCTAAGACTATCTGAGCGATTCTGTCTTTTGGTTCTATGGTTACAGGTTTATCTGAATGGTTGTGGAGGGCTACTATGATTTCACCTCTGTAGTCAGAATCTATTACGCCTACTTTGTTGGCTGGGGCAAGACCTTTTTTGCATGCCATTCCACTTCTTGCGTAGATGAGTCCTACGAGTCCTGCAGGTATCTCCATTGCTATTCCTGTTTTGATGAATTCAGTTGTGCCTGGCATAACTGTTACAGCTTCGGACATTCCTGAGTAGAGGTCTGCTCCGGCTGAGAATTCTGTTCCGTATGTTGGGATACAGGCGTTAGGACTTAATTTCTTAATATTAACTTTTTGTGACATTGTGTAAACTCCTTTTTATTATTAATCGTACAGAAGTACGATATTACCTGATTCGAGAGATTCTTTTACAAGGATTGTCCTCTGATTAGATGAACCCTTGAACTGAAGCATCATATCCTTCTTGTCTTCTTCATATTTTCCGTCGACTATGACGTCAATGTATTGAAGCATTTCTTTAGTTTCTTTCCATTCATTGCACATTCTTCCAACAATATCCTTGTCAAACAGATATCCTGTAAAGCACCATATACTCAGGTCAGGATATATTCTGCGTACTTCCCTCAGCAGTGGAAGGAGTCCCTGTTGGTTGCTGTGTTCAAATGGTTCACCTCCCAGAAGTGTGAGCCCTGTAACATAGTCTGGAGCAAGGGAATCAATGATTTCTTTAATTGTATCGTCTGTAAAGTCCCTGCCATAATTAAAGTCCCATGCGATTTCGTTAAAACAACCTTTGCATCGGTGGGTGCATCCACTTACAAAAAGAGAGGTGCGCACCCCGGTCCGTTAGCAATATCGCAGGTTTTTATCTCGGCATAATGCATAATATAAACCTTCTTTCTAAAAGTTGCAATAAATCTGTATTATTAGCTGATAATGACATCTTATCACATGAATTACAGAATTATGAATGCTATATTAAGACTATAGCAAATGATTAAAATCTGTTGTACAATTATAGCAGATTTGCTCGTGACAAACAATGGAGGGTACATATAATGAAAATTTATTTTGACAAGCTTTACAGGTATGACAGATTGCAGGAACCGGCAGGCATAGCACTTCCTTTTAAGGAAGGTGAGTTAAAGAGTGCTGACAGGATAGCCATTACACAGAATGGCAGAAAATGTATGGTTCAGCCAAAGATTACATCAAAGCATCCAGATGGAAGCATAAGATACCTGTATGTGGATTTTCTTGCTGATATTCCGGCTAATAAGGGCGCAGTGCTAGAGTTTGAAAAAGAGTCTGATGGAAGCTGCGAAGAAAGGTATCTGTTACTCAGACTGAGCAGGGACTGCGAGTTGATACAGGTTGTGTTACATTTACAGTAAATAATAATTCCCAGAATATATTTGAAACACTTGATGATGGAAGAAAACATTATACTGCTCAGAATTTTGAAGGACCATATCTGAAAGATGATATGGGATTATACGACATTAATATTGGCGAGTGGAAGATTATAGACGCAGGTCCTGTAAAATGTGTAATCAGAGCTAAAGGAAGTAACATTCTTAATAATAAAAAAGTTGATTTTGAGATAACACTTACATCATATGCAGCTAAGTCATGGATTGATGTTTCATACAGAATTATTAATACCACTTATGATGAGCTTCATATTAAATCACTGGTATTTTATGCAAAACCAGATGAGACAGTTACTGCAAGTGATGATTTGTTTGATATGCACATTAATATGGATAATGACTCTACCGGATGTGGAGATGTACTTACAGATAATTCTAAAGAGAGTGGGCCGGTATATCATACAAGAGGAACAGGGGAATTAGAGATGATATCGGGCAAAGCTCCCGTTTCTAATGTAAGAACACTTGTTGGAAGCTCTAATTATAAGACTGATTTCTATATCGGAAGAGATGGAGTGCAGGTTAATAAGATTATCGATGATGCATATCTTGTAAAGGAAGCAAATGAACATTTTGCAGAGGTATTCTATGGTACATTTCTTGCAGATTATACTGATGGAAATGATGGATTGTGTATAACTGTATATCAGGCACAGCAGAATTATCCGAAGGCAGTTAAGGCATATGACGGCGGAGTAGCTGTTATGCTTGTTCCAGAGGATATTGGAAATGTTGTTATGCAGTCTGGTATGGCAAAGGAACAGAGATTCCTGATGCATTTCCATGAACCGGATATGCAGATGTGGGAGCTTGATAACAGAAGTACAATATACCAGATGCCTGACAGACCATGCATAGCACCAGAGGAATTCAAGAAGGCAGAAGTGTGTATGGATGTATTCCCTGAACATCTTGTGAATGAAGTTGAAATCGCACTTATTGCAAGGGCTGATAATCATTCAAGATGCTACGGCATGCTGAATTGGGGCGATTCTATTGATATGGGATATACTTTACAGGGAAGAGGCGGCGGAAAACCTGTATGGAGTAATAATGAATATGATTATCCGCATTCATGTGCTCTTATGTATGCAAGAACTGGAATCAGAAGATTCCTTGACTATTTAATAGTTTCAGCAAAGCATCAGATGGATGTTGATGTATGCCATTACAGCAAGAATCCATTAAGAATAGGTGGACAGTGGGAACATACAGCAGGTCATTGTAAGAATGGAATAATGGTATGCTCACATGAATGGGTTGAAGGAGTGATTGATTACTATCATTTTACAGGTGATGAGAGAGGTCTTGAGACAGCTATAAGTATAGGTGATAACATATTAAGACTTCTGGATACACCAATGTATGCAAAACCGGGAGAAGCCAATGCGAGAGAAACTGGCTGGGCTTTACGAGCACTTGTTGCATTATATGTGGAGACAAGAGATGAAAAATGGCTTGCAAAATGTGAGTGGATTATTGACAGCTTTAAGATATGGGAAGAGGAGTATGGCAACTGGCTTGCTCCATATACGGACAATACTCTTATAAGAGTAGGATTTATGATATCAGTAGCTGCAGGAAGCGTAATGAGATATTACAGGGTATTCCCAAGAGAAGATATTAAGCAGATGCTTATAAGAGCAATTGATGATATTGTAGAGAATTGTACTCTTGATAATGGATTATTCTATTATAAGGAGCTTCCTTCACTTTCAAGGAATGGAAATAACACACTTCTTCTGGAATCACTGGCAATTGCCTATGAACTTACAGGTGATAAGAAATATCTTGAGTATGGTTTCAAAACATTTGAAACTAATATTAATAACACAGGCAGGGCAGGAGTTGGTTCTAAAAAGGTTATAGATGATGCTGTTATTGTTTCTGGTGACAGTACGAAAGGATTTGCACAGAGTTTTATACCACTTGTTACATATTATAAGGCACTTGGAGATACAGGATTAATTAATAATGTAAAGCTGTATTGATAATTGAGATAAAGGTGCATACAGAGTTTAATACGGTGAGAGAAAGCAAACGCGCTTAGCGTGGATGAGCTTTCTCTCACCGCTCTTTTGTATATAGCAGTATTAACGCCCGCACAGCTTGGAAAAGTCGCAGATATTTACTGGTTTTTTCGTGTAATATATAGTATAATCTTTCAAAAGTGTTTGTAATTAACGGAAAGGTGGTTTTTTATGAGAATCGGAATAAGAGCACATGATGTTGCATACGCTCCATTAGAGGAGCTTATACCTAATATACATGCACAGGGTTTTCACTGTATGCATATTGCACTCAGTAAGTCTATTAAGGAGTTCAAGCCGGGCGTGGAGACTATGACTCCGGGACTCGCTATGTATATTAAGGAATTATGTACAGAGAATAAGGTTGATGTTGCAGTACTTGGCTGTTATCTTAACCTTTGCAATCCTAATCCTGAGAAGCATAAGGAGATTGTTGAGAAGTATAAAGCACATATAAGATTTGCAAGTATTCTTGGCTGTGGAGTTGTTGGTACTGAGACAGGTGCGGTTAATGAGGAGTACAAGTATGAGCCGGCTAATCACAGTGAGGAAGCACTTCAGTGCTTTATTGATAATTTAAGACCAATAGTTAAATATGCTGAACAGTTTGGTGTCATTGTAGCAATTGAGCCTGTATGGAAGCACATTGTATACACTGTCGAACGTGCAAGAAAGGTGCTTGACGCTATTGATTCACCTAATCTTCAGATTATATTCGACCCGGTTAACCTGTTATGTGTTGATAATCTTGCACAGCAGGATGAGATTATTGAGAAAGCATTTGACCTGTTATTAAAGGATATTGCTGTTGTTCACTGCAAGGATTATATTGTTGAAGGCAGTGAGCTTAAGTCAGTGGCAGCAGGTACAGGAAAGGGTAATCCGGTGACCGGAGGAGGTCTTAATTATCCACTTCTGTTAAAGAAGATTAAGGAGCATAAGCCATATGTACACTGCACACTGGAAAATACTGTTCCTGAGAATGCAGTGGCTACAAGAGAATTTATGGAAAGAACATATGCCAGTGTATAAATAATGGGCTTAAGAAAACTATAACGCTGGACAATTACCAGAGAATGGAGGCACGTATGCCAGAGAATATAGAGTTACCAGGCGCAAGCCATAACAAAACTAATCAGGTTGAAAGAGCGGTGGATACACCAGCAGATTTTACAAGTCCTGAGGAATTATATAAGGATCTTATTGCAGCTATAAAGAAATACCACCCATCTACAGATCTGTCTGATATCGAGAAGGCATACGAGACCGCAAGAAAGGCACATGAGGGACAGTTCAGAAAATCGGGTGAGCCATATATAATCCACCCTTTATGTGTTGCTATTATTCTGGCTGAATTAGAGCTTGATAAGGAGTCAATTATTGCAGGTCTTCTTCATGATGTTGTTGAAGATACAGTTATGACAAGTGAAGATGTTGCAAAAGAATTTGGTGATGAGGTAGCACTGTTAGTAGATGGTGTAACAAAGCTGACACAGCTCAATTACCAGCATGATAAGATTGAGGTTCAGGCAGAAAACCTTAGAAAAATGTTTCTTGCAATGGCAAAGGATATAAGAGTTATCCTTATAAAGCTTGCCGACAGACTGCATAATATGCGTACAATGCAGTATCAGTCACCGGCAAAGCAGATTGAGAAATCAAGAGAGACAATGGAAATATATGCTCCAATAGCCCACAGGTTAGGTATTTCCAAGATTAAGGTAGAGCTTGATGATTTATCAATGAAATATCTTATGCCTGATGTATATAATGATCTTGTTGAACAGGTCAACTTAAACAGACCAGGCAGGGAAGCATTTATAAAGAGCATAATTAAAGAAGTCGGCATGCATATAAGCAATGCTGGTATTGAGGCTGAGATAGACGGAAGAGTTAAGCATTTCTTCTCAATCTACAGAAAAATGGTCAACCAGAATAAGACACTTGATCAGATATATGACATATTTGCAGTAAGAATCAAGGTTGACACTGTAAAAGACTGTTATGCGGCACTTGGTGTAATACACGAAATGTATAAGCCTATTCCGGGACGTTTCAAAGATTATATTGCCATGCCTAAGCCTAATAATTACCAGTCGCTCCATACAACACTTATTGCATCTAACGGACAGCCGTTTGAGATACAGATAAGAACTTACGAAATGCATAAGATTGCTGAGTATGGTATTGCAGCCCACTGGAAATATAAAGAGGGAAAAACCGGCGAGAAGGACAACCAGAGTGAGGAAGCAAAACTTAGCTGGTTAAGACAGATTCTTGAATGGCAGAAGGAAATGTCTGATAACAAGGAATTCTTATCATCTATTAAGAATGACCTTAACCTTTTCTCAGACAGCGTATACTGCTTTACACCTTCGGGTGATGTCAAGAACCTTCCTGCAGGTTCATGCCCTATAGATTTTGCGTACAGTATCCACAGTGCTGTAGGTAATAAAATGGTAGGTGCAAGAGTTAATGGAAAGCTTGTTACTATTGATTATGTTATTAAGAATGGTGACAGAATCGAGATTATAACATCGCAGAATTCCAAGGGACCAAGCCGTGACTGGCTTTCAATTGTAAAGAGCACACAGGCAAAGAATAAGATTAACCAGTGGTTTAAGCAGGAGTTAAAGGAAGATAATATCATTAAGGGCAAGGAAATGATTGCTAACTACTGTAAGACTAAAGGAATCGTTCTTTCTGACATTACCAAGCCTGAATATGTTGAAAAATGTCTTAACAAATATGGCTTTAAAGACTGGGATTCTATTCTTGCAGCTGTCGGACATGGTGCACTTAAAGAGAGCCAGATAGTAAACAGGCTTAATGAGGAGCATTTAAAGACCAAGAAGAACGCAGAAGTTACAGATAAAGATGTACTTGAGGAAATCGTTGCCGCTGAGTCTAAGGAAAAGTCAAAGAAGAAGGAAGGCAAAGGTGGAATTGTCGTTAAGGGAATCCATGATGTTGCTGTCAGATTTTCAAAATGCTGTAATCCGGTTCCTGGTGATGAGATTGTTGGTTTTGTTACAAGAGGAAGAGGCATATCAATTCACAGAACAGACTGTGTTAATATAATCAACTTCCCGGCTAATGAACGTGCGCGTCTTATTGAGGCTGAATGGGAGCAGGGACAGACAGCAGGCGATACTTATGAGGTTGAAATCAATATATTTGCCAATAACAGAACTGGACTTATTGTTGATATATCAAGGATGTTCACAGAAGCAGAGATTGATGTGAAGTCTATGAACTGCCGTCTTAATAAGAAGGAAGTTGCGACAATAAGTGTCGGATTTGACATTCACGGCAAGGAAGAGCTTAACAGAATTATAGATAAATTAAGAAAGATAGACGGAGTTACTGATATAACAAGAACTGCCGGCTAAGAAAGGTTTGCAGATTATGATTAAGATAGAATCAAGAGTATTGGGACCGGTAGCTACTAACTGCTATCTTATAATTAATAAAGATAACAATGAGAGCATTATTGTTGACCCGGCAGATTCACCGGAGTCTATATATGATATGGTTGTGCGTTCAGCAAGCAAGCCACAGGCAATACTTCTTACACATGGACATTTTGACCATATAGGTGCGGCTAATGAGGTGCGTGAGCATTATGGAATTAAGATATATGCATCATGTGATGAGGAAAAGCTTCTTGCTTCACCGGCAAGAAACCTGTCAAATGCATACGGCATGAGTCTTAGGGTTACAGCAGATGTACTTCATAATGATGGGGATATTCTTGAACTTGCAGGACTTAAGATAAAGGCAATCCATACACCGGGACATACAGCAGGCGGAACATGCTACTATATCGAATCGGACAAGACGCTTATGTCAGGTGATACACTTTTTGCTGGTTCAGTTGGGAGAACAGATTACCCTACAGCAAGCTCTGCTGCAATGATGGAGTCACTTCATGACAAGCTCTGCAAGCTCCCTGACGATATAGATGTATATCCTGGACATGGAGAGTTCACAACGATGGATATGAAAAGCAGAACAATCCGTTTATGTGATGTGATGCCCGCAAGAGAAAAGGAAGCAACGCGAAGCGTTATTTACTTTCGCGGGGCATCAACGAGCAAACGCCTGCGAAGCAGGCTGGAAAGCACGATAGTGCGGGTTTGCGAGTTTGCGAGTATGAGATCGCAAATATCAGTGCGAAAAGGAAGCAACGATGATATATATTAAGATTGACAATGATGTATTTTATGATGATGCGGTTGTACTTGTCCGCTCGTTTTATCCAAGAATTGAGGTTATGGCACTTAAGGCAGATTCCAAGCCGGAAGAGAATGATGAGATTCTTTCAATAGAAGTGCCTGATATCACAGGGCTTGATAAGAAGAATGCCCACGAAGTGTTTAAGGACAGCTTATATAAGAAGCTTTCAGAAAAGACAGGCAAGAAGCTGCCGTGGGGATATCTTACAGGAGTAAGACCAAGTAAGATTGCGTATACAATGCTTGAAGAGGGTGCAACAAAGGAACAGATTAAGAAACATTTTATGGACAAGCATTATGCAAGTGAAGAAAAGGCTGAACTTGCGCTCACAGTAGCAAGGAAAGAACTGGATATACTTACAGATATGGATTATAAGACAGGTTACAGCCTGTATATTGGAATTCCGTTCTGTCCAAGTATATGCCTGTACTGCTCATTTTCATCATATGCACTTGGTGCGTACAAAGATTATGTAGATAATTATGTAGATGCGCTTATTAAGGAGATAAGATTCGTCGCTGAATCTATGAAGGGCAGAAGACTGGATACAGTGTATATGGGTGGCGGAACACCTACAACTTTGAGTGCAGAACAGTTAGATAAAGTACTGACAGTGGTTGAAGAAGCATTTGACTTGAGCAGATGCCGTGAACTTACTGTAGAAGCCGGCAGACCGGACAGCGTGACACCAGATAAATTCAAGGTTCTTAAAGCTCATAATGTGGGAAGAATATCTATTAATCCGCAGACAATGAATCAGAAAACACTTGATTTAATTGGAAGAAAGCATACAGTTGAGGATATTAAGAATGCATATGCAATGGCAAGGGAAGCTGGACTTGATAATATCAACATGGATATGATTCTTGGACTTCCGGGAGAGGGTGTAGACGAGGTTTACCATACACTTAATGAAATTAAGGAGATGCGGCCGGAGAGTCTTACCGTTCATTCACTTGCAATCAAGAGAGCTTCAAGACTTAACATATTGCGTCAGCAGTACACAGAGCTTTCAATTAAGAACACAGACAGCATTATCGCAATGACTGAGCAGACAGCAAGAGACCTTAACATGCAGCCTTATTATATGTACCGTCAGAAGAATATGGCAGGCAATTTTGAAAATGTAGGCTATGCAGTTGCTGGACTTGAATGCATTTATAATATTCTTATTATGGAAGAAAAGCAGACGATAATTGCGTGCGGCGCAGGTGCTTCAACTAAGGTTGTGTTCCATAATGAAGGTGATGAAAACCATTCTGTGCGTATTGAGCGAATCGAGAATGTCAAAGATGTCAGAAGCTATGTCGAGAGAATTGATGAGATGATTGAGAGAAAGCGGAAGTTCTTTGGGGAGAATGAGTTTTGATAAATGGAATGGATTGACTGGCATGGGGAATGTGATAAGCATAGGTAATCAGGGCTTTGATAGTATAAGAGAGAACAATTACTTTTTTAGATAAAAGCAGTCTCATTAAAGAATGGTGGGATTCTGGTGATATTGTTACTCTGATAACACGCCCTAGCAGGTTTGGCAAGACGCTTAATATGAACATGCTTAATTGTTTTCTCTAGTAAATATGCTGGAAGGTCAGACTTGTTCGAAGGCTTATCAATATGGGATGATTCCAGTTACAGAGATATACAGGAACTTATCCTGTTATATATCAGTTTTGCTGATGCTAAGCAGACAAGCTATGCAGAGGCAGTTTCTAAGATTAAGAGCATAATATTGGAAATGTACTCACAGTATGAAAGAATGATTGATAAGGATGCTTTGACGGACAGTCAGAGACAGCTGTTAATATCTCTGCTTTTATCCAACCGTTGATTGATTGCATAAGTGACAGCCTGTTTCAGTTTAGCAGTACTGACTTTTCTTTCGTTTGATTTAAGGTACGCAAATAAAGCATCAACCAGTGGCTTTATTACCATCTGACGTTGTCTGATTCTGTCTTCCGGCTTAAGCTCTTTCAGCTTATCCTCTTCTCAATAGACTGCCTGTATCTGTTTTATTACCAGATATGAAAGGCTTTCTTTCTGGGCAGCCTTTGGAACTGCCTTGGATGTGAAGCATTTCTTGTCCGCTGGTATTCATACAGGACTATCTGCCTGTCTGAATAGATATATCCTGAACGGTATACCCACATAAAGCTCTTGGAACCGGCTGCTCTGCCGTCTTTGTTTACAAGCACAGGAGGCTCATCTGCCTGGATTACATGAAATCCATAAAGCTTCATATGAAGATAATCGTACATTACTCCAAGGTATTCATCTGCAAGATGTATCATTCAGTTAGCCATGTTCTGGCGTGTTATTACTAAATAAAATGGCATATAATCTGAATCCGAACATATTGCCATTATATACAGTTACGGAGTGATTGTTATCAATACCGATAATAAAATAATAACATTAGCCCATATAGGCAGGATAATATTGATAAATGAAAATTTAAAAGAAAAATAAACATTACATCAAAGAAAACGCTCCACCCCATGTACCTACAAATACCCTGAAAAATTTGATATAACCATAATAATCCAGTTGTACAATTTGTACAACTATCACAAATTTTCAGGAGGTTATAATTATTGAACGCTAAAGAGCTGGAAACACAGCACAATCTTAAAAGTAGGCAGCTTCATTTGTGGAACTTCCTGTTAGTAACTATATAATTGGATATTATAGAACAATAAGTTCTCAGATACAAGCCTAGAAGTATCTGAAACTATGGAGATAAATGGAAAAAGTACATTTGGATATGATGAGTCAATAGTCTATAAAAGGATATAAAGTTATTATTAAAAATTAAAACTATTTGGTAGACTATGCATATTACATCGGATAAAAACGATGAGTAAAGAAGATTGCATAAAAGCTAAGTAACTTATTAATAAAATTATGTAATTTGATTTTCATAGAATTTCATCTCCTTTCTGATTATGTTTTTGTTATAGAATATAAAAAGGAAAAATACTTGCCAAAATAAAGAAATAAGTAGTCAAAAGTTGCTTAAAGATTTTTCTACTTTTTTAATTGAAATGTAAAAATTTCAGATTACTTGTATATGTGAATTATTACAGTCGTATCATTTAGTGCATATTTTATTCAATATATTTTATTTAAGCAGCAAGTCAGGAGATGAGCAGTGAGGCAGAAAATTTGAATGAAATGATTCAAAAATTTAAGGTTGCTGAGTTTAATGAATAAAATTATCTTAATATGAATGGGATTCTTATTGCTGGAAACGGTTATGATATGCTTAAAGCATACTATGCTATATTGAGAGCATTGTATAAGTATTCATGATATATAGATAAATATAACAGACTAAAAAGAGAGGCGTTATTTTGATAACGTCTCTTTTTGTGATTTATTAAAACAGTATAAATTAATAAAAATGGGAACTGAAAATCTTTCAAAAACGCTGTGGGATTGATATTTTTTATGGGGAATTATCTCTTGGTTACCTGAAATAATAGATGTATATGTGTTTGATTTCATGCCAAAAGAGAATAAAAACTAGACAATAATTGCATATATGGCATGTTATAAATGTCAGAATTTTATATAAAGTAAGCAGTATCATTTTGTGCATACTTTGTATAATTTATGAAATTGTCTTTTACATATATTTGTTATATCTTTGATATAACAAAATTGTGGAATAAAATAATTGGTATTTTGAAAGGAGAAGTTTCACATGGAAGAAAAGAGGTACCTTAAATGGTATAACAAGGTGGGGTATGGATCAGGAGATTTTGCAGGAAATGTTGTGTATGCATTTCTCTCATCATTCGTAATGCTGTATTTGACAAATACAGTAGGTTTAAATCCGGGTATTATCGGAACGTTGATCATGGTATCAAAGTTATTTGACGGAATCAGCGACATGTTTTGGAACTATGATTGACAAAACAAAAAGCAAACTGGGAAAAGCAAGACCGTGGATGCTCTATGCGTATATAGGTTGTGCGGTAACACTCGTAGCAAACTTTGCAATTCCAGACAGTCTTGGGAGAACAGCTCAGTACACATGGTTCTTTGTTGCATATACACTGTTAAATGCGGTATTTTTACTGCAAATAATATTGCATATGCATCATTGGTTACTTTTGTACAAAAAACAGCAGAGAACGTGTAGAGATGGGATCATGGCGTTTTATCTTTGCATTTTCAACAAGCTTGCTTATTCAGTCTGTTACAGTTCAGTTTGTAAGAGTAGCAGGCGGTGGAGCAGCTGCCTGGAGAACAGTTGCTGTAGTATATGCTATCATTGGATTGATTGTAAATACAATTTCCGTTATTTTCAATTAAGGAGCTTCCGGAAGAAGAATTAAAAGCAGGGAAAGATCATACAGAAGAAAAATATGGTCTGATAGAGGCAGCAAAGCTTTTATTTTCCAATAAATATTATCTTATGATCTGTGCTACTTATATTTGTCAGCAGATTTATTCAGCTATGTTAAATATGGGAATTTATTACATGATTTACATACTGAAAAATGAAAATTTATATTCTGTATTTTCATGGGCAATCAATATTCCTGTCATCATTGCAATGTGCATTACACCTATGCTGGTAGAAAAAGATGAAAGGTTTATATAGAATGAACTTTGCAGGATATGTTCTTGGAACAGTGGGACGTGTCGGAGTGATTTTTGCCGGTTATATGGGCAGCGTTCCACTTATGCTTGCATTCACAGCAGTTGCAGCACTTGGAATGGCACCATGGCAGGGGGATATGGGAGCTGTAGTTGCAAGTTGTTCAGAATATACATACCTTACAAAACATAAACACATTGACGGAACAATGTATTCTTGTACTTCCTTTTGGTACAAAAATCGGAGGAGGAATCGGAGTTGCTCTTTGTGGATGGTTGCTTGATGTAAGTGGATTTGTTAAGGAAGCAGCGGTGCAACCTGCCTCTTGCTTAAATATGCTTCATATTATGTATTTATGGATTCCTATGGTATTGTCATTAATAATTACATTCATCATGTCAAGAATGAATGTTGAAGATGCAAACGAAAAACTTAAAAAACAGTTGGAGGAATGTTGATATGGAATATAAAGGAATGAAAGGATTGATACTTACCTGTAAGCATCACGACGGCTTTTGCCTCTGACCAAGCAAGTATACAGAGCACAGCATTAAAAACTCACCTTATAAGAATGAGAAAGGTGATATTGTGCGTGAAACAGCAGAGGCGTGTAAGGAATATGGTCTGAAGTTTGGTGTCTATCTCTAACCATGGGACAGAAATTATGGGCTATATGGAAAGTGAGGAAAAATATGAATGCTGATATGAAATGGCTGGACAATCCAGAAGTGTTTAAAGTAAATCAATTGGAACCACATAGTGATCATTGCTATTATCTGGATTATTCAGACATAAAAAAAGAAAAGAATCCATTATTACAGTCATTAAATGGTCAATGGGAGTTTGCTTACAGCAAAAATGTGATGGAAAGACCTGTTGATTTTTATAAAGATACATTTGATACATCAGAATTTGATAAAATTATGGTTCCAGGACATATTGAACTGGCTGGATATGATAAAATCCGTTATATCAACACTATGTATCCATGGGAAGGAAAAGAGTACCACAGAGGAGCCTATAGTATGGAGGCAACCGGAGCAGAAAAAGGAATGTTTTCAGAAGCAGAGTACAATCCGGTAGGTTCCTACATCAAATACTTTGATTTGCAAAAAAGCATGTGTGGAAAGAGAATCCATATCTGCTTTGAAGGTGTAGAAGAAGCTATGTATCTTTGGCTTAATGGTCAGTTTATAGGTTATGCCGAGGACAGCTTCACACCTTCTGAGTTTGATTTGACACCATATATTAGGGAAAAGGGGAATGTACTGGCAGTACAGGTACATAAGATGAGTACTGCAGCATTTTTAGAGGATCAAGACTTTTTCAGATTCTTTGGAATTTTCAGAAATGTTACTTTGAAGGCAATACCAGATGTTCATTTGGAGGATGTTTGGTTCAAACCAGTATTAAACCGTGATAATGTAAGCGGAAGTATAACTGTAAACATGAAGGTGTCCGCCCTTGATGGTCAGAATGTAACTGCAGGCTTTATTTTAAAAGACAGGGAAGAAAATGTATTAGTAGAGAAATCCATACATCTAAATAAAGATAATGACTATTTAGAAGGTACGATATGTGTTGATTTAGAAAATGTTAAACTGTGGGATAATCATAACCCATATTTGTATCATGCTTATGTTGAACTTAAAGCTGAGGATGGTTCCTTGGCAGAGGTAATCCCTTATGATATCGGTTTTAGACGAATAGAGATTATAAATAAGATTATTTATTTAAATGGAAAACGCCTGGTTATTACAGGAGTAAACCGTCATGAGTGGAATCCAAAAACAGGAAGATGCATTGGATTAGAAGATATGAAAGCAGATATATCCTGTTTATTAAGGAATAATATTAATTCTGTGCGTACTTGCCACTATCCTGATCAGATACCATGGTACTATATGTGCGACAATGCAGGAATTTATGTGATGGCAGAAACAAATCTGGAAAGTCATGGATCCTTCCAGAAATTAGGTGCAATTGAACCATCATGTAATGTACCAGGATCTTTTCCACAGTGGAAGGGTGCCGTAATTGATCGGGCAAAAAATAATTTTGAAACTTTTAAAATCATACATCCATCCTTTTCTGGTCATTAGGAAATGAATCATATGCAGGTGACGACATAGAGGCAATGAATGTTTATTTTGCTGAAAAGCAGGATGGAAGATTAGTTCATTATGAGAGTGCTTATTATAATAGGGCATACGAGGATACAATTTCTGATTTAGAGACCAGAATGTATGCGAAGCCAGAGGATGTAGAGAAGTATTTGAATAACAATCCGAAGAAACCATATATTTTATGTGAATTTATGCATGACATGGGTAATTCCATGGGAGGTCTTGGATCTTATATGAAACTGATTGACAAATATGATATGTATCATGGTGGATTTATATGGGACTATATTGACCAGGCAATTATGGTAAAGGATCCAGTGACAGGAAAAGATGTTTTACGATATGGCGGAGATTTTGACGATAAACCAGCAGACTATGAATTCTCAGCAAATGGAATTGTATTTGCTGACAGGAAAGAAAACCAGCGATGCAGGAAGTGAGGTACTACTATGAAGCTTATACAGATAAATTAAGAGTTGTCTATGGTGACTATACACTTGGTGTACATGGAGAAGGATATGATTATATTTTTTCTTATGCACAGGGTGGATTGGAATCTATCGTTAAAAATGGCTATGAGTGGCTGTATCGTTGTCCTAAACCTACTTTCTGGAGAGCATTGACAGATAATGACAGAGGAAGCAGGTTCCACATTAAAAGCGGTAGCTGGCTTTCAGCAGATATGTTTATTGACTGTAAAGAAGTTCAGGTTATCATGGATGGTAAGGAACAAAAACCTTATGCACCAGATAATAATAGCTATGGTTGTGATGTTTATGCTGATGAAATTGTCGTAAAATATACATATGAGACCATAACAATTCCAGCGACAACTGTACTTGTAAGCTATACGGTTGACGTATCCGGAAAGATCCGTGTGGATGTACATTATAATGGGGTACGGGACTTCCAGAATTTCCTGTATTTGAATGAGGTTTATTATGCCAACTCTGGCAGATAAATATTTATATAAGGGACTGTCTGGGGAAACATATCCTGATAGAAAGGCAGGAGCCAAAGAAGGAATCTATGAGATTAATGACTTGAGTCTTACAACAATATCTTGTTCCACAGAATGTGGTATGAGAATGGATACAGAGTGGCTTGAAGTTACAAGACATACAACGCTTGATAACAGCAGGACAGACAGTTCATCTCAAATCTTACGCATTGAAAAATGACAAAAATTTTGCGTTTCTCTTGTCTGCCTTATACGGCATCGGAGATTGAAAATGCCCTCCATCATGAAGAACTGCCACCAGCAAGAAGAACTGTTTTATGTGTATATGGTGCAGTAAGAGGTGTTGGAGGCATTGACAGCTGGGGAACTGATGTAGAAGAAGAATATCATATCAGTGCAGAAGATGATAAGGATTATTCCTTTAGCATATGTTAATCGCGGGATGAGAATATGAAGTTTAAGATTACCAAAGACTGGGTAAAGAGTTTTTTTGTGATAACTATATTAATGGTGGTTACATTGGGACCTACAGTGGATTTGGTTGGTCGAATAATTAAAACAAGAAGGATAGTGGAGAAACAGGGATTATAAATAAAAGGAGTTGCTTGTAAGTGTTATTGGTATATGAAAATAAAAATACGGGATTATCATCCGAGTGGAAAGAACCAGTACATGTGCCGCCGCATCTGCATGAAGCAATAGAAGTTGTGTATGTAACGGATGGAGAAGTAGAACTTGGAGTGGGGCCTGAATTGTTCCATATGGATGAAGGGGATTTTGCAATAATATTCCCTAACGTAATACATCATTATCAAGTTTTTGGGCAAAAGAAGAATAAGGTAATATATTTATATCTTGATCCAAAACTATTTCCCTCATACTATAAAGAACTTCAGAATTACAGTCCTGAAAATCCAGTTGTGAAAAAAAGAAAAGTGCATCCGGATGTAGTAAATGCTATAAAATATTTGGCAGAAATAACAGATGGCAATCCAATGCTGATAAAGGCATATGCACAGATGATTTTAGCATATGTTTTCACAACAATGCCACTGATTGATAAAAGTGCAGTAGGAAGAGATGATCTGATTTACAATGCGGTGGAATATGTAGCCAAAAATTTTAGAGAAAACATCAGCCTTGAAAAAATGGCATATGAATTATGTGTAAGCAAATATGTATTATCAAGAATGTTTGCGAAGACATTTCATTGTAATTTTAGTAAATATGTGAATGGAGTCCGGTTAAATTATGCAGTTGCAGAACTTGAAAACTCGATGGATTCTATAACAAACATATGTCTTGATTGCGGATTTGAAAGTCAAAGAACTTTTAACCGTGTATTTAAGGACAGATATAAAATTACACCTAGAGAATATAGAAAAAGGATGGAACATGATAAATAATATTTTATATGTTGATGGCCAAAATCCCCACAAATAATATGCATATTATTAGAAAAAGCAGAGAATCTATATTCTCTGCTTTTAGTTATATGTTTTTTCTGTATTCAGATGGTGATAAACCTTTTAACTTTTGAAATATTCGGCTGAAATACAGAGGGTTTTCATAGCCCACAATCCTGGCAATTTCGTTAATGTTATATTGAGGATTCTGCAGAAGTGCTTCTGCATTGTATATTCTTTTACGCATAATAAATTGTTTAGGTGTAATACCAGTATATAAGCGGAAATTACGAATGAACCAGCTTGTACTTATATTATTTTGCTCTGCATAGCTATCAATATTAATTGGTTCATTATAATGTTCACTAAAGTATGAAACAGCATTGTCTATTTCATCAGCTTTATGTGTATTATCATGAGATACAGAAGATAAAAAATGCCGATGTAGTCTTATAAAAATTTGTCGTAGATACATTTCTAGCATTTCAGGATATCCATTCTGACACATCTGCAGTTCTTTGATCATTTCACGAAACAGAATCTGATATTCAGATCCAGAACCACAGTAGAAAACTCTTTTGTCATCAGTTAATCCATAGGAACGAAGAAGATTGGTAACATTATTCCCAGTGAAATGTACCCAGTAAACTTCTACATTGTCTTTCGCATAATATTCATATTTTTGAGGTTCTTTAGGTCTGTATAATACCATATGACCAGCATGAACGATGGTTTCATCTGAATCATTATTAAAATGGAAGTGGGCTTTTCCAGATGCGATAAAAAGTAATTGGAAATCCAGTCTGCCACGCGGACGCCATGTAGGAAGTTTTGGCTTAGTATATAGCTTATAGGTACCACACATGGTTATAATTAGATCCTTTGATTTATCTTTCCTGTCAATAGTGGAATTGTTCAAGTATGCGTTATTGGTATACATATA